>ULQM01002478.1_pt1 | contig 43544 bp, 36 predicted proteins | sample 1954451 | NCBI WGS metagenome assembly ULQM01 (sample SAMEA4835655, study PRJEB28245) | human gut metagenome | biome: gut microbiome; material: fecal sample | place: Denmark | collected 2008 | reverse complement strand
ATTTCGGAAGGATAAGTTGCATTTACTATTACAAGTTACGAAATATAGTTTTATAAACTATAGGGGAGGATCTTCCTCAGGTATTTCAGCCTAACAAATTGTTGCACTTTCTGACATAAATCTTCGCAAATCTCAGATATTTTTCCAAGCGAATATCGCTTTATCTCTGAAAATACTGAGTTTTTGCAATGATATCTTTATATTTCCTCTAATAACGGAATAATCGATGGCTCTTTCCCGGTCATCCGGTACACTGTCCTACGGATTTTATCATGGACCGCGCTCTTTTGGTCTTCGATATCCATCTGTTTGTTATCCATATATTCTTGGTTGCAAATCGCGAGTTGTTTATTGATTTCCCGAATCAAGGTTTCGTTTTCTTTAAGGTAGGTTAAACCCTTTAAGACTAAGTCGGCTTGCCCGATCAATTTATGGGTCGAAGCATCATAACACGCTCCACAGATGATGAGCCCTTGCCCGAGCTTTTCTCTTTCTTGGAGGACTTCCCGGCTGATATCACCGACCGAAATTCCATCAATCATCACATCCGCGTGCGGAATATCTTCTTCCACCATTCTCGCTCTGCCGTTTTCAAAGATGACAGGCAAACCATTTTCTAATAAGAAGACATTTTGATGGTTTAAGTTAATGCCCATGGAAAGCGCGACTTCGGCGTTCTTAAGAAGATCTTTATAGAAGCCTTTCACTGGAATGTAGTATTGGGGTTTCACTAATGTGATCATCATCTTTAAATCTTCTTCGCTGGCGTGCATCCTTAAGAATTTCTTTCTTGGCACATTGATGATGGTCGCTCCACTCCGATAGAGTTCATCCAAAGCATCGGTGGCTTCAATTTCTGTATTATCGTTAGCGGGGCTGGCATTGATAAAGGTATCAGTCGGCGTTAAATAGCACTTTCTCGTTTCATTTTGGCCCGCTGCTAAAAGAGCGATCGTGTTATAGAGTTTGCTTCCTTGCCCGAGGATGAGGACGACGATATCTTGGTCACGTAACCGATTTAAATCTTCGGTCGGGGCGAAGTTTTCTCGCGGGATTAAAAGTTGCCCGACTTCTTGCATGGCTTTAATGACGCTGGAAGAGGCTTCGTCGTAGGGAACAATCTTCTTATGGCACTTGATGGCCACTTTAATCACTTCATCGATGTTATAGAAGTTACTGATGAAAAGGGAAACGAAGACCCGGCCTTTGCTGTTTCTAATTTCTTCTTCAATATAGGGCGTTAATTTATAGCTCGGGGCAGTATAGCCCGGGTGATCAGCATAGGTGCTTTCCGCGATGAGAGCGAGGGTTTTATGTTCCGCAATCGTCGCGATGCTATTCATATCAAAGAGGTAATTAGGATCTGCACCATTTTCGATAACGAAATCGCCTGTCACAATGACGTTACCCATCGTGGTGCTGATGGCGACCCCACTACTCTTCGCGATATTATGAGCGGTACTGAAAAACTGGAATAATCGTCCCTCAATCATCGCTTTATCGGTTGGTTTAACGACGTTGAATTTAATGTTTAAGTTCTTAAAGTTATGGTCTTTAAGGAAGAGCTTTAGCATTTGGTAAGTGACTTCACTTCCATATACCGGAGCGGGCACTTCGTTATAGATATAGGGAAGCGCTCCGAATTCATCAACATGACCGTGGAGAAGAATATAGGCTTTCACCCGATGCTTATTGTTCTTGAGATACGTAAAATCGGGGATGATGTAATCGATACCGGGCATCGTTTTATCGGGATACTTAACCCCGGCTTCGATGACATAGATATCGTTATCGACTTCGACGATTAAACAGTTTTTCCCGTCTTCATCGAGTCCCCCTAAGGTAAAAATCTTCACTCTTTGGTCCATCTTGCTACCTCAATTTCTTTTTCTATTTTCCCTTCTTTCAGGGTCTTTAAAATAATTTTCTTTTTGTTTATTTCAATATAGGTCGGAACGTGGCCGCCTTTGGGGAAACCGATGCTCCCGGGATTTAAATAAATCTTATCATCTTGGATTTCACATAAAGGAAGGTGAGTATGACCGAACATATAGAGGTCATAGGTTTTCCCCTTAAAGGCTTTTATCGAGGGGTCATCCCCATGGAAAGCGATGGTTTTAATGCCATTAATCTTTAGCTCTAAACACGGGAAAACGTAATAGGGAAGGTATTCATCCGTGTCGTCACAGTTCCCTTTCACCCCGAGCAATTTATATTCTTTCTTTAAAGCGAAAAGTTCTCGTTGGACGTCCCAGGGGTCATAATCATTTGGCCTTCCATTCCTAGGTCCATAAGCGTATATATCCCCTAAAAGGATGACGAAATCAGGCTTTTCTTCTTTCAATTTTTCTTTAAACAACAAGAAAGCATCTTTCCTTCCATGAAAGTCACTAAACAAAAGAATTTTACCGTGGGGTTCAATCATACTTTTTTCACCTTAAAAGTCGAAACTAAGGGAGTCTTTTCCCCGTCGATATCATTCGACAAGACTTGTCCGACACTAATCGGAGCTTCCACGGATATTTTATTGATATTTTCCATAACTTTCATCATTTCCTTCTTGTTAACCGCTTTCAAGGTTTTGCACGCGCAGAAAGGACGGTCCCCGTTTTTAACCCGGACGAAGGAAGTAACGACCCGCGTGGGATTAAGTAATTCATTCTTAAAGTATTCCAGCCCCCTAAGACAACCATAGCCTTTAATCTCCCCTTTTTCGTCTTGGGAAATCACGCAGCCTTTCGGACAAATGATACAAGTTAACGTCTTCATTCGGTGACCTCCAAGGAAAGCTTTCCGTCCTTCACTAAATCTTTATTGATGACGAAGCGGTTAAGGACGCTGGGGTAAAGAGGGGCCATCACCTTTTTGATGACAGTGTTGCCACTCTTGATGACCACTTCCCCGCTAAGTAAAGGTTTCGCCGTTCTAAAAGAGAAGGTAAAAGAATCGGTTAAAGGAGTAGAAATAACCATCGGATAAACCCGGAACATCTTCGGGTCAAATATCACGTTATCCCTATGAATCTCCGGTTTTTTATGTAATTTTTCGATAATATCTTTCGCGGCGATAATCCCATCGTCATACACATTATCGACCAAATCATTGATGAATAAAGCGTTCCCTAAAAGATAGAAACCATCCTTCACCATCATGTTTTGATCAACCTTATCGATTGGAAGTTTAATCTTCTTATAAAGGTCATTCATCGAAAGTAAACCGCAGGAAATAATTAAGCCGTCACAGGCGATCGTTTCTTCACTTCCTTCAATATAGTTCCCGTCCTTATCGACTTTAACGGTCACGATACTTTCTAACCTCTGCCGCCCTTCCGTCCGTTTGACAGTCGTCGAAAGCTTTAACGGAATATGGAAATCATCTAAACATTGAACGATATTTCGTTTTAACCCGCTGGGGTAGGGATTAATTTCTAAGACCCCTAAAACTTTCGCCCCTTCTAAGGTGTAACGCCGGGCGATGATGAGCCCGATATCGCCGCTCCCGAGGATGACCACTCGTTGCCCAACTAAGGCTCCCGCGTTATTGCATAAGGTCTGAGCTTCGCCGGCTGTCACAATGCCGGATAGTCTTTCCCCGGCCAGTTCAATCTTTCCCGGACTCCTTTCCATCGCCCCAGTCGCAAGCACGATATTTTTCGCTTTGGCGTGATGAACACCCGTCTTATTGATATAAACCACTTCTTTATCTTTACTGATACTGACGACTAAACTCCCTAGAAGATAAGGCACTTGATACTTTTCAATCTCATCCTCTAAAAGGAAAGAGAACTCCGGCCCGGTCATGTCTTTTTTAAAAGCGTTTAAACCAAAGCCTTGGTGGATACACTGCTTTAAGACTCCGCCTAAAGTGGCCGCTCTTTCAATGAGGAGGATGTTATCGATTCCTTGTTTCTTAAGATATAAAGCGCAGCTCATCCCAGAGGCACCGCCCCCGATAATGATTACATCATACATTTCCATCATCTTCTCCTTTCTTTAAAGGATAACGAGCGAAGTTACTTCCGAGGTCATCATAGAAAATCTCACTGATCGACCGGTGGAACTTCTTCGCGAGATAATTGAGGACGTTAATCCTACAGAAACTGCCTTGGCACTTCCCAAAGCCCGCTCGGGTGAGCCGTTTAAAGCCCTTTAAGGTCTTCGGATATACCGAACGGCTCATGATATCGTTGACCTCTTTAAAGGTCACTTTTTCGCAGTTACAGATTCTTTGCCCGGCGGTCGGGTCTTCTTTGATTACTTTATCGAGTTCATTCAACGATAGCTTTCTTGACCGGAAATAAGATTTAACATTGGGGATATAGTTTTCTTTTTCTTTAAGGGGCCACCGCGGTTTAATCAATTTTTCAATCACGTATTCCGCTATCGCGGGGCTACTGGCGAGTCCCGGACTATCAATCCCCGCCACATTGATAAAACCAGGATGGATAAGGTCACTTTCAATGATGAAATCCCCGGTCGTCGAGCCGCTTCTCATCCCCGAGAATACTCTGATAACCTTATCTTTACTTAAGGATGGAACTAAACGTTTTCCTTTTAAGAAGACTTGGTCGAGGATATCTTTTTCGCAGCCAAAATCATGGGGATCGCTCGTTAAATCATTGGATGGCCCTACTAAATAATTCCCGCTAGTGGTTCTGGTAAATAGCACCCCTTTCCCTTCTTTAATCGGGCAGGAGAAGATGGTCGGGGTCATAAAGCTATCATCAAAATGGTCGAGGACGTAATATTCCCCTTTTCGGTACGTTAAATCCCAGGAAGGGTTAGAAATAAAGCTCGCGATCGTTTTAGCGTTACTGCCAGCGCAGTTGATGACGATACGCGCTTCATAGCTAGTATCGGTGGTATAGACTAAGAAATTTCGTCCGTACGGGGTGATGTTTTCCACCTTTTCCCCCCGTTTTAAGACCGCTCCATTATCGACCGCGTTTTCTAAAGCGTGATAGACGAGTTCAAAAGGATTGATGACCCCACTTGTTTCAGCGTATAAGCTTCCCCTAATATCAGGATTAATATTCGGAGCGAGTTTCAAGGTTTCTTCCTTCGTTAAAATTTTCGTAATAACTCCGTTATTCTCCCCTCTTTTTTTCAATTCTTTGATTTTTTTATCGTCATCAGGCGTAAAAGAAAGAACGAGAGCCCCATTATTTTCATATTCGACATCTAACCTCTTAACCAGGTCTTTAAAGAGTTCATTCCCTCTTTTATTTAATAAGGCTTTTAAAGTCCCCGGAGCGGGGTCATAGCCAGCATGAATAATACCGCTATTCCCAGCGCTGGTTTTATTGCCGGGATCGAGTTCCTTTTCGATAATTAAAATATTTAAATCATAACGACTGAGATAACTAGCCAAAAGGCTTCCTACTACGCCGGAGCCAATAATTAAGACATCGACCACTATTTATGCCCTACTTTCTTCCTTATATTACCACGAAAAAGAGGGAAAAGTTAGCCATAAAATTCAGCGGTTTATTTCATGTAATATATTGCTTTTAAACAAGGAAATAAGTGACGTAATTATCGTTATTTTCTTCAGTGAAAGTGAGTTTAATGCATGTAGACCTTATATTCATCATCACCAAAGGTATCCCAAATATAGAGGAACGGACACCGAAATCGCAGGAAGAAAGGATGGTTAAAGAGGTAACTAATGAAAGGATTAGCCCACTTCTCTTCATCTTCTTCCCCTTTCTGAGGTCTTCTATATTTTTATGTTACTAAATAAAAATCGTTGAAAGAAGACATTAAAAAAGCTCTGGTTTTCCAGAGCTCTCTTTGAAAGTCAGTTAATTAAGCTTCCGCGACAGGTGGAGTATCGGCTTTTTGTTGTTGAACCGCTTCGTAAGTGGTCCATTTGCCTTCAACGGTCTTACCGTCTCCATACCAAGCTTCCGTTGTGCCTTGGATAGTGTAGGTATCGTTATCGCCCCGGTCAGCAAGGTTGATAGGAGCAGTTCTCGCTCCCCAGTCAGTTAAGACTCCATCTGAACCCGTTCCAGTTCTCACGAAGGTAATGGTAGTGACAACAGAAGTATCGACTTCGATTGACCAAGCGTTCCACCCGGTTGTAGCCGTGACTTGGACGTACCCGATAGTATTATCGTAGGTCATGGCAGTTAATTCCTCTTCACCATTGATAAGGATACTTGTGCTCGCGGCATCTTTGTTCCACCACGCTTCATCTTGGAAGTGAATGGTCACCATCGTGCTCGGCTCGGTCTTCGAGCTGGTATCACTTTCGCTTTCGCTAGTACTGGAACTAGAAATCCGGCTGGAATTAGTGTTATCATCCGGTCCTAAACCCGTATTAGTCGAAATGTTCGTTCCCCCGCCGGTACAGGCCACTAAGCCAAATAAACCCAGCACAGGAAGGAATAAAAGACTTTTTTTCATAAAAATTCTCCTCTTTGGAAATAACTATATCACTATTGTAAGGGCTTTCAATAGAATTTATCGAAAGAAAAACAAGAAATGGTAATTTTTATGATAAGACATCGAAAAAGAAATAAAGATTGCTCGCTCTTTTAAAGGGGTTATTATCGAGAATCACCTCGTCCCAGCTTTCTTCGTAGCTCGTATAAGGTTCTTTTAAATAGGTGAAAAGTTCGATTAAACCGAGTTTATCACCGGTATATTGTTCTTCAAAAATTTCGCTTAAGTCCTTCTTTTTATCAGTCTTACAGTTGCTTTCGTTGTATAACGCGTGCTCTAAATTGATGGAAAAGTAATAGAGGTAATACGGGAGGTTAGTCTTGCCAAAAAAGAGCACTTCATAACGGACCATCTTTAAGAGATTTTGTCTTTTAGTTCTTCTTTGGCGATATAAGCTTTCCGGGGCTTCTAAGAGGACCCGATTCTTTTCCGGTTGGTATTCTTGCCTTTTTACCCGGCTACTATAGACGTAACTTTCTCTTTGAGCGAAACAGCCATCGAGATCGGTTATTTCAATGACCCCAGTTAAGTCAGAAGCTTTAAGTTTCTTCATCTTTAAGAAACTATGGACGGCCTTTTTAAGGTAAGAGAGGGTGACGTCCCCTTTGATGTTTCTTTTGCCCTTCCCTTTACTGGTGATATCCCCGTGGAGGACATAAAAATAAAGGGTCACTTCTTCCTCTTCAAAGAGGGTTCTTAAAGGGTTTTCTAAAGTGATTTCATCGGTCGGGCCTTCGACGAGGACGAGGTAACGTTTCATTTTTTATCCTTAATCTTTAAATAGAATAACGGGGGGTCGATTTTCTGCAAAAGATTCTTCTCTTGGAGAGCTAAATATCTTAAGTAATCGTCCCTTAAATTCCGGTTTTTGGTTTTCCCGGGGAAGGGGGTGAAAGTCGGCAGTGTTTCAAAGGTGCTGAAATAGAAACAAGAGGAAGGAAGAACTTCTAAAGGCCTAAAATTATTAGAAGTAAAGATTAAACAGCCTTTCCCTCGAATAAAGTACAGCCGTAAGAGTTCCCCTAAAAGATATTCAAAGATCCCCTTATCGATTTCATCGATCACTAAGAGGCTATCTTCTTCCGTGAAGCCTTTCGCGAGGTAGAAACATAAACCTAAGAGCTTTCTCGTCCCTTCGCTGATGGAAGTGAAAGAGAAAGTCTTCCCATCCGTATTCCCGTACAAAGTGACGTTGATACCATTCTTCCCCTCTTTCTTTTTAAAAGAGAAATGAACTTTCCCTAAGAGATACGGTAAAGCGTTATTGACCTTTTCTAGGTGGCGATCGAGGTCTTCCACTTCTTCTTCATTGAAGACCCCTTTCCCGTTCTTTAAAAGATGGGTCCAGGGGGAAGAGGTCTTAAAGGAAGGATACACATCTAACGCTTTTAAAAGATATTCTTTTAAGGTTTGGATATCTTTTTCTTCGTTCTTAAAAAGGATTAACTCTGGAAGCTCATCGAACTTAATTTTTAAATCCGGCGATAAAAACTCTTCAAGATAAATACCCTTATTATTCTTTACTTGAATCGAGAGTTTATAAGTTACTTCTTTATCGTTTAAATCAAAGGTAAAACTTAAAGAAGCTACCTTGGTTTCCACGTTCACTAAAGATAACAAAGAATGCATTAAATCGTTATCGGTATGAACCGCGGAAGAAAGAATATTAAACGCGTTGATAACGGCGGTTTTCCCGGAGCCATTCGGACCGAAAAGCCCGATAATCGAAGGGTGAAGAAAATCTTCTTCCCCTCTTTCCAAGTAAGAGGTGGAAGGAAAAACGAAAGAGGTATCCCCCAGCCCCTTTAGACCTTTAATCTTGAATGACAGTAATCGCGGCATGCCTAATTATATATGAAAAAAGGGGGCCTAAGGTATAGGCACCCCTCTTAGAGCTTAGTGTTCTTTCTTATTTCCCCGGTAGGGTTTCTTGTTGAAGCTCTTGCCGTTATCTTTGTTATGCGGCTTTTCGCTTCGTTCTTGATATCCTTCCGGTTTTTCTAAGAATTCCCGGTGGCTGAGTTTAATCTTGCCCTTTTCGTCAAGACCAATCACCACCACTTTTAAGGTATCACCGACCTTATAGAGTTTCGAAGCATCGTCGACATAATTCCAGTCGAGGCGGCTGACGTGGCAGAGCCCATCGGTATCCCCGAAGAGATTGACGAAGACCCCGTAGTCTTCCACTCTGGTGATCTTGCCTTCGTAGATTTCGCCGACCTTGGCTTCCCGAGTGATATCGTCGATCATTTGTTTCGCTTTATTGATCATGTCTCTACTGACATGGTAGAGGGTGATTTGTCCACTATCTTCGACGTCGATCTTGATGTTATCGCACTTGGCGATGATGTCATTGATGACTTTACCGCCGGTACCGATGACTTCCCGAATCTTATCAGGGTCAATCATGAAGGTTAACATCTTCGGCGCGTATTCGCTGACTTCTTTTCTCGGTTCACTGATCGCGCCTTTCATGACTTCCCGGATTTCCGCTCGAGCTTTATTGGCTTGCGCTAAGGCTTTGCTGAGAACTTCTCTCGTGACCCCGTGGATCTTGATATCCATTTGGAGAGCGGTAATACCCTTTTCGGTCCCCGCGCACTTGAAGTCCATATCACCGAAATGGTCTTCCAAACCTTGAATATCGGTGAGGATGGTATAAGGATGATTTTCATCTAAGGGACCAGAGCTGATGAGACCCATCGCGATACCGCTGACCATGGCTTTGATCGGAACACCGGCTGCCATGAGCGACATACAAGAAGCGCAGATGCTAGCTTGGGATGAACTTCCGTTACTTTCGGTAACATCGGCGACGCAGCGGATAGTGTACGGGAATTCTTCTTTGGAAGGAATGACGTAGCTTAAGGCTCTTTCACCTAAAGCGCCGTGCCCGATTTCCCGTCTTCCGGGAGTGCCCATTCTTCCCACTTCCCCGACGCTATAAGGGGGGAAGTTATATTGATGCATAAACCGTTTTTCGGTTTCGGTAGTTAAGTTATCGATGATTTGGGCATCGCTGAGCGGCCCTAAGGTCGTGGTGCTGATAACTTGGGTTTGGCCCCGGGTGAACATGGCGCTGCCATGGGCTCTCGGGAGTAAATCAATCTGAGCATCGAGCGGTCTGATTTCATCAACTTTTCTTCCGTCCGGTCTAATCTTTTCTTCCGTGATGAGCCGGCGAACTTCATCGGCGACCATCCCTTCTAAGATATCATTGACCATCATCATGGTCTTCGCGTGTTCTTTTTCTGTGGCGTAGCTTCTAGCATCATAGTCATCGATAATTTCTTTCTTTAAATCATCGATGGCTTTTTGTCTTTCGAGTTTATCGAAGATGCTGATGGCTTTGACCATTCTATCTTTAATCCGAGTATTGATGTCATTGACGATTTCTTCGCTCGGCTTATAAAGATCGACCACTCTCTTTTCTTTTCCGATTTCTTTGATGATGCTTTCTTGGAAATCGCAGAGTTGTTTGATGGCTTCGTGACCAAACATGATAGCATCGAGCATTTCTTCTTCCGGCACTTGGTCCGCGCCCGCTTCGACCATCATGATAGCGTCTTTCGTACCCGCGACGGCTAAATTGATATCGCTATGTTTTCTTTCTTCTTCGGTAGGATCGATGATGAGCTTTCCATCAACCCGACCGACATAAACACCAGCGACCGGTCCATCAAAGGGGATGTCACTGATGCCGAGGGCTAAACTGGCCCCGAACATCGCGGTCATTTCCGGCGTGTTATCTTGATCAACACTCATGATCGTGTTGACGATTTGCACATCGTTTCTAAATCCTTCTGGGAAGAGGGGTCTAATCGGACGGTCGATTAACCGAGCGCTTAAGGTGCCGTGTTCACCGGGCCGACCTTCCCGCCTTAAAAAGCTCTGCGGGATCTTACCGACCGCATATTGCTTTTCGATGTAGTCGACGGTTAACGGGAAGAAATCTCCGTCCCGAGGACTGTCACTGCAGCAAGCGGTGGATAAGGTGACAGTGTCACCGAATCTGACAAAAGCGGCTCCATCAGCTTGCTTGGCGATTTCACCGGTTTCCACCTTTAAGGTTCTTCCGGCAAATTCCATTTCAAATGTCTTTTTCATTTCTTTTCCTCAATATTTTCCGAAGAGGATTTTACCATAAAATTGCTTCTAAGGTAGGTTTATTACTTGGGAATTTTTAGGTAGATGATCATCGAGGATTATCTTTGAAGATAATTGCTTAAGAATAAATGAAGTAATAATTGACTATATATTCAACTGAGGACCCCCTGCTAAACATTCTTTTAAAAACCTCAATATTGTTGCAAAACCCCTCTCTCTTTTTAAATTTAATGATTTTATGCAAGAAAAAAGGAACCCGAAGGTTCCTCTGTTGTCTTACTTTCTAAGACCTAAGCTTTGGATTAACTTTTCGTATCCATCGTGGTCATGAGTGGCAATATAGCTTAATAAAGACCGTCTCTTCCCAACTTGGATTAAAAGCGAACGTCTAGCGGATGCATCACCTTTGTTGTTCTTAAGGTGAAGGGTTAACGCTTCGATTCTCTTGGTTAACAAGGCGACTTGGACAGCGACGCTTCCGGTGTCTTTATTGTTAGCCCCGAATTTTTCGACGACATTCTTTTTGGTGTCTTTGCTTAACATCTTTCTTTTCTCCTTTCTCTTTCTTAGCGCATTCCCGAGTGAGGGTCGGAGAGGTCCCATCACCCCGAATGGCTGCCAAGTAAATATACCGAATGGCTAAGGAATTTGCAAAAGAAATTAGAGGAAAAAGAGTTATTCGCTTTCTTCGACCAATAAGTTCCTTAAAATGGGGGCCCTTTAGTTCATTAATCAAAGGTCTTTCCTCTTAAAAACTTCCCTTTTATTACTTTAGTAATAGGAATATTTCCCCTCTTTTATTCGCAATTAAGCGATTTCATAGGCAAAAAATTACACTTTAGATATTGAAACACTATAATTACAAAGGCTTTTTTAAGGAGGTCCCAGTTATGAAAATTAAGAATATCGCGATAATCGCTCACGTCGACCACGGGAAAACCACCCTGGTCAATAGCCTTTTTACTTCCAGCGGGACTTTCCGAGAAAACGAAGCGGTCCAAGATCGTTTGATGGATAGTAACCCTCTTGAACACGAAAGAGGAATCACCATTCTCGCGAAGACCACTTCTATTCACTATAAAGATTATAAGATCAACATCGTCGATACTCCCGGGCACGCGGATTTCGGAGGCGAAGTCGAACGGATTATGCACATGGTCGATGGTTGCCTTCTTTTGGTCGATGCCTATGAAGGAGTCATGCCGCAAACCAGGTTCGTCCTTAAGAACGCCTTAGAAAACCATTTAAAACCGATTGTCGTCATCAATAAGATCGATAGACCGAACGCGGATCCGAGACGGGCGATTGATGAAGTCCTTAATTTGTTTATCGAATTAGGAGCGAACGATGAGCAGCTCGATTTCCCGGTCTGCTATGTGAGCGCCCTCAATGATACCTCGAGCCTCTCCCCAAACCCAAGTGACCAAAAACCCGGTATGGCGGCCCTCCTGGATTTAATCATCAGTAAAACACCGGATCCGAAATATGACCCGAAGCTCCCTTTCCAATGGCAAGCCGCTCTTTTAGATTACAACGATTTCGTCGGAAGAATCGGGATTGGAACGATTAGACGTGGTCATGTAAAAGTCGGTGACCAAGTTACCGATATTAGACCTGATGGAACGAAAAAGAGCTTTAAAGTCATGAAGCTCTATACCTTCTACGGTATGCAAAAGAATGAAGTCAATGAAACCGAAGGTGGGGATATCATCGGTATCGCGGGTTTAAGCGATATCGGGGTCAGCGATACTGTCACTTCTCCCACTTTAGAAGAAGCGCTTCCTCCTTTGCGGGTCGATGAACCGACCCTTCAAATGGAATTTGGGACAAACTCCTCCCCTTTACGAGGGAAAGACGGGAAATTCGTCACCGCGAGAGTCATCGAAGAACGGCTCTATAAAGAAACCCAAAAGGATGTTTCTCTTAAATTTCAAAGAATTCCCAATAAAGAAGCTTGGCTCGTCAGCGGCCGGGGTGAACTCCACCTCGGGGTTTTAATTGAAACGATGAGAAGAGAAGGCTATGAACTCGAAGTCAGCAAACCGCAAGTCATCAAGAAAGTCATCGATGGGGTGACCAATGAACCTTATGAAGACCTCCAAATCGATGTCCCCAATGAATTTGTCGGGGATGTCATGTCGACCTTAGGTGACCGGGGCAGCGAACTCAAGAGCATGGATGAAAACAATAACTTAACGAGATTAACCTATGTCATCCCCTCTAGAGGTCTGTTAGGTTTCGTCAGTAATTTCTTAACCTTAACCAAAGGTTACGGCATCATCAACCACTCCTTCAAGGAATATCGTCCGATGTTCCAAAAGGAAGTTGGGGAACGGAATATCGGTGTCTTAGTCAGCACCGATAATGGACCCGCAACCGGGTATGCTTTAGAGAAGGTAGAAGAACACGGAACGATGTTCATTAAACCCGGTGATATTTGTTACGAAGGGATGATTGTCGGTGAACACCGCTATCCCGTCGATTTAGCGGTCAACTGCACGGTCGAAAAACCGATGAACAATATTCGAAGTTCCACCCGTGAACAAACGATTGTTCTAAAAAGTCCTAGGATTATGTCTCTCGAAGCGTGCCTCGACTACATCAACCTCGATGAACTCGTCGAAATCACGCCGAAAGCCATTAGGATGCGTAAACGGATTTTAAATACCAGCGAACGGAAGAAATTCGACGCGAAAAAGAAGAAACAAGACTAAAGTTTCTTTAAGTTTCTAAAGAAGAAGAGTCTAAATAAGATAAACGATACCAAAAGGGCAATAAGACCAAACCCTATCAACTGCAGTAAAAGCACCAAAAGTCTTCGTGACATCATTTGTCTTAATCATGAGGATATTGTGACATAAATGTAAAGACTGGTATAGAAAAGCCCCGAATTACGGGGCTGAAAGGAATATATTATTAGGTCTTATATTTCTTTAGCAGTTCTTATCTCGCTCTTTTTCTTTTGGCGAATAAGACAGCGCCGAGCGCGACAATGACGAAGAGGCCACCAACGATGGAAAGCGAAACAATCATCGCCGTATCGTCATCATTATTGAAGACGATCGGGAGGTTACCTTCCGGCGTTCCTCCCATCCGGCTATAGAGATAATCCATCGTGTCTTTAATTGTGTATTTTTCACCATCTTTAATAGCATCAACTAACGCTTTATCAGTGATGGCTTCATAAAGGCCTTTTAAAGTTGTCCATTCTTCCGCATCAGCAATAATCCAGCAAATAGAATATTCTTTCTGTTCGCCTTCCCATTCATGGGTTTTTCTTAGTGTTTCATAGTGTTCAAGGAAAGCAAGTGCCGCAATCTTATCAGCAGAATCTTCCATCGGTCCGGTCGCGGTTTCTTTATTGCCGCTCGGGTAAACAGCCGGTCCATTTAAGGGCATGTCACCAGTTTGTTCGCCCTTGTTATTGTTGAAGATAATCATATCCGCTTCGTATTCAGCTGGAACGAGAACCCGGTAAAGGGCGATGCCTTCACCAGTGACATAACTGATTGGGGCAATTTCACCTTTGATACCAGGCCAAACAGTGGCTGCACCAGTCGTGGTGCTATAGATATGCGCGTATTCAAAGGGATTATCGGCCCACGCTTCAACGTAGGCATAATAGTCATCTTCAGGCGCGCAGATGGTCGTCTTAGCGTAAACATTTAAGGTTTCACCAGCCGTTACCACGACCCCTTCGGTCGGCCAAGCATGTTCATAAGCGGCATCAGTATAGAAGCCTTCAATGTAGTAGCCATCGACGAATTTCCAGCTCGGATGATAAGCTTCATCTGCGAAAACTTCTTCTGTTAAAGTTTCAGTTCCAATGTGATAGACAACTTCAACTTTACTGACATCGGTTTTGGTTACCCAAATGCCATCGGCTTTATCAGCATAATTAGCAAAATCTCTCGCAATCCGAATCCGGTAATTGCCAGCTTGCAGGACTCTGGCATTACCATCTTTAGGAGCAAGATCAAAGTAATCAGTGTAACCACCTAAACCCATGTCCCCATAGGTCATCCACCAATCTTCTTTATAACTTGGACCCTTAGTGACGATTTTAAATTCATCATCAACGTCTGCCGCGAAGGAAGTTTCCCAGTAATCGACAGGTGCTCCTTCTCCTTCATGAGCCGGTTCCCCACCTTCGACATACTTAAAAGGGACTCTTTGCCAGTCGGTAATAGTACCGGCTAAATCATAAATCCAACCTTCGGGCGCAGGTTCCGCTGCGACGGTTAGTGGTTCTTCGTTAACGTGAGCAATAACAGTCCCCGCACCGACGGCAGCGACCGTTAACCCAAGAGCTAAGCTAAGAGCCAAGTTCTTAATCCTCATAAAAATCTCCTCTGTTTACTTTTGTAAACTTTCTGTTGAGAACATTTTAAGAAAGCGCTTCCATGTTTGCAAGGGGTTATTTAGAATTTATCTAAAGTTTGTTTCACAATGTAAGGTAAAATAAGAAGAAAACAGAGACTTTTATAGGAAATATTATTTATAAGGTTATCAATTAACTATTTTTAAGACGTTCCGTGATGGCTTGCGCTTGTTTATAAAGCTCGTTGACATCTTCCCCAATGAAGAATTCATGGTCTTCATAGAGGATTCTTCCATTGACCATCGTCATCTTGACGCAGTCTTTGAAACCGCTGTAGACGAGGTTATCTAAGATATTATTAATCGGCTGCATTGCGGGATTCATTAAATCAATCCTCGTGATATCGGCTTTTTGCCCGACGTTAAGGGTTTGCACATCCAATAAATTAAGAGCGATACTTCCTCCCACTGTCGCAGCTTCTAAAGCTTTATTAGCGGAGAACGCACTCGCATCTTCAAGCTTCAACTTCTGAAGCACGCACATCAGGCGCATCTCATAGAACATGTCTAAAGCGTTATTGCTGCTCGGACCATCGGTCCCGACCGCTAAGTTGATGTTATGGTCTAAGACCTTAGTTAAAGGAGCGATACCGCTCGCGAGTTTACTGTTACTTCCCGGACATGTAACGAATGTCGCATTATGTTTCTTTAAGATTTCTAAATCTTCATCGGATGCGTACACCCCGTGGAAGATACCACCGCCGTAATCTAAGAGACCGAGGTCTTCCATATAAGCGATGGGACTGAGACCTCTGTGTCTTTCTTTACAACCTTCGGTTTCTTTTTTCGTTTCGCAGGAATGGGTATAACAAGGGGCTTTATATTTATGGGTGAGTTCACTTAAACCTTTTAATATCTCTTCATCGCTCGTATATTCAGCATGGTAACCAAAGACATAAGAAACTAAGTTATCATCGGGTAAAGTCTTATAAGCTTCTTCCATCTCTTTTAAACTTTGCTTGGATTTAGTGATGGTTCCCAAGATGACCGTTCTAAACCCGACATCCACGGCGGCTTTTTTAATCGCTTCCGGGAAATAATACATATCAAAGCAAGTGGAAATACCGCTGGTTAAGTATTCGAGGAAAGCGACCTTACTTAAGACGTAAACATCGTTAGACGTTAAATGGTCTTCATAAGGGAAAATCTTGGTGGTAAGCCAAACGTCGAGCGGGAGGTCATCAGCGAGCGATCTCGCGAAGGTCATCGCGCTATGCGTATGGCTATTCTTAAAAGCGGGAATCAATAAATCCCCATGGCAATCAATTGTTCTGTTATACCTATCATCCGGGGCTTTCTTTCCGACAAAATCGATGACGGAATCAGAAGTAACTAAGTCCCCTTCTAAAAGAACCGGGTTTCTTGGATCAACTAAGATTTTAGCGTTCTTAAATAAGATTTTCATAACTATCCTCCCTTATATTATCCGCTAGAGCTTTATCTTTTTCGAGTTGGGCTTTCAGCTCCTCTAAACTCTTAAACTTTTGTTCATCACGGATAAAGGAAATAAATTCGACGTATACGGCGCTTCCATAAACTTCTTGGTTAAAGCCAAGTAAATGACATTCCACGATCGGCTCCGTAAGTTTTCCAATCGTCGGATTAACCCCGACATTGATGATACTTTTGTAGGGTCTGCCTCTTAAATAAACGAGCCCAAAATAGACCCCACTCTTTGGAAGAACATAAGGGTAATCTAAGGCTAAATTCATAGTGGGGAAGCCAATCTTCTTTCCGTTCTTAAGTCCTTCAACGACTTTTCCCTTAATTTCATAATATCGACCAAGGTATTGCGAGGCTTTTTGGATATTTCCTTTTTCAATTTCTTGCTTAATAACGTAAGAAGATACTTTGCTCCCATCGATATACTTTAAGGGGACAACTTCGGTTTTAACTTTTTCTTTTAGGGTTGTGACGTTACCCGCTCCATTTTTACCGTAAGTAAAGTCTTCCCCGACTACCACCTCTTTCACTTTAAGAGGAAGAATAATCCTTTCGATAAATTCATCAGGGGATAACGCAAGGAAGTTTTGATCGATTTCTTTCGTTAAGACGTAATCAATCCGGTAATAATGGCTGAAACGAATTTTATCTTCTAGACCGGTTATAACTTTCGTGTCACCGCTAAAAAAGGAATGAATATCGTTCTTAAATAACAGTATCGCGGTCCCTCTTGTTTCCAGCTCTCTCGCTTTAAAAATCAAGGCCTGGTGGCCCTTATGAAAGCCGTCAAAATTTCCGAGGAGAAGCGTTAAGCCTTCCTGCACAGGTTGCTTTTGATCTAAATCAATAATTTCCATTAAAAGAGCCCCCTTTTGCATAGATATTGCGAATTTTCTTTGGTGTAATACGCGAATGGCGAACCTTGATAGGTGATAATGACTTCATCTTTATCACTCTTTAAGTTTAAAGGTTTTCCATCCATCACGTGTTTTTTAAGCTCATCACTAATTTCAATAATGTCATAGTCTTTCTTAAGATAATTAACAGGATTTAAAGAATCTTCTAAAGTGATATCTTCTTTCTTCTTGCTGTCTTTAAGAGAGAAAGAACCAATCGATAATCTTTTTAAGGAGGTTAAGTGACCAACAGTGCCAAGATATTCCGCAAAAGTTTCACCCAGCGACCTCACATACGTTCCTTCTTTCACGTCGCAGAAGAACCTAACTTCGTTATTGTTGAAGGATAGAATATCGAACTTTCTCACTTCAATCTCTCTCGGTTTTCTTTCTACTTCAATCCCCTTTCTCGCTAGTTTATATAAGGGTTTTCCGTCCTTCTTTAAGGCGGAATACATGGGAGGAACTTGGCTTTTAATAAGAAGCATCCTCTTAGAAGCATCCTCTAACATTTCTTTCGTTATTGTTGGGGTTTCTTTTCTTTCAATCACTTCCCCGTCTTTATCTAAGGTATCGGTCTTTTCTCCTAGCTTTAAGACCGCTTCATAGGTTTTAAAACTGCTATCGAGATATGGTAAGAGCTTGGTCATCTTTCCAATCGCGATTACTAAAAGGCCTTCCGCGAAAGGGTCGAGGGTTCCTAAGTGCCCCACTCTTTTAATTTGGAACTTCCTTTGGAGATAATTATCGACGTCCCGCGATGTTTCTCCTTCAGTTTTATAAAGCGACAGTAGCCCGTAATCCATAAAAGAAATTATAATATTTTTATGCCGACGATTCGTAAAGTTTTAAGTTTAATTAGAAAAGCCGACCAAGACTTCGACCTCCTCCATAATGGTGACCGGGTCATCATTGGGTTATCGGGAGGTAAGGACAGTTTAGGACTTCTTTATGCCTTAAGTTTATATCGCTTATACCAAAATAAGAATTTCACGATTCTTCCCGTCCATATCGATTTAGGGTTTAGAGAAACGCCTGATTACACCTTAATCAAAGAGTTCTGCGATAAGTTAAAGCTCCCTCTCTATATCGATGATAGCCGTTTTGTCTTCGATGTCCTTAAGCGTGAACAAGGAAATAAGAGCCATCTACCCTGCTCTATCTGTTCCAGAATGAAAAAAGCCATCATGGCGAAAAAGATGCATGAACTGAAGGCTAATAAGGTCGCGTTCGCGCATCACGCAACCGACGCGGTAGAGACACTCTTCATGAACATGATTCACGGAAGTCGAGTCAATACCTTTAGCCCGAAGATGGATTTAAAGAGGTCGGGTGTCACCTTTATTAGGCCTTTAATCTACGTTAAAGAAAATGATTTAGTGAGGTTAAGCGAAGAAGAAGGTTTCCCCATTATTCCTTCTTTCTGCCCAGCCGATAAACATACCGAACGCGAGAACGTTAAGAACTTCTTAAAAGAGATGTATAAAACCTTCCCCGAAGCGGAAGATAATTTCTTAAAGATGCTGACGAACTATAAGCAGTTCTCTCTCTTTTTCGATACTTTAAGTTACCAAAATCCCTTTGACCAAGACTATGCTTTAAAACCCTTGATCAATAAACCCTTAGAAGATAGTTTCTTAATCCTCCATCAGGGTCAAGAAGTTGGGACGATATCTTACAAATTCTTAGCGGCACATAAAGTTGTCATCTATAACGTTAAGGGTAAGAAAAAAGACCGAATCATGGCCTTTAAACAACTTGAACGTCATCTCAGCCAAATCGCGGTCCCGGTGACGATAATCGCCCATGGCTTTAAAGACGAAAAACCGGAGCTCGGTTTAACTTTAACCAAGCCCCGGACTTATAGTAAGAAGATTTTAAAACCGATTAAATAAATCAGTCGTTATTCAACTTATCGAGTTCGTCTTTTTCCCGTTTTAAGGCGGCATCTAAAGCGTCTAATCTCGCGGATTGTTCGTCTAAGATAAAGATTAATTCTGGTACCTTATAAACATCTAACCTCTGGCTGAGCTTTTTCCTAACTACACCCTTCACTCTTTGGAGTTCTTCGAAGTTTTGTTCCGGATACTTGCTCCCTAAGAAAGTGACATAGATTTTCGCTATCGAGTGGTCGTTATTCACTTCCACATCGTTAACCACGCAGAAGCCGAGGTGTTTATTCTTCAGCTCCATCTGGACGATTTCGGCGATATTCTTGTAGATTAAGGTCTTTAACCGTTCACTTCTATTGGCCATTATTCTTTATCCACCATTTCAAAACCTTCGATGAGGTCTTTTTCTTTGATGTCGTTATAACCGCTGATGGTAATACCGCATTCGTAGCCTTGTTTTACTTCATGGACGCTATCTTTAAAGCGTTGGAGTGACCCGATAGTGCCGTTATAGATAACCGCCCCATCACGGATTAAACGGCATTTGGTCCCGACTTTGAGGTAACCATCTTGAACGTAAGATCCGGCGACAACCCCGACATGGGTGATTTTAAAGATGTGCCTGACTTCGGCTTGCCCGGTGATCTTTTCCACTTGTTCGAGCTTAATTTGCCCTTTGATTAAGCTTTGAAGTTCATCTAAGAGTTCATAGATGATTTGGTGGGTTCTAATTTCCACCCCGCGTTCTTTACTGAGTTCCCGAATCCTCGAATCAGGACGGATATTAAAGCCGTAGATGACAGCGTTACTGGCGCTCGCAAGGTTAACATCGTTTTCACTGATGGCCCCCGCGTGGGCTTCTAAGACTTTCACTTGGACTTTATCGTTACTTAATTTGATAGCGCTCGCTTTTAAAGCTTCCGCGCTCCCTTCGGTATCGGCTTTGATAATCAAATTAATATTGACCGCCTTGCCTTCGGTGATAAAGCTATTTAAATCATTGAGCGATAAGGTCATCTTACCGCTTTGTTCTTTGTTCTTCTTTTCTAAGGCTCTTTGATAAGCGATTTCTTTCGCTTCTTTTTCGGTCGGGAAGGCCATGAAACGGTCGCCCGCCATCGGAACGCTGCTTAAGCCGATAACACTGACAGGCGTCGAGGGAGGTGCACTATGGACCACTTCCCCGTGGTCATTGACCATTCTTCTAATTTTCCCGTAGATTTCCCCGACGACGACGTAGTCGCTGCTCTTGAGAGTCCCGTTTTGAATTAAGAGAGTGGCTTTCGGGCCTTGTCCCTTATCGAGATTCGCTTCTAAGACGGTCCCAATCGCGTATCTCTTGGGATTCGCTTTCAGTTCCATCATTTCCGCTTTTAAACAGACAGCTTCCAGTAAATCATCGATTCCTTGGCCGGTTTTCGCCGAAACAGGGACAAACATCGTATCGCCACCGTAAGTTTCACTGACGATTTCATGGGCTAAGAGTTGTTCTTCAACTTTTCTCATATTAGCCCCGGGTTTATCCATCTTATTGACCGCCACGATGATTTGGCTATTGGCTGCTTTGGCGTGGTCAATGGCTTCTAAGGTCTGCGGCATGACGCCGTCATCGGCTGCGACAACGAGGATAACAATATCGGTGACACTAGCGCCTCTCGCTCTCATCGCGGTAAATGCCGCGTGCCCAGGAGTGTCGATGATGGTGATTTTTTGCCCTTTATAGACTTTTTGATAAGCCCCGATGGCTTGGGAAATACCGCCGGCTTCGTTTTCGGCGACGTGGCTATTTCTAATCGCATCGATGATGCTGGTTTTACCGTGGTCGACGTGGCCCATGACAGTGACGACGGGAGGCCTCGCAACTAAGTCTTTTTGATCATCTTCAACTTTTAAATCTTCAAAGTGACTAGCTTCGACATTTTCTTCTTTCTTAAAGTCATAGTTAAACTGTAAGCAGATGGTCCCAATCATTTCGTCATCGAGCATTTGATTGATGGTGACGGCTTTCCCTTGTAAAAAGAGGAATTTAATGATTTGATTGACCGGAACATTGATGGCTTTACTCAGTTCACTGACTGAGAGGGGCTTGCTATAAATAAAGACTCCCCCGTTGACTTTCGGGGCTTCGTTTTTCTTGGTCGATTGGAAGTTGCTAACCCGATCATTACTATCCGTGTTTCGCTTCTTCCCGTGATAATTGTTGTTCTTCTTCATAAGCGCTCCTTCCTTTTTCTTTTACGATTTTCGCGGTCTTGTTGTCCCTAATCCCGATGAAATGAATTTCGCTCTTCCCAAAGGGAAGCCCTAACTCACTAGAAGTAAAGATTTTTAGAATCTCTACTTCTCTATTTGTTAACTTGGTTAAGATCCGTTCACTTTCACCGCTATTTAGGTCAGTTGGACAAATGACTAACGCGAGGTGTTTTTCTTCTAAGACCTTATTTCCGATGGTGATTTTCCCACCTTTATATAAGAGGCCTAAGAAACCTAAGAACCGCTGTTTAAGCACGAAGAAGCACCTCCACTTCTTCACTATTCAACGGTCTTTTTAAGGGCCGGAGAGGTTTCTTAAGGAGCTTAGTATCTTTTAAAGAATCTTTGCTCACGTAATAACCTCTTCCGCTTCCTTGATAGTTCTCTTCCGGGTGAATAGTGTCGTTTATGACAACAAACCTCACTAAGTCACCCTTCGGATACTTTTTATGACTGAGAAGGCAGGTCCGATAATTAGCTTTACCGGTTATCATCGTCATAATATTCATCATAGTCCTCGAGGTCGATATCATCATAGTTATCGTCGTAATCGAGGTTGCTTTCTTCCTTTTCGATCTCTTCGAGTTCTTCTTTGGTATAGATCGGCATCATATTCTGCGGCACTTCGTTGGGTTTAACCCGTTCAACTTCTTCGTCCGAGATATGGTGCGGCCGTTTCTTTTGGACCGGCTTCTTTTCACTCTTTTGAACTTTCGTATTTGCGAGTTCTTTTTCGAGGTCTTCCAGCGTCTTCGTCGTCTTAACTTCTAAGGTTTCGACCGGTTTCTCTTTAACTTCTTCGGCCGGTTTCTTTTCCTTAACTTCTTCAACGACGGGTTTAGTTTCATTCACCACCGGTTGTTCTTCAATAGTAGCGGTTTCTTCAATAGAAGTAACAGCAGGAGCAGCTTCCCCTTCTTTTTGGGCTAAGGCTTCTTGTTCTTTCTTCTTTTCTAAGTCTTCTTTGCTCTTCTTTAAGAAATCGTCCCGTTGTTTTTGGACTTTCATTTCTTCTTCTTGAGCTTTAAGTTCATCATAGGTGACGTAAACGATTTCGTCTTTCTTGGCTTCGCTTTCCTTGAGGATTCCGATATCCCAGCCAGTTAATTGCCTGGCTAACCGGACATTGACTCCCCGTTTTCCAAGAGCGGTACTGAAGTCATCATCCTTCACGATGACGCTGACCTTTTTATTGTCTTCATCGAGGACATCGACCCCTAAGGCTTTGACGGGTTTTAAGCTATCGGCGACGTAGAGAAGAGGATTCACGCTATAAGGGATGATATCGATCTTTTCTTTTTCTTTTCCGTTACCGAGTTGGGCGACAATCTTTTGAATCCGGCTTCCACCTTGCCCAATACAGGCCCCGGTGGCATCGACATCGGGATTGGTGCTCATAACGCTGATTTTGCTCTTAATACCGGCTTCTCTCGCTACCCCTTTAATGAGGACGGTGCCATCAAAGATTTCATGGATTTCTTCTTCAAAGAGCCGTTTTAAGAACCCAGCCGAGCTTCTGGTTAATTCCACTTGGGCGCCTTTTCCATCGTCTTTCTTTTTGACTTCTTGGATATAGACACGGATTGGATCGCCCGCTCTAAACATTTCGTCCCCGATCATTTCCCGTTTACTAAGTTCGACTTTCGTTCGGCCGACATCGATTAAGCAGCCCTTGTCATCGCACTTTTCAACGGTGCCGGTGATGAGTTCCCCGATATGGTCTTTGTAATATTCATAAAGGAGTCCACGTTCCGCTTCCACGATTCTCCCGTGCAGGAGGGACATGACCGCTTTCATGAAGGTCTTGGTCATATCGCTTAAAGAAGCATAAATCGGGTAATATTCCCCAAGCGTGATATGTTCCCCGGCTTCTTTAACCTTGCTTAAAAGGATTTCTAAGTCGTGTTTCTTTTCTTTGTCTTTCTTGGTAAGACCGCTTAATTCATCTTCGATATCTTCAATCTTAACTTCATTTTCTTCTTCGGCGTCATCTTTGGTGATTTCGAGGTAGTCATCGGTAACATCTTCCACGACCGCTTTCAGTTGCGCTAAAGTGATAAAACCATTATCGAGATCGATATCGACATAGACTTTCGCGTCTTCTCCCCCACCTAAGCTTTTGAGGAAGGCCTTTTCTAAGGCATCTTTGAGAGCGACGAAAATAGTTTCTTCGTCCACGCCTTTTGCGACGCTTAATTCCGTGATCGCATTTTTGAAATTTTCAACATTCATCTTTTTATCCTCTTTTAGAATTCAATGGTAATTTTGCCCCGGTCAATCGTGTTCACCGGAATGGTAATCTTTTGTTTTTTGCTCTTAACCTTCACTTCGATGGTGAGCATGTCATCCTTAACTTCTTTGATCGTTCCTGTTAAGTAGTTCTCCCCTTTATAGGGGTGACTTAAGTGAAGTTCGACGTACCGGTCGACATATTTTTCTAAGTGACTTAAGTCGAGCGGTTTTTCGATGCCGACACTGCTGACATCTAGGGTGTAGCTTTCTTTGATCAAATCCTTTTCGTCGAGCAAGGAGTTAATGATGTCGCTCGCTAGAATGATGTCATCGAGCGATAAAGGTTTGTCACTATCGAGGGTTAAGCCTAAAGTTAAACCCTCACTTCCCTTATAGAGTTTCACGTCAAATAAGGTGAAACCTTTCTCAAGAAGAGGTTGTTCCAACAGGTGCCTTATATCTTCTTCTAACATTATTACCTCCTTACAAAGGAAAGAGTGGCCTAAGCCACCCTTAAAATACTTTTGGTCGCGCAGAGCCTATCCCAGGATCTTCTGCAGTATAAAGTTTATGTGAAGTCTCACTCTTTTTCAAGAGGGACTACACCCCCTCCCCTTAGTCTAAGGGATGAGGGCCGTCATTATAGTAGAGGATACCTAGAGTGCCGGGACCACAGTGACAGCTGATGGTCGCGCCCGCGATAGTTCTTTCCACCCGTTTAAAGCCAACTTCATAGAGTTTCTTTTCAGCGACTTGGAGGACTTCTTCCGGAATAGCCGTATAAGTTAAGAAACAGATTTCGGGATCCCAGTTATCAAATTGTTTTAAAGTGGCATCTATATAAGCGGGAACCCATCTCACCGCTTTACCCATGAATTTCTTACCGGACACCATGGCGCCGTCTTTGACGAGGATTTGGGGTTTAATACCCAAAGCCCCCGCGAAGAATTTAGCAGCAGCCGAGCATCTCCCACCCTTATAAAGATAATCAACTCTTTCTAAAGCGAAGGATGCTTGAGCGTACGGCCTTCTTTCTAAAACCTTACTGACGATTTCATCGATCGGTAAACCTTTATCGATGAGTTTTCGACAATAAACGACTTGAATAGCGATACCAGTAGAGAGAGATAAAGAATCAATGACGATGACCCGTTTACCCGTCTTTTCTTCCACTTCTTTAGCAGCGGTGATTGCATTCCCGGTCGCGCTTGTAATCTTGCTTGAAAGTGAGAAATGGATTATAGCGTCCGCATCTTTTAATAAATCAGTGAAGTAATCAAGGTATTGCCCCACATTAATAGCCGACGTATGAGCGAGCTTACCGGTTTTTTCGGTGTACGCGAATAAGTCTTCACCCTTAACCTCGCCATCTTTCTTTTCTTCTTCCCCGATGACGACAGTGAAGGGAACAATATGGACATCGAATTCCTTCTGCAAATGTTTCGATAAATCGACAGTTGATTCAGCTGAGAGAATAATCTTCATAAATGACTCCTAAGTTCCTTTTGATTATAGATTGATTTGTAAACATTAAAAAGAAGAAAATATAGATGGTATCTAGTATTTGATACGAGGAGACTTTAGGAAAATTACGAGATTATAGGTGAATTTATTAAAGACCAATTTGATTTTTTAAATCATATATTGCGTTACAAATTGCTTCGTAAGAATGGCAGTTACCGAAAATTTCATCGATGATTTCAAGGCCACCGCGGACATAATTTCCTTCCTTTATGGTCCAGTTTTTTGTCCACAGTCCCGGGCCACTTGACTTTTATGTCAATATTTTCGTATTCGCAAAGCGACTACTTATAGTCTTCTTTGCTTTCCTCGCTAGGATTATTTTGGACATTCCCCTTCCCTTTATACGCCATGATGAGCCGGGAAGAACTAAGGATATCCACTACTGAATTGACGTCTTTATTGGTTAAGTTAAAGATGACGTTAACCAAACATAAAACAAAGCTGATTAACGGATAGATAAAGAATGGTAATGAACCATAATTGAAGCTTTGAATACCAGTAATAAATAAAGCTGGTAAGACTACGATAAAGAAGAAGTTAATAAAGGTTAAGATATCTCTAATAACCAACTGGTAAACCTTAACTTTTTCTTCTCTTTTATCGATCAATATCACTTCATTAATCTTCTTACCTATCGTCTGTCCATTCTTAATGAAGATGGGCGGTATTACAAAAATTAAGACAAAAGAAATGGTATAAGAGATAGTTAAGACAAGATTATTGATATTAACTAGCTTTAAATATGCTTTATCATAAGCCTGATAAAAAGCTAAATAACTAGGCAATGATCTAAAGATATTGATCGAATTCATAAAGACATCATTAAAGATGGTTTTAACAGTGTTATAAGAAGGACAAGGTTCTTTAGTATCCGTAAACAAATGATTAAAAATATCGATAGCCACTTCACTCTTAAACGACGGATAATCCTTACTAAAATCATAGATATCTTCTGCATTATCTTGTTGTTTTAATAATTTGACATAGCTAATCTTTTTATCTTCGATATCGGTTTTTCCGTCATATTCGTCGAGGAAATAGAGATAGAAATACGCTAGAGGGTCATTATCAAAATCAGCGATAACGGTATATTGAAGCTTTTCTTCAATCAACGATGAACTAATATCTGCTTCATTAAAGGAAGCTTCATCTAAGGTATAAGAAAGAAGGATATTAGAACAAAGATAATCATTAAAAAGTTCTTCGTTAACACTCGCTCCAGTATTGCCGTCTCTATCCGTTAATCCTGCTTGTTTAGCTAGATCCCGCATGCCGTTAGAATTAAGTTCAATAATTTGAACTTGTTCTTGATAATAGGCGGTATCTTGAAAAGCGTAATTCCCTAAAAAGGTAAAAAGAAAAGAACAAAAAATAATCAAGAATAGATCAACAAAATCAGAAGTGAATTTCTTGGTAAAAGGAGCTTTATAATCTAAATCAAAGAGATACTTATTCATCGATATAATATTACGATAAATGCAAGGTTTTTTACTAGAGATAAGTGACTTCTATTTCGGGATTACTATCAATAAAAGCCTCCACTTCTTCTAAGGTATGAAGAGACGGAATAGCCCCTCTTTTAGTTGTCGTTAGCGCTCCCATAGCGTTCCCAAACTTTACTGATGAAATAATGTCTTTATTATCCGCTAAAGAACGAGCGAGAGCTCCGTTAAAAGAATCCCCCGCTCCGACGGTATCAATCGGTTTAACCTTATAAGAATGAACATGCGCTTTGATAACATCATTAACTAAAATAGCCCCTTTGCTTCCCCAGGTCGTGATAACGTTTTTAACCCCTTGCGTGCAAAGCTTTTTCGAAGCCAAAAGACACTCTTCTAAATTAGTCGTTGGCATATCGGTCAATAAGCCTAACTCATATTCATTGGGGGTTAAGTAATCGATATATTTAAGATATTCTTCTTTAATCTTTCTCGCTGGAGCGGGATTAACAATCGTAAGTAACCCATGTTCTTTCGCAAACTTGATGGCTTCTAAGGTCACATCTTCTCGCATTTCAAATTGGGTTAAAAAGATATCGTGCTTAAGAATTATGTCTTTAACCTTTTCTAAATCAGTTAAGGTAAACTCTAAATTAGCCCCTAAGATGATGCAGATGCGGTTTTGCCCACTATCTTCGATTTGAACATTTCCGACCCCGGTTGAGGCTTTATCGGTTCTTAAGATATAAGAAGTGTCGATCCCTTCTTCTTTAAATAACTTAAGAAAGTTATCACCAAAAAGATCTTTCCCCACTTCCCCAATCATTGTCACTTTACCTTTTAAACGCTTAATGGCCACGCATTGGTTAGCCCCTTTCCCGCCTAAAAAGGTGGAGAAAGAAGTACCGATGACCGATTCCCCGGCTGAGGGGAATCTCGGCATTCTCGCTACTAAATCGGTGACAAAAGAACCGAGGACCACAATCTTTTTCATACTCTTATTTATCGAGTTCTTTCTTTAAACTTTCGCCTAATGCCCCATTCGGATGGAACTTAAAGAAATCTTCCCGGGTGAAGTTATAGCTGTCGGATAGGGTTAACGCTATCGCATCGCCGAGGACTAAGGCTAAAGTAGAAGATACGCTCGGAGCGAGGTTCAATTTATCCGCTTCTTTAAGAGAAGGGTAAATAATCTGATAATCGCAAGACGTCGCTAAGATACTGTCCTTTTTACTAGTAAAGGCGATCAAAGTGCAACCGATGTTTCGTAAGGGTTTAATGTTTTGAACCACTTCTTTGGTCGTCCCACTATTACTGATCAAGATAACGATATCGTTCTTCTCAATCATCCCTAAATCCCCATGGCAAGCTTCAGTTCCATGGACAAAGAAGGATGGTGTTCCAGTACTAGAGAATGTCGCGGCTAATTTTTCCGCAATATGGCCGCTTTTCCCGACCCCTAAGAAGATGACTTTGCCTTTTCTTTTTTTAATGACATCGATGACTTTATAAAGATTGCCGTAATCGAGAGTTTTAAACATCACCCCTATCGCATCATATTCTTGCTTAATGACCTTTTCCATTTCGTTATTCATACTTCTCATCCTTCCTATTAAAGACCACTTCATATAAAGAAGTGTTATAGATCGGTGACCACTGCGAGATTTGGAGGTACATCTTTTGTCCATTCCACTTGGTAAACTCAGAATGGACAAAACCACCGTAACAGCTGGGCACCTCTTTACCATTTAAAACGAGCATCGATTCTTTAAATTCTTCGCTTAAGGAAGGACTTAAATAGAACTTCAACCCATCTCTCGTTAATGTCGAAATCACCCATTTATTGAGATACTTATTGAACATAATTGAAGGTTCCCCCGCTTGTTCTTTCACTAAGTAATACGGCGGCAGCTTTAAACCTTCTTTTAAGTTCATAAAGGTATCTTTATCGACTAGTAATTCATATTCATCGAGGTTTTTAAAGTCGTTTTTCTTCACTCTTAATAGTGAGATATGACCGAGTCTTCCTCCGGGTATCGCGAGGAAATAGACATACTCACCATCGATGAAGGGATAGATTTGCCCAAACCGCGGAGAGAAACTTTCTTTAAACTCTAAGCCCTCCACTCTATGGAAGTTATTGAGCTCATCTTCTTTGGCTTTATAGCAGACGTTAGAAGTTACAAACCATTCCCCGGGTTTTCCCCAATAACGGACATGCATCATAAAGATGTAAACATAGCCGTCAAGATAGATGCCACCGGTCGGGATCTTGGTGACTTCTTTCGTATAATCTTTAAAATTTTCTTCTTTATTTCGGTGATGGAGACCTTGGGCTATCGGTTTAATCATCCCATGCTCATCACACACTACCCCACTGAACCTTAAACCATCTTTTAGGTTCAAAGGTTTTTCGTTATAAGCGATAAAATTTGAATTCCAATACCCATCGTTCACATCGCGACCGCTGAAAGTGTCACCATAGAGATATAAGAACTTACTAGGGGTCGAAACAACGATCCCTAAATCCGTCATATTAGCGGACCCCCGTTCTAAAACCTCTTTATTAACTGATTCACGGCCCGTCACATAGCCTAGCCGCTGAACATAAGCAATATTTTTATCGAGCGAAAAGGAGTCTTTCGGGGCTTTCGCTACCTTAACAAGCAGCTTCCCGCTCGAGGGGTAATAACTGATGACAGTATCGGGTGGATATTCATCAGTTTCCACCTCTATCGCTTGAACTTCATATTCATTTAAGCGTTTTAAAGCCGTGCTTAAAGGGCAATGCAAAACGTTGGGTATCGGGAATATCATAATTGATCCTTACTTTAAGATAACTTCCACCAAACTGGTGTTATAAATCGGGGTCCACTGCGAGAGTTGAATATAGATTCTTTGCCCCTCACTATCGGAGATTAAGGGGGTGATAAACCCACCATAGAGCCCGAAATAATCCGAGGCGTTGATTACGGGATAAATATCGTCATAGGGCCCGGTAATCTTGTCCGAGGCTAAAAGGACAATCGAACTGCCTTTTAAAGTCGCGACAAGGTATTTATCGAGGTATTCGCTATACATAAGGGAGGGTTCCGCTACAGCGGGATCGCAGACGTAATAGGGTTTGGAGTTAAGCCTTTCCATACCTTCGTCGCCTTTAACCCAGGTATCATCCCCCACTAAATATTCGTATTCATCACGGTTCTCAAAGTTATCGGTGGTGACTCTAAACATCACCGCTCCATCGTTTCTCCCACCCGGAATCGATAAGAAATAGATGTGTTCCATATCGTTCGGATCTTGATAGGGATAGATTTGTCCAGCGTAATAGAGTTCGTCTTCAGTCCACCTTAAACTCGGTACTTCTACCCATTCGCTATAGGTATCATCGGTGGCTTTTAAGCATTGGTTGTAACTCACTAACCAACTACCCGCTACTCCCCAATAACGGATGGACATATAGAAGATATAAGCTTCTCCGTTTACGCTGATGCCACCGGTGGGAATCTTAGTAACTTCCGTTCCGATGTTCTCATAGGTATCTTCTTGGTGAAGCCCTTGGGCGAAAGGTTTAATCGCTCCGATATCGTTAGTGACAACACTATCGAATTGAAGGCCGTCATAGAAGACTTTATCGCTCGTTATCGCCATAAAGTTACTATTCCAGAAGCCTTGCATGTTCGCCCCGCTGAAGGTGTCGCCATATAGGAGCATCATTCTCCCATCGGGGAGCGCAAAGGGAATACCAAGGTCCGTGCCGTACGCTCCAGCGTTAAGCAAAATATCCGCGTTCGGGCTATCGGGTCCGGTCACATAATCGATGACGTTATAGTAATCGACGAGTTCACTATCAATCGCGATAGCACTATCCTGCCTCTTTGCCACTTCGATTTTGACCCGAGAACCTTTGGTGACACTATCGCCCGCTTCTAAATCATCAGCGTACCCGAGGACTCTTCCTTCGATCAGCTCGCTGGTTTTCACTTCCACTTCTTCAAAGAGCACATTCGCCCCAACTTCAAGTTTGGCATCGCTCACTTGCATCCCATATAAATCGGGGAGAGTGAAGGAGTTAGCACTCCCCCCGTCATCATTAGAGTGGCAAGAAGATAAGCTAAACAGCCCTATGAGAAAGAGAGGAATTAATATCTTCTTACTATTCATAATTACTTGTTCACTTTCTTTCCTTTATTTCGGATGAAGAAAATATAGATGAGGACTAGCGCGATAATGACGATAGCCACCCCACCGACCGTTAAGCCGATGATTAAACCAAGGTTATTATTCCCACCATCACTAGGTTCAACTGGTGTAGTTCCATCGGCTAAAACAGTGACGATGATGTCATCAGTTTTCCCGTTACTGGAAGTAACAGTGATTCGCGTGCTGCCTTCTTTTAAAGCGGTGACTTCCCCGGTAGCGCTGACGCTAGCAACAGTCGGATCACTACTTTCCCAGGTTAAGGTCTTATCTTCCGCGTCAGTCGGGGCAATTGTCGCAGTTAACTGGACCTTTTCCCCAACTTTTAACTCTTGGTCACCTTCATTGATGGTGACGCTGGTGACACTAACGGTCGGCTCTTCATCGCTTAAATACCGCATTTCGACGTTATCTAAGTAGAAGTAATCGCCTTCCGCTAAAGGAGTGATGAGCCAACGGACACTGTTCCATTGAACTTTATCCATCGTAACTTGGAAATCGACGGTCACTCTGGTGTAGCCGTTAGCTAAAGCTTCCGTTTTAATCGGGTACGGAATCGTTTCATGACCGCTAGTATTCTTGTACGTGTCATCGAAACCTAAACGCTTGAAGTCGACGGAATAATACGGGGTATTCGCCCCACCGACGAAACATTGATAGATTTCCATGTAATCTTCGGGGTCTTGACTGATTTCTAATTTATAGTCGTACCGAAGTCTAATTAAATCACCGACCGCGATAGTGTCGGGGGTCATTAAGAACATCGAAGAATAAGCGTGAGTATCGGAAGCATCGCTCCGCCCAATTCTCGCAACTTTGTTTCCGTTATCGTCGACAATTTGTCCTGGGGTATCTAAAGCGACACTTCCCCAAGCCCCTTCAAGCTGGGTTTCACTCATGACGGTTCCGGCATCAAAAGCTTCAAAGTCCCCATTGACGACTTGGTTCTCCCCTTCGTAATAGGTCTTATCGGGATCGAAAACAGAGACATAAGTCGGACGGATACCGATCATATTGAGTTCTAAGGGTGTTGTGCCTTCATATTCCAGTTGCACTTTTTCGGCTTTTCCGTAAACCCCACTAGCGGGTGTGTATTCCGCAGTAAAGAGATTATCTTTGATAGTAGAAGCATCGCCTAAGATACTGATGGTATCTAAGGACGTACCTTCACTATCGAGGACGTTAAGGGTTAATTTAGCACCGCTTACGATTTCACTTAAGAAACCGATATCAATTTGATACTTATCTTCATCTAAACCATCGATGACCGCCCCGTAAATCCCATCATTATTGATAGTGACTTTATTGACCCCTAAAGCAGCATTTTGCCCATAGATGCCGTTATCATTCGGGGTCATGGTCAACTGACTATCCGACGCGTATTCAAGGAAACCTTCAAAATCCCCGCCGGTGATGATGTTTTCAGTCGTCCCTTCCTTTACTAACGAAAGATTATCGAGATAGATTGTCGCATTACTGACGTTCATCCAAACTTGAAGCGAGTCATAGGTTTGACCGGCATCAAAAGTTCTGACGGTTGTTGCTTTCTTCCACCCATCTTCAAGATCAGTGAAAGTAACATTTTGGTTTTGGTTCGGGTCCATGATGTTCGTCTCCGGGAGCCGATTCCCAAGGGAAGGACACCAGAAAGCAAAGCCGATGTTATCGGTTGTTCCTTCGACTTTATAATCGAAAGAGAAAGTATAAGTCGCTCCGCTTTCGATGGTTAAAAGTTTGAAGAAACTCGAAAAGCCTGCCCCACTAGCTCTCACAATAGTGTTACCATTATCATTAAAGGCAACGGGGGGTATATCCGCACCAATCACGCCAAAACCGGCTACCACACCTTCACTTGGCGCGACACTTGGAAAGACATATTCCCCGGCGCTTAAAGAAAAGTCGCCATTCGGAAATATATTCTCCCCATAGATCAGAGCGGGATCGTCGTGAGCGAATGTGAAGGAACTGAGGCTCAGTCCTACCACTAGTGTCGCAACTACTCCCGCTAATTTTTTGAGCTTCTGCATAAGTAATCCTCCTATCTTGCAAAAACTTTCTTTATAAAGGCAACCGCTCCTCGACCGGTAAAATCGTACTCACTTCTTGGCTGGGCTCGTCAAGATAGAAATACGCGGTTGAAGAGACGTCATCGTTCCGGTGGTTATCGTGCCCCGTTTCGATTGTCACCTTAAGAGACTTTTTAAAAGTGATGGGATCAAGGATGTGGTAACGGTAATAGGTAATCTTCCCTTTCCAGTTACTCTCCCCACCCAAAATGATTCCATGATATGGAGCGTTATAAACCTGGGTTGGGCACCAAGCGGTATTGAAATAATCTTCAGTGCCGGTTCCTTGAAGAGAGGGAAGTTTTTCTCCGTCGATAAAGATCATATCGTCCCCTTCCCCGGGCCAATCCCAGCTAGTTTCTTTATTGAAGTTATCAATATTTAAATGGCAACCGACATAATGCCCTCTTCCTTTAACATCTAAGAGAACATAGTTATTTTTTCCGTCAATATTGTTTCCTTCGAATAAAAATTCATGACGCGTTTTATAAACAGAATAATCGAAATCTTTCTTCGGTAATTTTCGATTCCATCTCGCATGGAAATAGAGGATTTCTTCATTGAACTCTCTTTCTTCATAATCGATATAGAAATAGAGCATGAGAGTTTGCTTCCCTTCATTAGTTACTTCGATCTTAGCCGCTTTTTTAAAGGGCATCGGGAAGAAACAGTTAAAACCTTTTCCGTTCTCAGGGGACATCTGGAGGGGTGCACTGACAAAGTTCTTACACATCGCGTGCCCCATCCCAAAGAAATCACCTAAGGGAACTAAAACTTGTGGGACAACAGAGTCTTCCCAATAGATCTTTAAAAGAACCTTTCGTAAGACATCCTTTTCTTCTTTATCCCCTTCATTTAGTTCGGTCATCCAGATATGTTCAATTAGACCGCTGGTATGGACATCAAAGATAGCCTTTGTTTCTCCGGGTTTAATGTAGATTCGGTCATCATTTCCCCCGGTTTTATCGAAAGAGGAAGCCCGTTTTCTTATTCCCTCATTCGGAAGGAAGATGTTAGATAAATCATGAGTTTTCATATTACTTGACTCCTGTTAATGCGATGCCGTCACGGATGAAACGTTGGACGATGAAGAAGACGACAACAGCTGGAAGAATCGCGATGAAACTGGCAGCTAGAACCGCTCCATAACCCAAGGTGGAACTATCCCCATACAAGGAATTGATGAGGGTCATAATCTGGGTTAAACCTTTGTGCTCCGTATCGATAGTCAAAGTTGGCCATAAGTAAGAGTTAAAGTATCCGATAAAGGTACCTGCTCCCATGATCACCATCGGGGTGATAGAATTTGGGAGATAGATCTTAAAGAAGATTTGGATGCTGTTACAGCCATCCACTCTCGCGGCTTCGTCATAGTCTTTAGGAAAACCTAAATAGAATTGTCTAAAAAAGAAGATGTTATACGCATTAGCGACCCCCGGAATCACTAAGACCCAGATGGTGTTCATCATGTTTAAAGAGCTGACGACCGATATTGATGTTAGGAGAATCGTGATATTTGGGATAAACATCGTCGAGATAATAATCACGAAGAGGGTCTTTTTAAGCGGGAACTTTAATCTCGCGAAAGCGTAGCCCGCTATCGAGTTAACGAAGAGGGAGAAGGCCATCCCAAGGAAAGCTACTAATAAGGTCATCCCGAAGCTTTGAAGGAAGTTCACCCCTACTGTCGTGTATTGCAGATAGAACAATCTTGAAAAGTTATCGATCGTCCATACCTGAGGAAAGACATGGAAATCTAAAGAGAAGATTTCTTGCCGTCCCTTAAACATCGAGATAACCATGAAGAATAAGGGGACAAAGAGGGAGAAAAGAACGAGAATGACAATGATATAAAGACCAGTCTTAATCAGAGCGTTATTGATTTGTCTCTGACGATGGGCTTTTATTCGACTATCGGACTTTGCCATGGACTTTCTCTCCTTTCCTTGCATTGGTTAAAGTAAATACAATCGCGTTTATGCCCCCGATGAACAGCATGATTAGGATAGAGGACGCTAAGATTTCGCTTTGGGAAACGTTACCGTTAGCTCTCGCGTGAATGAGGTACAAAACCGGCGTCATCGTGGCGTTCACCGGTTGACCATTAGTCATGATCATCGGGATTTCAAACATCTGAAGATTTGCGGTCACCAAGGTGACGATAATCAAGACGAAATAGTTCTTAAGTTGGGGTAAAACGATATACCAAGTGGTCTTAAAGAACCCCGCTCCATCCACTTCCGCGGCTTCGTAATAATCCTTAGGAATATTGATTAAACCGGAATAGAAGATGAGGGTCGTATAGCCGCAGCCAACCCAGATAGTAGGCACAATAATCGCGACGTACGCCCAGAACTCATTCATCGTGAATGAGATCGGATCAGCATTAAACCAATCGCCTAAGATGCCGTTAATTATCCCACCGTTATAATAGGTTAAGAGGGTAAAGATACAGCCGACAACAATCCCACTAAAGAGATACGGGAGATAAATGATGGTTCTCACAAAGACCCCGAATTTGTTCTTAATCCTCACCAATACATTAGCGAAGATAAACGCTAATAAGACTTGGAGAACCACCACAAATAAGGTCATGATGCATACATTGCCTAGCGCCTTAAGAAATTCTTTGTTTTGGAAGACTTTCGCATAGTTTTCAAAACCCGCAAAGACCGCTTCGTTGGGTCCACTTTCAAAATAGAAGAAGGACCGGTAAAGGGACATAAATAAGGGAGTTATGACAAAGATGATAAGGAGGATTAAAGCTGGGGCAATTAGGAGTAGGCCGCTGACTTTCTCCTCCTTTTTCCTATCTTTGGGTAACAAGCGAATCTTCTTCATATTAGATGCTTACTTTCTCGGATTGTTATTAGCTAGGTTGTCTCTCGCGATGATGCTAGTAACTTCGGCGTGGCAGTCCGCTACCGCTTTATCGATATTGGTGCCCATCGCAGCCTCTTCGAGTAAACCTTCGACTGAAACTGAGATATCCCAGCTATAGATCGGTTCTAAGATCGCTCGGGAAGCGACATAATTAACCACTTCATACCATTCTTTGGGGATTCTCGTTTCCGTCTTCACTTGTTCATCTAAGATAGCTTGAACAGACTTCCGAGGAGAAACTTTGGAATAATAAGCTCTTGTAAAATAATCAACAGTTTGAGCGGTATCTTCAGCGGTTAAGAATTTGATGACTTCCGCGGCTTTTTCAACGTCCTCACATTCGCTAGAAATCACGTAGACCCAGCCACCATTGGTCGCGGTCACTTTGTCTTGATTCCCGTCGAACGTCGGCATGACGGCAAAACCGATATCATCGATTAAATCCGGATATTGGTTAGCGATGCTAGAGATGGACCAGCTTCCGCAGGTGGTCATGACGGCTTTCCCGTCGCAGACATCAAAGATGGATTCCGTATAATCACCACTGGAAAGAGGAACATAACCATTGCCGTATAGTTGTTGCCAGACTTCCGCTAATTGGCGGTATCCGGGTTCTTGGATTCTTGAGGTTGTCCAGTCATCGGTGATAGCGAGGCCACCCGTCGCCGCGTGCTGCATACCCCAGGTTCCCCAAGCACAAGCGACACCGGTTGGAACACCGAAAGGATAAACATTTCTCTTCCCTTCATTGACCAGGTTAGTTTTGATCGTTTTACATAAATCTAAGAAATCGCTCCACTTGGTGGGAATTTCGGTAGTATTGCCGTAAGTTTGTAATAAATCCTTCCGGTAGGCGATGATGGTCGAAGGTTCCATGACGATGGGGAAACCATAATATTTCCCGTCGTACTTCACTCCTTCCGTCGCGGTGTCCGTTAAATCGTTCCAGATATCATCGCTAAAGTATTCGGTGATATCGATAGCTCTACCCGCTTTGATTTCTTTATATAAGTTCCCGTAGCTGACAGTATAGATGTCCGGAACGCTATCTGATTCATAGGCACCTCTGATTAAATCATCAAAAGAATTTGAATCAATATAGGTTTGGGTAAGTTGAATGCCGTCATTTAAATCGTCATTAAATAACTTTCTTTGATCGATGTTGATACGGTTCTCCCATTCTTCGAAGTCCATCATCCACATCGTGATATTTGTCGCGTTCGCTTCGATTTGCTCACTCTTACTGTCGATGACGATGTCATCGGGTGGTTCACAAGCGGCTAAAACCGATAGAGCGCCAGTGATTAAAAGGATAGGTAAAACATAGGATTTCTTCATAAATTTCCTCCATTCTTTCCTTGTCTTTATTATCGATAACAGGGATTCTCATTCCTAGATTAAAAAAGAGGGAAATCATAACAAAAATTTTGTAAACACATATTTGTATGCCCTTACATCGCCATTTTTAATAACTACTTTTTATTTTTAACTGTTTTAACCTTCTTATATTCCGTGGGATAACGACCATCTAAATGATGGAACCATCTCGAGAAGGTCTGCGGTTGATCAAAATTTAAGAGTTCGGAGATTTCTTTAACTGTTTTAAAAGAATATCTAACTAAGTTTTTAGCATAGTTAAGCCTTAACTGGTCGTAATACTTCTTGGGAGTTGTTTTATACGTTTTTCTAAATAATTGGTTTAAGGTCCAACTGGTTAAATTAGTTTTAAGCTCAAAATCTCTGAGTGTTAGATTGGCATCCAAATTTTCCGCCATATAACGGACAAGGAGACTTAAGGTATCGCTTTGTTTTTCTTCTTTGACGTTACTGCTTTCTTCAATGAGGTGAGCGATTAAAACTTTTAATAAGCCTTCAAGATAAAACTCTTTGATAGGACTATCAAAAGTATAAACATCGATGATTTTAAGAATGATGTCTCTTACTACTGATGGATTTTTAAGATGAATGACATGTGGGAGATTGATCCCATGTTGTTTTAAATAATCTTCCCTAAAATAGGTGAGCTCCACTTCTCTCATATGGTCTTTTCGTTTCATCGAAACTGGAATGATGGGCGATAGTTCATCCTTATTGAAATCAAAGTGGACATGTGGCTGGCAACAATTGGTTTCGTACCAGGTGATTTTATGATGTTCATTGGGTCTAATAAAAACCGCATCATCTTTCTTCACGATACAAGTTTCATCATCGAACTCAATCTTCATCATTCCTTTATCGATAAAGATGATTTCGTGATCATAAAGGGAACGATCAGCGAAATAATCATAGAGCCACGTATGATACATCGCTAAACGGATATAAGGCTTAAAGTCGAGGTCCATATCTACAAACTAATCTTAATTCTAATCTTTGACAAGCCCCTTTAAAGCATCCCTTTCTCACAAAAAATGAAATTTAATCATTTACCTAAATATTTTTCTTAATTTCATTTAAGCAAGTCGATAAAAGTTCATCCTTTAAACTATGTTTAACGCTTAAAAATGACCTTTTACAATCAATTTATCGTACAAAAAACCATGTTTTTGCAAAGAAATTACGATTTTTGCTTTTTTAAATTTTTAATTGACATTTACTTAGAAACTTTTAAAAAAGAAAGGTGGCAAAGGAGAGATTATGAACAAAAAAGCATTGCTTCTTTTAACGGTTTCTGCCGTTACTGCATTGGTGGCCTGCACTAGTAACCAATCCTCAACTAGCTCGACGAGTGAATCATCAGCATCAATATCGTCAGTTACTTCTTCTATTACTAGTGAGAGTACATCATCATCCTCTACTAGTTCCAAATTAGAAGAGAAAAAAGAATTCACTATCGATGGGGTAACCTATAAACAACTAGAAGATGACGACTTCTTGACGGTCACCAAAATTGCCCCGGAAGATAGAACGGAAATTAATGTTCTTCCGGAAGTCGAAGGTAAAACAGTTAAAGCCCTTTGGCCGAACCTTACTTTCGCGCCAAATAGTACGGTAAAGAAGATTGTCCTTCCCGATACTATCACCACTATCGGTGACGCTCCTTTTAGATCGTACAAAGCCGTAGAAGAACTTGTTGTTCCTTTTATCGGAACATCGAAAGACGATAAAGAATCCGTCATCGGCTTCTTCTTTGGGCAAAACGACAAAGACCTTCAAAGTATGGCGCTTGGTACAACTCTCAAGAAAGTTACCGTGTTATCCGGTGATATCAATCCGTACGCTTTCTACTATTTACGAGCGTTAACCGAAGCCACCACTAGTGCATCAATCATCGGGGACTACGCTTTTAATGGATGTGCATCATTAACCACTTTAAATTTAACGGGTGATGTAACATCGATTGGAACGTACGCGTTAAATGGTTGTAGTTCCTTAGTGGATTTTGATCTTCCCACCACCTTAACTGAGCTCGGGGAATATGCCTTAGATGGGATAACCGCTACAACATTAACGATTCCCGCGGGTCTCACGAGTTTTATCTTCAGAAATACTGTTAACGGCTTAAAGGAATTTAAAGTCGCGGAAGGTAGTACAACGTTTAGTGCGAAAGATGGAGTTCTCTATAACAAAGACCAAAGCGTGTTAGTTTGTTACCCCGCTTATAAAGATGGTGACCACTTCATTGTCCCCACCACTGTTAAAGAAATCGGGGACCGAGGGTTCTTAAACGTTAAGAACTTAAAAACGATTGATCTCGGTCAGATTGAAAAGATTGGGATTGAAGGGTTTAGGTACTCGAAATTAACAGAAATTACCCTTCCGTCAACTTGTTTAAAGATTGAGAAGACCGCGTTCAGCGGCATGCCCTCCTTAACCAGTTTCCATTTTGCTGAAACTATCGACGGGGATGAACTGGTCCTCAATGAATTCTTTATGTCATCCAGCGATGCCATAACATCAATTGTTGTTCCAGAATACGTTAAAGAAATTCCTAACTATGCTTTCTCGAATTGTGAAAGCTTAGAAAGCTTAACCATCAAAGGAACATTAAGAAGGATTGGTCAAACGGCTTTTAGTAGCTTAAATATCAATTCCCTTGAATTAACATTAGCGAATAATGCGGTCATCGGAGAAAGACCTTTTGCGAACTGCAAGAACTTCCAAAACTTAATCCTCCACTTTGAAGAAGGGACGACCCAATACCCGACCTTAGAAGGGAAAGGTTTTGGAGAAGCAATACCGCAGATCACTGTCGATAATGAAGAGATTGCTAATGCTCTAAAAGCTGCGTGGCCCGAGTATAGCGCGTACATCGCCCCCGCTAGTAGTGACGCAAAAGACTTTATCGTTGAAGATGGGGTTCTCCTTAAATATACCGGCACTAATCCGATTGTTAATATTCCCGATAGTGTCACTAAGATTGGGGATAACGCTCTCGCGAAATTAACCTTCATCGAACAAGTCACTATTCCTTCTAGTGTTAAGGCATTCGGTTACCGCGTCTTCGATAGCGATGCTAATTTATTAAGCATTACCTTCGAGCACGAAACCTTAGATGGGTTTGTGTTTAATGACGGGAAAAATATAACGAACGCTATAGGATATCAGACGAATCCTCTTCTCCTTTTTAACCATCAAGCGGCTAAAGATGAATTCTTAAGTATGTCCGGCGTAACGGGTAAGCAGAAGAACACCACCCACTTAACATCTGATGTAGCGTTTGAAGATAAAGCTATCTATTCATCAGATGGTAAGAAACTACTTCGGGCCTTGGCAACCGAAAACTATGTCATCAAGGATAGCGTGGAAACCATCGGCCAATACGCTTTATATGACGATAAAGTCATTAAGACCATCGATTTAAATAATGTTATCTATATCGATGATTATGCCTTCTATGGCACCACTCTCACCGAAGTCGATTTCGGGGATAAAGTGACCTATGTCGGTAGTCAAGCTTTCCAATCTTGTGAAAGCTTAACTTCTATCACCTTCACCGGAGCGACTGCTATCGGGGAATCGGCCTTCTCTGATTGTAATTCAGTTAACTACATCGACTTAGGGGATAAGCTTGTCTCTATCGCCTATGGTGCCTTTACCTATGCAACTGATGAAAGTATGGAATACGTTGTTCTCCCCGCTAGCTTAACAAATCTTGATCCGGAAGCTTTCGCGGACTCCATGATTCCTAAAGCCTATTGCAAATTCAGTGAAAGCTACGCGGAAGAAACGTTCGAATACGGCCTAGACTTCGTGGATTACTTCGAAGAAGTGGTCTTCGATTATGTAGGTTAATAAATCTTAGCCTACCTAATTAAAACAGAGGGCAACCCCTCTGTTTTTTTTCTTCCCCTACTATTCAAATGCCGCGTATCTTTGAGCCTCTTCTTCTTGCTTTTGTTCGAGTTTTTCTAAGATTTCCGTTGCCTTATTAAAAATATCTAGTTTCCACTCATTTGAGAGAATCGGGCGATCAGATTTTAATTCCACTCGATCAAATACTTTAAAAGTGTCCATATATTTATGAATAATTAATGGCGTTCCTGTCAATTGAAGATAATGGTTAATTTTCGTATTTAAACCTTTGGAATACACTTTTAATGTTCTTTGCACATAGAACTTTAAATTGTCCTCACATTTAAGTTCGAGGTAAAAATAGATTCTTTCTTCATTAGTGACCTTCCAACCATTCCACCAGGCAGGGATATCTTTATAGAATCTTAAGGTTCGATGTCGATCCATAAATTCCGAAGTTAATTCCTTGTATTCTTCCAGGAATCTTTCTTTAAATTCGCTAAAGAAATTATCGAGATCATCATCCATTAAAGTTCACTAATTAATGCTGGGGACAAATAAATTGGCTTTATTTCAATCATTTTGTCATTGGAAATATCTTTTTGAGAAAACAAAATTCTTCTGGAGATTATATGAGAGTATCTCTCAATAAATAAATCTAGTGATTTATGGTTCTTAATATTTCCTGATTTTACCTCAATAGGAATGATTTTATTTTTGCTACTTATTAAAAAGTCAATTTCGTAAGGATGTTTGCCGTTTTTTTCATACCAATAATGATAAAATAAATCCCTTCCGCTAGATTTTATAATTTGCGCTAAGGCGTTTTCATATAGATACCCAAAATTAGCTTCTAATTTATCGCTTAACAATTTGTTATAAATATTGCTGTCGATAAAAGTTTTATCATTGAAAAGCATCGTGGTAAATAATCCTATATCGCTTAAATACAACTTAAAATGGCTTAAATCTTTGGTTAAATTAAGCGCAATACTTGGATTAGTTACGTTATAACAAATTAATACTGTTTTTGAATCAATTAAATCAAAAAGCAATTCTAAATCTTTATTAGTGCGTCTTTTATTTACTGCTTTGCTTAAGAAAAATTTTGTATTTTTTAACGCTAATTGACTAGGAATTGAATCATAGATCATCGATAATCTTCCGCTATTATCGATCTTTCTAAAATCAGCTTCATATAATTGAATAATTTCTCTTTTAACGGCATCAATTTCAACAAATGTTTTTTTGTTTAAAAACGCTTCTATCGCCTGCGGCATCCCTCCAACAGCCATATAAAGTCTAAAATCTCTCATAAGTTTTCTGTTTACGGCATTACCTAATGGCTTATTGGCTTTTAAAATTTCTTTAAATATCGAATAATCTAAATTACAAGCCCAGCAAAATTCTTCATAATCTAACGGATAAACCTCAATCTTCATTTCCTCCGAAGGGATTAGAATATCTTTAACATTTTTCTTTATGCTTATTAATGATCCAGTTTCGATATAATCATATCGCCCATCTGCAACCAAATACTTTATCGCTTGCCTAGCTTTTGGGCAAAATTGTATTTCATCAAAAATAATTACCGAGTCTCTTTCGTATAGTTTTATCGAAGTTAATGACTGCAACCTTAAAAAGAAAAAATCTAAATCAGACAAATCATCGAATAATCCAATAATGTTTTTAGAGGCATTAGAAAAATCTATCAAAATATAGGATTTATAATTTTCTTTTGCGAAATTTGTAGCGACTGTCGTCTTTCCAACCCGACGAGCCCCCTCTAATAAAATGGCATATTTTCCGTTATATGTTTCTTTCCATTTTTTCAGTTTATCGGTGACTTTTCTTTTGAACATATTGCATTTCCTCACAAAAATTATAGAGGAAAAATGACATTTCCTCAAAGAATAATTTCTTTAAAAATGCAGTTTCCTCAAACTTTTAAGATTTTTAACTGCAAAAATCTCTGCTCCTTGGTCTCTGAATATTCTAGCGCGTGGGAGCTATCTCAAAAATTGGTTAAATATAAGATTTAAAAGATATTTTTTTGTAAACTATTCGATTTTATATTGAAGGTAAAAATGCAAAAATTTTTTATTGAATTGATTGTTTTTTGAGTAGGTAAAAAACTTTCCTCCAAAAAATCATAACCTCCTCCCTCTCGATTCCAAGAGAAAGTTACCTTAAGGAAGAAAAAAGATGCTATAACGAACAAATTTAAATAAACAAAAAAACCTCAAACTTTCGATCGTTTGAGGTATCTTTGCTAAGTTGGTGACCCGTACGGGATTCGAACCCATGAATGCATGCGTGAAAGGCATGTGAGTTAAGCCACTTCTCCAACGGGCCACTGGCGCTTGCTATAGGGCTCGAACCTACAACCGATCGGTTAACAGCCGATTGCTCTGCCATTGAGCTAAGCAAGCGTCGCACAAACGTGCATGCACTATATTACCGATGGTCAACGGGTTTTGCAATAAATTATGTGAGATTTTTTTGCAAAATGTGACTTGTAATAGTAAATGCAACTTATCCTTCCGAA
>ULQM01016625.1_pt1 | contig 43982 bp, 43 predicted proteins | sample 1954451 | NCBI WGS metagenome assembly ULQM01 (sample SAMEA4835655, study PRJEB28245) | human gut metagenome | biome: gut microbiome; material: fecal sample | place: Denmark | collected 2008 | reverse complement strand
TTTCCTTCCGAATAAAAATCCGCCGGAGGCGGCTTACCTTTCCGGCGGATTCAATTATATCACAAATAGTACTCAAAGAAATCGGCAATTTTTATATTTTTTAAAACGCTGTAATACTTAAGCAAAGCGCCTGCTGCACCTGCTGCACCTATGTAATACCCTGTGTAACTTACCACTCTTGCAGGGTCAATTCTGTCCCATGCTCCGTAAAAACTTCTTCCTTTTTTCTCTTCATAAGAGTCAGAAATAAGCTTATCTGCCGTTCTTTTGGCATATTTCTTATATTTTTCGTCGCCTGTCAAATCATATAAATCCGCAAAATATTCAAGCACACCGGGGCCTCCACAGCAAAGGCACTTGCTTCCCCAGTATCCCCATGATAGATGCTCAGGAACACCTGACCTTACAAGACCCTCTGCAAGTTTTTTTACCTTATCAAGATATTTTTCATCACCTGTAAGCCGGTATAATTTTTTATAAGGAAAACTTGAACCTATAGGTCCACCGCACATTCCAAGGTAAAATCTGTCATCTGCAAATCCACGTTTTGGATGGTCCTGATAAGGATACAATACAGCTTCATCATCTCCGCTTGCTATTCCGTCAAGATATTCAAAAACTTTTTCTGCTCTTCCAAGATACTTTTTATCTCCGGTTGCCTCATAAAGCACTGCCCACAGATACGCCGTTCCCGCCGAGCCATGGGAAAAATTAACATGGATTGTATCTTCGTCGCCTTCATTCGCAGCCACAAGGTCATACAGATAATAATATGTACCACCGTTTTTGGCAGGGTTAGCAAACTGTTCAATATATTCACCGGCTTTAACAGCTGTCTCAAGATATTTTTTATTACCTGTCTGTTTATAGACCTGCAAAAGATACACTATTCCTCCGGCGTCGCCGACGATATCCCTTGCATCACTCCAATGTATTTTTTCATCCTCTTCTATTCCTGCTTCAACAAAAGTATCTGCCTGTCTGATTGCGAAATCATAGTATTTCTGTTCATTTGTTTCAAGAAAAAGAGCGTGTGCAAACTGTCCTTCACTGATTGGTCCGATTTTATAACCAAACGCCCATCCGTAAAGTTTTGAAGCGTGTTCTTTTCCTTTTTCGGCTTCTATCTGTCCCTGTATATTCCTGTAAAAAGAAATATCTTTTTCTTTGGATAAAAGATAATCTGCCGCCAGCTCTGCTTTTTCAAGCCATTTCTTATCCTGCGTTACCTGATACAATCTTAAAAAGAAAAATCCGATACCCGCAGAACCTGCATAAAAACTTGTATCTGATAAAATTGAAGAACCCGTAAGTCCCGGTTGTCCGTCAGGAAATGTTTTCCATATTATTCCTTCTGCCTCGGTTACTTCCTGTTCATTTATCCATTCTGCTGTCTCTCTGGCTGTTTTGAGGTAATCTTCTGTCTCATATGTCTTAAAAAGATAAGGTATCTTTTTTCCCATATTACGCCTCCTGATATTCAAAACAGGTGTTATTTTTTTACCCGTTTTATCTGAGTAGTATGATAAAAGAGCACTGGCATTACCCGCAGCTCCCACAAATAATCCAAGGTGTGCGTCCACATCCCATGGTTTTACTCTTGTCCATGCGTCATACCAACGGTTTCCTTCGCTGTCAGTATATGCATCATTTAAAAGCTTGTATGCTATTTTATCTGCAAAATCTTTATATTTTTCATTTCCTGTAAGTTTTGCAGCATCAATAAAATGTAAAAGCATACCTGAGGTTCCGCAGCAGATGCAGTTATTCCAGTAGCCGGCTGAGTGTTTATATGGTACTCCGGCTTCTATCAGAGCTTCTGTAAGGCGGTTATAAAAATCAAGATATTCTTTATCGCCTGTTGCAAGATACAGCTCCCTTACTGTAATTCCGTCGCCAACAGGTCCATGGCAGAAGCCAAGATACGAAACATCATATTTGTTCTCCCCGCCCTTAAAGTAAAGGTATGGCACAATTGATGCTTTTTCGGTACTATTGGCAATTTCCTTCAGAAAATTATATCCCTGTACGGCATATTTTAAATATTCCTCATCCTTTGCTGCTTCGTAATATTTTGTAAGAAGGTACACTATTCCTGCTGTTCCATGAGCAAAATTAGGTACAACACCGCCTGACGGAACACTTGTAAAATATACGCTTGGGTCAAAGAGTTCAAAATATATTGAATCACCGCTAAACTGCTTTTTTAATGAAAGTATGGCATCAAGAGCTTCTTTAGCGTATTTAAGATAATGTCCGTCTTTTGTCTTTTCCGCCAGATATATCCAATATGCAATGACACCACCATCCCCCATGTAATCATACCATCCATTCCAATGGATACCTTTTTCGTCTTTTACGCTCTGTGTATAAGAATCCTCTGCCAGAGTTTTGGCAAACTGAAGATACCTTTCATCCCCTGTTTTGTCATACAACAGCAATGTGAATATGCCCTGTCCTGACAATCCGTTATATATGCCGGGATTTACAACATCTTCTTTTTCATAGGTATTTATAAGATATTCTGCCGCATCCTCTGCTTCTTCAAGATATTTTTCAGCACCTGTTAATTCATATAACTGTAAGTAAAAATATCCAATTCCTGCAGCTCCTCCGTAAAGTGAGGTATCTGTCAAAAATGAACTTTCTACCGCATCAGGATCTTTACCTTCGGTTCCGCTTATCTTCCAGCGCTTACCTTTTTCATCCGCAATTTCATATTTTTTTATCCAGCCGGCTGTTTTTTCTGCCGACTCAAGATAGTCGTTAAGTTCGCTTTTTCTGAATACATTTATTAATCTGTCTGCCATGGAAATCACCTCAACATTCTATTTATACTGATTGGTTGATAAATATTTGGTTCCGTCGTCAGCCATGATAATTACAATATTTTTGCCTGCATTTTCAGGTCTTTCTGCAAGTTTTGTAGCTGCTGCAAGCGCTGCTCCTGCAGACTGTCCGAGGAAAATTCCGTCTGTTCTTACAAGCTCTTTTGCTGCATCGTATGCCTCCGCTGCCGATACATCTACGATTTCATCAATTTTTGCTTCAAACTGATTGATAAGAGGAATTATAATATTTCCGCCAATTTCAAGTGGGAAAACACCGTCGATTGTATTTCCTGTGTCATTATTAGCATCAAGTCTTGATTTGACATCAGGCTGTACACCGACTATCTGAATATTTTCATCTTTTTCCTTAAAATATTTGCTGAGTCCTGATATTGTTCCGCCGGTTCCGCCTAATAATACAACGATGTCTACTTTTCCATCCGTATCATCCCAGATTTCAGGTCCTGTTGTTTTATAATGCGCTTCTGCATTATGTCTGTTGCTGCACTGGTCTGTGTAATAGTAACCTCTTTCATCACCATAGGCTTTTACATCTTCTTCAATTTTAGAAATATCAAGAGCTCCCGTTTCAAGCATTGCCTTAACTCTTGGGCTTATATCGTCAAACCAATATTGCTCCACTCCATATGCATTAAAAATATCTACTCTTTCTTTTGATACACCATTCTCAAGGAATGTAACAAATTCATGACCCTTTGCATGTCCGAATGCTGCAAGTGCAATTCCCGTATTTCCACTGGTGTTATCTACAATTGTCTGTCCTTCTTTTAACAATCCGGCTTTTTCAGCTTCTTCAATCATATTAAGGGCAGCTCTGTCTTTGATACTTCCTGACGGATTAAAATATTCAAGTTTTCCTAACAATTTTGCCTTTAAATTGTGTTTCTTTTCATAATTGCCCAACTCTACAAGTGGTGTGTGTCCAACTAACTCTGTTATACTTTTATAAATCTTTCCCATTCTTTCGTCCTCCTTATTCCTACTATGTCTGTAGGTTTTGTTGGATTAAAAATACCACATTGCAACTTGTTTGTATAATTCCTTTATTCTATTTTCTGTTATAGGTTTTGTTTATAGCAAAAACAGGCGGCCATATGACCGCCTGTGAGGAAAAAATATATAATGATGTAGATAGTACGCTATTCCGTTGTGCCCTGCATTGCATCATAGTCCACCTCTCCGGTACGGACTTTAATAACATTGCGGACATCATATACAAAGATTTTGCCATCTCCTATATGTCCTGTATAAAGCACATCCCTGGCAGTATTAACAACCGTTTCCACAGGTACTTTTGCAATGACAATTTCAACCTTGATTTTTGGAATAAGGTTAATATCAACCTGGGTACCACGGTAAAAGTCTGTCTGCCCTTTCTGCATTCCGCAGCCCACTACCTGACTGACAGTCATACCTGTTACTTCGATTCGGTTCATTGCCTCTTTAAATGCCTCAAATCTTGAACGCTTCATAATAACTTCCACTTTGGAAATTGAAGAAGCCTGCTTTGTCTGTGTGCTGTTGTCAAGAGTTATAGGTACAAGTTTTTCATGCTCTGATGTCTTAGACGGACCGCTCTGAAGAATTTCAGTATAACTGTTGGTAACAAAATCGCCGTATGCACTGTTAAGACCGTGTTCCCTGTTATCAAGTCCCTCAATCTCTTCTGCTGCGCTGACACGAAGCCCTGAAGTATGTTTAATTAAAGTAAATGCAAGTCCCATAATCACAAGGACAAATACCACAACAACCGCAGAACCAAGAAGCTGTGTTAAGAAAAAGTCTGCATTGCCGGTATAAAAAAGTCCTTTTGTCTTTGAAAAAAGTCCTGCAAGCAAGGTTCCAAGGATTCCACAGAAACCATGAACGCCGATTGCTCCTACGGGGTCATCTATTTTCAATACTTTGTCCACAAACTGAATTGCTATTATTGAAAATACTCCGGCAAAGATTCCTATAAGGCAGGCAGTCAAAGGTGTGTACTGGTCACATCCGCAGGTAATTGCAACAAGTCCCGCAAGAATGCCGTTTATCGTCATGGAAATATCTGCTTTTCTGTAACGGATTTTGCTTGTGATCATAGCAGCCACCGCTGCAATTCCGGCTGATAAAATTGTATTTAAAAATACGTTGCCGACTTTATCAGCTGCACCTGATGTAATAACCGAACCTCCGTTAAAACCAAACCAGCCAAACCAGAGAATCATGATACCAAGTGCCCCAAGGATTATGTTGTGGCCGGGTATTGCCTTGCCTCGTCCATTCTTGTCATATTTATCAATACGGGGACCGACTATTTTTGCACCCATAAGTGCTGCCATACCACCAACGGTATGAACAACGGTTCCGCCTGCAAAATCATGGAAACCAAGCTTTGAAAGCCAGCCTCCGCCCCATATCCAATGTCCTACAATCGGATATACAAACATTGATATAATTACGCTGTATATGCAATATGCCGAAAATTTAGTTCTTTCTGCCATTGCCCCGGAAACAATTGTTGCTGCCGTAGCACAGAAGGTAATCTGATAAAATACGAAGCTGCAAAGAGATACCCTGTCAGGTAAAAGGGACGTATAGTCATCTCTGATAAACAAATCAAGATTTCCGATAAAACCGCAATTTTTACCAAACATAAGTCCAAATCCGATAAAGAAGAAAACCGGAGCACCTATACATATATCAATTATGTTTTTCATTACAATATTACCTGCATTTTTGGCTCTTGTAAAACCTGTCTCAAGCATCGCAAAACCTGCCTGCATGAAAAAAACCAAGGTTCCGCAAATCAACAGCCAGACTGTATTTAATGATGTCATACTTTTCTCCTCCTATCTTGATTCTCTTGTATATGGCTTGCCATTTGCCTTAGGCTCTGAACCCGGCTTCATAAAGAATGAAAGCACTATGAGGGTTGCAAGGTAAGGAAGCATCTGTAAAAACTGATAAGGTATCGCATTACTTACAACCTGGAGTCTTAACTGCAAAGCGTCAAGAAATGCAAAGAATATACAGGCTAAAAGCACACCCTTAGGTTTCCACTTACCAAAAATAACTGCAGCAAGAGCTATATATCCTCGTCCTGATACAATACCGTTTACATAAGATGATATATATATGGTTGTAAGATATGCACCGGCAAGACCACAAAGGGCACCATTTACAGAACATGCGAGATATTTTTTCTTGGTAATATTGATACCAAGTGTTTCTGCTGCCCTCGGAAATTCACCTACTGACCTGAAAGCAAGTCCTGATTTGGTTTTATAAAGATAAAAACCTATAACAAGTGTCATAACAACCGCAATAATAAGAACCGAATAATTATCTGCCGTTACCGACTGCATGACTCCTGTCTGTTTTTTGGATACTGTTGTATATACAAGTGATGCTATGGCAAGTCCCAGAATATTCATGGCATTTCCCACTATTACCTGGTCTGCATTAAGATTAATTGTAAGGAAAGCATATATCATATTTACGCCCCATCCTGCTGCAACGCCTGCAAGCATACCAAGATATGGATTTTTCGTAAAATATGAAGTAATAAAACCTACAATCGCACCCACTGACATAATGCCTTCAAGTCCGATATTGGTAAGTCCGCATCTTTCTGAAAACATCTCGCCTGTCGCTCCCAGTAACAACGGAGGAAGCATACGCATGGTTGCTATCAAAAGACCCGTAAGAAACGTTAAAGTGAATATATTATTCATCTGCCTTACCTCCTTTGAATTTTGATTTAAAGAACTGCTTAAACTTATCTTTTTCTACTAATACACTTCCGCCTACTACAAAGAATATAATTATCGCCTGAATAATACTTGCAATAGAAGACGGAACATTTGTCATAAGTTCCATTGAATTAGAACCTACATTTAATGCCGCATAAAACAGTGCCGCAAGAACAGTTCCTATAGGATGAAGCTGACCTATCAGTGCTATGGCAATTCCGTCAAAACCATAGTCTGCACAGAAACCGCTCTGTATTCTGAACTGGGTACCGAGAAGTTCAATGGTACCTGCCAGGCCGCCGATTGCTCCTGAAATTGCTATGGACAGTATCAGATATTTTTTTACCGGAATACCGTTACAGTCAGCTGCCACAGGATTAATTCCTACAGCCCTGAATTTTACTCCATAAGAGGTTTTATAAAGCACATACCATATAAGTGCCGCTACAAGTAATGCGATTATAATTCCTATGTGAACTCTTGTTCCCGGAATAAGATTGGCAAGTCTTACCGCCCCAGCAACTTTTTCAGTCTGGGGAATCTTGCTGTTTGTTGCTGCAAGAGGATATGTATATAGGTAACTTGCAAGGTAAAGTGCTATGTAATTCATTAAAAGTGTACTTACAATTTCATTTACTTTCCTGAATGCCTTTAACGCACCGGCTATAGCACCCCAAAGAGCACCCACTACCATGCCTACAATAATTGCACCTATTGTAATAAGCGGTGCAGGAAGATTAGCAAATGTTTTTACAAACCATGCCGCACTTATCGCTCCCATTATGAGCTGTCCGTCAACACCTATCGTCAGCACGCCGCTTTTATAAGCAAAAGTAATTGCGAGCCCGCAAAGTATAAGAGGAACCGAAATAGTAAGAAGCTCGCATATACTGTTTCCTGAGCCAAATGCTCCTTTAAACATATAACCATAGGCTTCAAAAGCATTGTTTCCCGTAAGTTCAATAATGATAATTCCAATAATAAGTGCAAACAAAACCGACACTATGGGAATGGCTATTTTCTGAATTGTTTTAGTTATTGATGCTTTCATATTCTTTACCTCCCATCATTGCTGAGATTTTGTCCATATCCGGGGTACTTCCGGATATTTCACCCATTATTTTTCCTTCAAACATAACTATAATCCTGTCTGAGATTTTAATTACTTCGTCAATATCTGCCGATACAACCACAACGCCAATGCCTTTATCCCTGGCTTCAATAAGGCTGTTGTGGATAAAATTAGTTGCACCTATATCAAGTCCTCTTGTAGGATGCATTGCCACGATGAATTTAGGATTTCTTTCAAGTTCCCTTGCTAAAATTACTTTCTGCTGGTTTCCACCTGAAAGATTTCTCGCTTGTTCCTCTATTGATGAGCAGCGTATATCATATTTTTCCTTCATTTGATTGGAATACTCTGTTATTTTTTTACTAAGTAGGAACTTGCCATGACCCTTTGAAAACCTCTTTTTCTCAAGGTCTTTAAGTACAATGTTATCTTTGATGTTCATATCTCCTATAAGTCCCATCTTATTACGGTCTTCCGGAATATGTGCAAGTCCGTCATTTATAAAATCAATAACCTTGAAATCGTTTGCATTCTTTCCGTCATAGATTCTCGTTCCTTCCGATGGCTTTGCTATTCCTGTAAAAATCTCTGCCAACTGGCTCTGTCCGTTTCCGTCAACTCCGGCTACCCCAAGAATTTCACCTTTATGTACTTTAAGGCAGATATCTTTTAATCCGCTGTGTTTGCTTTCCTTGTGGTAAGATACATCTTTTAATTCATAGATTAATTCGTCATCCGAATCAACATGCTTCTTCTCATAAGTTCTGGTAATAACTTTTTCGCCAACCATCAGATTAGCAAGTTCCTGTGGGCTATAGTCCTTGGCATTAACAGTTGTAATTGTCTGACCTCGTCTGAGTACCGTAATCTTATCCGAAATCTGCATTACCTCTTTCATCTTGTGTGAAATGAAAATAACGGATTTGTTATTGGCTTTTAATTTTTCGATAATCTTAAATAATCCTGCCGCTTCTTCATCCGTTAAAACCGCGGTAGGTTCATCTAATATGAGTAATTCTGCATCATTGTATAACGCCTTGATTATTTCAACTTTCTGCTGCATACCCACCGACAGATTGCTTACTTTTTCATTAATGTCAACCTGTAAATCATAGGCTTTTTCTATTTCCATAACCTTTTTGGTTACTGCGGTTTTGTTAAGAAGTTTTCCTTTCTCTTCAAGTCCGCAGAGCATTATATTTTCAAGTACAGTCATGGCTTCAATAAGCATAAAATGCTGATGAACCATTGCAATACCTATATTTCTTGCTGTTAAAGGCGAATCCATATGCCATTCACAATCCTTATAAATTATTTCCCCGGATGTCGGCTGGTATAATCCGCAAAGAATATTCATAAGTGTACTTTTTCCGGCACCGTTTTCGCCTAAAAGTGTATGTACTTCGCCGTCACCAACTTTTAAATTGACATCTTTTAATGCATAGAAATCACCGAATTTTTTTGTTATTTTAATTAATTCAAGCATATGCATTCTTCCTTTCTTATCATTATGGTACATGTGATGACAAAGTCCGTATTCTATACAGGCTCTGTCATCACTTTTTCTCAATTATTTTGCATAACTGCCACAATCAATTTCACCGCTCTTGATTTTATTGATTACATCATTAACCTTAGCCTGCTTATCCGCATCAAAGAAATCTCCGAATACACCAAGGCTGCATGTACCGCCGTCTTCAAATCCTGCGATATAATATCCGCCTTTAAATGTGCCGTTTGCCGCTGTTTCCATTGCATGATAGATAAGAGCTTCATTACTCTGGATAATACTTGTTACCGTAATATCGGGAGCTGTATCGTGGGACTCTGAAGGCTGTGCGATAAAGTATACGTTATCCGCTGACTGGCAGGCTTCTCTTACACCTGCATCAACACCTGATGCAAATGAGAAAATAACATCTGCTTTATTGGTTGAAATCATTGATATACCTATTTCTTTTCCCTTTGCAACGTCTGTCCATGAACCACTCATTACTGATGTAAATTTGATGTCAGGGTTAATATATTTTGCACCGGCTTCCATTGTCTTGCTTGCTTTAAGGATCTCGTCTGATTCCTCACCGCCGACAAATCCGACTGAACCGTTTTCTGACTGGAGTGCTGCAATTACTCCGGCTACAAAACCGATTTCAGGATTGTTCTGTGACATTGACAATGCATTATCCGCTGTATATGTTCCGTCAATTGCCGCAAAATCTACATCGGGATAATCAGGTGCGATTTCCGAAAACGCATCCGAAAGGTCTGTATCAGGTGAAATAATAAGGTCAACTCCTGCATCACAATACTGTTTTACGGTAGATGTCATATTCTCAAGTGACACATTTTCCACTTCAAAAGTCTTAATATTATCAAATTTTTTTTCTGACGCTTTAAAGCCTGCATAACAGCTTGAGCCCCAGCCGCCGTCTTCAAACGGACATGCTGAAATGTATGCTACTTTAAAAGTATCTGACGAACCTGAACCATTAGATCCGCTGCTTCCGCATCCTGTTAAACATGCTATAACAAGTGTTGCTGCTGAAATTCCTGCCACAATTTTACTTAATAATTTTCTTCTCATAGTTTCTTCCTCCTGTATGTGTTGTTATTCGCTGATTGGTTTTGTTATATATTTTCTATGCATCTCTCTTCGACGCATCCAATCCGTACCTTGTTTTGAAGCCATTTTAATGACCTCACGTTCATCTACTTTTGTAGCCTTTCCATCCTTTACGAGGATGTTGCCCTGAACCATTACCGTATTTACATTGCTTCCATTTGCGGAATATACGAGATTCCACAACAGATTGGTGTCATCTCCGTCCCAGTAAACCGGCTGTAAATTAGGACTCATGCAATCAACGAGAATCAGATCCGCTGATTTACCGGCTTCTATTGAGCCGATTTCTTTTTCCATTCCAAGGGATTTTGCTCCATTAATTGTTGCCATCCTTAACATCTCTTTTGCACCAAACATAAGTGCATCACAATGGGTTGCTTTCTGTAAAAGTGAACCTATTTTCATTTCCCTGAAAAGATCCATGCTGTTATTGTCTATCGGTCCGTCAGTTCCAAGTGAAACATTGACGCCCGCTTCCTTCATCATCGGTATTCTTGCAACTCCACATCCTAGCTTTGCCGCCGATGCCGGGCAATGAGCAAGGCTTGTTCCGGTGGCTGCCATTCGTTTCATATCTTCACTTCCAACCCATACGCAATGGGCTAAAAGTGTATGTTCACCAAGAATTCCTCTTTCCTCAAGAACTTCTATCGTTGATTTACCGAATCTTTTATGTATTGTCTGTTCTTCTTCCATCTGTTCACAGCCATGTGTGTGAATACCTACGCCATATTCCTTCTGGCATCTCACTGCGTCTTTATACATCTGTTCACTGCAATAGAACAGATCCTCAAGTCCCATCCACACTCTGATACGTCCGTTATATGACATATGATGACTTTTAATTAATGCTTCATTAGTCTCCGTTGTATCAAAGAATGTATATGGTAAAACATCTGCCGCATAAGGTGCACAATGTAATCTGATTCCAAGTTCTCCTGCTGCTTCTGCACACCTGTCCATAAAACGGTACATATCCATTATTGTGGTTGTTCCGTTTTTCAGACATTCAAGGTAACAAAGCCTTGCCGCATGGTAAGCATCCTCTTCCATACATGCCCTATGCTCCAGATCATATACCGGAAGCCAGTCAACCATTCTCTGGTTCTCCACAACGCCTCTCATAAGGCTTGAATGGTTATGTGTATCAATTAATCCCGGAAGCAGTGCCATCTCGTCTTTGCAATCGATTATCTCATCTGTATCCTCGGGAATCTTAACTTCCTCCGAACTGCCAACTGCCGTAATCTTTTCTCCGTCTATAATGACTGTTCCGTTTCTGATTATCCTGTCCTGTTTATTAACAGTAAATATAATTGCATTTGTAATTGCTCTTTTCATATCGTTCCCTCCTGCAAGATGTTTTTCAGCAAAAAAGGCGTTACACGGATGATTTCTCATCAATATAACGCCTTTGTTAATCTTTTTTTATTTATGAGCATATATTAATCTTAAAAGAGCTTGATTTCAATATACATTTTGTATAAAATATAAATATATTTTTTTACATTTTGTATATATGGAGTAAATTATGGATTTAAAGAAATTTCTTGAACTTCCTGCAACAGGGGACTTCAGGCTTTTAAACAAAATAGATAATATTACGGATATTCCGGTTGAAAACATATCCCTTCTTGAGCCTCCGGTTGAAAAATTCGTCCGCAGGCACGAAATTATCCTTTCACAGGCTCTTACTGTAAGAGACAATGAAACTGATCTTAAGCAGTTTATTGAAGAATTATACCTTGCCGGTGCTTCTGCGGTTGTATTTGCATTTCCGGGGAATGATTTTCATATGTTGGACAATATATTGCCCATATATTCAGCTAAGAATTTTCCTATTCTTAGCATGGACTGGGACCACCTTTTTTCGGAAGTAGTTGAAGAGACTTTAAAAGAAATATGGAAAAACGAAAATGAAATACAGACCTACCTTGAGGCACTCCAGCGTGACCTCCTTAATCATTTCATTCAAGGGAAATCCCTTGAGGATGCAGCCGAGGTCTGCTACAAATATCTTGGAAGCGATATCGTTATCCTTGACATCAACCATAAAATTGTTGGACGTAATTCCATAATCAGACGTTTGTCCCCGGCAGGATACCTCAAATCGAGAACAGGTGAAATCAAGAGACTTGAGATTGCCAACTCCGGCAGACAATATGGCTTTCTGCTTCTTGACAATACAGTCTTTGATCTTAATTTTCACTCTGCTTCTGCCGTCCAGTGTATAAATACACCCCTGACTTTATGGTTTGACAGGGAATACGCCATTATGGCATCAAGAATGAAATCCAAAGAAGATTTTATCTGGAAACTGGCACACCATGAATTTGAATCCTTATCAGAGGTCTGCTCAAAATCTGAACTTCTTGAACTTGATATCAGTGGAAATTTTAACTGCATCTTAGCCAAGGTATCCACTTCTGATTTTAATGTTGAAGGTCAAAGCAATGTTTTCATTGAGGAACTGGCCCTTAAAACAGCCTTGGATTACAAGCTTAAATGTCTCGTTTCTCTCCAGCACGATATTCTTGTAATTTTACTTGAAAATAAAAACGAATCCAATACAAGGAATCAGATTGAAGATTATATTGCTTCTTTTGAAAAAAACTGTGAGCAGAATATTCCTGCCACAGCTTTTCTCTGGGGATATGATTCCATGGGACGTCCTGTTGACACCCTGAATCTTGGTTATAAAAATGCACAAAAAGCGCTTAAATTCTGTATTGATTCAGACGGAGCAATCCACTGTAAATGTTTCCAGTTCTCTATTTCGGAAAAGATTATAAGTCTTTTAAGAAATGACGAAGAAATCAGACTTACAGCTTCAAATATATTAAATTCTTTAAAAAACTACGATACCATCCACAATTCCGACTATACAGACACTTTAAAGACATACATAAAAGCCAATTACAATATCAGTGAAGCCGCGCGGCTTTCAAATCTTCATCGTCAGTCGCTTATATACAGACTTGACAAAATAGAGGCACTTACCGGTCTCTCCCTTAAAAACCATGATGATTTGTTTACACTTGAGTTATGCCTGATGATGTGATAAAGTCTTCGTTTTTCAGTTTTTTATTTATCCTTATCCATATACCTGAATGCCTCTGCAAGCTCCAGTTCCGATATTCCGAGTGAAGAAGCTATTTCAGCTCTGCTCATACCTTTCTTTTCAAGGTTATGGCTTAATGTTACCCATGATTTATATTTGTTCTTTAATTCTTCTTTCCTGCCTTCTTCTATTAATCCTTCAAAAGCTTCACACATGTTAAGTTGCTCCTTTCAGTCATACAATATTGCGTTAATTGCATCCGCAAATATGTCCGGAGTAAAGTAATTCTTTAATAAAATGTCTTTCTGTCCTATTACAATCTCTTCCTTTCTTTTCTTAAATAATAAAACAGAAGCATTATAAAATTTTAACCTATATTATCCTTAAACATTATAACATTGTATCTATTGAAAAAAAACCCCTCGAGGAATTTATTTATTCTCTCAAGGGGTTTTAATATTACCAGTCTGCACCCGGACACATTGTAAAAAATACATAGTTATCTTTAACCTTGATTACAGGTTCGTTAGCTTCTGTACAGATGTTCCAGCGTGGGTTCGCCGACTTTTTCAGCTGTGCTGCAAGGGCTTCTGCATCATCCGTTTCAAAAATATATGAAACGTATGGAATTGAACCAATAACAGGTGCAATTTCATATCCATTTTTAAAACCTTTGATGTCCTCATCAAATCCCATCAATAAGCCTTCTTTGACTTTATTTACTTCACAATCATATCCACCAACCGGAGCGATTAATTTTGCTATTTCTTCAATGTCTGTTCCTTTATCAATCCCATCTTCAAAAATAGATACAATCTTTTTTTCAATTTCTGCCGAATCCATATCGTCAGAACCTGAATTATTGTCCTCTGATCCGGTTGTAGGATTATCTGTAGTATCTGTTACTGATTCCTTTGTGTTATCAATTGTTGTCTCACCGTTGCTGTCAGACTTTGAACATCCAAACAGTCCCACTGCCATTGTTAAAATAATAATACCTGCAAATAATTTTTTCATAATTTTCTCTCCTTAACTTTTTTAATTAATTTTCCTGTAAGTTTTTTTATAAGATATAAAATATATGCTGCCACTATGAGGCATATCGCAGTAATCAGAAACGTAATAAGTTTTTGTCCGGTTGCTTTATAAATCCCGGTTTCAAGTTTAAACCCGAAAATCATCTGCAGACCGTATAGTTCCAATGTAAGCCTGCCTATAAACTGCATCGGAAGATTTCTGATTGATACGTGTGATGAAATATAATCCCAAAGTAATACCAGCGATATTACAAAAGGAATTGCAATAATATAATACATTTCAAAGAAAGGTTTATTCAGTCTTTCAATGCTGCCATATCTGTAAAGCAGATAAGAACCTGCAATTAATCCTGCAATTATTACAGGAAGTCCGGATTTTTTTAACAAAAAGTTTCTGATTTCTTCATAATACATACCGATAAAAATTATGGGCAATCTGTTTACCAGTACAAAAACAGCTCTGTTTCCAAGGACATCCTTACATAACACACCAAGTAACAGCCAGCCAAGTATCATCCCAAAAAATGCCTTTAATCCAAAACGTTTTTTTAATTTTATCAAAAAAGGTGCTATGAGATATATAAGCATTATGGCAACAAAGAACCATAAAAAGGAGCCTCCTCCTCTTTTGAAAAATTCAATGCCTGAAATTACCTTGAAAAATCTCGGATATTTCCATTTCTCGTAAAAGCCTGCCACAACAGCAAACAATACAAATGGAATATATATTGACAGCAGCCTGTTGCCCACAAACTTCCAATATTCAATTCTATCTCTATGTGCCAATGAATACGCTGACACAAAAAAGAAAATATCCACGCCTATATATGCTGCCCGGTAGATTACTAACTCTGCTTTTAATCCTGAAAAAGGGATATAAAAGTGGAAAATCATAATCAGAAGAGCCGCCAGCCCCATAATTGATTTTTTACATTTCACTTTTTTGCTTAATCCTTTCTTATAAAAAACTGATAATGTCCATCCGGAAAGGCCACAATACATATCTCATCATCCATATTATACTCATTATAGTAATAAACCTTACATATTATATTTTTTTTACCTGCCTTTACAGTTATTGACCCCATTTCATCACCAAGGTCGCTTTCATCCGGTTGTTTCATCTGAACCGATATCACTGTACTCGCATCATCAACAAGATTATATTCTGAACACTGTTGTACCACGGGAGCGCAATATATTTTATCGTCCAATGAAAATTCTATAAGCGAATATGATACTTGTGGCTGCTGTTGTTTTCTTACTTTATTTCCAATCATAAAGCTTATGCCTGTTATTAATATCAGACTTGCTGCTGTCACAATCCACTTAATGACATTAGATGGTTTACGGACTGTTTTTCCCGCCGCTTCAATCATATCAACGTCAATATCATTCATAGCTTTTAAAAAATCATATGAATTCATATATAATAGCCCTCCTTCTTAAGATATTGTTTTAATCCGTTTCTGACACGGAAAAGAATTGTTTTAACTTTGCCTTCACTGATGCCATATCTGTCTGCAATCTCAGCCACAGAATCCATATACCAGTACCGCCTTATAAATACATTTCTTTTTTCTTTGTGAAGTGTTCTAAGAAAAGAATTTATATAATTTTTAAGTTCTTCGCTTTCTGCATTTGCCGTTGTATCATCGTTTCCTGCAATTATCTCTGAAAGTTCGCCTGTCAGTTCCACAATTGTAGCACTTCTTTTCAGCCTGTTTGATTCTTTATACCGGTCCAGTGCAAGATTTCTGGTTATTTTTGCCAGAAAAGTAAAAAAATAGCCTCGTGGTTCGTGAGGAGGTATCGAATTCCATGCGCGCAAATAAGTATCATTCTCACATTCCTCAGCAATATCCAGGTCATCGCAAATACGATTGGCAATAGCAACAAGCTGCTTTCCATACTTATCTGCCGTATAAGAAATTGCTTTTTCATCTCTTACAATATAACGGTCTATAATTATTTCATCTTCTATGGGAAGCATCTCCTTTCTTATCCCTTCACTTATTAATACGACATATATTATAAGCAGGTTTCAATTATTTTAAAAAAAGACATATGCCCGGATAGCATATGCCTTTCCATATATTTTAGTATCTTGGTGTCAGCTCTACATACATATCTTTGTACTGTCTTGCACTCTTTTCCCATGACACATCTTTTTTCATATCACGGATGACCATATCATCCCAATATTTTCTGTTTTCAAAATAAAGTGTCTTTGCTCTGTTAATTGTATCGTAAAGAAGTCCTCTTTCATATCTGTCAAATGTAAAACCATTACCTGTATTATCAAACATATTATAAGGCTGGACCGTATCCTTAAGCCCGCCTGTCTCTCTGACAATTGGAATTGTTCCGTATCTCATAGCTATAAGCTGTGTCAGTCCGCATGGTTCAAATCTTGACGGAACTAAAAGAGCATCGCATCCGGAATAGATATTGTGTGCAACATTTTCATCATACGCAATATATGCACAGAAATTACCTTTGTACTTATCTTCATAATAACGGAATGTATTCTCATACCATGAATCACCTGTCCCAAGAACAACGACCTGTGTATGCTCATCCATAATACTTGGAATTATATCATTTACAAGGTCAAGCCCTTTCTGATTGGTAAGACGTGAAATAAGTCCTATTACAATCTTATGGTCATCCACATCAAGTCCCAATGACTCCTGAAGTGTCTTTTTATTAATTTTTTTATTGGCTATGGCTGTTTCTGCATCATAATTTGCCGCCAGGAGTTTATCTGTGGCAGGATTCCAGTTATCGGTATCTATACCATTAACAATTCCTCTGATTTTGTCACTGTGATATCTAAGATGTTCCGCAAGACCCTCTCCATATTCTTCCGTCTGAATCTCCCATGCGTATGTATTACTTACAGTTGTAACTTTGTTGGCATAAGCAATTCCGCCTTTTAACATATTAGCATCAAGCCAGTTCTGAATCATACAATCTTTATTAAATACATAATCCGGAAGTCCTGACCAGTACTGAATCATCTTTCTGTCATATATTCCCTGGAATTTCAGATTATGTATTGTAAGTACCGCACTTGCTCGTCCAACATTGGTATCCTTAAAACAAGTTCTTAAATAAAGTGGCACTAAAGCTGCCTGCCAGTCATGACAATGTACTACATCCGGAGTCCAGTCCAGATAATTAAGTGCTGCAAGGGATGCTTTTGCAAAAAAGCAGAACTTAGGAATATCATCAATAAGGTTGGTATATGGATTGCCCCATGAAAAGAAATCATCATTGTCAATAAAATCATATACAACTCCGTCTTCCTGATATTCCATAATACCTACATAATACTGTCTTCCGTCAGCACAAAGGTTCATATAAAAAGAGCCTCTGTATTCCATTTTCTCCTGATATTTCCAAGGAATACATTTATATCTTGGAAGTATTACCTTAACATCCAGATTAAGTTTGGCTAAGCTCTTAGGAAGTGCGGACATTACATCTCCAAGTCCTCCGGTCTTGGCAAATGGGTAACATTCAGAACCTATAAAAGCAACACTTCTTCGTGGTCCCAAATCAACCGGTGCAGCCGGAATATTTTCCGTAACAACAGGCTCTTGTGTAACAGGAATATTCTCTGCTGCAACAGGCTCCGCAACAATCTCAGCTTTTTTTGCTGCTGTTTTCTTTGTGGTTGCTGTTGTCTTAGCGGTTGTTTTTTTCGCTGTACCGGTTGTCTTAGCTGTTGTTTTCTTTGCTGCCGTTGTTGTCTTAGCGGTTGTTTTTTTCGCTGTACTGGTTGTCTTAGCTGTTGTTTTCTTTGCTGTCTCGGTTGCTTTTTTAGGTGCTAAAACTTCTTCGTTCGTCACCTTTACTTCTGTTAAGTTATCTTTAACTCCCGAATTAGCTGCACTTTTTTTATTATCCATACCTATCTCCAATCTGTGAAATAATATTATTCCTATATACTATTCTAACAATAAAGCAACTTTAGTTCAACAAAAACCTTTTTTCCACAGAAATACTGTCTGTTAATATCATAATTTCCTGATTCCATACTATCATCCCCCATTTTTATAAATTAACCTTGAAGACCGTTTGTCTGTCTAATCATATCTTCCACAACAATGTCATAGATTTCACCAACTGAATTACAGTATTCAAGTATTTTCCAAGGCTCATTAGTATGAAAATGTATTTTAACCAATTCTTCGTCTCCTGCGGCTATCAGACTGTTTCCTTCAAAATGTTCCGTTATATAGTCGGCGATTTCATCTTCATCCAAATCCTTGTCTCGCCTGTCAATTAATAACTGTGTGTCATATCTGTATGCAAACTGGTCATCCTCTGCATCTATTGAATTAATTCCCATTTTTAAAACCTCCATAGTTTTTGAATTATCTGTATAATTTTACACCATCAACCGGTAAAAGTTCAAAATAAAATTTCTGTGTCTTCATTGTTAAATATGTCTATACACAGTACAAAGCGAACCATATCTTTTTTGTTCTTCATGTTGTCTTAAATTGTTGTAAACGTTATGAATACTTTCCAGATAAAGGACAAAAGATTTTTTATTAATATCCTTATTACAGTTCTTTAGTTTAAGATACTCTTCTCTAATCATATTCCAGCCATTCTCATGTTCAAGAATATAATCCAATGATGATTCGGCATCTTTTGAATTTTTTCTATATTCAAATGAATACCTTACATTTTTCCAATTTTTCAGATATCTATATCCATCATTTTTATTTTCACAAATGTAATAGATAATTGCGAAATCACAGCTTCTAATTATCCTTGAATTATTTTTATCTACCACCTTTATTGTAATACAAGACGTAGAATCCTCAGGCGGTTTATAAGAAGTCCCCTTAACTGCTTCCGAAAAAGCTGTAATAAACTGTTGTTTCAGGTTTTTAGGATTATTCCATTGGTCAGATTTTTGGATAATCAGATTATAGTCATAATCATATCCTTTGTTCCCATTTTTAATTTTAGTAACAAGGTGGCGTTTTGCACTACCAATCAAAGCATATTGAAAAGTTGTATTATACTTTTTCTTCATAATATCTTGTGCCCTTCTTATAATTGCTTCCACTTCTTCTCTACCTAAAGTTAGTTCCCTCTTATTTACATACTCATACATAGGCTGTGTACCTTCTTTCTTAAATCCCTGTCCGACCATTTAGCATATCTAAATCGTATCATTGTACTTTTACATCAACTTATTGTCAAGTTTTATTTATTCTTAATTCCGATATTGTGAATATTATAATAAATTACCGGTTATTTGTTTCTTGAGGAGGTTTAAACTATCTTCAATCGCTGCTACATCCACAAAAAATATACTTACTCTTGTTCCATCTTCTGACTCAAAACTTATTTGTTTATGATTACGCATTTCATTATTTACAGGATATAAAAGCCATGTATCTGCTGTTCCATACCGCTTAGAATATACATACATCTGGTACATATCTGCCTGTGAAATTCCGTAATTAGCCTTTTCATTGTCAAATAACCGCTTCCATTTTGTATCTAATATAATTATCTTGTCTTCTTTCTTTATCACTATATCCGGTCGTAAAGCAAATTGTTCGTAGGGCTTCGTAAATAAATATAATCCTTTATCCTGCGTCCTTACCTGCCATCCATCCGGTGTAAATATTCTTTTTATTTCCTTTGCCACATAACTTTCATAAACAGATTCCATTGGAAATAATAAAGCTTTGGAACTATTAGCGCCTGAAAAAGTTGTAAAACTCTTGTTATAAAGAATTACTTTTGACCATTGTATCAAGCTTTCATAATCCTTAGTATTTCTGTCAATTACAACACATGCAAAATCTTTTTCATAGTTTACAGATATGTCCACCTCTTCAAAAGCCGTAAGAAGTTGTCGAATTTCCTTACTATTTTCGGCACTCTCTGTAAGTATTTGAAGCTTCAATAACGTAGTTTTTATAATTCTGTTTTCAGCACGATTTAGACTAAACTCATCATATTCCATATAAAATCTTTCTTTATGTGCTACGTTTTTCTTTATATGCTGACTAGCCTTAATTTTTCCTTTAAAGAATTTCAAATTATCTTCATGTCTGACATACCCTGATTTCAACCCATGTTTTACTAATTTTCTGACCTGTTGTAAATACATATTAATAAATAATTCATATAGATTCATTTTATCAATTTCCAGATTAGAATCATTAAATATCTTACCTGAAAACTCTTTCAAGCTCCGAATCATTCTGATAAAAGTCTTTTTTGTTTTAATATTGCCCTCATCCTCGTCAATTCCAAAATCTATCTTAGGCAATATCTGTATTTTTGTACCATTTTTTGTCTGGATAAGGCCAACAAAATTTTTTATCGTCACTATGTCGCCGATGTTACGTTTATAGCCTATTTTCATAAAATCAAGTACATCTGTTTTATCTGTTTCTATAAATTCATGAATAAATTCAACAAGGTTTTGAAAATCCTGCTTTGGCATATATTTATATTTTTCATTTTCTTTATAATTCTCATTACAAATAATAGAATCAAATTCTCTTACTTCAAGCAACTTACCCATCAAATCACCACTTTACAGATTTTTTCCTATCGTTTTATAAGAATCAACATTCCAAAATGCAGGTTTGTTTATAGTATATATTACTTCTTTTTCATCAACTATATCATCTACATTCCCCATAAATATACTTTTTAAATCAATTCTGTCATCCTTTATAAATTTCAAGTCAGGATTATTTTTGGCGTTATCTCCCAAAACCAATTGTATCTTCTGATAATCTTCATAAAAATATTCCTGTAACAACGGAATAATTGATTTCATAAAAATAGATGCCAATTTATCTATTGTAGGTTCATTAACTAACTCCATAAAAAAAGCATGCCCTATTGTATGTTCTCTGTCATATAAAAATTCAATTCTTGCATTTATAGTCTTAAGCATCGCTACAATATCAAGTGTAATCCCATCTATGCTTATATTTCCGATACCCATGTTCATTAATACTTCTTCATCTGGCATCATTTCAATAAAACTAAATCTTCTTCTAAGTGCTGTGTCTATCAATGAAATTGACCTGTCAGCAGTATTCATAGTTGCCAACACATAAACATTTGATGGAACACTAAAATCTTCTTCCGAATATGGCAATTTTAAACTTATTGCTTCCTCCATTCCCTCTCTTTTTGTATCTTCAATTAATGTAATAAGCTCTCCAAAAATCTTTGATATATTACCTCTGTTTATTTCATCAATAATGAAAACGTAGGGTTTTTCAATATTAGAATCTTTACCTGAAAAAGAGCGTGCAGAATTACAAAATTTTTTAAATACTCCATCTTCCACTCTATAGCCGATTCCGTCGTTATTCTCATTCAAAACAGGCTTAATTCCCTCAATAAATTCCTCATATCCATAAGATTGATGAAAAGTTGTGAATACAATTCTACCCTGTTCTTTTAATTCTTTATATTTTTCCATAACAGAATTATAATCAGATGTGTCAAATGAAGGTTCGCATATCTTAACTGCTATAATTGCTGTATAATATGTCTTTCCGGTTCCCGGAGGTCCGTACAAAATCGTATTTAAGCTATAATTATTATCTTCCATAATTCTATCTTCCTCAATATCTTCGGTATTTTCATCATTCTGTTCTAAAATACCCAGTTTCCTTGCTAACAAATCAAATGTCCTATAATTCTTCACTCCACAATTTTCATCTCTGAACTTTTTTATCATTCTGCAATTACTTATATATGTACCAATTTCTTTAGGTTTACTCAAATTTATCCCTAAATACAAATATATATTTTTAGCTCCTTGATTTGAATTTAAAATAGGAAATGTATTAGGTTTTAAACAATGAAGTATCATTGATGCTGACGCTGCTTTCATTCCCTTAAACCTATCATTAATTACCTGTTCTGCCCTATCATATATTTCGTTATCATCCTCCATCTTGTAAATATCCACACACATTAATATAAAATCTTTAGCACATTGTTCGGTAATCTTTTTTACAAATGAGAAAATGCCTGCTCCAAACATTCCTACCGATGGTCTATCCAAAACATTTTCATAGACCTTATTGCACGCATTGTCCCAGACTTTATCCAATATTTCATACAGTCTTTCCTTTTCTGATTTTGGCAAACAACCCTTACCAATATACTCCTTTTTCTTCTGAATATTAAATTTCCACGTTCCCACTGACATCATATATATAGCATTAATATCCAAATATGTACATTTGTCATAATTATCCAAACCGGAATATGATTTAATAATCTCTCTCATTAACTCATAACTTCCGTCATATTTATCCGGCTCTATTTCACCCATGTTTTCTAATTCTTTAAGTAATTCTATCTTATCCATTTATACCTCAATTCTTAATATCTGTTTTCAGCAAACTGAAGAAAATATTCTAAAAAAAACTTTAAATTATCAGGTGTTTTATCAACATATAATATCTGATTTCTATATTTCCCGTCATAATCAATCTCTACAAAATCACATTCTTTGAAATATTCACTTTGACTGACTTTCTTATTTGTCCAAAACTGGATTTTTTTGGGATGAATTTGTATTCTTGAACCATCCTCCAACTGAAAATACTGGTCATCAACTGTTACTTTTTCTTTAGGCTTTGTTGTTGTGCGTATTCCATATTCCTTAAGGGTTTCAACTAAACCAAGTTTATTATTGCAAGCTGACAACTTATCAAGCAAACCTTTATAATCAATATCAATATTTTTCTTTAATAATTGTCCACATTCCGGACACCTTGGTGCCTCTTCAAAACGGTATGAACAATTTCCACAAATGTACTCCCATTTTCCATCTGTTCTTTTAGAAAAAGAAGCAGGACTTAATGGAATGTTTATATCTCTATTTTTTGTATTGCTTAAGTTTTCACTAATCGTTCTATTCATTGTATCACCCTTTTATGTTTTTACATATGCAAAAATTCATTACTGAAATGATAAAATAATTCTACCACACATAGCCACTTGTATATGAAATCAGATATACTGTATTGTTTACCGTTATCTACATATAGATTTCATCTATACACTGATTTTAAAGTACCGTCCCTTTTTTGGATACAAAAAGTCCCGACGTATCTGTTTTTTCTAATTTCAGTAATTGTATTTTTTTATCAAGACCTCCTGCATAGCCCGTTAAACTGCCGTTTGTGCCCACTACTCTGTGACAGGGAATAATTATCGAAATTGAATTATGTCCAACCGCACCGCCTACAGCCTGTGCTGACATTTTCGCAATACCTTTTTCCTTAGCTATTACATTGGCAATCTCACCATAAGTCATTGTTTTACCGTAAGGAATAGTAAGCATAATCTCTGCTACCGATTTTCTAAACGGCGTACCTGTAATTAAAATCTTTGGTGTAAAATCAGGTTCTTTTCCACTAAAATAAATATCAAGCCACCTTGATGTATCATCAAATATATCAAGGTCTTTTTCTGTACATTCTTCCTTGATGGAATCAGCAAAATATTTTTGTCCTTCAAACCACAAGCCTATCAATGCAGTTCCTTCACTTGCCATTGTTATCCTGCCGATAGGTGAATTGTAATAATTTGTGTAAATCATAAATTTATATCTCTTTCTTATCAAAAAACAAATATAATAATCATCTAAAAATAAAAAAATTATTTTCTCCCATAATATTAATGTAAAAATAAATTATTTTTAATTTGATTTTACATACTATTATTAATTTTATAGAAAGGAGCTACAAAATTATGTATTTAATAGATTTATTAAATAATAAAAAAGCAAGAATCAACGAAAGGAGGAGAGAATATACTGAGGATTTATCAAACAATAAATCAAAATACTTCCGATGTGGTTATAACAATGTAATTAATTTTGCAAGAGATTTTGCTTCAGCACCAGAAAACCCAATTTCCAACAAAACGCCACTGCAATTAAGAAAAGCACTAAAAGATTACATCAACAACGAAAAGTTTAATTTGCTTGGATCTAAAAATTATGATTATAATGAGTATTACATTGATGGCCTTAATGCTGCTTTTGCAATATGTGTAGAAATATTAAAATGTAAATAATACCTACATACATAAGACCTGCCGGAATTAAATCTATTCATCCGGCAGGTCTTTTATCTTGATTCATCCTTTAGGAATCTGTCCGTCAACATACAGAATATGATTTACTAACCATTCCGTCAGATATTCCAGAATATCCATTATCTGTTTGTCCTGGTCTTCTGTCTCACTTTTATGCAAATCAATAAATTCATCTAATTTAGATATAAATTCATGATGCTGGATTTTCTGTGTGAAAAGTTTTTTATAGTTTATGGATTCCATGTAGTTTTCTTCATCTGTAAAATGCTTTTCCGTGTAATCACGCAGCTTTATGAGAATTGCCTCGATTTTATCATATTTATCCGGTGTAAATTCATCATTAAGCAGTTCATAAGCTTCATCCGCATATTTAAAAAGCTGCTTATGCTCCTCATCAATCATTTCAATTCCTATGTAATACTCCGGTTTCATTTCGTACATATCAAAAACCTCCTTGCGACATTACCTTAATTCGTGTATTCCAAGGTAATCATCCACTTTATCTGTCACTCTAAGAATAGCACAATCCTTGTTAAAAATCCACTTGTACTTTAGATATCTTTACTAACAATAATATAGTTCATTTTCTTTCCTTTTTTTGAACTATATCATTCTTTAGTTCAAAAATTCATTTATTTTTGTACCAATTATATTATATAGTTTAAAAAATTACAATTTATTGAACTAAAAAATTTGTTCATTGACAAATCAATTTCCATAAAAACGTTTATATAAAAATTTTGATTATGTATATTCTAAGATACCTCCATTACCAAACTCTTTTCGTTTGATACTGAAAGAATACTTTTGTATTTATCTTCAATCCCATAGCTGTTGCTAATATAACGTTTCAATTCCTTTTTTGTGTAATGAGGAATAATAATCCCGTCAAACAACCCTAAACCGGAAAAATCTGTCATACCAACGTTATTTTTATCAAAGTCTTTTATCTCCTCAACACTCACGCCTGCAATAGCTGCGCCTGCACTGCAACCGATATATATTTTGTTTCCCGTCTTAAATCCTTCTTTGATTATGCTATCCAACCCTCTTTCTCTTAATATGGATAGTTCCTCAAACGTGTTGCCTTCTCCGCAATAATAGATATCACATTCCAAAACTTCCTGATTACTCATTTGATGTCCTGATAAAATTATATTTTCCTCTTTAAATCCCAAATTCACGCATGCCATCACAAGTATTGATTCCGTGTAATAATGTGGTTCATGGAATAAAAATATCTTTTTGTCCTCTAATTCATAAGACCCAAGCTCTTTACCAATAAGCTTTTGTCCCTCTTTGGTTGTAAGCCCATACGAAGTAAATATCAATTTATTTTTCATACACAATCACCATCCTTTGCTGACGTATTTCATATATTGGCAAGATATAAATTATCTTTATATTCTTTTGCCCGATACTACTTCAAAATGATATTTCACAATTCCCAAATCAAGCTTTGTGTATAATCCCTTCCCGCAAGTTATTTTTATACTATTATCAGGCAATAGTTCAAAATAAAATTTCTGCCAGTTCATTGCTGTCGGTGCAAGAAGTGCTGCTTCCATCCCGGACAAAAACCATTCCGGCATATCTTTTTTATAGTTACAAACTTCACTTAACTTTTTACTTTTATGGGCTGCTCCAGCGGTTTTACCATAACCGAGAGAAATCAGGCATACCATTTTTTCTCCTTTGTCAATTTGTGCTTTACTCTTTCCGTGTGTCATAGCAACCCAACAGGTATTAAGTCCAAGCTCCTGTGCTTTCAAAACAATCTGTTCGCCGTAGTATCCAAGAGATTCATCTGATTTTGAATTTTCCCTGACAAGTGCAATGTAATTATTCACACCATCAAATTTTCCGTAATGTGCCATCATTGAGTTAAAACATTTCGGCTCATCATAAATTATTTGAATATGCAGTCCCGCTTTTTGATTAATCTTAGCAATGAGAGCATTTAAAACTTCTCTCTTTTCTTTTTCAATTTTCTTATCCGTATATTGCCTTACACTGTGTCTTTCTTTCATAAGTTCAATTATTTCCATTATTGATTACCTCGCATAATAATCTTTCAATATTATTTAAAAAAACACCCGCAGTAATTTTGCTGCGAGTGCTCTCAGTACTAAAGCTTCCTGATTAATCTTACAAGTTCCGTTTCCCAGTCTTCCTTTTCAGAATAATGAATTGAACCGAGTATATCAGGATAACAATAATTCACAGAAGAGCATAGTATAATCGGAACGTCCCAGCCTCTTTCTCTGACTTCTTTTATCAAAATCTCTCCTGAGTTATTATCGGCTCCGCCAGATTTTTCAGGATACCACATATCAGTAATTATTAAATCATAAGGTTTTCCCTTACTAATTGCTCCTTCTATTTTACTTAGCCCATCTGCAAGATTTCCAACGCAATCTATCTTCAGATTCTCAAAAGAGCCTCTCTCAATAGCTCTGCATATATCATGATGTTTAAAGACATTATCTTCAAGATTTAAAATATGCATAATTGCTAACACCTCCGCTATAATCTTATCAGATCACATATACTTCCTAAACTAACCTGCTAGTTTAGTTTCATAAAAATCTCTATACACCGGAAGGGAAGGACTTTCGTCCTTCTCTCTGCTGCCCCTCAGTATGTCATCAACCGGCGTACCGAACAACCTGCTCAGGGCGTACAGGTTGTCAACGGTCGGAAGACTGTCGCCTCGCTGCCACTTGTAGACAGCCTGATCAGACTCAAAACCCATGAAGCGTGCTATTTCTTCTACCTTAATGTGATGTGCCTTACGGATTTCCTTTATTCTGGCTCCGGTTGCCTTTGCGTCTAATACTGGATATTCCATACGGATTCCTCCTTCATGTAATGCGGGTTACCAAACATCTGACTTCCAGGTGATGTAAATGTACACATTTAATTATTCCACAACCACACCATCATATCCTTTTTTCAATTCTTCATTGAACTCTGCTTCTGATAATGTGCTGATGTGTAGGCAGGATACTTTCTTCTCATTTTATTTTAAGTGGTTTTTTACACCAAATCTGATACCGGATTTGAGATTTCTTTCCTGCATATAGTGCATGAAATACAATGAAGCTTTGTTTATCCCCAATGACAATCTCTGTTTTTCCTGATGCAGTTTTATTCAGTTTAACCGCAACTGACCGTTCGAAAAACCGGGATGGGATTTTACTTACCAAATTGTCCATAGCTTGCTGCAATCATATAAAGTGCATATTCAAATGACGTTTGACTGTTAGTGAAATTCATTTTTACCATATCGTGTTCTCCTTTTCATTAAGAAGCGGTACAATAGTTGTTATAAAATCACTATACCAGTTTTTTTTAGCATAAGATATAAACCAATAGTCTAGTTTTTTAATTCTGTGTAACTTCTGCCATGCTGTCAAACACGAATAATGCTTTTCATAATATCAATGGTTGCCGCAAATTCTTCGTCATGATTTCCCCTCACAAATATTACATTTGAGGGTGCATTCATAATCCATTTCATCATTTCATGTCGTATGGTTCCATAGTTTCTGCATTTCGATATTCATGTTTCTCATAATATCCTATCAGTTCACCATCATCTCTGAGTGCCACCATATAAACATCTTTATTCTGTTTCTCATTGTGAAACGTATATACAATATTATGGCTTTCATCTGCCGCAAACCATTCCACTACCTGCTGTATTTTTTCTCTTGATTCCGGATTGTGGCAGTCTAAAACGCTTCTTCCAATAAGTTTGTCGCCGCCTCGCTTCGCATAGCTGCTAACTGCTGCCGGATTCATATAAATAATCTCATGCTTAAGATTGCATATAACAATTGATGACCTGTCCTGATCAACAATACTCTTATAAAAACCGATCATCCTTTTTTTATGTATTTTTATCTTCTTATTTTTCACCATTTTCTACCTTTCTTAAAATATCGCGCCTTCAGCCCCTGTTCCAGACTTCATATCCCTGCCTCCTGGCAGAATCATACACAGGCTGCATGTTTTTCTCAAGAATATTAATAAATTCTTCTTCACTATTTCCCTTGCGATAAAGTTCCTGCCCTGCCCAGAGGGAATGCAAATTATCCCTATAGCAGGACTCATACAATTTTCTGATGCCTTCCTTTTCATGAATCAGCTGATACATAATAAACTGATTTTTTGCAAATCGGATAAAGAACGGTGACCATTTCGGAAGCCTGTTGCTCTTGGAGGAATTTAATGATGAATCCATCGGCATCAGATTCCACAACTCATCATTCATTACAAATGACCACGGAATAAAATGATCTACATCATATTGTTTCAAAACAACCGGCTCACCTGTAAATACATCCTTAATTTCTCGAACATCCAGAATACCTTCCCAGAGTTTCCGGACATTATTCAACTTACGCATCTTTTCATCCATTGGGGCAAGTTTATAAATCAATCCCGGAACTTCAGGGTTATTATTCTGAAGCCATTTCACCTTTTCATACTGTATCCATCCCAAAATTGATACCATCTGGTCCTGAATCATTTCTACCCAGGCGTCCTGAAAATAAACCTTCTTCTTAAGCTTGCTTTCCTCGCCGAGTATGTAAGGCAAAAGTACAGTATGCCTATTGATTCGTTCTATATATGCAGTCATTCTGCGAACACTTCCCCAGTCTGCTGCCTCACTGCTTTTATTAAAAAAGCCTGCCAGAGCCCGGTATGGGACCATGTTAGTAAGCTGTTCTTTATAAGTCTTTAACTCAGAATTATGCTCCGCAATTGCATTCTTTATTTCTACCTTAGACGCATTCGCCGGTAAATCTGAAAGTCCGGTAAGAAGTAATACCGCTCTTTCCAAGCCATCTCTTACCTGTCCGTCCAACTGCATTCCACTTAAATGGATATGGAATTCTCTTACCGAATACCATGCATTACAAATCATCTCATCTATAATTGCATCAAAGGTTGTTTCCCTTATGTCCTCAGATATCAGCTGCACAATTGCTTCCAGCCAATAGAACTTATAGCAGTAAGAGGGATCTTTCATCATCATAGAAAATGACTCGATATCCAGTGTATTATAATATTTTCCATCAATGATTAATGAATACCCTTTTTTCGTAAAATCAGATTCAGCCATTTCTCCTCATCCCTTCCCGGTCTTACATCACCTGTAATCCAATAGTCCTCTATCTGCAATTCCGGAATCCCGTGCAGATATTTTTCAAAATCTCCAATTGTAAAATCTGTAAAATACCTGCCGTTTCGTTCACCTTCAAAACTACCATGCTTAAAAGATGTGTAAACTACTCCATTATCCTTTAATGCTGCTGCCATCTTTTTTAATACACCGGCTAATGCAGGCTTTGAAAGATGTAATATGGATGAACATGCCCAGATGCCATCATATTTATTCACATCGTGTAACTCCTCAAAAAGCATTTGTTTAACCTTGATTCCAGTATAATCACAGGCTATTTTGCAAAGTTCTTGCGAACCATCTATAGCATCCACCTGAAAGCCCCTCTCAAGGAAATACTTTGTATCACGTCCGGAACCACATCCAAAATCCAAAATATATGCACCTGCCGGTAGATTAATCAGAAATCTATCCTGTGTCTGTTTAAAATCCACAGCGAAAGTTCCTTGAACAAACTGATTTGCATTTTGATTGTAATACTTTAATGTACTGTTCATAACAGATTTCACCTATTTTCACACAACCCGGATTCTTAACTATCCTTTCATTTCACGTTACTTGAATATTGTAACATATTTATTGTTATTTGTAACATTACTTGCTTTTAATTACCCGATTACAGACAACCAGCATGCACAAAATCAAGTTCCGGTACAAATGCCGGATCATTTCTAAGCTGATGCACCATCATATATACTGTAATGAAAAAACATAACAGCATAAAATCTGGCAGCTTTATCCTTAGCATTTACAATTCCAATGCTTTCAAATTCATCAAATGATACTGCCTCATACTTTTCAGGCATTTTCTCTTTATCCTCTTGTGGCATATCAAGTTCTCCTGCTATCTGGCTGACTGAGACAGCCTAAAAGTTTCCTTTTAAATGTAAGGAATGAATGATCTATTGGCACTCCGGCAATGTTTTCAATTTCAGCAAAAGTCAACTTGAAATCGTCTGTTTTATTTTTATTGATCTACTTCCATAAAGGATCATATTTGCTAATAATTATCATTCACCTGCTTTATTTACAATTACAAATATCCAATTGATTCTTTGCATGCTTCACACATGTTCTCCAAAGTTTTATTCCAAAATAATCCACAAGAAATTCCGGGAAAGCACTGATAATAAACACTTTATTATTGCCTGCTAAAGCCTGTTCACATATATAGATATCATGTGGATTTGCTTCATCTAAATACTGTTCATAAGAAATAACTTCCACATTTCCTAACAGGCATGATATTCTCATTAAAAAAACATCAATGATTTCTTTCCATACATCTATATTGTAATCTCTAAAATGCGGATTCAGTGAATTTCTCGAAGATATATTCTTATATTCAGCAAGAACACTAATTTCTACAAAGCAATTATCTCCATTTCCACATTTACCTGCTTCAAAATCTCGCAATGCTTCAACCATCGGATAACTGATATATAACTTTCCATTCTCAGTTTCATTATCAAAGCTTTCAAGCATCTGGTTTATCACATCACCGTCATCTGCCCTTCCCAAATTTGTCTGATGTACATCATAATCAAAGAAAAGAAACACCTCCGAAAAATCATCTCTTGATAATCCTTCCAATTGTTCTCTGATTTTCTTATTACTTTCCCTTAAGACCTCAATAATATCTGTGTCGAAATCATCCGCCTTGAGTTTTTTCCAAAGCATATATATATTTTCTCCGGCCGGAAGTGTAATAATTTTTAATTTTCCATGCTTAAAGAACACTTTTGAAATATTATCAATAACCTGTGGTTCTCTGGCTTCTCCTTCAACTACAAATGCCTTATAGTCCTTATCTGCCATTAAACGCACCTGCCTTATACATTTTCTGAAGATTATGAGCCTGACGAAGCTCCTTTTCTGTCAGCTCTGAAATTGCATTTATGCTATTATTCTCAAGAAGGAAATAGCAATCTGGTCTGAGTAAATCATTGCTCATAAGGTCTGTGTTGTGTGTAGTTGTAAATACCTGCACATCACTAATTCTTCTAAGTCTCTTCTGAACTGACTCTGATAATTCATAATGGTAAAATGCATCAAACTCATCAATGAAAACAAATGATGCTTTTTCCATACGGATATACCAGTAATAGAATAATGCAAGGGATCTGGTTCCTGTTGAAGCAATCTTGAAAAAGTCAGCATCTTTATTGTCGAAATGACAATATATAGCCTTTCTTCCATCGACCTCGCATCCATATAATTCATAATCGATATTATTTTCTTTTAAGAATTCTTGGAAATCCTTAACTTTGCCATTATTAACAATTCCTTCTGCAATGCTCTCTGATCCGTTCATAAAACCTTCATATCCACGGCTATCAAGTGAATAGAATAAAAGCATCCTCTCGACAAAATCAATAAACTTCTTAAATACCTGATTCTGAATATTATCTGAAAGAATTGAATTACTATTTACATATTTCACTCTCGAGATTGGGCTTTCATTTCTTATTGATGCATTCAAAGTATCTGATCCCTCAAGCAAAGTAAATCCATCTCTTGTCAGAAAGTCAAAGAAAATGACTTCTTTTCCATCAATGGACAAACTTTCACTCTTTAAGGAATTCACATCCATCTTACTATACTTATATACAACTTCATGTCCGGCGAACACGAATGTGTACTCAAACTCCGCAAAAGATTTTCTTCCACTCATATTCAGATAAAAATCATAGCTTCCCAGGAGTTTTTGCTTTTCAGTCAGATGAGTAATGATATCAAAGATAGCCAAACCAAGATTCGACTTTCCACAACTGTTGATACCATATATAATTCCCTTCGTTATGCAGCCATTCTCTATTATTTCAGAATTAAAGCTGTAATTACTGGGTGTTCCTATATCTAATGTGATTTTATCCTTAAATCCTTTAAAATTTTCGACACTAAATTTCTTTAACATGATAATCACCTTCCATTTCTTTTTCTTTATTATATGATTATCCGCAAAAAAGTTCAAGTCTATCCGTATTTTTTTTACGGTAATATTGAATTTTTGTTTCGTATATCAATCCCTCTTAGTGCCAAATTGTAAAAATAAGGACTAAATAACTCAAACACCACATTCCCAGCTTGATACCGCCTGCCTGTATTTCAGCGAAAAAAAACAGAGCAGGATTCGTTCCCACTCTGTCTCATTTCCTTTGTAACTATCTGTTGTTTCATTGTAAAATTTGATACTTATTCTTTTTCAGAACCACTCTTTTTTCTGACGAAAATTACTACACCAAACACAATCAACATAATACAGATTCCGATGATGATTATGATAGTCGGATTCCATGTGTCACTCTTAGCATGATCTGCATTTGACGCAGGAATTGTTGTATTTTCTTCGGTGTTTTCATCGTCTTCCGGGTAACAAAAAAGCGCCGTATTTCTACGACGCTTTTGTCTTGCTCGGAAAATGGAGCAAGGGAATGCGATTCAATTATCTGTTGTACATTTTCTTTCTGCTTACAACCGTTGTGCCGATGGCTGCACTGCCGCTGATGAACAACAGGGCAATCCACAGTGCAAGGTTACTGTTGTCACCGGCCTGTGGAGAATTGGAATCGTCTTTCGGTTTGCTGTTGTCACCGGTCTGTGGAGATTTGGAATCGTCTTTCAGCTTCGCCGTTACGATGTCGGCTTTTTTGATTTCCTTTGTACCGTTCTTGTCGCTGAAATACTTGCCACAGCCTTCGCAGTACCAGTACTCGATGTTGCCGTCGGCGGTCGCGGTGGCGTCCACCTTGGTCACATGGCGCAGGTCGCTGTGTTTGGTGGTGTCCACGTCACCATAGGCAGCCAGGCAGATGTCGCACTTGGCCTTGTCCACGCAGGTGGCCGTGCCGCCGGTGTGTCTATCGCAGATAATGGTGCTGTCACGGTTCATGGTGCCCTCCAGGGTGATCAGGCCGTGGTTGGTCAAGGTGATGTCGGCGGGAACAGTCAAAGTAGTGCCGGCGGGAATAGTCAGCTTCATATCACTCTCCACGGTCACATCGCTTGGGATGCTGGCATTGCCGATGACCTTGCCGACCTTTTTGTTGAAGAGCACACTGTCAGCAATGCCGTTGGGATCGCTGTCAAAGGTCTCGGTACCGGTGGTATTGATCCAGCAGCCGATGACCTGCACGCCATTTGTGGCACTTATGCCATGGTAATCGAAATGAGCCTCAGCGTCAATGATGCTGTTGTTCAACGTGATTGTATTCCGGGAAAAAATGGCTGCATCATCCGTACCAACAGCCTTGACGGTGCTGTTGGCAATGGTCACACCGGTATTGCCAAACAGCGCAGGATAATAGCCCGTGGCCTCCACGGTGGCGTTGTTGCTAATATCGATGGTAGCATCACTATACACGCCATTGCTGTTTTCGCTCTTAACAATGAGCTTGCCGCCATTGACGGTAAACCTGCCCCAAGTAGAGATAGCCTCAGCATAGGCCGTGGCCTTGAGGATGGCGTTGTCCTGCACGAAAATATCACCATCAGCCAGCACACCGCAGCCCGCATGATCTCCGCTGGTGGCTCTACCCTCAGCCTCCAGATAAGCGTTGTCCTGCAGGGTGATCGTGGCACCTTGGAAGCACTCCAGACCACTGACGGGATACGGTGAGGCAACGCTGGCGTCGTCCTGCACACAGTAGAGACTGGCGTTGTCCTTCAGGGTCAGGGAGTGGGTTATGCCGTTTCCCTGTCCAAACTTCAGGACAGAATAATTGCCGCAGCCGGTGTAGGTGACCTTGGCGGAACCGGCCAGCTTGCAGTTGCCTTCCCACTGGCCGCTTTTAGTGCTAGGCAAGTTGACATTGATGGTGGTGTCCTCAATGTACAGGGAGCTAGGATTGTTGGTTCTGGTGGACTGGGTCACACCCATATCCTCCATGTTCAGCGTACCGGAGCCGGTGATGGTCAGGCTAGCGGAGTATATACGCTTGACGGTATTGACGGTACCAGCCGCCACTTCGATAACCAGCTTCGCACCGGTGGAATTGTTAATCGTCACACCACCATTGATGGTCGCATTGTTAAGACGAATATGGTACGTCTTAGGCTCAGCAGGTGTACTAGTGCCCGGAACCAGAATCTTTCTGTCGGTAGTCCCGGTCAGCTCGTAGACCCGGTCTTCCGCCCGGAGAATAATGGTATTTGCGTCGACCTTATAATTCGTGTCATCATAGGTCTCGGTCGTACCCACGTCCAGCTTCACAACTGGCAGATCGTCGGCCGCTGCCGGCACAGTCAGCATACAAAACACCATACATAGGGTCAGAAGCATACTTACTAATTTCATCATAATTACCTCCATATGTTTTAGTAAAGATATTTTAGCAGATTTTTCCCAAAATTTCAAGTAATTTCAGAATATTGCTCCATATTCTGTGAGAATTGTAACCATGTATAAAAATGATGCGAAAAAAGCAGATAACTTTAAAACATATTAGCTTAAGGTTATCTGCTTTTATTAGATTAAAAGAATTTTTTCTTTTTAAAATATATGATTTCTGCTATTACAATGATGAGTGATATCATTATTACAGCGAAATATCCATACCGCCATTGCAGCTCCGGCATGTATACAAAATTCATTCCATACCAGCCTGTAATCAATGTAAGTGGAAGAAAAATAGTTGTGACAATGGTAATTACAGCCATAATTTTATTTTGATGTGCATCCTGCATTGATTGATACAGTTCACGTATCTGGAGCACATTTTCACGAAGAAGATGTACATGATTTTGCAATTGTTCCACACGGTGCATAAATCTATCCCAACCTTGTGTATCCTGTTCAGATTGATAAAAATCACAGGTACTAAACAATTCTGCAATGTCTATCAACTGTTCATAATAAATATTAAACTCAGAAAGTTTTTGCCTATGCTTTATCAGTGATGTAAAAAAATTATTATTGCTTCCTGTTCCACCACTTATTTTCTCTTCCAGTTTGTCTAGCTCAGACTCCATATGAGAAAAATACAATGTATCCTCTTCTATCATATGCTCCATAATCCGTAACAGCAACTGTTTCGGTGTATCAACTTCCTGAAACATCTCCGTCTGCTTTTCTATCCATGCCTTCATTTTTCCTTCATCTTCGACAAAAAACACTTTCCTGCCTGTCAAATAGAATCCAAATGAAAGCTGTGCCTTTTTCTGTTCATTCTTTTGTGGAAGCCGAATTGTACCGAGAATACACTCTTTAAACAGCTCTGCCTTACAGTATCGAATAGAACCAAGACTGTGCAGCATCTCCTTTTTATAAGCAAATTTCTCTTTTCTTTCCCGAAACTCTGCTGTGCTCATAACAGCAAATAAACATGAATTATCTGTATATTGCATAAAAATCCCTGCCTTCTCTTTATTTGTCTATTTACCTCATGCAGTAGCCAATACCGATTTCTGTCAGTATATACTCCGGTTTTGCAGGATTATTTTCAATCTTTCTTCTGGTTGATGCCATAACAGAGCATAAGACCTGTGTATCCTCACCATAACCATCTCCCCAGATTTTTTGAAGAATTGTATGGTATGTCAGCACTTTACCCGGGTTTCTCATAAATAGATACAAAAGGTTATATTCCATTGGCGTCAGATGTATCTCCTGTCCGCTTTTATATACCATATGTTTTCCATTATCCAAACAAATTTCTCCATTGGTGTAAACAGCATCATCCGGCTTTTCTATCTCTTCCTTTTGATTCATCCGGTAATAATGTCTTAAGGCAACCCTGATTCTTGCCATCAGCTCTGTAGCTGAAAAAGGCTTGGTCAAATAATCATCTGCCCCATCGTCAAGAGCAGTTACCTTCTCTTTATCCTGGTCCCTTGCTGACACGATAATAATTGGCACACCGGACCATTCTCTAACCTTGTGTAAAACATCCATGCCGTCCATATCCGGCAGCCCCAGATCAAGCAGGATTAAGTCTATATCTTTTATTATCATACATTCAATAGCTTCTTTTCCACTAGGCACCGCCGCAACTTCAAATCCGGCATTTTCAAGTGTATATACCATAAAATTCTGAATTTGTATGTCATCCTCTACCACAAGTATTTTTTCCTGAATCATTGGCTTTCTTCCTTTCTTTATAATGGCAGTGTAAAGATAAACTCAGCACCCTTACCATCTTCCCTGTTTCTTCCGGTAATCATTCCCCCGTGAGCATTCACAACTGTTTCGCAGATTGTAAGTCCAAGCCCAATCCCCTTTCTGACATCGGCAGCTCTTGTCCTTGAGGTATAAAAAATCTGGAACAGATTTCCTTCATCCTCTTTCGCAATCCCTTCTCCTTCGTCCTTGACTGTCACCTGTGCCTTGTCAGGCAAATAGCTTACACAGACTGTAACTGTCTCCTCACAGGTAGTATGCTTTACCGCATTATCCAATAGATTGGTGATTACTTGTTCAATCAGCTTCGCATCCATTGGAACCATTCTAAAATCTTCCGGTATCTCAACCTGTATTTCCCTTTCCGGATAATTTTTTTCTATGTGTGCCACCGCACATGCAATAACCTCTTCCAGTGCCTCCATTTCTTTATGTACTAATATCTTTCCATCCTGCAATCTTGTCAAACTTAGTATATTTTCCACTAATGATTTCAACCAGTCCGCATCCTGATATATGCCTTTTAGAAGTTTCTGGCGATTATCACCCTTTTCGGTCATATCCATTAACATTTCCGCAGAACCCATAATTCCGGAAAGAGGTGTGCGCAAATCATGAGAAATTGCCCTGAGGAGATTTGCTCTCTCCCTTTCTCGTTCCATCCGTTGTCTGTCTCTTACTCTTTCAATGGTAATCTCAATACGTTCCAATGCAAGAGAAATATTTTTAATCATAGAATGAATCAGTTTCTTATTCGAGGAAAGTTCTTCTTCTGATACCTTTCTGTCAATCATGATAACTGCCAGAAGTCTGTTCTGTCCGTTGACCGGAAATGTCCAGCTTTCCTCATTCTCCAGATATTCTGTTCGTAGAGTTGTAAATTTTCTACGGATTTCATCAACGTCTGTAACACTTCTATGGAGCTGCTCTTTTTCAAACTGCTGAATATAGATTGGTTCTGCCTGCTCTCCTACATAGATACATCCTACATTTACCTGTAACAATCTGCTCATACTCTCCACCGCTATCTTTATGACAGCTTTGATATCTGATGCATCAGAAAGTTTGCTGGAAAGCATATAGAGTGCCTGACTCTCCATACCTTTTCTGGTAGCTTCCACAGTCATCAACTTTTCCTTTGTCGTAAGTGCACTGGTAATCAGTGCAGTAATCAACATGATACAAAAGGTTATCATGTAGCTCGGATCATTGACTGCCATAGTATGATAAGGTGCCGTAAAAAAATAATTAAAACATAAAAGACACACAACTGAGGACAGAATCCCATAAAAATATCCTTTTGTAAAACGTGCCACTAAAAGTACCGCAAAGATATAGATTACAACAATGTTTGTTTCGGGAAATCCTACTTTTACAAACAATATTCCAAGCAGCGTTGCCCCACAAACAACTGCCAGTAATTTTGCTATATCAATCATCCACAGTACATATTTCTTATGATTGTCCAAAAAACACCTCGTTTCATTTGCAATAAATTTTTTATAGTATACCATATTTTCTCTCTGTTTTATATCGAAACAAAAAGCCTATATTAAAAGAATATTTTTCTGCACTTCATGTTCCTTTCCAGAACCAGCTACCTGTGCTTTTTTCTCAGCTAATCGAGCTTTTAAGGAAACTTTTACCGCAGGTTGTTCCTGAGCCTTTTTGTTTGCTTCCTTCTGTGCTTTCTCTGCTAAGTCCTTCTTTTTCATGTCCAAATCTATCATTTTTTCCAAATCTTCTTATAGCTAGTTGCCATAAATCATCCTCCATAATAGACAACATTACAGTATATATAGATCTTAAAACCAACGTCCTAATTGATCAAGCTAAAAAGTATGTGATACCATACTTTTCTATCTATTATTCAAACAAATCTCCCTCAATATGTTGACAGCATGAACCCACAGCAGTGCTTGAAGGCAATAGAGAAGGCCCTGAACATAGGATTATCTCCTACAATCAGAGCCTTCGGCAAAGTAGCATAGCACAGCTACCCCTGCTGTAAACATTTTTATTTTCACTACAACTTACAGTATCAAATTTATTGGAACTGGTGAATAAAAATCCTTTTCTCCTAACTCATTTTTTTCTCCATTTTCCATTCTTTCCCACATTCTTAGAATAAATTTTTCGGTCTCATTATTAGGTATTGCTTCGCTTACAAAATGCTGCAATGTTTCCTTTTCTCCGAAAAGATTATTTATATATCCTTCATTTAGAGTGTAACCAAATCCCATCGTACCTGTGGATTCAGTAATCATATCACTTAATATTTTAAAAATATTATACTCATTGATAATATTTTTCATATAATTATGTATAATAGTCCTCTCACCTTCAGGTATTGAACGATACAAGGCCCATACCTTACATCTTTGATAAATATCAGACTCATATATATCTATATTCTCTTTTAATATTTCACGACATAACTCACTATATTTTGTCTCAACTACCTTCTTCAATTCATCATAATCAGAATCTCCTCCTTTCTCAAAAGCCTCACAATTTCGACGAATCTCCTCTAGTAAATGAATATTGTAATTCTTTGAAAGATGCTCTATTAATGATGTAATTACATCATTATCTGTACCTTTCAATAATTTTGTTGCTACCACTAGTGCTCTCTGATCAGCAGAGAGCATTAAAAATCCTCTTGTAGTATCAATTTTTCTAATGGCATTACAGATTCCTATTGCAACATACTTTCGAGCCTTTACATCTATTGTTTCTAATTTGTTTTGTAACCGCTCAAACCACTCAATTTGTGCATTTTTATCAACTTCTCCGATAGCGGTTTCCGTTATTACTTCTATTTCATTTATGTCACTTGAATTAACTTTTTCAATAAATTTCTCAACATTTGAAAGAATCTTTAGAAACCCATTTGCTCCATATGAAAAATACAAGTCAAAGTATTTACTACTCGCAATACTTGCAATGGAGTTATGTTCCGGTGCGTCATCTGAATATACATAATCAGCTAACAACTTCGTTCCATTCTTATACCTTTTAACATATGGAAACAAATTAGCTAATACGCCTTTATATGCTCCATATTTGTTAAATAACTCAGAAAAATATTTATTAGCGCCTTCATTGAATAGTTTCTTATTTACTGTTTCCAAATATAATCCGTCATTTGAATAATATAGATCCTTTGAAACAAAATATTTCTTGTTTCTTTTTATCTCTTCGTACAGAGCAGGTTCTAAAAATCTTATTACTTCAATAGCTAATAAGTGTGGTTTATATAACTCGTTATCATATAAAAACGTTGACACAAATGAAGAATTTAATAATCTCTTAAACTGTCTCAAATCCGACACATTATTGTAAATCAAGCAAGATATGTCCTTAAATTGAACAACATCTTTATTATGAACACCGTAAGCCAAAAGCGTCCGCTCTACACAACTTGAGCATACCGTTATCATAGTATCCTTTTGTATTTCTGGAATTGCAATCTCCTGTTGAACTATTTTTTCAATATACTTAGGATTCACCTTATTAATATCTGAAAATACTTTTTTTATACGTTCCTCATCATAAGCAAGAACATAGATAATATTTGGCAAATCAAAAACTGAACCAATTAGTTTAAAGAGGAACAAAATATTATCCGCTTCTGCTCTATCCAAATTATCGATTACAAATACAATTGGCTTCTCCAGTTGGCTCAGATATAAACCAATTTTTTCTTTCAATTGCTTTACGGTTTCGTAATCTCTTTTGTCTACTTCCACAATTGCATTAAACACGCCTGAAATGTCATTCTTATTTGTAACTGTCTCTTTTAATTTTCGAACTGTTTGTTTACTGCTGTATGTACTATATTTAATTCCTGTTTTGCTAAGGATCACATCATACATTCCACATAGTAAAGCTTCTTGACTTCCAAACATCCAGGGATCAAAATCATCTATTACAATAACATCATTTCTGTTCTCACGAATCTTTTTCTTTACTATATTCAAAATAGTGGTTTTTCCACTTCCCCATGCCCCCTTTAACCCTATTACATACACATGGTTAGGATTACACTCTTTTATGGAATTATAAACCACATTTACTAATCCTTCTCTTCCGAGAAGGTCATATTCTGAAGCTTCCTCTGAAAAAATAAGTGGTAATTTGTATTCTGTTACTTCTCCTGATACCAATTGTCCCAAATCAACTACGCTGTCGGAAACATTATTTGCCTTTATTTTTCTTATTCTACAAAAAGAACATCTAGCAATAATAATAAATATTGAGCTACTCGTTATTGATAGTAGTATAATCAACTTATAAAGTGCAAATATTCCAAGTATTTCTTCACAAATTCCAATTAATATACAAGCTATAATATTAAAAACAAAAGTCGCATCTCCTGTATTTCCACATGGCATCTTAAGCAAATCAGAAATATTTCTTCTTCCAAAACATATAATTGCAATAACTATACAAAAGAATACACCTATCATTGTTTCTTTAATTCCATATTTGCAAATCAATCGCGAGGGAATATCATTCCGATCAGCTAGTAAAACCATGACACAAAAAACCATTGCCGCAATAATACTCATATAGAAAGGTATCTCTCCCCAATATATATTTTCTTTTTTTATTTTCATGATTAACCTCACAAACATTTTTCACAAAAGACATAGCCATAACACTACCTATCTTCTGTAATATAATCGTTACATTATATTTCTTTTCACAAATAGGCCAAGCTGCTGCCCGGCCTATCTTTACTATATTTTTCTATTTCTTAAAGGACTTCCAGCTCCTCCAGCACTTCAACGATATCAGTCATAGGATTGCAGTCTGCATCACCCCAGGCAACTCCAAGAGTTTCATAATAGCCTTTTAGCTGCACAAGATGATTCTCCGCATTATTTAGCATAGGTCGAAGAATTGCTGAAATATCCATGCTTTCTTCATATTCAGGAATGTATTTTGCCAATTCCTTCTTTGGTTCTTTGCTATCCTTAAACTGATGTGTCGTATAGATGAAATGAAGAATAAACCACACCTCAATGCATGGATTCGAAACTATGAACTTGATATTTTTTGATTTCTTCTGCAACTCTTTTACAAGTCGAATCTTTTCAGGTTTGCAATCCATGTCTAAAACAATGTATGCTTTATCACCATCTTTTTCTGATAATTCATTCTTCTTCCAAGCTTTTTCCATTGCCTTTAGCATGCCAACCGGATCAGTCTCAAGTCCTGTTGCAAAGCGAATAGAATACTTCCCATGCTGATCTTGAAACGAGTTAAAATACTGCTTTTCTGTTTTATTTCTTCCCTCAGCTGTAATCAACATAACAGGTTTTCGTTTACGCTTTACATCATTTCTCTTTTTCTTCTGAAAATTTCTATCTGCCATTTACAGCACCTCCTCATTTTGGAGGAATGGGATTGCTCCATATCTTCCCATTAAATAGCCCTTTTCAATATTTTCAGTCTTTCTAACAGAGAACTCATCAAGTGAATACAAGTCTGTAACACCAGTCCTTGAATCCTTCTCTGTAAAGTAAATCTGATCTCTTCTAAACATATCCAAAGTCAGAATTCCTGTCTCGTGTGTTGTTACGATTAGCTGTGCTCCTGCTTTGTTAATATCTGGATCACGAAATAGATTCATAATAAATTTTACAAGGCTTGGATGCATACTCTTATCAATCTCATCCAGAATCAGTGTCTTCCCTTTTTCAAATGCATCCTTTAAGAGTGGTCCATAGAAGAATAAAAGCTGCGTTCCTAGAGATTCTTCCTGAAGTTTAAGTGAATATTCCTTTTGTGTTCCATTCTCGTCAACAATAGTATGACCAGTGGTAATCTCCACTTCATATCTCTTACCTTCATTTGGTGGAATCATTTTCCCTTGAACCATAATCTGGATTGGAAGTACAGCTCCACCTACCACCTCTTTCGCATCCACTTCGATGCTACTAATATTGATATCAGCCTGCTTTAACAAATCTTTTGTAAAATCAATATACTGACGATTCTCATCAGTACGATATTTTTCAATGGCAACTCCGCTTAAATCCATTACCTCTGTAAAAGTATCGATATATTCTGCTAACCATTCAAATGGAATCTTTGTGCATTCCACATTCCAAGTTGTAGCAGTTGCCAAAAATAGCTTATTGGGCGTGTTCATCTGATATGCAGTTTCAAGTTTCCCTTTATATGCTCGATTATACTTTGGTTCCTCGGCCTCTCTTAAATCAAAGATAAGTGTTGGTTTTGCACTGTTATAGCAGTATAGATATTCTTCAACAATCTTCTCAGCGGTTGCACTGAATCCATAAATATATTTCTTATCGTCGCTTGCAATAAAAGTGAACTCAAATGATGTCGGTTTATTCTTTGATTCCGAATCAAACTTAAATGGAATAACTGGTAATCTATCCGTAACCTGAATATTATTTGAGTTTCTTAACATTATTAAAGCAACAGTAATAGCCTTAAAGAGGCTTGTTTTTCCTGATGCGTTGGCTCCATAAATCGCAGCTGAAGTAACTGCTTTGTAATCACCCTTGGTTATAAGGTTCTCTAGATGCTCACTATCCTTTGAAGGTTCAAGACTTAAATACACCTTATCTCTAATTGATAAAAAATTTTCTACGGTAAACTGAATTAACATGTACTTGCCCCTTTCTAAATCATAATGGAGTTACAGTACTATCATATTCCCTTTGGATGTATTTTGCAACAATATTATTTGTATTTTTGCTAGTTTTATTCAATTTTTATTATTATATTGTTCATTCGTGGCATCAGCACACATATGGGCCACAGCTTACCCAGCAAACTGCGACATATCATGATTTACCTCAGCCTTATAGTAATTGCATATAGTGCTCCCTGATTATGATTGATAGATAAGATAGTTTTATTCATATTAGTCTTATTTATATTATTCTTATTAGGATTCAGATTCTGAACACAGTCAAATTCATTTTCCTAACGTGCATGAGTTCGATTTTTGAACTGGCAAGACTCTTCCGTTAACCTTAATATGTATAAATGCTTTTAGCATTTCCATAATCCATACAGGTTACAATATCATTACTGTTTTTTGAATTAATCACTTTCTTCTTTGTAATAATCTCATCTACTTAATAATTCTCTTCATGTACTTCAAAATAGCTCTGTGGA
>ULQM01057827.1_pt1 | contig 44291 bp, 56 predicted proteins | sample 1954451 | NCBI WGS metagenome assembly ULQM01 (sample SAMEA4835655, study PRJEB28245) | human gut metagenome | biome: gut microbiome; material: fecal sample | place: Denmark | collected 2008 | reverse complement strand
ATACATACTTAAAAACCTCCTAAATAAATATTATCCCCATGCCTACCATTTGAAGTATGTATCTTTTCTTCAAATCAAATAATTATACATTTCAATTATCAGTTTGTCGATGGTTATCGTTTATTTTCATTACTTTTCATACTAAAAAAGACTAGGATTTCTTACTTCCTAGCCTTAACTTTTACTTTGTATCCTGAATTAAATATAAACTCTATACTTTTATCTCGATGAACAACCGCTTTATCTACCATGATGTTGAACAGCTCTTCATCGAATTCACTAATTACATCCACTTTATCTTTAAGTGTTGAAATAAAGGTATTTATTTTGTTTCTTTTATCCATCACTTCTTCCTTTTGATGCTCTAATTCTTTTAGCTCTTTTATTAAATCATCATATTTTAAATCGAGTCTTTTTTGTTTTATCATATCCTCTTCTTTAGAAGAATGAATTAAGATTTCAACATCCTGAACTACTTGTTCTAATTCTTCGTTGACTTCTTTTATTTTATCTTCGATACTTTCAACACTAATAATTTGATTAAGTACTAACTCTAAGTTTTTGAGGATTTCATCTTTACTAATAATCATCTTGTTATAAGCATCAACAAACATCGCTTTTATTTCTTCTTCATTTAATGTTGGAGTTTGGCATTGTTCTTTATTCTTTTTATCGAATTTATAGTTGCACTGCCATATAGTTTTCTTATATTTATCAGTCGAATGCCAAACTTTAGATCCATACAAATGTCCACAATCTGCACAGATTAATTTTGAAGAAAAGCAATTTTTTGAAGAATAAGAATATCTAAGTTCTGCTCTTCTTTGAAGCTCTAATTGAACCATGTCCCATTCTTCTTTTGGAATGATATAAGGATGTGAATCACGAACATAGTATTTAGGAATTTCACCATTATTGACCTTTGTAGTGTGTGTTAAAAAATCCTCAACAAAAGTCTTTTGAAGAATAGCTGAACCACAATACTTTTCATTTCTTAAAATGCTTCTTACAGTGGTTTCGCTCCACTTATATTTTCCACCAGGAGTTTTTACTCTTTTTTCTTCTAAAATCTTACATATTTGCCTAAATGTTCGGCCGCTCATAAATTCTTTATAAATAAGCCTAATCACCCATTCAGTGTCTTTATCAATAATGATGCTTTTATTCTCATCATATTTGTATCCGATAAAATTTTTATGAGGAAGATAAACCTTGCCATCAGCGAAACTTTTTCTTATGCCCCATTTAACATTTTCACTGATGCTTCTACTTTCTTCTTGAGCTAAACTAGACATGATTGTTATTAATAGTTCGCCTTTTGAATCAAATGTATAAATATTTTCTTTTTGAAAGAAGCACTCAACTCCTCTTGCTTTTAAGTCTCTAATGTATGTAAGAGTATCTAAAGTATTTCTAGCAAAACGGGACATAGATTTAGCAATAATCAAATCAATCTTTCCATTTTTAGCATCATTAATCATTCTTTGAAATTCTTTTCTACCTTTGGTTGATGTGCCACTTATTCCTTCATCAGCATAGATTCCTACAAATTCCCATAGTGGATTTTCTTTGATGTATCTTTCATAAAATGATTTTTGAGCATCAAACGAATTCTCTTGATCATCACTATCAGTTGAAACTCGAGCATAAGCAGCTACTCTTCTTTTGGCTCGTTCAATAGTAAGTCTATGGGTATGTAAGTTCCTTGTTGGTTCTATCACTTTTACATTTGGCATTGTTCTTCCTCCTTTCTTCCTGTATTTTTCCTTTTTATAGCTCTTCTTCTTGCTTCTTCCCTTAATTCTGGAGTCCAAGAATACTTTCTTGATTTAAGTTCCCAAGCAATGGTTTTCTTTGTTCCATCATTAAACACAAACTCTAAAACTCTATTAGGATGAGCAAAGATTACTTTTATTTTGTCTTTTACCAATTTTGAAGTTAATTCATCTACTTCTAAAGCTTCCTTAGTTTTTTCAATCAAAATAGATTCTGGTAGACCTACAGTTTTACATCTTTCGCTTTTAGCTGAATAAAGATAGTTCCAGCACCTCCAATCATATAAGTTATAACCATATCTTTTCTTTCTTTGATAGGATGCTCCGCAAATGGAACAACGAATCATACCTTTAAATAAATCGTTGCTATCATATTTACCTTTTGCTTTATTGCGTCTTAAGGCAATAATCTCTTGAACCTTGTTAAAAGTATCTCGATCTATAATTGCTTCGTGATTATCTTCAACTATATATTTTCTTAGTTCACCAAGATTCCTTTTCTTTGTATGGTTTTCTGCTCGATATGTCTTTTGAAGCGTAAGTTTGCCTGTGTATGTATCTTCTTTGATAATTCTTTCTAAAGAGCGAATTGTCCACTTACTTCCACTAGGGCTTTTAATGTTTTCTTTATTTAAAACTTCGATTATTTTTATATAACCAAAACCGTCTAGGACCATTTGAAAAATTCTTCTTACAACACTTGCTTGTTTTTCGTTAATAATGAACTTCTTATCAATGATGTCATAACCATAAAAACGTGTAGTGTTATAAATTTCCCCGTGTTCAAATGTTTTATTAATTCGCCATTTTACATTTTCACCCATCGACTTAGCCTCAGCTTCAGCAATGCTAGCTAGAAGTGTAAGCATAAGTTCGCCTTGTTCACTCATTGAATTGATATTTTGTTCTTCAAAATAAACATCAATATTAAGTGCTCTTAATTCTCTGATAGTTGAAAGTAAAAGAGTGGTATTTCTTGCAAATCTAGAGATCGATTTAGTGATAATCATATCGATTTTTCCAGTCTTACAATCATCAATCATTCGATTAAATTCAGGTCTATTAACCTTTGTTCCACTTATTCCATAATCTGCATAAACATCAACAAATAACCAATCTTTATGCTTTGAAATTAATTCTTTATAGTAACTTGCTTGAGCAGTAAATGAATGAAGCATAGTTTCTTTATCAACAGATACTCTTACATATGCTGCTACTCTTTTTCTTTGCTTTAATTTTGGTGTTACTAATATTTTTTCTATTCTTTTTTCAATCATTAAATCACCTACTTTATTGCTATATATACATCACTCATTTTGGATTTATTATCAAGGTAATTGACGGTATATAGATGACTTATTGATACAATAAATTTCGATAAGTTTTTCTTCAGCTTCTTTAAAGTCATTAACCGATAAAATATCGAGTTTTTGCAAGGTTTTTAATATAAAAACACTAAGTAAATAATTTTCTAAATTGGTTTTGTATGAAGATAAATCAGTCATCATTACCTCCATATCGAGCCTTAAAATAGCAAGTTAAAGAACAGTACTTTTGATGTGGCTTTCCGTATAACTTCACGCGCTTTCCACAAATAGGACAAACAAACTCATGAAAAGTTTTCTTATTGATTTCACTTTCGTGATTCTTCCAATAAAGTCCTCTACATTTATCAGAACAAAACTTTCTTGGTTTAGAATTACTATTTATAATGATTGGCTTTCCGCAATTAAGACACTTTATTATTTTCTTATCATTTGAAATACTAACCCCTACACTTCTTTTACAATATGAGGCTACTGAGTTTTTAGTAATTCCTAGCAAATTTGCTATTTTCGTATATCCTAATCCTTCACTTCTAAGTTCATCTATTTTTAACTTCGTTTCATTAGTCATAATTTATGCCTCCTCAACATCTAAGGAGAAAATCGCAAGGTATCGTCAACCTCACTTATCCCCTATCAATTCCTTTAGAACTTAGAAGGCATGATTTTTCTTTCACAATAAAAAATAGCCCCACCAGATTTCTCTAGCAGGGCATAAATTTAATTAATTTGCTTAGTTTAAATTGTCGATATCGATTCCTATCTCTTGTCCTTTAGTCTTCATCTTCTCATAGATTTTCTTATTGCCTTGGTTTATTAAATCTTCAAATAAGATAGGATCTACATATTCCATAAATGAAACTAGCTCTACTAATACTCCAAAGTCATTGCTTTTTAATGCTTCAATAAAATAATTAGTCGCTTCACTTATGCTTGATTCAATTTGCTCACCTAAATAAAGGCAGATTCCATATTCAAGTGCTGCATAAAAGTCACCATCTTTAGCTAATTCACCTAGCCTTTTTACATCTAAGGAATCTGCGGTTCCTTCTTCTAGTTTGCCTACAATTTTCATTACTTCTTTATTCATTTTAACTTCCTCCAAGCAATATTAAAAAGCATGAAAAACAGCAAAATAAAGCAATTAGTGACTAAAAAACAAACTAGAGACTTTTATGAGATTTATTCGTAACAAATGTGAGATTTTGCTAACAATAATAGATTGGTTGGGTATCTTCTTCATTTTCAAATTCATCTTCATCAATTAAAGCCATACCAAATTCAACCATCTCTTCTCTAGCCTTATTTAAGCCGTCAACAATAAGGACCTTTATTCTATTATCATCGGTTTTAAGAAGATAAAAGAACATATCCATTAGTAGTTCAAAATTAGCATGTGTCACTACCTCTTCTAGATAGGTAATTCCACTATCTTTATCTTCCTTTACTCCAAGACCGAAGTAATGTGTAATACCAAGCAAATAATTAACAAGTGGTGATTGGTGATGATTTGATAAGTCTAGAAGTTTATCGTAGTCTTCTTTTTTAAATCTACCTTCCTCAATCTTTCGTTTCATTAACCTAAGTTCGATTGTTTCTTTTAAGTCTACTTCATAATTTTCCATTAAAATTCCTCCTTCACTATATAAATAGACATGAAGAGCTTATTTTTTACAAAATATTTAATTTATCTCTTCACTAAACAAGTCGTAGTGAATTTGATTTATTTGCAAAAAATTTATATCCCCTCACTTACTAGAAGGAGTTTATTTTGAAAAATTACCAAAAATTTTGAAATCTTAATGAAAAATTAATGTCGTCATTTACTAGTTGAAATGGTTTTAAGTGTATTTATGCTCGCCTCAATCTGGGTGGTAATCCAGGTGTCAACATCACCAAAGTTGGTCTTGATGTAGTTTTTGATATCTTCACTAAGTTGAGAAAGAACGATATCTTTAGCCTTATTAAGAGCGATTAATTGAGCGTCTTTTCCAAAGTTTCCTTCTTTCTTTAGGGCTTCAACATAGGTTTGAAAGACGCATTTAACTGCATCTAAAACAATTGTGGTTGCTTCAGTTATATATTTTTCCGTTTTCTCATTATCAATCTTGCTAGAAATCCATTTAATAAGTTTAGATCCTAATAAGGTGATAAGAGGTATAACTACTGCTGTTACAACACAGCTTAAAACATTTAAAAGTATCTCATTCATGATTTGCTCCTCCTTTTATTTCATCATATAATTCAGTAATTCTTTTATGAGCGTTCTTAGTTGATTCTTCGACTTTAACTAACCTATTTGAAAGGTCGGTATATCTTTCTTCTAAGTGATTAAGTGATTTTTCAATTCTATCGATAGAAGATTTGATATAGCCTATCTCACTAAGCATTACTCCTTCATTTTTACCTTCATCTTTATGTTCCTGTTTATTACTTCTTTTAAAAGCTAGATACGCAAATAAAATGCTAGAGATAGTCCCTAGCACTGAGATGATGGTTAAAACAATTTCTGTACTATCCATCTTTTAGTCCCTCCTTAAATTCGTATATTTCATCAAGGTATTTTTCTAGTTTTTCATTTAGTTCTTTCCTTCTATTTTCATTATTCCAATTGAGCTTATAATCAATTTCCTCATCAAAATAAGACTTAGGAAGATCTAAAGAAAAGACACCTGTTTTCTTATAATTTTCTATTTGCCCTCTCATTCTAATAACGTGATAAAACTTCTTACCAACTTGAAACTCACCATTAAAACAAAAAGCAAAATATTCATAGAAATTTGTTAAAAAACCCTTCAGATTCTTATTAAAATCAAAGTTTTTGTACTCTTCGTAAATGTCTTTATACTCTTCATTAAGACCTATCAAAGTATCAGGAAGTCCTAATACATCATCGATAAAACTCCTCTTATATTGCGATATAGGACTATTTGGATTTAGCCTATCTAATATCGAGCTCACGCCATAAATAAAAACATCAGTTCCGCTTATATTAGTCTTAAAGGCACCTTTTAAATCATCAACCACTACATTAATGTCATAATCACTCTTACCACTTATGAAAGTTCCATAACACACACTCCCTCCAAAATACATAAACGCCATCTTAAGTCCTGGAAGAGCTGACATTATGGACTTTATAATTTGCTTTTTATCTAAGGTAGCAATTAACTTATTTCGTTTTAAAACTATCTCTTTAATCATCTATTCCATCCTCCAAACCGATAACATTTTCTTTGAGCCACTTATATCCAGCCTTAAAAACATCACCAACTAAAAAGGATTCATAATCTTCCTTAGGAATTAAGATATCGATTGTGTCGATTAGATCACACCCTTTATCCCTTGTTTCCTTAGAAATATATGAACCCACACATATAACTACTTCTTTATCTATAGCATTAAGCGATATGTTTGTTATTCGGTGATAACTTGGCTTAATACCATAACTTGAATTAAGTTCTTTTATGATCGCCATAGTAAACTCCTAACTAGATGTCGTTTCACCGCTACTAGAAGAGCTACTTGTGATGCTATTAGTATTAACGCACATTATTCCTTTTGAGCATCTTACATATAGTTTGCCTGTAGAATAATCAACAGCCAGTTCACCATTTCTTGTCAGATTAGATGTTGTTGGAACTTTAGTGCCTCTTTTAACGATAATGGTCGCCATTAGTAAGTCCCTCCATCAATTGTTGAACTTGGAGTAAGAACGGCTGATTTATTGATACCTATTTCAAACTTTCTATTTTTTAAGTTATAACATTCATCGTAAATCGACCTTATATAAAGACCATTGTTAATAGTGTTGCTATCAAAATTAGAAGCATTTTCATCGTAAATTGCTGCTCTACTTCCGATAATCTCAGAGATATACATGTTCTCAAGTTGCTCTCTTTGAACAGCGTTAAGATGGGTGTTATCGCCTTTATGTGAATTAAATGTGCTTGTTGAAACACCGCCTAACTCACTTAAAGAAATATTAACTGCACCGGTCTTACCATTAACGGAAGTTACTTTATCGGTTGGAGTTTTTAATTCTTGCCAATTTGCTAAAGTTGAATATGGCTCGCCTTTTAAAATAAATGTTTTAGATAAATCATTTCTAATACAAATATCACCTGTTTCAGCTTGGCTAAGTTTAAGCATCTCACTTTGACTGCTCACAACAAAGGTATTTGTAATTGCAATTCTAGGAATGATACTACTTGAAAGGAAACCGTCACTATCAACAACTGGTATTTGACCTTCACCGTTTCCAACATCATATTTACTTGCCGTTCCTAAATCGAGCTCATTGATTTTGCTATTTAAAACTGAAGTTAGGTTATTAGAGTTTACAAATTCAAAATAATCACTAGCGCTAAGTGGATTTGAACTTGAGCCTGTCTTATTAGCTTTAGCGATATATAAATTACCGCCATTTAAGTCAATTAAAGGCTCACCTTGTTTGATAGTTCCGCTTGTACCAGTAAGAGGTCCACTTCCACTAGTAGTTTTTCTTCTAAGTTGTATTGTTGCCATTTAAATCTCCTCCTTAATAAAAACAATCAATTCTTTTTAAAGTGTGAGTTGAACTACCAAGTTCGATATAAAGATAATCACCACTTCGCTCTATATATCCGTTATAGTTAGTCCCCAGATAGTTATAAGTAAAAGTAAGGTTAGTCGTGCCTTTAAGAGTGTTCAATGAAACAGCAACAATGTTATTACAACAAGCAAAAGTAATAAGGACTGCTGGTTTAGAAATCATCGATGAGATATTGAATTTATAAGTAGATTCACTCTTAGTCGGAAATGTAAAACTTTGGCATCTTAAGCCATGTTGAAGTCCACTAATTCTATTATTAAGCTCTGTTTTAGCTTCGCTTACTGAAGATAAGCAAACATTCCTTGTAGTGTCTATTTTCGTTTGATTGGTCTCGATATATTTAATTACTGATTTATCTAAAGTTAGTGAAGTTGTTGTTTTTGAATAACCGATCATAGGAAACTCAAATATGCCATCACTCTCTAATAAATTAGTTTGAGTAAGGCTTGGATAATTACTTGAGGTTCCTTCTTTTAATGTAATGCTAGCTTCGTTATTTATCGTATCTACTTTAAGAATTACATAACCTTTCTTTGTACTATCTAAACTGACTGAAATATTAGTTCCATTTTCGATATAAATCCTTCTTCCATAAATAGAAACAAAGCCATCTTTAAAAGTGATCTTTCCATTAGATGATGTAGCCTCACATTTATCGCCTAAATCAGTAAATATGCCATTCGTTTTATTTGTTAAATACCAGTTAAAGAAAGCATCGTCTTTTGCAGTATTTAAAGCTTCATCAAAAGTTAATTTTTTAAGTCCCATTAGTAAATCCCTCCATCAAAATTAGTGATTGCAGTCGATACATTGACTACCGACTTGTTGTTACTAGTTCCACCATTCATCATCTTTATCTTGTCTGTAAGTGATGTCCTTTGCTCTCCTAAGGTAAGGGTGCAACTAGCAAAAGTGTTTTTATATTTAATTTGAGTAAGCATAGTCGTATAGGTCCTTTTAGGAGCATAAAACTCAACAAAATAGCCAATAAAAATATTGCCTAAAGGAACAAAGACGTTATTTGTAACATCTAGATCAAAAGTTATCTGATGGTCATTTGAACTTTTAATGAGCTTTTCTTTAGCTTTACTCTCTAGTTTTTCATAGTCACTATCGCTATAAAATTCACTTTCAACATTCACATAAGGAAAGCGCCTTTCATCATCTTTATTAGTAGTGATATTTCCATCAGTTAAAAGATAATATTCGACTTCTTTTTTGTGCTCTTCATTTTCTTCTTTAGGATAAAAGATACATTTATTGACGACATTTTCTTCGCTTTCTTTAATCTTTAAATTACTGATAGCTTTTAAATCATGACGAAGCTTTACGATGTGTGTTTCTTCTTCAATTATGATCTCGATATTAGAGAACCTACCTCTAATGAAATTAACTTTATATTTAATGACCACACCATAAGTTTTAGTGATTGTTTCCATCAAATCTTCAATGTTCATTAACGTATCAGCGTCATAATTAAAACTTCCTTCAATATCTGAATTAGAGGTAACAGTTAAATATCTAAGGTTCTGCTTTGAATCACTATTACTTACAAATGCCTTTTTAATAGTATCTGCTAAAAACTTACAAACATTACCAGTAAAAGAACTTACAGGAACTTTGATATTAAATATCTCTTTAAAATCGTTAAGCTGAACTTTGCTCGTCTTATCATCATTTAAAGTGATAGCCTGAACGATGCCAATATAAGAAAGTTTTCCTTCTTTTAAAACAACGATATCGCCTATACTAGCCTTGATTTCTTCTTTGTTGACCGTGAAGTTAGATTTTTGTTTAACCACACTATCAAGGACAATTTCAAACTCACTAGAAACATAGGCGTTATCTTTATATTTAAGTGTTATTCTATCTAAAAATATCAGTTTCATATTAATTACCTAAATACCCTTCTATCATTGTTATGGAGCAACTAGGACTTCCTTGTGTATTAGGAACAAATGTTAATTCATAAGTTCCATGCTCTAAAAAGATGAAATTATCACAAGAAAAATCCTGATACTCGTATGCATTAATTTTTTCATTATTTTCTTCTATTGTTACCTCTTGCATACTTGGAAAGGCATCAACAACAATCGTGCAGTTATTAGATTCATAATAAATTTTGAGTTTACTTACTTCTATTCCGTCTTTTGTAACGATTACTTCAGGATTAGAAACCTCTCCTTTTATAGTGATTTTTAAAGGAGCTTTCGCATAACCATTATTAGTAAGTGTCATCTTGCCTTTACTTGAAACACTATATTTGTATGGATAAGTAAAAGGATAAATCTTACCTTCCTTTGAAACGCTTATCGTTACTTCACTTATAACATCCTTATACCAATATGAAAGTCTTTTAAGTTTTAGTTCGCTTGTTAAAGTTCCACCACTAATTTCGGTCTTTGACAAACTTTCAACCTCTACATAAGAATACTTAGTATCGTCGCTTGTGTAATAAAGTTTTAACTCATGAGAAGTCTCTAAAAACGACAAAAACCTTTTAAAACCTCGATATTTTCTTAAAAAAGCTAGATTAAAGACGATATCTTGCGTAGGTATTGTTTCATCGATTTTCTTATAGATATTATCAAAGTCAAAGTAAGTGTTAGTCTTTTGAAAACCTAGACCTGTAATAGATGAAATAAGGGTCATAGAAGAATAGTCAAATCTATACTCTTCACCCAAATCATTAATAAGCCAAAGTTTCCTCATAAATAACTACCTCCAAGAGCCTCATTGATAGTGTCAACATCAAAAGTGCTAGAACTTGTATTGATAGTGACATTGTTCGTAGTTTGATTATTAACGGTGCTATTAGATGTATTTGTTTCGTTACTTGAGCTAGGAGTAAACCAACCAACAACTGTATCTACGATATCCATTAGCCAACCGACTGTATGATCTAATATCCACTGGATACATTCGATAATCGCATTAAGAATATCTAAAATTGGCTTTAATACGGCATATAACACTTCTAGCACTGGTGCGATTACTCTTTGAATAATCTCTGCTAGCATCGTAAAAAGTGGCATGAAAGCCTCGAGTATCTTCCCTACTGCATCAAGTACAGCTTTAATAGGAAGTAGTAATACATTAAGTAAAGGAACTAAAAGATTGATTAAGTTTCCTATCACTTCCATTACAAGCTCAATGATAGGCATTAAAACTTCACCTACCGCTTCAACGATCATGAAGACTGGCTCAAGTATCTGCATTAAGATACTACCAAGTTCCATCAAAATATCTTTAAAGGTCTCGGTTTGTGTTAAAGCCATAATAAGTATGGCAATTAAAGCTCCAATTCCTAAAGTTGCAGCGCTTATTCCAGCACCAGCAAAAAAGCCACTAGTTCCAGTAGCGGTTAAAGCAGTTGATAAGCCTTTTACAATTGGAATGATGGTTGTAATGATTTTTATGGCAGGTCCAATAGCAGCAACCAGTCCTATAACAACTAAAATCGTCTTTTTAGTCGTGTCATTCATGCTTGCTAGTTTATTTGCCCATTCACTGATCTTTGGAATGATTGAATCTTTAAGATAAGTTAAAAACTCAGTCATGATAGGGAGCAAAATCTGGGCTAGTTCTACTCCTAATGTTTGAAGCTCTTGTTTAACCTTATCTAGTTCATCATTAAACTTTGCAGAAGCCTCGACTTCTTCTTCCGTGATAACACCTAACTCCTGACATTCATTTCTAAAGTTATCAATTTCAGTACTTGAAGCACTTAGAAGTTGTTGTAAATCAGTGCCTATCTTTTCTCCAAAGATATCATTTGCAATTCCAACTCTTAAGGTTTCATCTTCTAAATTAGCTAAAGCGTTACGAATAATCTCAAAAGCCTCATCGACATTTTTACCTTTTAAATCATCATAGGTAATCCCTAGTTTTTCTAAGGCAGTGGTTGCAGATGAAGTATTACCACTAGCTAAGTCACCAAGTAATGAATTAGTTTTAGTGAATGCTTTTTGAAGTTGCTCATTATCTACAGCTAAAAGTTTTGCTACATAGTTCCACTCTTGAAGTGCCTCCACTGACATTCCGAGTTTCGAAGCTTGATCTCCTAGTTCATCAGCTGTTTCAGCACTTTTAATAGATAATGTAGTTAAAGCCGTTACTGCGCCTAGAATTGGTGCGGTCACATACTTAGAAAGATTTGAGCCAACTTTACTTAACTTATTTAAATTAGCATTTCCAAGTTCATTAATTTTCTTAGTAGTATCTTCAAGTTGATTATTTAACTTACTAATATCGGCTTCTGTATATTCTACGTTTCTTCTAAGCTGATTAAGTTCCTTTACGGAAATATCACCAATCTCAAGAGCTTTCTTTGCTTTTTCTAATTGTTCATTTTGATTTTGAAGTTTCTTTTTTGTCTCTTCTAAAATTGAGTTGAGAGTTTCTTGTTTCTTCTTCCAAAGGTCAAGATTAGTCGAATCATAGCGTAAAGAGGTATTAATAGCCTTTAGGTCTTTTTGTTGCTCTTTAAGGTTAGCTTTGATATTTGTTAATTCATTTTGCAGGTCTTTTGCATCAAGTGTTAATTTGATATTTAAGCCTCTAACTGTTTCAGCCATTTATTTACCTCCTTTCGCTATAAGAAAAAACTATCAATATCAGATTGATTCGCTCTTCTATTGGTTTCACCTTTATAGAGTTCTTTTTCAATTTCAATAAGCTCTATATAGGTTCCAATATCAAAGTGCTTGGTATCTTCAATTGATAGTCCTAGTTTTGCAATGTTAAAAATGATCGCAGAAGAAAAGGAATACTTATTATCGAAAGGTATCTCCCTTACTTCCTCCTACTTTCTTATCCGTTTTTAAAAGTTCAACAATAGTGTTAGTTAAATTAGTTAAAAGAGCCGCATCATTTAAAATAGAAAAGTCTAGTTTTTCTAAAAACCCTTTAAAAGTCTCATTTTCTTTAGGATTTGATAATACAAAGACAATTCTAAAAATGATCTCGATAACATTCGTGATGTTTTCTTCTTTTGTGTTCTCTAGCTTCTTGATGTCATTAAAAAGCTCACTTCCAAAGCGTGACTTATAATCGATTAAAGAATATAGACTGCTTCTTAAAATGAGCTTCTTATTGCCTAAAATTACTTCTTTTTCCATAGACTATCCCTCGATTGTAGGAAGCGTAACCTTATCAAAGAAAGCCTCATAATTTGTGTCACCTTTAGATGCAATCACTCTTAAAACTTCCTTATCATTTACTTCGATAGGACGAGCAGTGATAGTTAAAGATACACTGTTAGCCTCAATTGAGTCAGCTTTTGATTTGGTAGCTTGTCCGACTGGTGTAGCTGTGCATAAGAAATACCAGACTCTTCTAGCTTTACTATCTCCTTGAATTTCATATCCTAAGGCAAAAGTCTTAACATCAGCGTTTACCACTTCAACTAGGTTATTGTTGCTATCTAGAGCATAACCAAAGATATCTTTTTTAAATTCATCGGAAAGTTCAGTAAATTTAAGCGTGATAGTAGCCCCACTATTAGAAACAAGAGTATGAAAGATCTTATCGTCTGCATAAACTTGTGTGGTCCCACCGACGAGTTCACTTGAAAACTCCTGTGCGCCTATCAGGTCTTTAGGTGTATCAAATGTCCAGGTATCTTCAGCAAAAGTAGCCAAAGCATAGTGAACATTACGTAAGCCAAATGTGATTTTATTCGACATGTTTAAATTCCTCCATTTTTATTTCATAGATTGTTGAGATTGTATTGTTTTGATTTAAGTATTCGCTTGTAAGAGTAAAAGGCAGGTCGTTTGCTATAAAGATTTCTTCTAGTTTCATAGCTAAAACATCAGCTTCTTTTACATCACTTGTAATTAAGTTGATTTGATAAAGCGTTGTTCTAATACTTGCTAAATCATCAGAAAACTCTTTAAAAGTCGAGTTAATTTTTGAAAATACAATAATTGGTGTTTTTATTTCTTCTACATCCTTTGGTGAAAAAGATAAGTAATAAGAAGGCGCTACTTCATCTAAAATGCTTTTAAGTTTTGTTAGCTGCATTTTTAATCGCCTCCTTTATCTTTTCTTCCATCTTAGGTGCCTCTTTTTCATAACTCGGTCTTAAAAAAGGCCTAGCTGAAACAAATCTACCGCTTCGATGAACAAAACCAAACTCGATAAGATGGACAAGCCTTCCTTTACTTTTTGAGTAAATTGTCACGCTTTTGTTTACTTTTGCCCCTTCTTTAAGAGCAGTAAAACTATCTTTTAAATGCTCATTTGAATTTCCTATCGGAGCAGTTTCTTTTATATCGCTTATGATGTCACTTGCCGTTTTATCTAATACTTCATCTAGTTCTTTATCAAAATCAAGAGACTTTTCAATCAGCTCAGTTATCTTTAAAGTGAAATCATCTAAACTAGCCACTTACCTTCCACCTTTAAATTCGTGCTTTCAAGAGTGAGCTCAAGTAAATGCGAAAGTTCATAAGTTTTAATCACTTTATAGACCTTGCCATCAATTAAAATGTATCTCTCGGCTTGATATAAAAAAGAATTAATCCTGATAATTCTAGAAACCTTATAGCCACTTCTACTTGCTTCATAAAACTCACTTCTAGTGATATTAGTTGGAATAGCCATCATCTCTTTACTTGAAGTAATTTCAAATCTTTGTTTCCCATATTCATCGGTAGCATCACTTACTTTTAATAGAGCTACTTTAAGTGAAAAAGCATTAATCATGTTTAGTTAAAGCTAGTTGTTTTAGCAAAAAATCAAAATGCTTAGGTAGCTCTTTTAAGTTTCCATCTGACTTAAAACCAAATGATGTAGAAACATAGATAAGAATAAAAGAAGTCACCAAGGGGTCAGCTTCATCAACAAGATACTTCTCATTGACTCCACTGCCCCTGAGTAACTCCTTACTTGCTTCAATAAACGCATTTAACTCTGCGTCAAGTTCATGGCTATCTAACGGTATCCCTAGTGAGTTTTTAACTAGGTCAAGAACCATTATTCAGTAGGCTCACTGACAGGAGTTGCCTCACCTTTTTTAACTCTTACAAAGCCTTTATAACCGACAACATTACCACCAGTAAAAACACTAGCCTTATAACAGATGATGCCGTCTTTGAATTTATAGTCCGTGCTCTTTCCAATCTCAACGTTAGAGAAGATAGGGACTTCATAGTTAAATAAAGAACCATAGGCAATGCAGTAAGTTCCTACACCAGTTGAAGGATCACTTAAAGCACTACAATTGCCATTTAAAACATAAGGAATGCCATCAATAGTTTGATTAACGTAATCGATATTATGGACTTTTCTTCCTTCTTTGGTTCTAAGTTTAGCAAAAGCTCTTAAATCGTTTTTATTGATGATAAGACAAGCTCCATTTTCGATTGCTTCATCTCCACCATAAGCAAAGACGATATCATCAAGTGTGTTTTCATCAATAGCACTAATCTCTAAATCAGCTTGGTCTTTTAAAGCATCTGCCTTATCAGAGAAAATACCAGTAAAGTTATTAGTAGTTCCATCGCCTTTAATGATTTGTTGAGAGATTTTCTTTCTTAAAGAGATGTTGATGTTTTTAATAACCTCTGCTTGATAATTAATTGCAGGAAGCTTTTCTAATTCTTCTGTAATCTCAGTGTAGGCAGTAACTTTGACCTTTGGAATAGTAACATATCCATAGTGTGGTTCAGTTTCAGTGTAACTTGCACCTTCTAAAGTAGTTCCTGCTTCACCATAGGATTTAACATAAGATTTAGTGTAAGTTTCACCGCCTTGAAGATTAATGGTATGAACCCTATCAACAAGTTCGCTGACTGGCTTAAATGGATAAGGAGCTAAAGTAGAATCGACATGTTCAGGTAGCAAAACTTCATCACTAGAAACTTTAATAGTTCTATTTTCCATTAAGTCTTTACCACGTTTTTCTAGCAAATCCCTTTGTTCTGCATTGTTTTTAGTAGAAATCATTGGAATTTCAGTCATCTTAGTAAGTGACATTTTCTTTTCAATCATGCTTCTTTCCTCTTGAAGTTTGTCAGTTTCTTTTTCCATCTCTTCAAGTTTTTCCATATCTTCTTCTTTTTCGACCATACCTCTAATTTCAGTAAGTCTATCTTCAATTTCTTTTTTTCTTAAAACTAAGTTCATATTTTATTTACCTCCAATTTTTAGTTTTAAATTTATTCTTCGCCTTATAAGTTCTTTCTTTTCATTCTCTTTAGCTAAATCCATAGCCCTTAATTCCGACTCCACGAAATCAAGCGAGCGAGAATAAATAGAAGTTCCTTCATAAGCTGGAAGATCAACAATAGAAACGTCATATAAACGCTCAATCGATGTAATCTTTCTTAGTGGAATTTCACCACTTCTATCCCATTCCTGGGCATTGACAGTAAAAGCAAAAGACATCTTATCTAAGAGTCCATTTTGAACCATTTTATAGATGTCTTTATTTGTTTGTGTATCAAGTAACTCAGCTCTTATCTTTAAGCCTTTATCATCAACTTCAAGCTTAAGCGAGCCGTTTTTAGTTCTAGCAATCACGAGAAAATTATCCATGTGATTATATTTAAGAGGCACATCTTTCATTGAGGTGTTAATTAAAGCGCTTGGCATAATCATTTCTCTAAAGCCTCGCTTAGCATCCCCTATTAAAGTTTCCTCATTAAATACAATGGCATAGCCTTCAAGTATCATTTTGGTTTCATTATTGCTTGTTAGGTTTAAAGTTGCTGTTCTTGTTTCCTTTATCATCTAAGTTTTCCTCCTTTTCTTCTTCACCAATTTGATATATATTTGCTTTATCACTATCGACAAAATTAAGAGATTGAAGTCTCTTGTTTCCTCCTTCAATCGGTTCAAGTCCTAATAGTCCTCTACATTCATTTATTGACATAAGTCCAAGTGACATCAGTTTCTCTATTGCTGATACTTTTGTAGTCCAGCTTGCATATTGAAGCCTTTCACTATAAAAGATTATTTCCGTTCCGTTTTTAAGTTCGTTATCCGTTAAAAGACCTAAAGAAAAAGCCTCGCTAAGTTGAATAGCAAGAGGCTCAATTGTTGTTTCATAAAACGCATTAAATTCATTCTCATTATAAGAGTTAGAAAACACCGGAAGGCTTACTCCAAAATAGTCAAGAATCTTAGATTGAATGAAATTAAGTGTATCTTTATCAACAAGTTTAGGATCTAAAGAAATAGGAACATACTCGCTTTTTAAATCCATAGGAACGATTGAAGATTTGTTTTTAGATGAACCTTCAAGTGCTCTATTAAATGACTCAACAGCTTTGTTCCTATCTTCTTCTTTTAAAAGACCATTAAGTTTTAGAATGCCTTTAATTTGAAACGAGCTAAAGACTGCCTTTTCTACACCTTGAAGCAAAGCATCATTTATTCCTAGTGTTTTTAGTAAGGCTTCATGACTTGATTTACTTCCGCTTCCTCCAAAGATGTCATTACCTGTATAGAACCTTCTTAGATGAATCACGTTTTCTTTAGGAAGAATAAATGACTCGCCACTTTCAAAGTAGAACTTTAAATAATAGGTTTCAGACTTATCTACTATTGGCTCTACAATAATTGGATTAAGTGGATATAACGCTTTAAGCTCTAAAGTATCTTTATCATAAAGTGGATAGACAAAAGCATTATCATTAAGTAACAGTAATGAGACCACCTTATAAATAAACTGATAAGGTGTCATGTATTCATTTGGCTTTGACTTCAATAAAAAAGAGAGGTGTTTGTTCCTCTCCGTAATAATTCCATCTTCACTTCTTTTAATGCATCTTCCTTTAAGTTTTGCACATTGACTTGCTATCCTATCGATGCATATTAGAACAACATCTGAATTAGTTATCTTCTCTCCAAATGGTGTCAAAGGAAGAGCGATATCATTAATCAAACCTAAAGCATTAAAGTTTTCTAATTTCTTCTTTTTTCTTTTAAAAATCACATTAAAACTCCTCCTTTTTCTAAAACTTGAGTAAAAGAAAAGGCTCGATTAGGAGCCCTAAATTTTAATTCATACATAGATGGAATACCTCAACCTATCTATGCAAGTTTTACCTACTCGACTCTTACGAGGTTTGTCTTTGGAACAACGAACCTAAGCGTTGCCATAGATTAGTTTAACGACATGTCTAAGTCCGGTCAAATTTATAATTGGTTAATTAAGTAATAATTTAATTTTTGCAATCAATAATTTTGAACGCTCCTCAAAAAATTGCCAAAATCCTCAAACTTTAAAGATACATTATTAGGTATTAAAGCATGTTCTTTAAAACTATCTTGTTGTTCCTTTGTCATCATAGATAGATAGTCTTCCAAAGGAATATCACTTTTACCTGCATTATCTTTCCCTTCAAAATACTGCAAGTTTGGTAATTTGTTTCTTAATATTTTCCATTTGCTCCAATCATCATAGCTCACACTTAATGGTTTGCTTTCATTAAATCTTTCATAAGGATGCAAATGATCTTGTTCATAATTAAACAGTGAATTTATCCAGTCTTTACTTAGGTAATACAAAATTTCTCCAGCTATCTTGCTGCCTTTATCACACATCAATAAATCATCGAGTTTTCCTTGCGTAACTGCTAATTCCGATCTTTGATTTAACAAATCGAAAGTAATAAAGCCACCAAATGAATTTATATCAGACTTCATTTGCTGAAGTTTGCCTGTAGTTCCTGAGCTAAAATATCCAAAGAAAATCGCACGTATAAGATATGCTCTCAATGCATTTGTGTAATTTAAATACTGGTTAGGATTATAGTAAATTACATATATTATCGGCAGCAGCACATTCCAACTATTGGCAAATCTTTTAATATCAATTTTTAAACTTGCTAAAAAAGTTGATAAGTTCTTTAATGCCAATTTAAATGAATTCCAATTTGTCTTTAATTGTGTCGCTAATTCACTATTTATTGTTGATTTAATAACGTCTCCATAAAGCATTAATGCAGTTCTTATTATAAAATCTGTACTAAAACTAGAATACTCATTAACCAAAACCTTATTAAATTCTTGCTTAGCTTGTGACCAGTATGCTTCAAGAATACTCATCGTTATTTCAGATTTCTTTAATGGCTTACCACCACTATTAAATCTAACAAAAAGCTCTAAAGCATCATCTTGGGTCATGCCAAATATCTCTGTATATCTAACTAACTTTTCAACATAGATTTTTTCGTACAATTTATTTAATAATTTAGTCGCATAATCTCTACTATTTTCAGGAACTTTGGAAATATATTGATTGAATAAATTAGTTCGATATTCCTCATCTTTAATATTTTCATCTATAAGTTTTTTGATCTCAAAACTAGTAGGGCTCATTGCTTCTAGTTTAGTATTAAATCTTATATCAAATTTTTTGCTATTATATTCTTCTTCATCTACTGTTAGCTTGTTTTTATTAAGTTCAACATACAAATTAGCAGTAATGCCATTATTATTTTTTCTTCTTGCATTTCTTTTTCTTATTTTAAGATCTCCATAAAGAGAAACATACAATGCAGTTAATCTTTGTTGTCCATCTAGTACAGCTGTATCGTTAACATTAGTATTAATACTTGAAGCAAAATATTTGTTTAGTGCTTTATCTGGCTGATTACGACTATCAAATGTAAGTCCTGATAAAAAACTTAGAAAATAAGTGTCCCATGTAGTATTAGTATCATCTATATGCCAAAACAAAAATGTTGAAAGTGGATAATCAAGTAATATGGAATCCCATAGTTTTTCAATTCTAGCTATATCCCAAACAAATTCTCTTTGAAAAGCAGGGATTATATACTTGTTGCTTTTTATATTTTGCAATGAATCATAAATAGTTATGCTTTTATCATTAACGGTTTTCATCTAATCACCTACTTATTTATTTTACCAAAAAACTGAACACTTTTAAATTATTCAAAATAAAAGCACCAAAAAAGGAGCTTCATATTTAAGGACAATTATATTTATTTGATTCTTACTGGACCAATATAACTAATTTCTCCAAATGAGCGTTGAACCCTGTTTCCACCAACTCTGCTAATTTGGTCAAAAGAATATTCAACTCTATCCGTTCCAATTCTAGAAATTTTGTCAAAAGACCATTCAACACGTCTATCACCAATTTTGCTCAATTTACCAAAACTATATTGAGGTCTTCCGCCATAATACTTAATTAAAGCTTCTTCATCAGTCATTATTAATTACTCCTTTTCTCAAATTTATTTAAATTATAACACTTCTTCCTCGACAAAATCAAAAATTCACGATAAATATCGCATTATTTTGTCATTGCTTCATAATCTAACTTATATCTAGTAAGTGTTGCATAAGCGATAATCGTAGCTACTGTTCCATCTATTCTTTTAAGTCTTGAATTCAGCTTTGATGGCTGAATATTTCCGTTAACATCAACCTTAGCCTGAGTGTTAGCTAAGCACCATTTTATGATTGGATTGTTGTTATAGTTTAAAGCGTGGTTTCTTAAGTCTGCTTCAAGCTGTTTCATAGGTTCAGATAATGTATAAACACCTTGTCTTATCTTCTCCATCTCAAAACCCATATCTTCCATTTCTTTAACCCAATATTGTGAGTTCCATGGATCATAGCCAACCCAAAGTGGTCTAATATCATATTTATCAATCATGCTTCTAAACCACTGAGTTACTAAACTAAAATCATTTTGAGAACCATCAGTTAAAGTTATGTATCCTTTTTCTACCCATATATCATAAGGAACACTATCTTCTTGAATGCGCTCTTTTAAAACATCACTTGGCATAAAGAAATGACTTATTAAATACTTCTTACCTTCCTTTTCAACATAAAGAACTGCACAAGTAAGGTCGGTAGTTGAAGAAAGGTCAACACCACCTATTGCATAACTTCCTCTTAAATCTTCTATGTTAAATGTATCTTTATTTTCAATGTCCTTAAAGTTAAGCCAGCTACCATCTTCAGTTTGCTTGATATTAAAGTCTTTACAAAGCATCGTTACTCTAGTAGCTAGATCGTTTTTAGATTTATTCATCAAGTCCTCTAAATAACTAACTTGCTTAATCTCACCTAGACTAGGATTAGACTTTATCCAGGTTTTAGGATCATTAAATATCTCTTCTTGATTATCCTGAGTGTAAAGCCAAGGAAGTACACGTTCATCTTCTATCTCACCTTTTATAATCTTTCTAGCGTATTCAAGTTTACTATCTAGAAAACCTCCTACTGTCACACCTTCAGTTGTAATGATAAAGATAAGTGGTTCTTTCTTTGTCGATTGAGATTGTTTAATTGCATCATAAACTTTACTATCGGTCATTTCATGAACTTCATCAATACAACCAACTTCAATGTTATAACCATCCTTATTTTTAGATTGAGCAGACATTTTCTTAATCTTAGATTTATTAAGCGAACTTCTCTTATCATTTTTCTTTCCAAACTTAATACAGAAAATATTTTTACTAGTTCTTTTTTCTAAAGTTGGACTAGCTTCTCTCATGTTATTAATTTCATCAAATAGTATGTTTGCTTGTTCACTAGTGTTTGAAGCACATACAATATCAACACCTTTTGATAGGAAGAACTCAGCTAGATCAATTCCAGCAATAAAAGTTGTCTTACCATTTTTTCTAGCAATAAGAAGTATGACCTCATTAAAGCGTCTAAGTTTAGTCTCGCTCATCTTAAAACCATAACTTACTTGAAGAAAAGCCTTCTCCCATAAAGTGAGTTTAAAAAGAAGTCCAGTGAATGGAGATTTAGTGTGTTTACAAAAGGTTTCAATAAAATCTATACGGATTGAACCCGGCTTTAAATCAAAGAAATATCTAGGATTAGCAATGTCTTTATATAAATTACCAAGAGTTTTCATTAACTCCCTACCGACTAAAATCTCTCCATTTTTAACTTTCTCGTAATATTCTAAAAAGTAGTTTTTCATCTTTCTTCAATGGCTTTCTTCATAAATTCATCAAAGGCATCATCTTCTTCACTGATATCGATATCTAGTATCGAATTTAAAGTTTTAATGATTCCTTGATAGACACTTAACATTGATAAATAGGACTTTAAATTAGGATTAGTTCTCGTTGTTCCTTTATTTGAAACTTGAACAGTCCCTTGTTTCTTGATTGTCTTTTCTAAACTTCTTAATTCAACAGTAAGAAATGCTACCTTTTTAAGAAGCTCATCAACTAGAGGAAGCTTATCTTCATTACCACTTAAAAAGAGGCCTTTTAGCCTCTCATATTCTTTATAAACACATGTATTAGTTTCATTATTATTCATTTAATTTAACTCCTTTCAAAAGCCTAGTAGGAATTACCATCACACTTTTAAAATTAGGCGCTTTTAAGGCTTTCTGTGCGATTATATTTAGTTCCTTTGGTTCTTCTTCGTGTCCCTTAATAAAAGCGAACGTGAGCCCTAATTTTGCGTTAGTTTTAAAGACGGTGTTCTTACCTAAAAACACTTCTATATCACTTAATTTCCAGTAACCATCGCTTGTTTTATGAACTTGGATCTTTCCATTTCTTATTACCATAGCAATAGGACTTCTTTCATAAGCACTTATAAAGTAACGATAAGGAATAACAGCAGTTACGTTACACTGTAGGCACACTTCACCGTGAATTAAAGGTTCACCGTTATTTGGATATTTTTCTAATAAATGTCCACATAAAGGACAACGCTTCTTAGTAGTAACATTCATCATTTTTCACCATCCTTTTAAATATTTCTACGCAGTCGTTATAAAGCTCATCATCTTCAGCAATCGAGTGATAATCATCTTCGCTTGCTTCGTCAGGTACACCATAAGTTAGCCATTCATCGATAAGCTCTTCGTTATTTACTGAGTGCATAAAATCATCCATTGTCTTTAGTTGAATAATCCTTAAATCAACAGTTGTTTTATTCATGATCTTTTGCCTCCTCATAGGCTTTAAATAAATAGTTTGTATCAAAGCTAAAGTCTTTATAGCCTTCAAGACACGTTCTTAAATAAAACATATCAGGTGGCATAACATTTCTAATCTTAGGATTCATAATGTAAACCATCGCTTTAATAGACTTGCCGTTTAATTCAACTTCTATCTCTTCTTTAAAGTAATGAGTTGGATAGCCTTCATATCTATCAAGTGACTTTTCATCTACTTCATCAATTTCAAATATTCCTAAAGGAACTACTGCTCCTTTTTCTTTTCTTATCGTTAAGTAATACCTAAATTCTAAAGCCCAATCTTTGAGCAGAAAGGTGCCTACTTTTTTAGCGTTAGGACACCTATATTTCATCTGCTCTAAATTGAGGTTTGAACCATAAGCCAAGTAATATTTCTTCATTATCTAGTGCCTCCTATTTGTGTTGTCTCTCTTGAACCAAATCTCCATGCTGAACATCCATCAAGAGCGTGAATTAAGTGTTCTCTACAATTTTTAAACTCATCACCGATAAGCCCTAATCGATTAAGGTAAGTTCTCATTGCAAACTTCTCATTTTCAACTTGAGGCTTCTTTGAACTAGCACACTTTTGAGTTAAGGCTTGGTGATTAAGCGCTAAGGCAAGAACGATATAACTTCTTACCTTTCCAGCGTGGAGTTCAGAGTTAAATCCTCTAAGTTCAACTGTGTGGTTGCCAGTGAAGAATGAATGTAAGTTAAGGAAATGATATCTACTATCGTGATAATGTGTGTTTCTACTTCCGTAGTAGCCTTCATACCAAATGTCAGCGAGTTGAGACATGGTTTTAGGATGCTTCTTATTAATTGTGTTAACTAAGTGTTCATCCATCTTCTTACAAAACCTCATCCTTTCTTGTTTGATTTCTAAGGCTTTATAAAGAAGGTCGTTTTTACTAGCCACAATGTTGATAAAGTTTCTAATGCTTCTAACATCATGATCTTCACCATTTAAATGAACGTGAATACCGCAACTTGAGTTTGTTAGACCTCCTGCTTTTCTAAGTATTCTTACTAATTCTTGAAGTGTGTTTATATCCTCGTCATAAGTAAGAATTGGACTAACTAATTCGCAAGAATAATCTCTTGAAGCGCTTATGATTTCGCCATTTCTTTTAGTTTGACATCTTAAGGAACCATCATACATCACTTTCCATTTTCTACCATCAGGTGCAGTTATAACTTTAGTGTCGTAATAATCACGAGCATCGCTAACTGTTCCGTTTAAATATTCGGCGACTAGTTTTGCAGCCTTATTTCTAGTGATACCTGTAAACTCAATCTCAATACCAAACTTCTCTTTAAACATCTTACTTACTCTCCTTTATAAGCTCTTCATATAACTCTTCCATTCTTTCCATGGATGAGAGGTAAGCGTCCTCTTGAAGCATGTGATTCATGTCATCTTCACTAGTTTCACAAGGGTTCTCATCGTAGGCTTTTTTGTTCTTAAGATAGTTAAGAGCTTCCTTTAAGATTTCTTTTTTAATCTCTTGTTTTGTCATCGTGTTTTCTCCTTCTTGAAGGTGTATTTCTTTACCCTTCGCACATATATACATCACTCTAAAAACACACGATATCAACTACATTTTTGAGGTATTTTTAAGTATTTTAAAGAATGTTGAAATTAGCATAAAACTTACCAAAAACACTGCAAAACTAAGGCTTTTTACAAAGAAACGATTTAATTCAATTTTTGAGATTTTCAGATTTTCAAAATATTTGGCTCGTATTTTTCGTGAGTCCCCCTTGCTCGGTATCCCAAGGATAATTTCAAGGCTACCAGGGGGAGGGTTAAGGCATCAATTATTTATATTTTTCACCGAGTTTGTTAGCCCAGCTTTCAGTATAAAAAGAATAGTAATCGACATCATGCTTCTCTCTATACTTACTAAAACAGCCACACCAGATAAGACTTGGTAAGCCAATCACAAATGACCAAATAGGTCCTAAAATTAATGACTGAACTGTATGTCCATATTCGTGTTGGATGAGCTTTAAGTCATATGGTCTAGCAGTAAAGATAAACATTCCTAAACTAAGTGAACTACCTAGCTTCCAAGTAGTAACCACCGCTCCATGAAAGACTCTATGATTTCTTCCTGCTAAAAATAAAAAGAGAATCAATCCCAGTAAGTTTTGAATGATTCCCCAAGTCCACTGAACTAAATAAAATAAAAACTTCTTCATCTATTTTCTTCCTCCCTTACTTCAACTAAGTCACCATCTTCATTCCATTTGTATTTTGGTAGCTTTCCATTAAAACGACCATGCATTTTGTTATGGCATTCCTTACAAAGCAAGAGGAGGTTATCTAGGTTTAAAGCAATCGATGGATCGTCTACGTTATCAAGCGTTAAGTGTATTTTATGATGGACCTCCGTCCCAGGCTTTCCACAGACTTCACATCTTCCTTTTGCCCTTAAGATAACCTCTTCCCTTACCTTGTGCCAAACATCTGACTTATAGAAGTTATGTAGACGCTTTGGCTGTAGCCTTCTTGAGCTCATTGACTTTTCCATCTACATTCTCCCAAGGATAAATGTCATTACCAAAGTGACCATATTCCGCTAGTCTTTGATAAGAGATATCCTTTAATTTAAGTTCTTTTATGATGTTGCCTACCGAGAAATCAAAGTGATCATTAATGAGTTTTAAAAGTTCATCATCGCTAAGTTTTCCTGTGCCAAAAGTATCTATGCTTACGCTTATTGGACTTGCTACTCCAATCGAATAAGAAACAGCTACTTCACACTTGTCAGCTAGCCCAGCTTCTACAATTGACTTAGCAACGTATCTAGCGTAATAAGCACCGCTTCTATCAACTTTGGTATAGTCCTTGCCACTAAAGGCTCCGCCTCCATGATGCGCCACTCCACCATAAGTATCGACCATTAGTTTTCTTCCTGTAAGTCCACTATCAGCGTAAGGACCACCACGATAAAAGGCACCTGTTGGATTAACTAAAATCTCGATACCATCAAGAGTAGAACCGAGCAAAGGAATTAAAACTTCTTCTTTAATGATTCTTTTTACTTCTTCAAGTTTTACTCCTTTTTTAGTTTGTGTACTTACTACAATTGTTTTGATATCTTTTGGCTTATTATCCTCATATCTAACAGTTACTTGGCACTTGCCATCAGGCATAAGAACATCCATATATTTTTCTTTTCTGATGTTTTCTACTGCTTTTGAAATATCTCTAGCAATCACATAAGGAAGAGGTAAGCACTCCTTTGTTTCATTAGTAGCATAACCATACATGATTCCTTGATCACCTGCCCCAAGTTTATCTACACCCTTTGCTATATCCCAAGATTGAGTAGAAACCTTAGTGATAACGACAAAATTATCAAAATAGCCAATATCTCTTAAAACTCTTTTTGCTACCTTATCTAAATTCACGTGGGCTTTAGAGGTAACCTCACCAAAGATAATGACTAGGTTATCCTTAATAGAACATTCAATCGCCACCCTTGAGTCTTTATCTTTAAGGAGATATTCATCCAAAATTGCATCACTAATCTGATCGCATAACTTATCTGGATGCCCTCTAAAAACTGATTCACAAGTTACATATTTATTCATAATTATTATTTTTCCTTTCAAAATTTGATTATTTTTCATTAAGTCGCTCAAATGGAGTAACTTTAAGATAGAACCTCTTCACTTTCTAAAACCTTCTTATAATCTTCGCTTTCACTAAGTGATGTTTTATTTCCATCTCTAATTAAAAAGCACCCATCTACTGAGTGCTTAAGAGTGATAAATCGTTTGACTATTACATCTGCATACTTCTCATCTAACTCCATCATTAGTGTTTTTCTTCCTAGTTGTTCAGCAGCTATAAGAGTTGTTCCAGAACCTCCGAATAGGTCGAGGATTGTTTCATCTTTTCTTGAAGAATTAAGAATTAGTTTAGAAACTAGCTCTATGTTCTTTTGCGTTGGATGGAGATTATTATTTCTAGGCTTATCATATTCAAGGATTGTATCTTGAGTTCTATCATCAACAAAATAATGCCCAGCTCCTTCTTTCCATCCATAAAGACATGGTTCATGACGCCACTGATAATCTTGCCTTCCTAAAACAAGTGAGTTTTTAACCCAAATTAAACATTCAGCAAGTTTAAATCCGGCATTTTTAAAAGCATTTCTAAAGTTAAGCCCTTCTGTATCAGCATGAAAACAATAAATAACTCCACCAGGCTTTGTGTGTTCAAACATATTTTTAAATGCTAAAAGCAAGAAATTATAGAAATCTTCATCGCTTTGCTTATCGTTTTGAATTTTCATACCGTCTTGTCCTTCGTAGTCTACATTGTAAGGAGGATCGGTAAGAACCAAATCTACACTTCTATCTTCACAAAGTTTATCGACATCATCTTTTAAGGTGGAGTCGCCAACCATAAGACGATGGTTTCCAAGAATGAAGATATCTCCTTTTTTAGAATAAGATGTTTCACTGATTGCTCCTTGTTCATCAAACTCATCATCTTTTACATCATCTAAACTTGCCTCTAACTCTTCAAAACCAAATTGCGACATATCAATATCAGAGATGCTTTCAAGTTCAGTTTTAAGTTTTTCAAAGTCCCAAGTCGCTAGTTCATTAGTCTTATTATCGGCAAGTCTATAAGCAGCAATTTGATCATCAGTTAAATCACTAGCTATTAAACAAGGAACCTCATTTAATCCTAGTTTTTTAGCAGCGAGCCACCTTGTATGACCGACCACTATAACATTGCCTTTATCAATAACTAGAGGCTGTTTCCAACCAAACTCCTTAATGGAACTAGCGACTGCATCAATAGCGGATTCATTATGTCTAGGATTATTCTCATAGGGTTTAATCTCCGCTATGTTCTTCATCACTATCGTCATATTCTTCTGTGATTGATTCGACACTGTTCCACTCCTCCTTTTGCGCTTCTAGTTTCTTTTCAGCAAGTCTTAAGTCTTCATATCTTTCGCTATATTCTTTGCCAAATTTTTTAGTTAATAGATAAACAATAGCCTTAAAGTCAGGTCCAACTTGCTTCTTTATTCGATGGACTTTTTTCTTTTGCTTTCCATCTTTTTCTTCGATTAATTGATCTTCATCGATAGTTTCATAGCCTATCGCCTTTTTATACATCGCACTGGCTAAGTCCTTTTTTAGCTCGTATCTGGATTTGTCCATTGCCTCTTGGATTTGAGGATATTTATGTTTCAAATTAGTAAAAGTATGTTCTTCAATCTTGAGGTATTTGCACATCTCCCTTTGAGTGACGAGCTTTTTAGAACAATCTGCAATAAAAGCTAAAACTTCTTCTAACTTTCCATCTTTCTTCCATTGTTCCCAGATATCAGTTGTATAGATTCTTTTATTTTTTCTATTAGCCACTCATGATTCCTCCTTTCTTTGCATGAAAAAAGCCCACAGCATCTATTTGCACTATGGGCTCAAAAATATAAGTTGCGCTAGATATAATTATCTATGCTACCATTTTACCCTCTTGACATATTATTTCAATGTTTCACTATGTGTCAGAGTGTTTCATCGTGTTTCAAAGTGTTCCAATTTTTCAAAGCATTAATTTTTATTGAAGATTTTGTCTTTTAGGGCTTGTATACAGCTAGAAAGACATTGTCTTCTTTGGCTTATCTTGTTAAAGACTTTCAAGGTATTAAAGGTATTTTAAAGGTAAGACAAAATCTTTTAAAAAAATCTCTTACGTGTCTTTTGCTTAAATTTTTTAACGTATTTAAGGTATTCTTCAAATTGAGACAAAATCTCTTTTTAAGTCTTTACCTTAGATTGCCTTAAATGAAACTAACGTATTTAATGTAGCGCCTAACATACCAAAATTTAGAAAAAGAAAAGGCTATGTTGAATCACCTTAATTCGGTTTAACGACTCTAACATAGCCTCAACTTCTATACATCAAGACTTTTCATTACTTCTTCAGCCTCATTAAGAAGCCTATAAAGTGAACTTCTCGAAACGTACATAGCCGACATTATCTCATCATAAGTCATAAAACTGATGTATCTATACATAATGGCAAGTGCCATGTCCTTATTTTCTAATTTTTCTAGTGCATTAGTAGCTTTAAGCTTTAGCTCTGCAAGGCTATCCTCTTCTTCTTTTATTTCTCTTTCCTTATCTAAGGCTTTGATTACCCATTTCTCAAAAGGAGCTTTACCGCTAGGCTGTGTGTGTATCTTTTCACCATAGATAGGACCAGGAATCACATCAGCTTGTCTTTGATAAAACTTTAATAGTCCTCTATCCTGATGAATTTTGTTGTTTAAGTCTTTGATTTCATCTAGTGCAAGTTTTAGTTTCATTGCCTATTTCCTCCTTTCACATGGGCTTTTACTGCCTCAATTAAGGCATCCTGAGTTCTTTCCTTTTTATCAAGTGCCTTAATGACGTCTTCATCTATCGTGTCTTTTGCCACTATTCTTGTAATTACTACTGACTTTGAAGTTTGACCTTGCCTATATAATCTACCGATAGTTTGTTGATAAAGTTCTAAAGACCAAGTGAGTGAAAACCAAATCAACTGATGGCCTCCCTCTTGAAGATTAAGACCATGTCCTGCTGATTGAGGATGAATTAAGCCGACATTTATTTCGCCTTTATTCCACTTTTCAATTGCTGATGGCTTATCTAAAACCTCAAATGAGATATCCGTTTTTTCTTTTATTCTTTGTAGTCTTTTAATGATTCTTTCTAAATCTGATTTGAACCAATAAGCAACAAGCAATGATTCACCATTAGCACCTTCAATCAAATCCTCTAGTGCATCAAGTTTTTTATCGTGTATTTCTACAAAGCTATGATCCTCAAAATAAAGAGAACCACTAGCCATTTGAAGCAGTTTATTAGAGAGTACTCCTGCATTAGCAACAGTTATGTCTTCATCACCTAACTCAAGAACTAAAGTATTTGATAAGGATTCATATTGCTTTCTTTCTTTAGCATCAAGTTCTACTTTATAGTCATTTATTATTAATTCTGGCATCTGAAGATGGTCGATAGCCTTCATTGAAATAGTTATGTCCTCAATTTGTTTATAGATTTCTTCTTCAGCACCAAGTTTAGGTTTATAAGAAAATACTATCTCTTGATTTCTTTTATCTGGAACAAAGTAGGTTTCACGATAATGAGTAATAAATCTCCCTAGTCTTTTTCCTAAATCAAGTAATCTATATTCAGCCCATAAATCCATGAGACCATTACTTGAAGGAGTACCAGTAAGACCTACTATCCTTTTAACTAGAGGTCTAACTTTAAGTAACGCCTGAAATCTTTTTGATTTTCCATTTTTAAAAGAGGAAAGCTCATCAACCACAATCATGTCAAAATCAAATCTCACACCACTTTTGTTTATGAGCCACTCGACATTTTCGCGATTAATGATGTAGACATCAGCATCTGCATAAAGAGCTCTTTTTCTTGTTCTTTCATCGCCAACACATAGTGAATATTTAAGATCTCTTAAGTGGTCCCATTTTTTTATTTCGCTAGTCCATGTATTAATGCACACTCTAATAGGAGCTACAACTAAAACTTTATGAACAAGAAAATAATCAAATAAAAGATCATTAATTGCAGTAAGAGCAATTGAACTCTTGCCTAAGCCTAAATCCAAGAGTAAGGCACTTTCTTTATGAGATTCTACAAAATCAATTGCATATTTTTGATATTCATGTGGTTGATAGTTCATCGTTCCTTCCTCCTTCAATTTCATCAAGTATCTTTTCTATTTCCTCTTTCTTGTCTAATACATACACTTTGAACCCTAAATTTCTTAATTCTTCATGCCTTTTAAGTTGTATAGGTCTTGCCACTTTATTAGGTGCTTTAAGTTCTACAAAACCAATATGACCAAATGCAATAAGAACCAATCTATCTGGAACACCTATATAGCTAGGTGAGTAAAGCTTTAGAGCCAGTCCTTTTCTTTTCTTCACTGCTTTTATGAGCAATTCTTCTAGGTATTTTTCTCTCATATGACCTCCTACTTTTTCGTCATTTTATTAACATCAAACAAGGTTTATACGAGGTCTACGAAGTCAATTCCTTAATATATATATAATTTATTTTTTTCTTTTTCTCGCTACGCGTAAGTATTATAGAAATGACCTCGTAGACCTCGTAAATTTACTAGTTTAGGAAGTCAAAATCCGCGATAATATCGATGTTTTTTATACCTAAACCTAGAACCGTGAGCTCTCTTTTATTTAACTCATTTTTGAGTTCAATTCTCTTATAGCCTTGTCTTTCAAGCTCAGAATAGAAATCAATTGTGGCTCTTGGACGCTCTCCACGAGCTAAAGAAAATTCTCTATAAGTTTGGTATAGCCTAGAGGAACTACACTTAAAATCTTTATTGACTTCGCAGCATTCATTTATGAAAATACCAAACCAATCATTTTGTTTTTTATAGTTGTTGATTGCTTCTTGAACTATTGATGGATTTTTTAATTTAAAATTAGACTCATAGGCTTTCTTGGCGCCTTCAATCACCCAAGTTAAAACAAACTCGCCTGCCTCTTCATAAAGGAAATCACTATAGTTTTTAATGTCGGCATTATCTTTCGTAAATTTATGATTGAATGGAATAACGATAATTCTTCTCCAAATACCATCATCAGTTCCTTTAACTTTTGGTAGATGGTTAGTGTATAAAACAAGTGTATGTGTTGGAGTGAAATCAAATGGATCTTTAAACTTCTTCTCTGCTCTAATATCATCAGTCGAACAAAGCTCCTTTATCTCACTATCATTAAGCCTTGCTCCCTCTTGACTTTCTGAGGCAATAATAAGCCTTTTACCGCGAAGTTCTGCTAGCTCTGGCTTAACATTCCTCTTACAGTTAGTTGTCAAAGCGTCGGCGCTTATTTTGCCATAATACGAGCCTAGAACCCTTGCTATCGTATTCCAAAAAGTCGACTTCCCATTACCACCATCACCATAAGAAATAATGATGCCTTCTATATAAACTTTACCTATTACTGCAAGCCCGCATATCTTTTGAACATAATCAATTAATTCTTGGTCGTTATCAAAGCACTCATTAAGAAAAGATAGCCACTTATCCTTTCCTTTAAGTGATGGACTTACTGTCGTAGATTTAGTAATCATATTTTTAGCATCAGGATTTAGTTCGCCATTAATTCCTTTTCTTAAATCGTAGGTTTTAGTCGGTGTTGAAAGTAAAAAAGGATCTTTATCCAGGTCTTTAACATATACTTGCACTAAGGGTTTTAATTCTTCTAATGAACTTTGCAATTTAGATGAATTTCTTCTCTTAATGATGTAATTTTCATATACTTTAGCTTCTTCAACTTCGGCTGCAATTTTCATTAATTTTGGATCGGTTCCACTTTTAATAGCAGCTGTAATATCTATACTTTGACCTGCATATTGGTTTAATTTTTGATTGGCACTAAAGAATTGATTTTTAGCTTCTTCTAATTGCTTATCCGTGATAATTTGAGCGCATCTTTTGGAATATACAGGATCTTCTTGCCAATAATTATCTTTATAAACTAAGAAACCTGTCGCATTTGAATAAGCAATTTTGCCATTAAAGTATTTAGCCATGACTTCTGCTTGTCCTAAATCAGTAAAGTCTTTTGGCTTGAGTGTTTTAATGACTGCACTTTTTTCGAAATACTCCTGTGGTGGAATGTATTTCTTTTGAGCTTTCATTCTGGCTAAATATGCTTGATTGCTTTTCCAAATATTGGCAAGTTCACCTTCACTTAGAGGAGGATTACAAAATTTAGCTTGTTCTAAGAAAAGATTATGAGCAAAGTCTGTATCATCATGGCGCCAGATAAACTTTCTAGCTAATTTAAACATTGTAGCATTACGATTCCCCTCGCCTATTTCTTCTCTTAAAATCTCCTTATTACTTGAAATATCATTAGAATCTATGACCTCGCCATTTTCATCTATTTCATAAGACATATCGTTAAGTGAGTAGATACTAAGAAAATCATCAATGCCTATTTCGCCATCGTAATGTTCAACTTTAGGATCTTCAGTTCCATAAAAGAACCTAGCTGCATCTAAAGCATTATCATCAACATAAGGAAAGAACTTATAAAAGAGGTTTTTAAGTCTAATATAATCGTCTTTATTGGAGCACTTCTCACACTTAAAAAAGATATGAAACTTAGGTCTAGCCTTCTTCCCATCTTTTTCCTTCATGTTATTTCTTGAATAATGAACAAAGAACTCGACATCAGGAAATCTCCTAGCGACATCACTTGGTTTAATCCATTTCTTTTCATCTTCTGTGTGGTCATTATCAATATCAAATGGAAGGCAATCGGACTCAATAAAGTTATCGTTTCCTCTTTTATTGTTCTTATATTTAGCACATACATAGTCATTTGAAACTGCTGTTTTTAGGTCATTAACACTGCAAATTTCGACTTTTCTTCCATAAATTGTATTCTTTTCATTTTGTCTAAAATTTGAAATATATAAGGTAATCATTTAGTTTAAGTTCCTCCTTTGATTAATCTTTTTGATAGAAATCGCATTCATATCCATCAGCTCTTAAAAGTAAGTCATTAGCCCATGAAGGTGATTTACTCATAAGCGAAGTTACTTCTTCTAACTTTGTATCTAAACTAGCTTCAATAACTACTTCATCGTGAATATGCATCACTATGTCGTAGGCTTTTAAGTTATGAATGGAATTACAAAGTATGTCTCTAGCCGTTGCTTGAACGATATTTTCAACAAACTTAGGGCCATAAGATTCAATCTCTCCCCATTTATTATTCAGAAGTTTCCCTTCATAAGTTATTGAGTCATCTTCCCTTACTCTAAAACGCACATAAGCGATACTTCTTCCACTAGGCAAGGTGATATACATTATTGAACCTTTATAATTGAATAAGAGGTTATTAAGCCTGACTGTTACTCGCTCTGAATAGGCTTTTTTGATTGTTTTATCAACATCCCACCAAAACTTAACAATATGCGGATTTGCGCTTCGCCAAGTATCAACTAACTCTTGAAGTTCATCTTCTTTTAATCCTGCATCAAGAGCACCCATCGCCTTAAGTGCACCGACACTTCCACCGTATCCGCAGCTTAAAGTAGCCTGCTTACCTTTTTGTCTTAAATCCCCATTTACTCCGTGCTTTACGACAGGTACTCCATACATTTTGCTTGCAGTAGCGCAATAGATATCTTCGCCATTTTTAAATGCATCAAGAACCCAAGTTTCACCTGCATACCATGCCAAAACTCTTGCTTCAATAGCACTAAAATCTGCTACTATAAATTTATGATCTTTCTTAGGGATAAAGGCTGTTCTTATAAGCTGAGAAAGTACATCCGGTATATCGTCATAAAGTAGATTTAATGCTTCAATATCGCCATTTTTTATAATTTCTCGAATATCGGATAAGTTTGATAAATGATTTTGTCTTAAGTTTTGAAGCTGAACAAATTTAGAAGCATACCTACCAGTACGCGTGGCACCAACAAACTGAAACATGCCCCTTACTCTACTATCTGAACATTTGCAGTTTTTAATAGCTTCATATTTCTTAATTGAAGATTTGGATGTTTGAAGCCTTAAAGCAAGAACTAAATTTATAAGTTCACTTGGAGCATTCTTTATAATGTTTTGAACGTTTTTCTTACCTAGATCTTCTACTTCTAATCCTTGTTCTTTTAACCAATTTTTAAGTTGCATCACTGAGTTTGGATTTTCTAAATTAGTTAACTTTTGCAGGGTATTTTTAAGAATTAATGTAGTTTTATCGGAAATATCAATGGCATTATTTACTAACTTTTCGTCTATTAAAACTCCTCTATCATTAATTAATTCGCTTTCTCCATATTCCATCCAAATTGTGCTTACTAGAGAGTGTGACTCTAATCTTTTGATAATCTCACATTCAGTTTCAACGTCGCGCTTGTTATAAGCCTTAAATGTTTCCCATTTTAATGGATCGTCTTTAGGCAAATTTCTAGTCCTATAATTATTGGTTTTAGTTGGTTTACAGGGAACGCTAAAATACTTAATTAGCTCTTTCCCTTCTTCTAGCTTTTGCTTATCGAGTTTTAGGATATACCCTAAGTCTTTAAGTGACTTTGGAAGAGATAAACAAGAGGCATATACCATCGAACAGCGCCATGAAAAAGGATCTAAGTAAGTGTGAGTAGATAAGCCTAGATATCTCGAAAGACATACCCTTTCAAACGACGCATTATGAGCCCATTTAAGTACATCATTACTTTTAATTGCTTCTATTATTTCTTGAGGTATTAACTCACCTTTAGCTAAATCAATTACTCTAACTTCACCGAAATCTACACTATATCCAAATAAAAGAATTTCAAAGTCATTGGCTTCAACATACTTATAAACACCACATTTTGAGATATCCTCATTAGAATAAGTTTCTATATCAATAATTAAATTCTTCATTTGTTATGTACTCCTTTCATAAGGAAATAAGGGCGATAAGATTAAGCCTCCTACCACCCTTATAATTTGACGAATTAGAAGAGTATATCTTCGTCATCAAAGACATCAGTTTCAAAGCCTTTAAAGTCTGATCTAGCACTTGCTCTACCAGATAGTCTTTCACCATCTTTAATTTTCTGAAGGTTATTTAAAGAACATGCGATGCCTTTGTTTCCATTGGAGTTATAGGCATAAAATGTAATTGATGCTCTACCATAGCACCCACTATAGACCTCTTCTTCATTAGTGATTTCTCTTAGATATTTATCAACAATGCCAGGTTTCTTATTTGTTTTAGCATTAATGTAAAATGCATTTTGATAGATTTCTTCACCTTGCTTTTCAAGGTCGCCATCATGAAGAGGTATTCTTAAAGATTCTAGAGTAGGAAGCTTTCCATTATTTCCTTTGAGTCTTGATTCACCTTCTTTATAAGCAAATTTGATAGCTTCTTTAATAGCATTAATGGTTTGTTCATCATCTTTTGGAATGATTAAACACAAACTATATTTAGCATTAGCCTCATTTCCGTTTGGATCATAAGGCTTAAAAACATGAACGAATGACCATCTTGTATTTGGTCCCGTTACTACTTTTGTTGATTGATTATTCATATATTATTTTCCTCCTTGAATACATCAAAATCAGTATTTACTAGGCTTAGTTCTTCCCTTTTATCGCTTCTTAAAACAAGTGTTGGTTTGCCCTGTGGCTTGTTTACGAAGTTATCAAGTAAAGTTTTAAATTTGGCTTTACCTAGCTCTTTTTCAATATCAGTTATCGAACGAAGTTTAGTGTCATATGGATTAATGTTATTTTCTTTTAAGACATTTATGACGCTTCCTTCATCTGTAAATTTTCTTGTGCTTCTTCCCTCAACTAACTTGAAGTTAATCCACTTCTTGCCATCGAGTGCTTTTGCAACAGCAAAGTCTTTAATGTCATTTAGATATGAAGAAATGTCGTCTGCTTTAAGAAGGATCTCTTCAATCTCATTATCGCTAAGTAAAGCAGGATTCCTAAACTCTTGATTTAAGATATCAAGTGCGACTTTGCTTCTTTCTTTGCATATTGCTTTAGCTTTACAGAATTTGCACCATGGTCCACTTCTAAATATGCCCTCGCCTTTATCAGCTAAATTAGCTGCTGGTTTAAGTACATCTTCTGCCCATTTAAGTAACTCGGTTTTGGTCGTTTCCCAAGTAGATACATTTCCTATTCTTGGTTGGTAGATTGTTAGAATTATCTTTTCAAAATCATATAAACAATCGAGTTCTTGAATAGCACCTAAAGCATAGATTTTAAGCTGTGAGTTTTCAGTGGCATCAACCTTTACACCAAGCCCATATTTCAGGTCGATAATATGAAGTGTTTTGTTGTTAGCTGCCAAGAAATCTATCGTACCCCAACTTGAATTTACCCATTTGTCATATGAAACTTGGTGTTCGACCATGACATAAGGAGCATTACCGCTATCTTCTTCTTTTAAAGCTTCAATTTGCTCTAAAACAAATGAAACATAAGAGTCGGTATATTCATCCATTTCTTTGTTAAAGATGGTAAGTTTTGGATATTCGATATTATTTCCTAGTGCTTTATTAAGTTTATATTCAGCAAGTGAATGGGCATTTGATCCTTCTTCAGCAAAGATAGAAGTCACATCTTCCATATCTTCAGTTAGCCTTGCACTAGGTGGACAATTAATCCATCTTTCAGCTGAAGAACCGCCCAAAAGACAATGTTGTTTTTTATCTTCCATTGGCAATGTCCCTCATTCGATTTAAAACTTCCTCATAGTGTTCCGGTTTAAGTTCAGATAGCTTATTAGCCCCAAAACCTACGATTATGTCTCTTATTTCTTTAGTGAATCCTTTTCTTGCAAAAGATGTAAGTTCTGCACGGATTTCGTCTAAAGTTAGCGACTTCTTTTCTTCTTTTTGTTCGTTATTATTAAGAAGATTTAAAGCCTCATCAATTTTGTTTTTAGCCTCTAAAAGAAACTCACTAATCTTTTGATTCATATTTGTTTACCTCTTTTTCTTCCTCATATGCATCGCGGATAAGTTCTTCGTCGCGCCAGGCGTTCCAATCCTCTTCCTCGCTTGCATAGGAAGGCTTGCATTTGAAATCGTTCATCATTTTCTTCCTCCGCATTTGCAGCCACCTTGGCAAGAACCTTGGCAACCTTTGACTTCGCTCTTCTTGTTTTTCTTGATGGCGACATCCACCGTCACGTCGTCAAGATTCAATGAGAAACGAATCGATTTAGGTTTAGGTTCAGTCCCGAAAATGGCATTGAGTATTTTTTCTTGTTTGCTTTCTTCCATATGGTTCCTCCTATTGATTAGTGAAGGTTCTAGATGCCCACCGGTTGCTGAATTCGAGCATCTACCGCCTTCATAACCTAAGGAGGTTTTGGATAGTGGTCGTCAACCAAGATACGTGTTGTATCTATGAATTGATCGAATCCCAGTACCCCTGCAGTTTCGCTCTAAGCAGTTCTTTAGCTTTTTCCCATTTCTTATGTGCGGCTTGCTTTGATATTCCTAAAGCGCGACCAATCTCACTAAAAGAACAGGAATCAGCAAACATACGAGCTATGACTTTCAAATCTTCTGATGGCAAGGAATTAATAGCTTCATTCACTCTTTCTTCTTTTTCCATTCGCTCGGCATAGGCGCTTGGACCTTCCTCAGTAGAAGCAAGTTCAATCCCAGTCTCTGCCAATTGATCGATTGAGACCTTGTTTGGTTTCTTCGACCAAAAGTAGGAGCACTTAGAGCAATCCTTCTTGCACTTGATCTCGAAGCCACGAGAGCCGATGATCGTGCAGTGGTATTGCATCCTCTCGTAGTAATGGAGCCTCTCTTCGAATCGCTTCTCGTCGAGAGTCCACTCCTCGAGTGTTTTTGGCGTTCTTTCGTCTCTACCACCAAAAGAGTCTTTGTGGCTTATGCCACTGGTACGAAATTTTTTCATGAGTCTTAAGTCCTTTCTCGGGACTGAAGACCACGAAGCTTCGATTAATTAGGTTGACTAAAAATCTGTAAATCATGGGATAGAAATCCTCCGCGATTCACAGGCTTGGTCAGAAACTCACCTATGTATTTCTTTACTTGCTTCCAAACTTTTCTGACACTGGATAGCTACTCCAGCAAGTTTGGAAACGTATGAGGTTTGTTCGCTTTCATGGACAGCAGATTGTAAAAAACGAATTTTCGTGATACAATTTTTGTTGTCTAAGGAATTGAACTATCCTCGATTAAAATTTTATTAATTAAGGGATATGTCGTCTTGGTCGCAAAATTGACAAAAATTGACTAAATAAAGGGGTTGATAACTTGAGGTTAAACTTTCACTCTTATATTCAAGTAATAAGTAACTTCATTCCTTCTGAATTTTCACTTGATTCTTTTTGTGATGCCTTGTTTACATGTATTAATTACGATAAATCACTAGCATTCGATTCCACATATAGAAATAAGATGATCAATGGACGCCGTGATGTGCCTAGCGACATAAATGCAGCTTTAGAAACTGAAGACGGGCGCTCAAATTTACAAAATTTTCTTAATAAAATCTTTTTAAAGGATTACAAAAAAAGGCCCGAATTAATCTCATTAAAGCCAAAGCTAAGAACATTAATCGAGTCGTGTGATGAAGATGATGAAACAAAATCTAATATTCTAAATATTTTGAAAAATGACGACTTAGCATATGCCCTATCTTACATTTTTATATTTTCAACTCATCAGCCAAACAAAGAAACCGAGTCTACCATCACTGAGAAAAACCTTCAAAATATATTTAATGTAGATAAAAAATGCCCGCTATGTGGCAAACCTCTTATTCTTAAAGAGAACAGACGTGATATATATTTGTTCGAATCAGTGCCAATCTTTCCGAATAGTACAACTGACGAATTTAAAGCAACCTTAAATAATGTTCATCCTGAACCTCGAACAAATCCCGAAATTACGCTGTGTCCTAAATGTGCTGCTGATTACTTATTTCATCCTACAATCAAAAGTTACGATAATTTGTGGGAAACAAATAATAGAATTAAATTAGAAGACAAGATAGAAAAAGCAAAATATGATGTCAATTTAGATATCCAACTCCAAGAGATTATTTCTAAGTTAAAAACATTAAAACTTACTACAGAAGAACTCCAAACGTTACGTCTCTCTCCTGTTGATATTAAAAAGAAAATTATAAATAACCCACCACTCGAACACAGTATAAATTCTGATTTGGATTACTTTAATAAAATTAAAGGGTTGTTATCAGACCTAGATAGTGATGAGGCGAGTTTCGATACCATTGCCTCTGAATTTAAAACAATATATCAGAAGCTTAAGCTTAACACTAATTCGCAGTCTCGTATTTATGACACCATTATTGATTGGATTTTAGAAAAATTAAGTTTGGACGAGGATCACAAACCAGCTGCAAAGCTAGTCGTATCTTTTTTCGTCCAAGATTGTGAGGTTTTCGATGAAATTACCGAATAAAGTTACACCTTTTAAGGAAAGCATTATACCTAAAATGGTTACTATTTATAAAAAAGTCATTAACTGTGATATTGAGATTTTTAAGCTATATGAGAGTGTGAAAAAATCAATGTCCTTATCTGAGTTTATTGATGCGCTAGATTGCCTTTTTCTAATAGGAAAAATAGATTTGAAAGGAGGAAGGATAGTCCATGTTGCTTGAAATCCAATCAGATGTGTTTAAGTTAGATAAAACACACGTCCGACCAAAAATAACGTTCACCGATGGTTTAAATGTTGTTCTTGGAGAATCAAATGCCGGGAATTCCATAGGCAAATCTCTATTTTTGATGATAATAGATTACTGTTTTGGTGGTTCGGATTATCATGATAAAGAAATAATCCGCAATAACATTTATCCCAAAATTGGAAATCATACCATTAAGTTTGCCTTCAAATTTGATGAAGAAATCTACTACTTTTCTCGAGAATACGAAAATAGTGGTTCTGTTAATATTTGTGATGAAGATTATAAAGTAACAAAAACAATAGGTTTGGACGATTTTAATAATTTTTTAAGAGAAAAATATCAAATAAAAGAAACTTCATTCAGAGGAGCAGTTGGAAGGTTTGTCAGGGATTACCTGAAAGGAAATATTGATACCATTAAACCTTTTAAGGACTTTCCGTCTCAATCTGACCAAGAGCAAATAAGTTATTTAATTAAATTATTTGAAATGTTTTTCCCAATTAAAGAAGCCCATACCATTGCTAACACTTTAAAAGAGAATAAAGACGCAATATCTAAAGCTCAAAAATTCGAACTCATCCATTCAATAAATAAAACTAAATATAATGAAAATTTAAAAACCATTGCAAGCCTGAAAAATAGACTTGAAGAACTCAAGGAAGCAGTTACTAAAGGAGATAAGAGCCTTGACGAGCTAACGCTTCAAAGAATTTCTGACCTTACTGATCAAATAAAAGAATTTAGGCAGCAAAAATATGCGATTCAAAGAAAAATTAAAAGTATTGATTCTTGCTTAGACAAAAATTCTATACAATTTGAACATAAGTTTAATAAATTAAAAGACTATTTCTCAGATATTAACGTTCAAAAATTAATGGATATAGAATCGTTCCATTCTTCATTGACTTCCATTCTTTCAGATGAATTAACTTCCAACAAGGAAAAACTTCAAGAGAATTTAAAGCTTATTGATGTGCAGATTTTGGAATTACAAGATGAGCTTAAAAAAATAAAACCACAAAACCAAAAAATAGACCTTGCATCATACGATGAATATTCTGAAATAAACTCTAAAATAAAAAGATTAGAAACTGAAAACGAATCATATGACAATATTGCTAAAGTCAAAGATCAATATAATAAAGCGGTTAATGATTTAAAAGATCTTCAAAAAGACATCAACTTAACAATAGAATCTAAGATAAATGATGAGATTAAAAACCTTACTGAAACATATTTTCCTCAAGGCGATGCTATACCTAATTTAATCATTGAATCTCCAAGTAAATATCATTTTTCCAATCCTGATGATATAGGAGCTGGAACAACATATAAGGGCATTTTCTTACTGGATTTGTCTTTAATGATTCTTACTAAACTCCCTTTTGTGGTTCATGATTCAAACCTGTTTAAAAACTTATCAGATAAACGTGTCGAATCGATTTTTAAAATTTATAAGTCAATAAAAAAGCAGTCTTTTGTAGCTTTTGACCGTTTATCTACATACACAAAAGAAACACAAGATATAATCCAAAAGCATACAATACTAACTCTTTCAATCGATCAGAGATTATTTGGAATGAATTTTTTAGAGAAAAATGAGGATTAATTATGATTAACTACAACAATTTATGGAAACTTTTAATTGATAAGGGATTAAAGAAAAAAGACCTGCGTGAAATGACAGGTCTAGCTTCTTCTACTATCGCAAAACTCACAAACAACCAAAATGTTAATACCGAGGTTTTGTGCAGGATTTGTGAGGTATTAGATTGTGACTTTAAAGATATAGTGAGCTATAAAAAGGGGGAAAAATAATATGGCAAAAGGAAAAAGTATAAATTTATTTTTAATAGATGGCGATTCAACAGGTAGAATCAAAGCAACACTATCTAATTGGACGGGTATCATTTATAAAATTTCTAAACTTTCTTTGTACAGCTGTGAAGAAGGTGGCGACATCTCTAAGCACATTAAACATGCTGGAATATATTTTTTGTTGGGCGAATTGCCAAATGGAAACCCTTCTATTTATATAGGACAAGCTAACACAAGAAAAAATGGCAAAGGATTGATTCAAAGATTAAACGAACATAAAAATGATGATAATGAGTGGAATGAAATAGTCATTCTTACACGTCAAAATGATACTCTTGATGCTGCTGAACTAAATTATTTAGAAAACAAATTCACCAATCTTGCACAATCGGTGAATCGCTACGACGTTATAAATAAATGCGATCCAAGTAAAGGGAACATTTCTGAAGAAAAAGCTTCCGAGATGGATGAATTCATAGAAAATTGCCTTGCGATAATTGGTATATTAGGAATTAAAGCATTTGAAAAAATAAAAGGTCTTAACCTTGCTTCAGAAAGAAAAGATATTGCGAATAAAAAGTCACTAGTATTTTTATATCAAGGGAAATATAAAGCCTCTGCAATACTGTCCTCTGAAGGGTTTGTTTTACTAAAGGGCAGTCAAGTGTCTGAAAAACTTCATAAAAGTTTATCAAAGTCAGTTTTAAAACTTCGCCAACAATATTCAAATAAAATTGATGATAATTTTGTTACAACTGAAGATTTACTTTTCCATAGTCAATCCGCTGCTGCAGCCTTCGTTTCTGGTTCTTCAACTAGTGGAAACGTTGTATGGAAAACTAGTGATGGATTATCACCAAAAGATTTTTAAGGAAAGTGTGATTACATATGGACAACTTATGGATTCTTACAGAAGAAAGACCTAAAAACACAGTTATAAAAGAAATTATAAATCAATATTGCAAAGACTTTTCTGATAATGTTATTTCTAGAAACGAATTAAAGATTCTGCCTTTGATAAAGGAAAATAAGTTCTTTTTTAAATACCTCATAACCGGAATCAAACTTAAAAACATAGAAAATATCTTTATAAAAACAGTAAGTGGCGATTCTTCATTTTTAGACTTTTTAGTTTTTAAGCAAGAAAAGGAGCCAGAAGCTAATAACATTAGTGAGAAACCAATAATGGCAATTGAAGAAACGAAAACAAATGATGATGAATCAAGAAATACGGGTGTTTATCAAAGAGGATCAAAGTTTGTTTTTGTCGAAAATTATTATCCTAATATAAAACTTTATATGCTTTATAACGATGAACTCGAAGCGAGAGAAAACAAAAAGCCTTCAGACACCAGCATTTTTGGCACTAATATTTTACTTACTCTAGGAGTCAAGATTATTGGAAAAAATACAGAAAAATGGTTTAAAAGATTTAACACGCTTCAAGATTTAATTGAATACAAAAGTTTAATGAGAAAGCCACCAGAAGGCAATGTTCCAATTGAAATTAAAAAAATAAATGAAAATCTTCTTACTATTTCAGGCAGACTTTCAAAGCCAAAAGATGCAGGAAATATAGGTCACGATCCTAATATTGGCGCACTTTCTATGATTGCAAAATGCATTAGGGTTCTTGGCTGGGATAAACAAATCATTATTACTAATCATGGGGTAACCCAAAACTATATAAATAAAACGCAGGGCAAAAATAAGTTTTTATACATATGCAAACTATTAAATTTAAAACTTGATAATATAAATTTACCTAACATATTTGTTCCACTAGAGTACTGGCACTATGAGCATTCTTCAGAAAAAGTAGCATCAATTTTGTTACATATGATCGCTCTTTATAACAATAGCCACACCATTTACGAAAATCACGCTGGTTGCGAGAGAGGCTATTTTAGAGACAAGGAAGGCAAACTAATAACACTTCCTAAAAAAGATAAAGACGGAAACAATCTTCTTTTACCCGATTGCGTTATTTATGACAAAAATTCTGAAACCGTACTTCTAATAGAAGGCAAAAAAATTTCAACTTTATACGATGGTTTAGAAGAAATTAAAGGTTATTCTAGTATAGAAAACGAATATATCTATAAATACTATCCAAACGCAGTCATCAGTAGATGGGTTTCTATTTTTGGTGGCAATAAAGAAACTATTCCCGATGAAAAAGTTATTTTTTATGTTAACAGCAACGGAGATTGTTTTATAAATATTAAGGCCCCGAATTTTTTTATTAACTCTTACAAAAAAGTTATTACTCAAAATTCTTTTCTAAAAATCAATATGTATTGATGAATTTGGTTCGCAACAAAAGAATAAGGGTATCCGTATGGATATATTTTTGCTGTTAAATCTGCCCAAATTTTCATTCCTTTGTAATTTAAATTTTTAATTTTATTCAAAGTATAAGCGATATCATAATGGAGCATATTTAAATCTTTCCCCTTTGGCTGCAAATCTTTTATAAAAACAACTAAATATCCTTTATCTTTTAAATATTTAAGAGAGCTTTGTACACAACATTTTAATGATTTTAAAAAGTCATTGTGCTCCATATTTCCCAAATCTTTATCGCTAG
>ULQM01050769.1_pt1 | contig 44316 bp, 48 predicted proteins | sample 1954451 | NCBI WGS metagenome assembly ULQM01 (sample SAMEA4835655, study PRJEB28245) | human gut metagenome | biome: gut microbiome; material: fecal sample | place: Denmark | collected 2008 | reverse complement strand
CGCCGGTGATGAAATTGTAGCATCGCCAGCATTCGCCGTTCTCTGTTCTGAAATAGGGCTTGCCGCCCTTTGTGAAGAACACCCTGAGGCATTCGCGCTCCGGGTCGCCGCCGCGCTCGATAACTATGTTGCGCAGGTATCCCGTGACTCCGACGATATTCTCCATCAGCTCGTCTGGATTCTTGAAAACATTCGTATTTATCAGCTGAACAAGGTAGCTTGTGCTGCTGCCGTCAGCATTCTTGAAATCGAGAACAAAAGTGTTGTTTATATGACCGTCGTTTGAAACGCGGTAGCCGATATATTCTCCCTCAAAACCGAATTCATCGATTATCTGCTGTAGCGGAAAGGGAGCATTCTGCGTTTGCATCTGTATCACCTTTTGATTATTTTGATAGTGCCGAACCTTTCGGGATTGTGAAAGCCGAGAGAAGCGCTGTCAACAGGGAAGAGCGCACCGTAGTGCGGGGTCGGGGAGTCATCGGCGCATTTATAGAAATTGCCGCGTATCTCGCCCTCGCCGACCGAAAAATCGCAGCCGTAGAGCGCCGATATCAGGCTCTCCGGGATGAACAGCTGAGCATGCCAGCCCTCTTTGTCTGTGTAAACTCCTGCGCTGACGCGCGGGGCCTCTGCGGTCAATTCTTTTATGAACACGCGGCCGTTTCTCTCGCTTCCGAACTGCGACAGATAAGCGCCGTTCGGATTCATCTCGAAGTTTATGTATTCGCTGCGCCCGCTGACGGGAGCAATGAACACTTCGAGGCAGCTGTCGGTATATACCGGATCGTCGCGCTTTGTGTATCTCGCGAGCACGGGGCTTTCGGAGCTTTCAAGAAAAGCATAGTAGCCCTCGTTTTTCACCGCGCAGAACCGCACGGAGCTCTCCGGGCGCGAATATCCGTCTTTTTCCCAGTGGAAAGAGCTTATCTCAAACCGGGGGATAAGATCTTTCTCCGGTAAACTGTCAAATATAAAAGTGTTGCAGCCGTTCATATCAGAGCTTCTCGACGATAGCCTTGGTGTCTCTGGCTATGAGCAGCTCCTCGTTGGTGGGCAGAACGAAGACGCGGACCTTTGAATCCGGGGTCGAAAGCTCGCCCTCCTTGCCCTTTCTGAGCTCGAGGTTCTTCTCGCAGTCGATCTTAACGCCGAGATATGTAAGATGCTTGCAGACATCCTCACGCAGGTCGCAGGTGTTCTCGCCGATGCCGCCGGTGAAGACTATTGCGTCAACGCCGTCCATCGCGGCAACATATGCGCCGATGAACTTGCGGATCTGATAGCGCTGGATGCTTCTTGCAAGAGCGGCTCTCTCGTTGCCTGCCTCTGCGGCGGCGAGAACATCTCTGTCGTCGCTCGATACCCCGGAGATGCCGAGAACGCCGGACTTCTTGTTGAGGATTTCAGCTGTCTCTGCGGGAGTCCAGCCCTCCTTCTCCTGAAGATAGGTGATAGCCGAGGGGTCAACTCCGCCGCAGCGCGAGCCCATGATGAAGCCGTCGAGGGGAGTAAGACCCATGCTCGTGTCGATAACCTTGCCGTCCTTGATAGCGGTTATGGAAGAGCCGTTGCCGAGGTGGCAGGTGATGAGCTTGATATCCTTGAGGTCAACGCCCATAATTTCCGCGCAGCGAGCGCTGACGAAGCGGTGCGATGTGCCGTGGAAGCCGTAGCGGCGGACCTTGTACTTCTCGTAGTACTCATAGGGCAGCGGGAAAAGGAATGCCTCGGGGGGCATGGTCGAATGGAAAGCGTTGTCGAAAACAACAACTTCCGGAACATCCTCGCCGAAGACCTCGCGGCAGGCACGGATGCCCTGAATGTGAGCGGCGTTGTGCAGGGGAGCGAGATCGCACAGGCTCTCGATGCCGGCGATAACATCCTCGTCAACGAGTACGCTCTCTTTGAACAGAGAACCGCCCTGGACTATGCGGTGACCGACAGCCGAAATGTCGGAGAGATCGTCGATAACCTTGCAGTCGCCCGAAGTAAGAGCTTTCTTGACCTCGAGGAAAGCCGCGGTGTGGTTTTCAAGAGTTACGTCGTATTTGAACTTTCTGCCGTCCGTGGTCGAGCCGCTGATTCTGCCGTCGATACCGATACGCTCGCAGATGCCCTTTGCTATAAGCTGCTCGCCGTCCATGTCGATGAGCTGATATTTAAGCGATGAGCTTCCGGCGTTGATAACAAGAATTTTCAAGAGTATTGCCTCCAAATAAAAAGATTTGCTTGAAACAAGCACGTTACTGATATATTATATATACTATAAGAGGATTTTTCAAGCAGTTCTTGCAGAATTCCCCTGTCTTATTGTCGAAAAACGGAAAGGAGTGAGCCCGATGAGCACCGCAGGCATCGTCGCCGAATATAATCCGTTCCATAACGGGCACGCATATCATATAGCCCGCACGCGTGAAAACGGCGCGTCGGCAGTTGTGTGCGTGATGAGCAGCTGGTTCGTCCAGCGCGGAGAGACTGCGCTGATGCATCCGAACGCGCGCGCGCACATGGCTCTGATGAACGGTGCGGATCTCGTTGTTTCGCTCCCTGTCCCGTGGGCGTGCGCTGCGGCGCAGACCTTTGCGAGGGGAGCTGTCGGGCTGCTCGACGCCATGGGGTGCGTCGATACGCTGAGTTTCGGCAGCGAATGTGCCAATATAGAACTTCTCCGAGCCGCATCCCGCGCGGTTGACGACTACACCGTGCGCGAGAGTATGCGCGCAAACCTGCTCTCCGGCGTGAGCTTTGCTTCAGCGAGACAGCGCGCCGTGGAAGAGCTCGATCCCCGCGTCGCATCGGTGCTCTCGTCGCCCAACGACACGCTCGCCGTCGAATATATCCGCGCTATAGATAAGCTCAAGTCGGACTTAACCCCGTTCGCCGTCAGGCGCGAGGGAGCGGGTCACGACAGCGGCGAGGCGGTGAACTTCTTTGCGAGCGCGTCGCTTATACGCTCCAGAGTCAGAGCGGGCGAGGGCTTTGCCGATCTCATGCCCGAAAGTGCCGCCGCGATACTCAAAGCGGAGATAGAAGCGGGCAGAGCGCCGGCGGATATCAACGCTCTCGAAAAAGCCGTCCTCGCGTGCCTGCGTATCTCAACGCCCGAAAAAATAGCCGCAGTGCCGGATATCTCAGAAGGGCTCGAAAACCGCATATATTCCGCTTCGCGCAGCGCATCCTCGCTCGAGGAGCTCTATTCGCTCACAAAGACTAAGCGCTATTCCCATGCGCGGATAAGGCGCGCCGTTGCGGCTCTTCTGCTCGGTATCGAGGCGTCCGACTGCGAGGGCATACCGCCGTATATCCGCGTGCTCGGCTTCAACGCTATCGGACGCGAAAAGCTGCGCGCCATGCGTTCGAGCGCAAAGCTGCCGATAGTTATGCGCGCGGCGGATATAAAAAAGCTCGGTGAACGCGCAAAACGTATCTCTTCAATCGAAGAGCGCGCCGCCGACCTATTCTCTCTCGCTCTGCCGTCGATAATGCCGTGCGGAGCGGAATACACAGACGAGATAGCGGTCATCTGACCGTTTCTTGAATAAAAAACTAAGGAGATTTTGTTTGAGACTTATCACAAAATCACCGGAGAGCGTGCGCTGACCGGGAGGTCGGCAAATAAAACACACTCTGCCGTCCTCCCGCAGCTCAATCCCCGGGAGGAAAAATGAATCGCGAAAACAAACGCAAACAGTACGAAAAAGGTTATTATAAGACTCACGCCTGCAACGAGACTTTTGTCTGCAAAGTGTGCGGACGCACGGCAGTGCCGCAGGGCGCGGGCAGCGAGCACAGAAATCACTGCCCGAATTGCCTTTCGAGCCTGCACGTCGACATCGAGCCGGGCGACAGAGCCGCGGACTGCGGGGGAATCATGGATCCCATAGCGGTCTGGGTGAGAAAAAACGGCGAGTGGGCGATAGTCCACCGCTGCCGCATATGCGGCGCTCTGTCCTCAAACCGCGTCGCCGCGGATGACAACCCGATGAAGCTGATGAGCATAGCGATGAAACCGCTGTGCTCCCCGCCGTTCCCGATAGAGCGCATAAGAGAGCTGGCGGCGCTCATGGGCGGAGACGGGACGCTCGAATAACCCGAAAGAAAATAACGGAGTAGGTTTTGCCTGCTCCGTTATTTTTTATGCATATCAAAAACGGTGCAGCCCGAGTGAGCTGCACCGCCGTGCTTATTGATTTGTCGGAGACAATCAGTCGTTGCTTCCGTTATTCTTGCTTGCGCGTCTCTCAATAAGCTCGTTGAGGATTCTTGTGTGCTCCGCATCGGTGAGCGAATACTTGAGAGTGGGGATAGCGGAGAGCAGCATGCCGATTGCAGGCGGAATGGAAATAAGCAGGAACATCGCCATTGCGTATTTTCCGTCGTTCGCCTCGTAGAAATGATACTTTCCTGCCGCCAGGTCGAGGTTAAGAGTCTCGATGTATTCGGCGGTGTAGTGAACAGCCGAATAAATGAAGCCGGAGATGAGCGAGGAAACGCCCATTGCAAGCTTGGTGATGAAGGACTGGCCGGAGAAGAACACGCCGTCGGTGCGAACGCCGTTCTTGTACTCCTCGTAGTCAACGCAGTCTGCTATCATTATCGACTGGAGAATGTTTATCGAGCCCATTGCCCAGGAAGCCGCGAACATCATAACAGCCATCAAAACGACATAAACCATGTTCTGCATAAGGTTGCCGCCGGCTATTTTATAGACGACAAAGATCATTGCATAGGGAACTGCACCGGCGATTGAATAGAAGTTGTAAAGCTGCTTCTTGCCGAACTTTGCGGACATCTTCGGCGTGGCGGCAGTACCGATGATCATACCGCCGAGAAGGCCGATAGCCATAACCAGAAGCTGAACGATTTTTATAATCTGAAGCTGGCCGTCAACAACAAGATTGGCAAGGTTGTTGTCGAAGAAGTAGTACATAACGAGCGACAGACCGACGATCGAGAGAAGCATGATGGGGCTTCTGAGAATGCCCGAGAGGAGGAGCCTTCTGAACGGATCGTTGGAGATCGCAATTTTGAAGTTCTCCTTCATGGTATACTTCTTTTCGGACTGCTGAACTCTCTCTTTTACAGAGAAGCCGGAAAACTGGAAGAGAATAGTTGCGAATATCGTAAGGATAACGGCGATTATGATATAGGACATCTTGTCCGCATGAATAAGGTCAAGGCCTTTCTTCTCCTGGAACATGGGGGAGAGAGCCTTTCCTGCGAAAGTGATGAGCATGCCGATAGCGCCGAGGTTTGCGACTATACGGGCGAGCGAGAGAGCCTTTGCTCTGTCGTTCTCATCGTCGGTCATAAGCGAGGTTACACCCCAGAGCGGAATATCGCCGACGGTGTAGCACATACCCCAGAGAATGTAGGAGATTGCCGCCCAGGCGATAATCAGTACATGCGCACCGGTCGATGTGTAGTCGGTGTATGTCTTGTTGCAGAATGTGAGAATGGTAATGATTCCTATCGGGATCGGGACGAACATGAGGTAGGGCTTGCACTTACCCCACTTTGTTCTGGTGTGGTCAACTATCGAACCCATCATCGGGTCATTGATAGCATCCCAAACGCGGGCGACGAAGAATATTACCGAGATGGCCATCGCCGGCAAAAAAATAATCGACTGCCAGTAGTACTGGAGTCCGCCTGCGATGATGTTGTAGATGATGTTCTGTCCTGCGAGACCTACTAAGTAACCTGTCAGCTCTTTGCCGGTGTAGGTGTTGTGCTTAATAGCTCCGCTCGGCGCCTGGTTCTTTCCTTTGCTCATTTCTACCTTCCTTTTGTGTAATACTTTATGTGCAAGTCTTTACACATAATCTCAGATTATTATACCATGTGTAAAAAGGCTTTTCAAGCGCACAAATATATTTAGGCATGTTCAACAAAATGGGAAGCGGCGAATTGTTGAACATGCCTATCTGCATTATTAAATATTTCTGAAAATAAAATGCAAAAGTAAAAATGCTTGATTTTTATCGATGCAAATTATTTCAGACTGTTGATATTTTTGATAACGTGCTCTTTTATCGCCGCGAATGTCTCGTCGCTCATGTCGTGCTCGAGCTTGCATGCGTCCTCGACCGCGACCTCTTCGCTGACACCGAGGCGGATCAGCAGATTCGAGAGCACGGTGTGCCGCTCGTATATCTTATGCGCGACCTCAAGCCCCGCATCGGTGAGTGTGAGATATCCATCCTTGTCCATGAGGAGATAGCCGCCCTGCTTGAGAAGTCCAACGGCGCGGCTGACGCTCGGCTTTGAAAAGCCCATGTATTCCGCGACATCGAGCGAGCGCACGACGCCTTTCTTTGAAAGTACATATATTGTTTCGAGATACATCTCGCCGGATTCCTGCAGGTGCATCTGATCCCTCCGTTCATTAAATTTGTATAATTAATGATATCACGCGCCCGCCCGAAAATCAATATGTCTTTGTGCCCGTGCTTTTCGACAAGATTGTTGGTTAGCATGTGCTAATCGTTTGTGGATGTTGCCGAATTTGTTAGTCTGTCAATAAAACAGGAAAAAATCATATTGACACAGCGCAAAGAATAGTTTACCATATAGCTTGGTTAGCGGGGGCTAATCTATTTTTAAAGATCACGGTTAGCAAATGCTAATCAAATGTTTGACACTTTATTGCGGGAGGAAGATCATGACAAACCGAAGAACACTTACGGCGTCAAATATACGCTACCTTCTGACAATGAAGGAGCTCGACAGAGACGGATGCGGAGTCCGCTGCGTCGACCTTGCTTCGGCGCTCAATCTGTCAAAGCCGAGCGTGCACAATATGATGGACACTTTTTCGGAACTCGGGATAATCAGCAAAACCTCTTACGGAGTGGCGCATTTTACCGATTCGGGCAACGATACCGCGCACCGCTACGGTCATTACTATGAGATAGTTTCGGAGAGTCTGCGATGTATGTTCCCCGATATTGGGGATCTGCAAATGGCTGTGTGTTCTCTGCTCTCGGAGGTTCCGCAGGACAGCCTCGAACACATGAGCAGAAGATATGAGCAAGAAAGGGAGAAAAGCAATGGCAGTAGTAAAGTTTGAAAATGTGAGCCGCGTCTATAAAAGCGGCGACCACGAACTCAAGGCTCTCGATTCGGTGAATATGGAGCTTGAAGAGGGAAAATTTGTTGTTATCCTCGGCCCCAGCGGCGCGGGAAAGAGCACGCTTTTAAATCTGCTCGGCGGACTTGACAGCCCGACCGACGGAAAGATATATGTCGAGGGCGAGGATATATCGAAGCTCTCGAACGATGAGCTCGCCGATTACAGAGCGAAGAAAGTCGGCTTCGTGTTCCAGTTCTATAATCTCGTCCCGACCCTTACGGTTCACGAGAATGTCTCGCTCGTCAAAGAGATAGCCCCGGATTCGCTCTCCGCGACAAAGATGCTCGAAGAAGTCGGGCTTGCGGATCATCTCAAGAAGTTCCCCTCCGAACTTTCCGGCGGCGAACAGCAGCGCGTGTCTATTGCCCGTGCGCTCGCGAAGAATCCGAAGATACTCCTGTGCGATGAGCCGACCGGCGCGCTCGATTCCGAAACCGGCGTGCGTGTGCTCAAATTGCTGCTCAAAATGGCTCGCGATTACGGCAAGACGATAGTCATAGTCACTCATAACCAGAACATAGCGAAGATGGCGGATACCGTTATAAGAGTGAAAAACGGCAGGATAGTCTCCTGTGAGGATCAGCCTTCTCCGGCTTCTGCCGATGAGATTGATTGGTAAAGGAGGCGCAGTATGCTGTTCAAAAAGCTTTTGAGAACGATGCGTCTTTACCGCGCGCAGTTTATCTCGATGATAATCATGATAGTCCTCGGAGTCGGTATTTTTGTCGGCTTCAATATGGAATGGGTCAGCATTGAGGACAACATGGCTTCGTTTTTCAAAGAATCCAACTATGCGGATTACAGAATAATATCCGAGTCGGGCTTTTCAAAAGACGAGCTTGAAAAAATAGAGAACATAAGCGGAGTGAAATCAGCCTCGCGTTATCTCTCCGTCAACGCCGATGTGAAAGAGCGTGAGGGCGATAGCCTCGCGATGACCGTTACGGAGAACGAGAATGTCTCGGGCTTTGTGCTCATGGACGGCGAAGAATATAATTCCGCGAGCGAGGACGGCATCTGGCTGTCGGATATCTACGCTTCTAAAAATGATGTGAAGATCGGCGACAAGCTGACGCTTGTATATAAAAATTTTGAAGTCAGCGGAACGGTCAAAGGCTTGATAAAAGCGGGCGAATATATGATCTGCGTACGCGATGAGACGCAGCTCATGCCCGATTATACGACCTACGGCTATGCGTTTATTTCGCCGGCTCTCTATAAAAAGACAGTTGGCATGGATTTTTATCCGCAGATAAATGTTATTTCCGATGATTCGAGAAAGCAGTTTGAAAATTCAGTCGATGATGCCCTCGGCAAGACCACGCTTATTCTTTCAAAGGACGAGAGCACGGCTTATGCTCAGGCGAAAGGCGAGAGCGACGAGGGCAAAACCATGGGCTCCGTCCTGCCGCCGCTGTTTTTGCTTATCGCGGTTCTGACTATGGTAACGACCATGCAGAGGCTGACCGCAAAGGAAAAGACGCAGATAGGCACGCTCAAGGCGCTCGGTTTCAAAGACAGGCGTATTCTCGCGCACTATACTTCATATGCCTTTTCGATCGGCATCGTCGGCTCCGTTCTCGGAACGGCACTCGGCTATCCGATTGCGTGGTATATCATGAACCCGAACGGCACGATGGGAACATATCTTGATATGCCGTATTGGCGTCTGTGTATGCCGCTGTTCTGCATTATAATTGTTGTTGCGATTATACTTATCCTGACACTTATCGGTTTTTTGTGCGTCAAGAAGATACTCCACGGCACCGCCGCCGATGCCCTGCGTCCGTATGAGCCCAAGAGAATGAAAGCCCTGCTCATAGAGAGAACGAACGGCTTCCACAAGCTCTCGTTCGGCACGCGCTGGAATCTGCGCGATGTCATGCGCCATAAGTCGCGTACCGCAATGACTCTTATCGGCATAATCGGCTGCACTCTGCTCGTTGTCGGTTCGCTCGGAATGCGCGACACCATGTCCGCTTTCCTCGATATGTACTATGACGGCGCAATAGCCTATTCCTCGCGCATATATGTTGCCGAGGGCACGACGAAAGAGCAGTGCGAAGCCCTTGCCGATAAATATGACGGCGACTGGAGTTCTTCCGTCAGCGTCAAGCATGATGAAAAGACACTCTCGCTCGATATATATAATATCGAACACGATAAAGTTAAGTTCCCGGATGAGAACACCGATTATATAAAAATCGGCAGCGACGGCGCTTATGTCTGTATGAGAATAGCCGATGAGTTCGGGCTCAAAGCGGGCGATACCTTCAAAATCAGCCCATACGGCTCGGACAAAGAATATGAGCTTAAAATAGCCGGACTTATCCGCAGCGTCACCGAGAGCATTGTTATCTCGCCCGAATATGCCGAAAAGCTCGATATCCCGTATAATATAGATTCGATTTATACGAGCACCGAAAAATCGGATATCGCTTCCGACAGCCTGATAAAGAGCGTTCAGACGAAGCAGTCGATAGTCGATTCGTTCGATACGTTTACTGAGATACAGAACATGATGATAGGCATTCTCGTTGTCGCGGCTCTCGGACTCGGCATGGTCGTGCTCTATAACCTCGGCGTCATGAGCTACACCGAACGCTACCGCGAGATGGCGACGCTCAAAGTCGTCGGCTTCAGGGATAAAAAGATAGGCAAGCTGCTTATCGGTCAGAATATGTGGCTGACGCTAATTGGCGTCATTATCGGCATCCCGTGCGGACTCGGAACGCTCAGCTACCTCGTCAGCGCGATGGCAGGGGAATATGAGATGAACACGGTCGTCAGCTGGAAGACATATTTCATCAGCGCGCTGCTGACTTTCGGAGTCTCGCTGATAGTCAGCCTCATGGTCGCGCGCAAGAACCGTAAGATAGATATGGTCGAGGCTCTAAAGTCCGCCGAATAACTATTTGAAATATTGGTCGAGGCTCTCGGATATCATAATTTCGCGGTCGTATATTTTAATCAGCTCCGCCGCCGAGTGCAGCTGATGCGCAGAATGAATATAATCATTCTGCCCGTGCAGCCGCATCTGAAACTCTGCGGGCAGCGAGAGAAAATATTTTCTCGAACTGCGGCTTTGAGTAATCAATTCACTAAGATTTCTGTACTGCAAAAATATCACCCCGTGATATTCTTCGCAGGATAGATATAAAAATTCGCGGCGTTTAGCCGCGTTTTGAAAGGAAGAACTTGAGATGATCAAAACAACGCTGAAAATTGACGGAATGATGTGCGGAATGTGCGAGTCGCATATAAACGACGCTATCCGCAACAGCTTTGATGTCAAAAAAGTTAACTCCTCCCACACAAAGGGCGAGACGGTCATAGTCTCGAAAGAGGCGCTTGACGAAGATAAAATAAAGAGCGTTATCGACAAAACGGGCTATGAACTTAAAAGCATCAGCTCCGAGGAGTTTGAAGAGAAAAAAGGACTTTTCGGATTCCTGAAAAAGTAAATATTATTAAACTAAAACCGGGAAAGGCGGTGGCGGCATGACGGCAACTGAGCTTGAAAAGAATATATACGGCGACGATGTGAAGATTATTTCGCGCACCGATGACTGCACTGTTTACAGGCTCGAGGACGAAGCCGGCTATATCGACATGACCTGCTATTCCGTCTTTCACGGCATCGACCTTGTCTATGACGACGTGCATATGCACGGCAATTTCAGGGAGAACGCCAAGCCCGGCAATATCTTCGAACTGAACCATTGCCGCGAGGGGCGCTTCGAGTGCGAGTTTGAAAAAGGCTCGTGCTATTTGGGACCCGGCGATCTGACCGTCTGCTGCAAACCCGACAGCGGCTACGGTTCGAGCTTTCCGCTCGGATATTACAGAGGAATAACAATAGTCGTCGATGTCGATAAAACGCCCGAATGCCTCTCGTATGTCCTGGGCGATGTGAATGTTGATCCGAAGCAGCTGATGAGCCGCTTCTATGCCGGCGGCAGGGGATATATATCCCGCTCCGACCCGGCTATCGATCATATCTTTTCCGAACTTTACAGCGGCGTTCCCGAGAATATCCGCAAAGGCTATTTCAAGGTCAAGATACTCGAACTGTTCCTGCTTCTCAGCGCTATCGACCTTGAAAACGATTCCGGCAAGGATGATTTCGTTTCGAGACCGCAGGTGAACCTTGCCAAAAGCGTCTGCGGTTATCTTACAGAGCATATGGACAGCCATGTGACTCTCGATACCCTCTGCGGGCTGTTCCACGCCTCCGGCACGAGCATAAAGAACAGCTTCCGCTCGGTCTACGGCGAGTCGATATATTCATATATCCGCACCCTCAAGATGCAGTCCGCGGCGCATATGCTGAAGACTACTGACAAGAGCGTGCTCGAGGTCGCGGGGACGTTCGGCTATAACAACGGCTCGAAGTTCGCCAAGGCATTCCGCGATGTCTGCGGTGTCTCGCCGAATGAATACCGCCAGTCGGCGGACAAATAAGTGTGCCCGAACGGAGTCGAAAAACAGACGCCGTTGTGATATAATATAAAAAGAGTGATGCCGCAAGGCATTTACTTTTTAGACTGCGGTTAGCAACCGCTAACCAAAAGGAGCTGAATTATGAGTGTAGTGATAGTCGGCGGCAACGAGTGTATGGTCAGACGGTATGAGGATCTTTGCCGTGAATATTCGTGCAAGGCAAAGGTGTTCGCAAAACCGGACAGGGGAATGCAGAATTTCGGCAATCCCGATCTTCTTGTGCTGTTTACCGGGACGATGTCCCACAAGATGCTGTCGATAGCCATGGGGCAGGCAAAAAAGAAGAATATCCCCGTGGCGCACAGCGCGACAAGCTCGGTCTCCGCGCTCAAAAATATACTTGATATCCACGCGAAAGGGGAGAAATAAAATGTCCGAGGATCTTGTGATATCCCAGTGCTCGCCGACCATGGCGGGGCTCAAAACCGGCAATCTTTTTACCTGCCCGATGGAGGATAAAAACACGCTCAACGAGAGCATACGCCGCATGAACATGAAGCTCGTCCCGCGCGGGGTGCGCCTGCTCCCGGTAAAATATCTCGAAAAGCGCGTGCTGATATATATGTATCGCCCAGACAGGCTCAGAGCCGATTTAAAAGACGCACAGGCGCTCTCGATTCTCTCCGAAAAGGCTTATCCTATCGATAACGCGGACAAATGCGTCGCCGAGCTCGTCAGAAGGGTCAATTCTCAGGAGACTTTCCCGCATGAAATCGGGCTGTTCCTCGGCTATCCGTCCGAGGATGTCAACGGCTTTATAAAATACGGCGCGGACAAGGCGAAATGCGTCGGCACATGGAGAGTCTACGGCGACGAGGAGGCGGCGAAGAAGAAATTCGCGCTCTATAAAAAATGCACGAGAGTGTATAAGGACGCTTACCGCAGGCATAATTCGTTTGAAAGGCTCGTCGTAAACGGCGCGCGCTGACAATAAATCAAAATTCCGAAAGGCAGGTAAATTATTATGAGCAAAATAGCTGTTGTATATTGGAGCGGAACAGGCAACACGGAGTCCATGGCGGATGCCGTTGCGCAGGGCGCAAAAGATAAGGGCGCGGAGGTAAAACTCTTCACTCCCGATTCGTTCAACTCTTCCATGGTCGATGAGTTCGACGCCATAGCTTTCGGCTGCCCCGCAATGGGTGCGGAGGAGCTTGAAGAAAGCGAGTTCGAGCCTATGTTCTCCGACTGCGAGAGCAAGCTCGGCGGCAAGAAAATCGCCCTCTTCGGCTCTTACGGCTGGGGCGACGGCGAGTGGATGAGAACATGGGAGGACACTTGCCGCGGCGACGGCGCGTCGGTCGTCTCCGAGCCGGTTATCTGCAACGAAGCTCCCGACGATTCCGCCCTCGATGAGTGCAAAGCCCTCGGCGCCGCGCTCGTATAAGACATAGCTTTCTTCATAGAGTTGCTTCCATAGACAAACCGCGTCTGCTCTTAAAGGCAGACGCGGCTTGCTTTTTTTATTCTGCGTTGTCTTTCTGTTCAAATCTTTTTCGGATGAATTTCACGAACTGCTTTTCGCTGTCCGAAAGTGTGTCGCTGTATTCGAGCCCGAAAACATACGGTATGCTCGGCTCAAGCTCGCGCAGAACGAGCGCGTTGTTGAGCTGTTTTATGCCTATAGCGCGATCCTGTATGAGTATATTCATGTCATACAGAAGCAGTGCGGAGACTCCCGACGAGTTCCCCTGATAGAATATGTTGCTGATGCCGTCGAGAAGATAGCCGAGGAACAGCAGATAAAGAATATTAAAACAGTCACGCTCGAAATAGGCGAGGTATCCGGTATCGTGCCGGAATACCTTGTCGACTGCTGGAATTATTTCAGAAAGCGCTATCCCGCGCTCGAAAATGCAGAGCTTGACTATGAAATACTCGAAGCGGCAACATACTGCGAGGACTGCGGAAAACAGTACCTGACCGTGCAGTACGGCAGAATATGCCCGCATTGCCAAAGCGAGCGGACATACCTTATCCGCGGCAGGGAGTGCAATATAAAAGAATTGGCAGTCATCGAAGAATAAAAATATAAAGCCACAATTTGCAGTTTATATGCGAATTGTGGCTTTTGTTTTAATTTCGCTTTTTGTCTTTTGGGAGTCTTATTGCGCCCAAAAAGAGCGGAAATGGGAGACGGAAAGCTTTATACTTTTCTTCGTAAGGGACGCGGAAAGCCGCGATCCCTATAAAAAAGTCAATCGGTTAGCAACCGCTAATTGCTTCGCAGGGAGGAATGTAAATTGGATAAGAAAACCGAGAAAAATCCGTCCGATCTCAAGCGTCTTTTCGGCTATGCCGGCAATTTCAGGTTTCTGACGGTCGCGTCAATTATCCTGTCCGCCGTCAGCGCGGTCATGGCTCTCGCGCCGTTCCTCAAGGATTCCCCGATAATCCTCATGGACGAGGCGACCGCTTCGCTCGATGTCGAAAACGAGACAATGATTCAGGAGTCGCTCTCGCGGGCGGGTATTTTTATCATTATAAAATTCAAAGACCCCGTTCAAATGAACAGGGTCTCTTTTTGGTGCCGGTGACCGGGGTCGAACCGGTACGGTGTCACCACCACCGGATTTTGAGTTTTACCATTTACTCTGAAACCGAATCCATTTGGCGGACTTTATCGGAACCTGTTACCCACGAAAAACGCCCTAAAATCAAGGGTTTTTGGCAACTTGATGTAGAAAAACCTTGTGCCACCAAGGTTTTCCGCAACAGCTCATTTTGAGAGCAAATTTGGAAATCGGAGGGACATTAAAGGGACGTCCCCCCACACTGGACCAAATATTTAACACTTCAAACACAATAAGGGGTTCGACCCCACGCAGCACATATCACTGCCATTGACAATTCATTCTCACAAAAAACAGGAGGACAACATTATGCAGGAAAGATATGAACTTGAAGTGAAATTAAGGGACTACCCAGATGTATTGACGTTAAAAGAACTTAGGCTTATGCTGGATGGTATTTGTGAGAGCACTGCTCTATCGTTACTTCATCAAAATAAAATCAAACACTTTCGTATTGGAAACCACTATCGTATTCCGAAAGTATGCGTGATTGACTTTATGATGAGCGATGAATATGAAGCATTCAAAAAGAAAGTGGATTGCGCTCGTCTTAAAAAAATAAACGACAAGGAAGAACGAGGAAAGCAGAAAATTCTTTTTCTTTGTGAAAAGCCCCAAACAAGAAAAGATTTGATGTTTCTGTTAGATGTGAAAAGTAAAAAAACCTTTTTCCGGCTTTACCTGAAACCCCTGCTGGAATCTGGAGAGCTTCAAATGACCCACCCCGAACAACCAAGTATTTCAACACAACGGTACATACGAACTTACCCACAAAGAAAGTAGAACGCATACAGCCATCTGAATTTTGCCGCTTATTCTTTATAAGAATGGGCGGCTTTTTCGTTTGACTTGTTAGAGCATACCACATTATCGGAATAATATCAAGAAATTATGAATAAAACAGAAGATATTGTTCCGAAAATACATAGTTGTCTGCTGTCGTCGCAGGTGGCTGAACATATGTAAGGAAAGTAGTTTTTTACATTTGCAGATCGATTTCTGACTTTCTATAATAAGAGCATAAGGAGGCGATACCGTGAGGAACAAAAAATATTACCTCTATCTTAACTATGAGCAGACCCGCATTGTCATTGAAAGTTTGGTACGCTTGAAAAATGCTTTACTTCGTCAAGATAGATATACCGACTGTGTAGATGAGCTTATCGTAAAGGTTGCCAATGCTCCGGTCAGAAGATAAAACTACATATGACTATCCGAAAAGGCCGTTTATTCCGTAATGGAACAAGCGGCTTTTTTCATATCCGTACATAGCCGTCTGCCATCGCCGCAGGCGGCTAAATCTATGCAAAGGAGGAAAACCCAAATGGCGAATTGCAAAGTTATCGCGGTGACGAACCAAAAAGGCGGCGTGGGCAAGACCACGACGACTGCAAATCTCGGTATCGGGCTGGCGCAGGAAAACAAAAGGGTTCTGCTGATCGACGCGGACGCACAGGCTTCTTTGACGCTTTCCCTCGGTTACGCCAAGCCGGACGAACTGCCTGTTACGCTTGCAGATATTATGCAGGACGTGATTGACGATACCCTGATTGCTGACGGTCACGGTATTCTGCATCACGGCGAGGGCGTTGACCTGCTGCCTGCAAACATTGAGTTGTCGGGTATGGAAATCCGGCTCATAAACGCTATGAGCCGTGAAAGCGTGCTGCGGACATATATCAATGCGGTAAAACCCCATTACGACTATATCCTCATTGACTGTATGCCCTCGCTCGGAATGATGCCTATCAATTCGTTGGCCGCAGCCGACAGCGTTATTGTTCCGTCGCAGCCATCGTTCCCGTTCCTATCGGCAAAAGGTCTGGATTTGCTTATGCAGTCCATTTCCAAAGTAAAGCGACAGATCAACCCCAAGCTGAAAATCGACGGGATTCTGTTCACAATGGTTGACAGCCGAACCAATGAGGCAAAGGAAATCATTGCGTCGCTGCGCTCCCATTACGGCGAGAAAATCCGTGTATTTCAGACGGAAATACCCTTTTCCGTGAGAGCCGCCGAAACAAGCGGCCGGGGCAAGAGTATCTACGCCCATGACAAAAACGGGAAAGTCGCCGCCGCATATCGTGCGCTGACAAAGGAGGTGTTGGAGATTGAGCGTAAAACCGAGAGATTTAGGAATGACGCCGTTAGATGACCTGTTCTCTACCGATGAAAGCCGTGCGGAGGCACAGCTTGAAAAAGTTATCAAGCTGAATCCCGCCGAAATCTCCGACTTCCCAAATCACCCGTTCAAGGTCAGGCAGGACGATGATATGGCTGAAATGGTCGAGAGTATCAAGAAATACGGTGTTTTGGTTCCTGCTCTCGTCCGACCGAAAGAGGACGGCGGCTATGAAATGGTCGCAGGCCACAGGCGAAAGTTTGCGGCTTCACTGGCAGGCGTTTCGGAAATTCCCTGTATCGTCCGCAGTCTCACCGATGACGAAGCGACTATCGTAATGGTGGACAGCAACTTGCAAAGGGAAAAGATTTTGCCGTCCGAAAAAGCATTTGCCTATAAAATGAAGCTGGAGGCTATCAAAAGGCAAGGTCAGCGTAACGATTTAACTTCGCGCCCACTGGACACGAAGTCACGTTCTGATGAACAGTTAGCGCAAAACGCACCAGACAGCGCACGGCAAATCCAAAGATATATCCGCCTGACCGAGCTTATCCCGCCCGTCCTGCAAATGGTAGACGACGGGAAGATTGCTTTCCGTCCCGCCGTTGAGCTTTCCTATCTTTCCAAAGAACAGCAGCAAACCCTGCTCGAAACAATGGAATGCGAGGACTGCACCCCGTCTTTGGCGCAGGCAATCAAAATGAAAGAGTTTAGCAAAGACGGCAAGCTGACCGACGAGGTAATTCTATCCATTATGCAGGAGGAAAAGCCAAACCAACGGGAGCAATTCAAAATACCAAAGGAACGTATCAGCAAATATTTTGCGCCGGGGACGCCCGCACAGAAGATTGAAGATACCATTATCAAAGCATTGGAGCTCTATCGAAAACGGGAGCGCCAAAGAGATATGGAACGATAGAATTTTACTAACAAGGGATAGCTATACCCTTTTGCTAACCGAAGCCTGCGGGACGTTCGGCTGTTCCCCCTCTCCACACCTCACCCCCTCAAAACTACCTGTACCACCCGAAAAAAGAGTATTTTCAAATGCTCTCATTCTCTCATACCTTTGCAGAAATTCGGGGTTATCCGTACAATGAAGCTGCAAAGGAGGCCGGGAAGAATGAAAAAAGCAATCGGAATCGCCCTTTTGGCGGTGTTTCTTGTTTCAATGTCTGGCTGTGCAAATACAGAGAAACAGACCGCCGAAGAACGTACCGTGAGTGAATCTTCGGCAATGAGCAATGAGGAATTAAGCGGGGCTATGGAAAGCTGGGAGCCGGAGGAAAACCAGACTGTTTCTTGTTCGGACAGTAAAGAAAGTTCCGAAGAATCCACGGCTGCGGCAGGAACAGAATCACCTGCGGCGGAGAGCAAGACAACAGAAAGTCAATCGCTGCCCGCCGAAGAAACGAGATCACCGCAAACCGAATCCTCAAAATCCGTTGAGACGCAGACAACGCCACCGCCGCAAGCAGAGCAGACAGAAGAAATGCCCCCGGAAGAAGAAAGCACGCCACAGCCTGCCGAAGAACCCACCGCCCCGGAATTTGATATTCAGATGTGGGTTGATTATGCTATGGGGTATGCCGAGAGTGTGGGGCTGAATCTTTCGCCGGACGCCACTGCCTGTTGGGACAACCCGATTACCGCAGGTTCGCACAGCCTGTATCTGGAACGGGATATTCAAAGCCGATTAAACCGTTACAGCCGTGACGGTGACATAACCGATGTCTGGATATGGGCGGAGGAACGCTCCGACAGGAGCTATGATTTGTATATCGGCTATGCTTAAAATTTAATATTTCACTTTGAGAACGCACCGAAAAAACGGTGCGTTTTTTCATTTTAAGGAGGATTTCAGATGAAAATGCAAAAAGCCAAACGCTTTCTGTCGCTGTTTCTTTCGGCGCTGATGTGCGTTACTACCCTCGTCGGGTTCGGCACGACCGCCTATGCCGCCGAAGAAACCGACGAGGTTTACCTTGTTTCATTCCCTCGTGACGGCGACGAAAATTACGGCGCAGAATGGGGACACGGAAGCCACACCTTTATGAACGGCTGGTCGTCCGGCAGTTCCCGTTTTACGACTGTCCGCGCAATGGGTGCGTACAACGGCAATATCTGTTACTGCATTGAGGTCGGCGTTCCGCAGGAAACCGGCGACCGCTTTACCAAAAAGGGCGAAGATTTTTGGGATAATTACCCCTCGTCCTATAACAGCACCATTTCTCCCGATGATATAAAGCTGTATATCGGCAGAATTTTTCAGTATGGCTATACGGGTACAATTTCGACCTCTTGGCGTTCGCAGAACGAGGGCGGCGATAAACTGGCTCATGCGGTCGCCACGCAGCTTTTGATTTGGGAAACCGTCGTGGGCGAACGTGACGAAAATTTTAATAAAGTCAGCACAGGCGGTAAAGACGCTATCCTCGACCAGATCAGCCCGGACCACCCCCTGTATGACAAGATTATGCGTTACTACGATTCAATGGCAGCGAGCGTACAGAACCATTCCAAACTGCCGAGCTTCTTTGCAAAATCCACAGGGAAAGCGCAGAATATCGAATTGGAATGGGACGGCAAGAAATACACCGCCACGCTGACCGATCAGAACAATGTCATTTCCGATTATTCATTTTCCGCAAGGGATTCGGGAATCCGTTTTTCCGTTAATGGCAATAGGCTGACGATTACCGCCGAGAAAGCACCGAGTGATACCGTTACCATCACCGCCGAGAAAACTGCTCAAAGACGGGGCATCATCACTTGGACGGACGGCGTTTACGGCCCTGACGGTGGGATTCAGGACACCGTGACTTACGCACAGACGGTCAACGACCCCGTAAAAGGCTATCTGAATATCAATGTAAGCTACGGCAGCGCCAAAATTGTGAAAACCAGCGAGGACGGCAAGGTTGCGGGAATCACTTTTACGATTACGGGAAACGGCGTAAATCAGACTGTGCAGACCGGCCCAAACGGTGAAATCCAAATCGACAACCTCACCCCCGGTGTTTATACCGTCACCGAACAGAACTACGACAAATACGAGCCGCAGGAGGTTCGCCGTGTTACGGTAGTAAGCGGACAGGTCGCAACGGTGAATTTCAATAACGTGCTGAAACGGGGCGACCTCACCGTTACCAAAACCTCGGAGGACGGACTAAACGAGGGCGTTACGTTCCGCTTGTCCGGCACTTCTCTTTCGGGTCTTGCCGTCGATGAGTACGCCGTAACCGACAGTTCAGGCGTTGCCCGTTTTGACGATGTGCTGATCGGCACGGGCTATGTTCTGGAAGAAGTGGATACCGCTATCCGCTATGTCGTTCCTGAAAATCAGACGGCGGCGGTCGAATGGAACACCGTTACGGGTAAAAGCTTTCACAATGTTTTGAAGAAATGGAATCTCACCGTCACCAAAAGCGACAATGAAACCGGCACGCCGCAGGGCGACGCTTCTCTTGCAGGAGCCGCCTACGGGATTTATAAAGGCGAACAGCTTATCGACACCTATACCACAGACGAGAACGGGCAGTTCGTGACGAAATATTATATCTGCGGCGATGACTGGTCGCTGCGTGAGATTGAGCCGAGCGAGGGTTATCTGCTGGATGAATCCGTCCATCATATCGGCGCCGAAGCCAAAAATTACACGGTGGAATACAACGCCGTTGCAAGCGATGTAGGCGAACAGATCATCAAAGGCAGAATTGCCCTGATTAAGCACACCGATGACGGTGATACCGGCCTTGAAACGCCGGAGGCCGGAGCTGAATTTGAGGTATTCCTAAAATCGGCGGGAAGCTACGAAGCAGCGAAAGAAACCGAGCGTGATTATCTCATCTGCGATGAAAACGGCTACTGCCAAAGTGCCGATCTCGTATATGGGACTTACACCGTCCATCAAGTAAAAGGTTGGGACGGTCGGGAGCTTCTGCCCGATTTTGATGTCTATGTATCGCAGAACGGCGAGGTCTACCGCTATCTTGCCAACAACGCAAATTTTGAAAGCTATATCAAGATTGTCAAAGTGGACGCCGAAACCGGCAAGACGATTCCCTATGCAGGCGCGGGCTTTCAGCTTTACCGCCCGGACGGAACATTGATTACGCAGAGCTTCACCTATCCCGAACCTGTTACCATTGATACCTTTTATACCAACGATGAGGGCTGGTTAATCACTCCTGAAAAGCTGGAATACGGCACGGGGTATTCGCTGGTCGAGGTATCGGCGCCCTACGGGTACGTTCTGAACAGCGAGCCGGTATATTTTGATGTGGTTCAGGACGCTTCTTCCGATGAGGGCGGTATTGCCGTGATTGAGGTTATCAAGGAGAATACCGCACAGAAAGGCATTATCAAGATCAGCAAGACCGGCGAGGTGTTTTCTTCTGTTACGGAAAGCGAGGGCGTATATCAACCCGTCTATTCCGTACAGGGGCTTGCGGGCGCAGTTTATGAAATCACAGCCGCCGAGGATATTGTCACGCCGGACGGTACGCTGCGCTATACTGCCGGCGAAGTGGTTGACACTGTAACCACAGACGACACAGGGCTTGCCAAGAGCGAATCGCTTTATCTTGGAAAATATGAAATCCGTGAAATTACTGCCCCCTATGGAATGGTTCTGAATGGAGAAGTTCACACCGCAGAACTCACCTATGCGGGACAGGAAATCGAGATTACCGAAACAGCCGCCAACTTCTATAATGAGCGACAGAAAGCAGCCGCTACCCTCGACAAGATTTTAGAGCAAAATGAGCAGTTCGGTATCGGCGCAAACGGTGAGATTACTGCCGTTACCTTTGGTTTGTTTGCCGCCGAAGATTTAACCGCAGCAGACGGCTCGGTGATTCCTGCGGACGGGCTGCTTGAAATCCTCTCCGTAGATGAAAGCGGCCACGCCGTTTGCAAGACCGACCTGCCGTTTGGCAGCTTTTATTTTAAGGAGCTCTCCACCGACGAGCACTATATCCTCTCCGATGAAAAGTACCCGTTTGAATTTTCCTATATGGGACAGGACACCGCCATTGTGGAAATCAAGGCAAATGACGGCGCAGCAATCAGCAACGATCTGATTTACAGCGAAATCCACGGGCTGAAAAAAGACGAGAACGGAAACGCCCTCGGCGGCGCTGTCATCGGACTTTTCAAACCGGATTGCACCGAGTTCATCACCGAAAATGCTATTATGACCGCCATCTCTGCCGAGGACGGCAGCTTTTCGTTTGCAAATGTGCCTTTCGGGAACTGGGTCGTGCGTGAAATCGAAGCCCCAGCCGGCTTTGTGCTTTCGGAAAAATCCTTTGCCGTCACCATTGATAAGGACGGCGCCATCATTGAGGTGGAAATCGAAAACGCGCTGATTCGAGGAAACGTGCAACTCACGAAAACCGACAGGGACTATCCCGATAACAAACTGGCGGGCGCAAAGTTTACCGTCTACTGTGACAGTAACGGCGATAAGGCTTTTGACGGAAACGACGAAAAAATCGGCGAACTTTCCGAAGTCAGTACAGGCGTTTATGAAATGCACGACCTCACCTACGGCGGCTATTTTGTAAAAGAACAGCAAGCGCCGGAGGGCTTCTATCTGGACGAGAACGCCTATTATTTTGAGATTACTGAACACGGCAAGACCGTCACCGTCGAAAATGAAGCGGGGAAGGGATTTGTCAACACCCCGCAGGTCGGCTCTATGAAAATCGTCAAGACTTCCTCGGACGGCAAGGTGGAGGGATTCTCGTTCCGAGTGACCGGCTCAAATGGTTATTCCGAGGTCTTTGTTACCGATGAAAACGGGGAAATCTTCATCGAAAATCTCCGCATTGGCGACTACACCGTATCCGAAGTTTCGGACGGGGCTTCTGCCGCCTATGTACTCCCTGCGGATAAAACAGCCAGTGTATTTGAGGGCGCTGTTACCACAGTGGAAATCCACAACGAACTCCGTGATACTCCGAAAACAGGCGACGACAGGAATCCCGCCCTTTGGCTCTCCCTGCTCGGCGTTTCTGCGGCTGGCGCTGCGGTTCTCGGCGTGATCGGTTTGAAGAAAAAATCTAAAAAGGAGGATGCTGAATAATGGATGTGAAAACAATCGTTGCTATCGGCTTGGTCGTTTTCATCATAGGCGCTTTGATTTTTCTGAAGATCAGAAGCCGTAAAAAATAACGACTGGGGGGGCGGCTTGTGCCGCCCTCTTTACATACCCGAAAAAATATAAGGAGGATTCGACTATGGTTCACTATTTCCATTCTGACATAGCGCAGAAGTACGGTATCAATGCGGCCGTGCTTGCGGCGTTCATTTGGGACTGTATCGAGGGCAAGAGCATACGGCAGCCGCAGTTACACGAGGGCAAGGTTTGGTTTCGCTGCTCGGTGCAGATGTTGACGGGGTTCTTTCCGTACCTTTCCTATGACGAAATCCGTTATGCGCTGAAACGGTTGATAAAAGGGCGTGTTCTTGTTAAGGGACATTTCAACGAAAGCCGCTTTGACCGCACGAACTGGTACGCATTTACCGAGTTCGGGCAATATTTGATGACGGAAAGCGAGGGCGATTACAATGAGTGACGGCAGACACGTCATTTGGAGCAACGACCTTGACTATGACGACTGGAAAGACGATTTGGAGGAACAATACCCGGAACTATCCGAAAACGAGCGTATTGCTCTGATGTATGAAATCAATGGCGACTATCTGGACGATGAGCGAAGCAATCTGGATATTCAGCTATCCCGCCCCATTCTCGTTGTCGGGGACTTGGGGCTTTGGAACGGTCGACGTATGGGATATAAGGAAATCCAAAGCGGCAATATCCGTGACTGCCTGTATTCGGACACGGACTATGTAACTTGGTTTGTAGACAGAAACGGCGATTTTCGCTGCGACGCTATCCATCACGACGGGACAAACCACTATCTCTACCGTGTTTATAAAGACGGTATTTCAGAAACACAGATCGACAACCTGAAAGAAAAAATCTATTATGGCAAGGCCACCCGTGCGGATATTGTGCGAGTGACCCGCAGGCTCGGCGATGATATTGCCAAAGTGTACGGGTTCCCGATTCCACGCCAGCGACAAGAAACCGCAAAAGAACGATAAGGAGGCGGGACGATGAATAACTTATCTGATTCAAGAGATTGTGCCTTTGAAGCCTTTGTAACAAACCTCGGAAAGTATAACGAGGGGGAACTCGTCGGCGAATGGGTCAAATTTCCCATTACTAATGACGAAATGCAGGAGGTATTTAAGAGAATCGGCATTGGCCGCCGCTATGAGGAATGGTTTATCAGCGATTATGAGTTTCATATTCCAAATCTTTATGACCTTTGCGGAGAATATGAAAGTTTGAGCGAGCTGAATTATCTTGCCGGAAAGCTGATAACACTAAATGAGAATACGGAGTTCTGGCAAGCGGTTTTTGATTTGGGCGAATGTGCTGACAGTGTAAAAGACTTAATCAATCTAACCGAAAATCTGGATTGTTTCGATTTTTTGCCGGGAATATCAGACGAATATGATCTCGGCTATTATTGGGCCAAAAAAAGCGGCTTTTATGATAAAAGCCGTATGGGGCCCCTTGCCGATTATATTGACTACTATGGATTTGGCGAAGATATTTATATGAGCGAAACAGGAGCATTTACCGACACAGGGTATATCCGTATGGATAGCAGCAGTTTTGTTGAAGTCTACGACGGAAATATCGAGAACATACCCGAAGAATACCGTATTCAAAGCCCGAATGTTTGTACCCGCCCCACACCCTCTAAAGCCGAAGCAAACAAAGATGTTGCCCGTTGATAAAGGGGCAGGTCTTTTCAGACTTGCCCCTTACATTTTAATAGAGTATGATTTTATTGATCGGCGAGCTTGCGGAGATGAGCGTCACGGCGCAGCGTTTCTTTGGTTGCCGCCGCCATATCACGGATTACGCGAATCTCGTATTCATCGCAGTCCTCTAATATGAGCGCAATATCCTTTTCAAACTGAACCTTTGCCTTTACCACATTATCGCAAAGCAGGTCGTCACTTGTTATATGCAAAGCATTGGCAATGTTGATAATAGTGTTCAGGCTGACCCTTGTTGTCCCTGTTTCAATATTGCTTAAATGCGTGGGCGAAACGCCTACCATTTCAGAAAGTTTTTCTTGGGTTAAATCGGCTTTAATGCGGGCGATCTTGATACGCTTGCCTATTGCCTTGTAATCAAGTTCCATACTGCACCCCCTTTGCTTTAAGAAATTAGCCAAATATATTGTAACCACGGGCAGGGTGCATTATAATAATTTATATCCGTATTATACGGATATGGTTCATTTTTCTAAAAATAAAACGTAATTCTGGCGGTATATGGGGAAGCAAGCGGTTTCGTACCTTTGATATTGTTTCGCTTGTTGGGTATAGTATAATAAAAAAGCGAGGAAGTGATTTTATGAGCGAAAACAGTTCATATCTTGAGTTAGCCGGACGTATAGCGGATTCCTTTGAAGAAATCGAAAACGATATAACGGTCGATTTGCGAAAAAGCAATGAGGAATACTACTCTCTGTACCAAAGCATAGCCGACTTGAAAGCAAAAAATCCCTTTATCCAAAAGGTTATAGAGGGTGCAGGCGGGTTCACCCTATCGGCCGAAGAACACGAAGTTTTGGCAAATTATTTCAGGCTTCAATTCCGGCTCGAAAGTATGGAACGGGAGCACATCTATTTCAGGGGACATACCGACTGCATTTCCTATCTGAAAAAGGTCGGAGCATTTTGATCGGCGGCGGCACGGGATTTTCCGTGCCGTTTTTCCATATCTGAATTTCTTTACATAGCCGAGAGGTTTTCATTTTGAAAGCCCCTCGGCTTTTTTTATTTCAGAATGGAGGTGAAAATGTATGCCATATATCCCGCCGGAAGTCGTGGAAAAAGCCCGTGCAATGGACTTGCTGACCTACCTTAAAAACTATGAGCCGCAGGAGCTTGTTCATTTCGGCGGCAACACCTACTGCACCCGTGAACACGACAGCTTGAAAATCTCCAACGGAAAATGGTGCTGGTTTTCCCGTGGGATTGGCGGCTACTCTGCCCTTGATTATCTTATCAAGGTAAAAGAAATGCCGTTTACGGAGGCGGTCGAGACAATTATGGGAAGCACGGCGGTTTCGCCGCCCATCTATGAACCTGCCCCAAAGGAAGAAAAGCCGAAAGTTTTGCTATTGCCGCAGGTCAGCCGGTGTGCCACCCACGCCGTCGAATATCTGCACCACCGAGGTATCGACTATGATCTGATAGATTTTTGTATCAGCACGGGACGGCTGTATGAAAGCTATCCTCATCACAACGTTGTGTTTATCGGTATGGATAAGGACGGCAAAGCCCGCTATGCAAACCTGCGTGGGATAGGCTCGGATTTCATCGGAGACGCCACCGGAAGCGACAAGCATTATTCTTTTGGGATTCCCGCAGCAGGAGAAAGCGGCCGGCTGCATTTGTTTGAATCGGCGGTTGATCTGCTTTCCTATGGAACGCTTTTGAAACAGTACGGCAAAGACTGGCGAAGCGATCACCTGCTCTCTCTTGCCGGTGTTTACCGTCCGAAAAAGAACATTTCAGAAAGCACCCTGCCCGCCGCCCTTGTACGGTATCTGGAAGAACACCCGCATATCTGCAAGGTGATTTTGCGGTTGGATAACGACCTGACGGGCAAACAAGCCGCCGAAACCATCAAAACCCTGCTGCCGAAAAAGTATGCGGTTGAGGTGGAGAGCAAGCCGCCCCCGCAGGGCAAGGATTACAACGATTTTCTATGTATGCGGCTCGGACTTCCCATTACCAAACGAAAGGAGCGAGCAAAGGAGCGATAACAAATGACGGAACTACTGAATACAGGAAAAAGAATCCGGCATTTTCGTATTCTGCGGGGTATGACGCAGAAAGCGTTAGGTATGGCCGTGGGCTTTCCTGCGGAAAGCGCCGACATACGAATTGCACAGTACGAATCCGGCACAAGGACGCCGAAACAAAACCTGTTGCGCCAAATGGCACAGGCGCTTGGCGTTTCCCCCTCGGTGCTTGCCGTCCCGCGCATAAAAGACGGCCAAGAATTGAGTAGTCTATTGATTGCGCTGAAAGACGAGTGCGGTATTGTGCTGTCCCCGCAATCCGATAACGCCGCAGCGATTTTTGAATCCCACGGAGAAAGGAGCAAAGCAATGAAAACTTATGAGGTTACGATTACCGAAACCCTGCAAAAAATAGTTGAGATTGAGGCAGCTTCACGAGAACAGGCAGAGGAACTTGTTGAGCAGAAATGGAACGACAGCGAATATATCCTCGACGCCGAGGCTTTTGTTGGCGTGGATTTCGACGCAAGAACAAAAGAGCGAAGCCGTGACTATGAACGCTGAAAGGAGTTTTCGCTATGAGTGATGACAAAAAAATTAAAGTTGTTTTATTGGAGCCGTCCAAATTGGCTCGTGCGGTTGAGATCGACGCTTCTCTGGAAGGTATGCAGAAAACCGTCGGCGGGCTGATTGAACCCTTTTATCCCTTTGAGGAAGAAGTTTGTATTGTCTGTAATGAGGAAGGCAAGATCAATGGTATGCGCCCGAACCGCAGCGTGAAAAACGATGAGGGCATTATGGTCGATTTCATTTTTGGCCCTGCCTTTATCTGCGATTGCCGTGGTGAAAGTCTGGATAGTCTTTCCGATGAACAGATCAATCGTTATTCCAAGATGTTTCGTTATCCCGAACACTTGGTAAAACTGAATGATACACTCATTGGCGTTCCATTCAACCCGCAAAGGGATAAAGAACGCTGATCTATTTTCGGCTGGTGGCAAAATGTTCGGCCGCAGGGACGAACCCTATGTGATATACCAGCAAGCATCGCCTTTGTGATACCACAAAGGCACTTGTCAGGGAATCCCCTGAAACCCCTGCTCTTTCATCGCCCCTTTTGCTGAAAAGGAGGGCGATGTTTTTATAAGGAAAGGAAGATTACGCTATGTTTGCATTTCTCTTTTTCATCATCGGATTTCTGATCGGCGGACTTGTCGGCATTACGGTTATGAGCCTGTTGCATATAAATCGCCTGCGAGGAAAGGACGACGAACAATGAACGACCCGATCACCTTTTTAGATTTTTTTAGCGGTGTCGGCGGTTTCCGCAAGGGCTTTGAGCTTTGCGGTATGGTCTGCAAAGGCCATTGTGAAATTGATAAGTTCGCAGACCGCAGCTACCGCGCCATACACGATATAAAGGAGGACGAATGGTTTGCAGAAGATATTACCAAAGTCGCCCCCGGAGGATTGCCGAGGGTCAACCTATGGGCGGGAGGATTCCCGTGTCAGGACATTTCTGTTTCTGGCCGACAAAGAGGGCTTGCCGGAGAACGAAGCTCTCTCTTTTTTGAAATTGTTAGACTGCTCAAAGGCACGCCTGCCGAAGATCGACCCGAATGGATTGTCCTTGAAAATGTTAAAAATCTGCTCTCCGTTAATCGAGGGTGGGACTTTGCGACCGTTCTCTGTGCGCTGGCCGAAATCGGCTATCATCTCGAATACGGACTTCTTAATTCGCGCTTCCACGGCGTTCCGCAAAACCGGGAAAGAATCTACCTTGTCGCTTATCGACATTTTAGAGCCGGAGGTGGACGAAAAGTATTTCCTGTCACAGCGAGCGATGGAAAGGCTCTTATCCAACTGATCGGCGGCACACAGGGCAAGCGTGTTTACGACCCTGCGGGTATAAGCTGTACGCTGATGAGCGAGGGCGGCGGCTTTGCGGGCAGAACGGGAATGTATTTTATCGACCTGTGCAAAGGCAATCCAAGGATTACCGAGAACGCCCGATGCCTGAAAGCAAGGTATGACGGCGGCGTTACCAACCGAAGCTGCGACAATTCCGGCGTTCTCTGTGTGAGCGAGGCTTGCCCCGACCGTACCGAGGAAACGGCGCTGGTTCAGTTAAAACGAAACGACCCGAAAATTCGGGAACAGGATTATACCAAATGCCTGATCGCAGGCTATAACAAAATCGGAGTGAGCAACCGGGGCGAAAGCTCCGGCGTTTTTTATGGCTGCCGTGCCGTTCTCACCCCTGACCGGGAAAAGAAAAGGCAGAACGGCCGCCGCTTCAAAGCGTGCGGAGAGCCCGCCTTTTGCCTGAATACGCAGGACAGGCACGGCGTATATCTCTGCGCCTGCGATTCCTGCGAAAAGGCTATGCCCGTCAAGAGTGCTACCAAAACAGGATATGAGGAAGCAAAATGCGGCGATTCCGTCAATCTTGCTTTTCCCGAAAGCAAGACCCGTCGCGGACGCGTGGGGAAAGAAATCGCCCAAACCCTCGACACTTCCTGTAATCAGGGTACGCCTTTTGCCGGCTGCGGACGAATCCGAAAGCTAACGCCCCGTGAGTGCTGGCGGTTACAGGGATTTTCCGATGAAATGTTTGATAAGGCGGCCGCCGTCAACTCTGACGCGCAGCTATACAAACAGGCGGGAAATGGCGTGACGATTCCCGTTGTCTATGCGGTCGGGAAACGGATTGTTGAAATTCAAAACGAGCTGAACAAGGAGGCGATGAATCTATGAGAAAACGAAATGTTCACATTCAATTCTGGCTGGATAAAAGGGAGGCCGATACGCTTCAAAAAAGGGTCAAGAAAAGCGGTCTGTCCCGTGAGGCGTATTTGCGGCACTTGGTAAATGGGCTTGTTCCGCAGGACGCCCCGCCGCCCGACTATTTTTCAATGATGAGGGAGCTCCACGGTATCGGCAACAACCTCAATCAAATTGCTGTCAAAGCCCATACCTTGAATGTCCTCGATGTGCAAAGGTACGACGAGGCTTGCCGAAAACTCGACGCTGCCGTTAAAAAGATCACCGAGGCGGTTATCCTACCCCGTTCGATAAAATAACGCTATGGCGACAACCTCTATCTGGCGGGTAAAAGGCTGGCTCGGCAAAGTGGTGATTTATGTGGAGAATCCCGATAAAACCGCAAACCCTCAATTTTATACGCAGGAAGATCTAACCGGGCAGGACGGTCAAAACCTGTCTGATGTTATCCGCTATGCCGTCAATTCCGAAAAGACGCAGCAGACCGATAACGAGAATTGTACGGTGGTTCACCGCTTTGTAAGCGGAATCAACTGCTCTCCATCGACCGCCCGTGATGAAATGCTTGCTGTAAAAAAGCGGTTCGGGAAAGAAAACGGGACGGTGGCCTATCATGGCTATCAATCTTTTGCCCCCGGCGAGGCCACCCCCGAAATGGCGCACGAGATCGGCAAAAAACTGGCTGCCCGTTTGTGGGGCGGCCGCTATCAGGTGATTGTGGCGACCCACCTTGACAAAGAAAATCACCTGCACAATCATTTCGTGCTGAACACCGTTTCTTTCGTTGACGGTATCAAATACCACCGCACGAAAAAGGACTATCACGATATGCAAACCGTTTCCGACGAACTTTGCCGGGAATATGGCTTATCGGTAATCGAACACCCGCAGCGTGGAAAATCAAAGCACTACGGCGAATGGCGTGCGGAACAGGAGCAGCGCCCCACTTGGCGGGGGCTGATACGAGCTGATATTGACGAAGCTATCCGGCAATCTATGACCGAACGGCAGTTTTTTGAAAATCTGCGGAAAAAGGGCTATGAGATAAAAACCGGCAAGGATATTTCCGTTCGGCCGCCGGGGAAAGAACGATTTGTGCGGCTGATACGGAATTTCGGTGACGATTATTCCATCGAAGCAATCCGCAGGAGGATTCTCGCACAGAGCCGCCCCGAACGTCCGGCTCCTGAACCTCGCCCAACCGTTATACGGGTTAGGCTGTTTGGCAGTTTGGAAAAGGCGCGCAAGATCACAGGCTTTCGGGCGTTGTATCTTCACTACTGCTATTTGCTCGGTATCTTCCCAAAAGACAGGACACGGGCGAGCCCGAAACGGCTTCACTTCCTGCTGCGGGAGGATTTGCGAAAACTGGACGCTATCGCCGCCGAAACGAGGCTGCTTGTGCGGAATCGTATTGATACCGCCGAACAGCTTTTTTCATACCGTGGCGAGGTTCAGCAGAAAGCAGAATCTTTAATTGCTGACCGAAAAGAGTTATACCGGCTATCCCGGACGGCAGCAGTAAAGACCGACAAGGGCAAGACCGCAGAAATCAAATCACGCATTGCCGCCATTTCCGACGAGCTTGCAGGTCTGCGGAAAGAACTTGCCCTGTGTGACGGTATCGCCGTCCGTTCGGGCATTATCAAAGAAAAAATCAAAACCGTCCGTGAGGACGAGAATCAAAGAAAGGAGAATCGTGAGAATGAACACATCAGGCGACGCAGCAGAACAAATCGTTAGGTTGAGTTTAGAGGGTACGGAAGTTGCCTTAAAGCTGACCGGCTCTGCGGCAAAGAATATCGCCGCTATGATTTACGCTGTCCTGAAAAACAGGGATAAAAACAAAACCAAAGGCAGGCAGCGCCTAACGGGTATGTTGAAAAGCGGCAAGGAGCTTAAAGTGTTTACCGTCAGCGAGGAGCATTTGAAACAGTTTGCGGTCGAAGCCAAACGGTACGGCGTTGTTTACTGTGCTCTGCGGGGTAAGGGCAAATCAACGGACGGTATGGTTGACGTTATGGTTCGCGCCGAGGACGCTTCTAAAATCAACCGCATTGTAGAACGGTTCAAGCTGGCTGCGGTCGATACCGTTTCCATCAAACGGGACATTGAGCAGACCAAATCCGAAAAGACCAAGACAACCGCCCCCTCTGCTCCTGAACAGGCACAGCCGGATAAAGCCGAGGACGACCGGCTGCTTGATGATTTAATGGGAGCTCCCGTGAGAAAGGAGGAAAGCGCGCCCCCAAACCCCGAAGCGGCAAAGACGGAGAAATCCCGTCCGTCCGAGCCTACCTCAAAGAAGCAAAGCAGAACCGCCGAGGGTACTGTTAAATCTCCCGAAGAACGCCCCTCTGTCCGTGAGGAATTGCGGGAAATTCGGGAAAACCGGCAGAAAGAGGCGGATTCTCCGGCTGCTCCCGAACCCACCGTATCAAAAAAGTCACAAAAGCAGCAGACGACTACCCACAAACAGCCGTCCAGAAAAAAGAGTAAGAAAGCAAAGGAGAGATAATTTATGAGCAATTTTGATGATATTTTTGACCCCGCCCTGCAAAATGAAGATTTTGACAAAGAGGCTTGGGCGGCCAAGAAAAAGGCAGAGCGTGACGAGATTTATTTCCTTGCCGATACCACCGCAGAGGAAGTCGCCGCAGACGGCGGCAAGTTCCGTGACTATCTCGATGTGCAGGCGAATTTTCGTCACTACTCCGCTACCAACGCCCTTTTGATTCTGGCGTTCAATAAGGATGCAAGCAGACTGGGCGACAAGGATTTTTGGCGAGATCAGGGCGTGTATATCAAGCGGCAGGAATTTAGCCGCCCGATCAAGATTATTGAATCGAACGGCGAATACACCCGTGATGACGGCAGTATCGGCGTTTCGTACAACATTAAGCGTGTATACGACATTTCGCAGACTACCGCCCGCCCACGAGCCAAACAGCCAGTTTCTCACGACCCAAGAGCTTTGCTGAACGCCATGATTTACAAGCGCCCCGTAGAAATCCGTTCCGTCGATGAGCTCCCGGACCATGCTTCTGCTATTTACGACCACGAACAGAAAGTTATTTTTGTATGCCGAGGTTTGGACGCGGATAATCTTTTCTGCGGGCTTTCAAAGGCGATTGCAGAAGCCGAGATTGCATTGACAACAGATGAATATATCCCGGAAAATGCAAGCTATAAGGCACATTGCGTTTCGTATATTCTCGGCAAGGAGTTCGGGTTTGAGGTGAGCGATTATAATTTCGGAAACCCATCTGACCTTTTGAGAACCGACGACCCGCAGGCGATTCGCGCCGAACTTTCCGAAATCCGAGATACTGCCTATGATATTTCCGCAAGAATGGCCCGGTCGCTGGAAAAAAGCAAGGAGCCCCGGCATAATGAACAGGAGCGTTGAGTATGGAAAAACAGGAAAAACGGGTTTTAACCCTTGACCGATACGAACACGGTGTTGTGATTAACGCCCTCAATGAAATGCGAAACGACCTGCTGGAAGAAGAACGCCCTACCGACATTGTGGACGAAGTTCTCTTGAAAGCGATTGACGCCCCGACAAAAAAAGTAAGGTGCAGGGACGATGAAGCGCGGGAATAGCACTCTCGTCCTCTGCCTGTTTGGGATTCTCCCCGTTGTGTGGCTTGGGCTGCTCATTGCCCCCGCCGCACACGGGGGCTTGCCCGAAATTGTTGCCCGATTTCCTGCGGCGATGAGCGACCCGTTTCATATTGAGCTTTGCGAGGACAGCTTGAAAACTGTCCTCCTTTCTTTATGCGTTTACGGGCTTGCTATCGGGATATTCCTATCTTCCCGCCGCAACTACCGCAGAGGCGAAGAGCATGGCTCGGCGAAATGGGGCAGCGCCAAAGCCGTGAACAAGAAATATCGGGCGGCAAAATTCGAGGATAATAAAATCTTTACGCAAAATGTCCGTATGGGTTTGGACGGCCGAAAGCACCGCCGTTCATTGAATACGGTTGTGGTCGGCGGCAGCGGCGCAGGTAAAACGAGGTTCTATGCGAAGCCGAATCTCTGTCAGGCCAACACCAGCTATGTTGTTCTGGACCCCAAAGGCGAACTTTTACGGGACACCGGCTATCTGCTCACACAAAAAGGATATGAGGTACGGGTTCTGGATTTGCTCAATATGGAGCGCAGCCATTGCTACAATCCGTTTGTCTATCTGCGGGACGACAACGATGTGCAGCGTTTGGTTACAAACCTGTTCAAATCCACGACGCCCAAAGGCTCGCAGTCAAACGACCCGTTCTGGGACACCGCCGCTTCCATGCTTCTGTTGGCGCTCATTTTCTACCTGAAATATGAAGCGCCCCCGGATGAGCAGAATTTTCCTATGGTAATGGAAATGCTGCGAGCAGCAGATGTACGGGAGGATATGGACGAATACACCTCGCCCCTTGACGAACTGTTTGAAAGGCTGGAAATGCGAAATCCCGACCATATCGCCGTGAAGTATTACAAGGACTATCATTCCGGCTCGGCAAAAACGCTCAAATCCATTCAGATCACGTTGGCGGCAAGGCTGGAAAAGTTCAACCTGTCCTCTCTGGCGGCTCTGACCGCTACGGACGAACTGGATTTACCGTCCCTCGGTGAAAAGAAAGTGGCGCTCTTTGCGCTCATACCCGATAACGATACAAGTTTCAATTTCCTTGTCAGTATCTTATACACGCAGCTTTTTCAGCAGTTATTTTATCTTGCCGACCACAAATACGGCGGCGCTTTGCCCGTCCCCGTCCACTTTCTTATGGACGAGTTCAGCAACGTCAGTTTGCCAGAGGACTTTTCAAAAATTCTGGCTGTGATGCGGTCAAGGCAGGTGTTCGTGTCTATTATCCTGCAAAATATAGCGGCACTCAAAGCATTATTTGAAAAGGAATGGGAAAGCATTTTAGGTAACTGCGACGAGTTTCTTTACCTCGGCGGCAACGAAACCTCGACCCACAAGCTGATCTCCGAATCTTATCTCGGCAAGGCGACCATCGACACCAACACCTACGGGAAATCGTCGGGGCGTAACGGGAATTACAGCACGAACTATCAGATTACAGGCCGTGAATTGATGACGCCTGACGAGGTTCGTATGCTGGATAACCGCTACGCCCTTTTGTTTATCCGTGGCGAGCCGCCCATTATGGACGAAAAATTTGATATTCTGAAACACCCGAATGTGGCGCTTACCACAGACGGAAAAGCAAAACCCTATCAGCACGGCGGGACAGAAAACGCTGTGGCGACACTTTCTATCGTCGGGAACGTTTCTGCGGATATTCCCGATCTGGAAGAAACCGAAACCGATTACGAGCTTCTTTCCGATGAGGATATAGAAGCTCTATTTTTCAATTAAGGAGGATATGCGAAATGAAGAACTTTACCAAAAACAAGACTGCAAAGAAACTGCCTATGCCCGTCAAGGTGAAAAAAGGATTCCGCTTTTACTGTGCGGCGGTGCTGACCGTTGCCTTTACGATTGGCTGCTCTGTAACGGCCTTTGCCGCCAGTGACCCTTTGACCGTTGTAAATAATTTGAGTGATTTTATCTTTGGGCTTATCCGTGCGGTCGGATTGATTCTGCTTGGTTGGGGCGTTGTGCAGGTTGGCCTTTCCTTTCAATCCCACGACCCGAGCCAGCGTTCACAGGGATTTCTGACGTTGGCGGGCGGCATTGTTATCACATTTGCCAAAGAGATTCTTACCCTGATTACCGGCTGAAAGGAGGACAATTCCAAATGGAAAAATGCGAGTGTTATATCCACTCTCTGAAGCAGGGAGAAAAACACGTCCTCGGTGAAGCCACGATTCTCAAACGCTTGGGCGATAACGACTATCTGGCCGAGGTGGGCGGCGTGAAATGCCACGCCATATTCAATCCTTTTGTCGGGCGCTACTTTGTAGACGACGTTTACGGAATCATTCATACCCCGCCAGATCGGGACGCCCGATAATCGAAAATACGGCAATGAGGGGCAGGCCGAATAAACGGTCTGCCCTGATCTGTCTGAAAGGAGGAATCTGTTTTGAGTGATAACTGGGTTGTGCAGAACCTCGAAAATGCGCTGGAAACGTGGAACAGCAAACTTGCCGAGATATGGCAGCTTATCACGCAGTCGCCGGAGCAATTCAAAGGCGGCGGAATATGGGCGGTCATTGTCAATATTCACGGCGCAGTACAGGCTATCGGACTTGCGCTTTTGGTGCTGTTCTTTGTCATCGGCGTGATGAAAACCTGCGGTTCATTCGCAGAACTGAAAAAACCGGAGCACGCTCTAAAACTTTTCATTCGTTTTGTGTTGGCAAAAGCCGCCGTCACATATGGTTTGGAATTGATGATGGCCTTATTCAACATCGTACAAGGACTTATCAGCACCATAATGACCGCCGCAGGCTTCGGCTCGGCTGCACAGACCGTTTTACCGGCCGAAATCGTAACCGCCATTGAAAGCTGCGGATTTTTTGAATCTATCCCTTTATGGGCGGTGACGCTGATCGGCGGCTTATTCATCACCATATTGTCTTTCATTATGATAATGACCGTATATGGGAGATTTTTCAAATTGTACCGTGCGCCCGGAAGGGCTGCGGCGTAAGCCAAAGCAGCTCGCGGGCAATTTGGGATTCTGCCAGTAGCGCGGCAGTAGGAAAAGGGATTCCGAAGGGAGGTGCAAATTACCCTATCACCAACCGATTTATCCGGCGGGGAAACCCAATGGGGAGTGTAGCATATCGGTAACGTCGTAAGTTGGGAAACTATCGAACCACTACTGAACGGCAAGGTGAAACGTTGTGAATGAGGAATAAAGCTGGATTGCTTGAAGGGCAGTCCAAGGCGGCATACTTGAGCCGGCGGCGCAGGATAGTTGTATTCGCCGCATGCCGTGGCAATCGGTGACAGGTACACGCCGATTGCGAAATACCCACGACAGCCAACCGCAGTAAGCGGATAACGGACGAAAACCCATTCCGACATCACAACACGCTGTCCCAAACTGCCTAACCGGGGATTGCCTAACCTGGAACGCCCCTATAGGCTATGGCTTTCAGAGCCTGAAAATCCGGTATGGCAACGGAGCCGCCGTAGTAGTCCGAGCAAGGGAAAGTCTTGCACATGGCGAAGGGCGGCAGGATATCAACCAAACTATCAATGGAAAGGTGCGTGAGGCACTATGAGAAATCCAAAGAACGTTTTGGAAAGTCTAACATCAAAAGCAGCAAGCAAAGATTACCACTATCAAAGGCTCTATCGAAACTTGTACAATCCTGCATTTTTTCTGCTGGCGTATGAGCGTATCCAAGCAAAACCCGGCAACATGACAGCCGGAAGCGATGGGAAAACAATCGATGGCATGAGTATGAAGCGAATTGAAGCCCTCATTCAAAAACTGAAGGATTTCAGTTATCAGCCAAAACCTGCCAGAAGAACGTATATCCCAAAAGCAAACGGCAAAACACGCCCTCTTGGTATTCCGTCCTTTGACGACAAGCTGGTGCAAGAGGTGGTGCGCATGATACTGGAAAGCATTTATGAACCCACCTTTCACGTTACTTCCCATGGATTCCGCCCAAAGCGGAGCTGTCATACGGCTCTGCAATATATCAAGCGGAACTACACGGGGGTCAAATGGTTTGTTGAGGGTGATATCAAAGGATGTTTTGACAACGTTGACCATCATGTGCTGGTACAGATACTGCGCAGGCGCATTGCGGATGAGCATTTCATCGGCCTGATTTGGAAATTCCTGAAAGCAGGATATATGGAAAATTGGGTGTACTACAACACCTATTCCGGTACCCCGCAAGGGTCGCTGATTAGCCCAATTCTGGCGAATATCTACCTCAATGAACTGGATGTGTTCATGGCGGAGTATGCCAAATCCTTTAACTGCGATACAAAACGGAAAATCAACCCGGCCTACAAAAAGCCGTTGGATGTCCGGCGCGGAAAACAGGAATGGCTGAAACGCAATGAAGCAAAAATCAGCGAGGAAAAACGCCGTGAGGTCATGGCGCAGATACAGGGACTTAATAGCCAACTGCGCTCTATCCCTTACAGCGACCCAATGGATACGGAATACAGACGGGTTGTTTATGTCCGCTACGCTGATGATTTCCTGATTGGTGTAATTGGGAGTAAAGAGGATGCGAGGCAGGTCAAATCCGATGTGGGAGCGTTCATCAAGGAACATCTTCACTTGGAGATGTCCCCGGAAAAAACGCTCATTACTCACGGAAACGACTTCGCCCACTTCCTCGGATATCTGATTACAGTCAGCCGGGAACAAAACAGTACCCGGACAAAGACGGGTTTTACACGCCGAACCTATGTAGGAAAAGTCAAGCTGTATGTGCCCAAAGAGAAATGGCTGAACCGCCTTCTCTCCTATGGCGCGCTGAAAATCAGCTATGACAAAACCCATGGGAACAAAGAGGTATGGGAACCGGTACGGCGTCCGGGGTTGATACGTCTGGATGATATTGAGATTCTGAACCAGTACAATGCAGAAGTACGGGGCATGTACAACTATTATCGGCTGGCAAACAATGCAACGGTGTTGAACGCTTTCCTCTATGTGATGAAGTTCAGCATGTACAAGACCTTCGCCGGAAAATATCGGACGAGCATGCGGAAAATTATTCGCAAATACTGCCACAACGGGGATTTTACCGTATCGTATCCAACGAAAAACGGGACAAAATCCGTGGTGTTTTACAATCAGGGCATGCGTCGTAACGACAAAGTCGTTGTAACGGAAAACCCGGACATTATTGGCAGGGCTAACGAGAATCGCCGCTATACCCGGCTGACAGACCGGTTGCAAGGCCATATCTGCGAGTTCTGCGGAACCGAAACAGAAGATATTGAAATCCATCATGTCCGAAAACTGAAAGATTTAAGTGGTAAGGCAGAATGGGAACGCCAAATGATTGCGCGCAAACGCAAGACAATGGCTCTGTGCCATTCCTGTCATGTAAAGCTGCACAATGGAAAGTTAGACTGATATCTGGAAAGCCGGATACATCGAGAGGTGTACGTCCGGTTTGGAGGGGAGCGTTTGGAAACCTACCGCAGTAATGCGGCAAGGCGCTGGGCGCTTACCCTACTCTATACCGCTATCGCCCCTGTCCCTCTCTCGGCTTTTGCGGGAGAACCGACGCAGAATGTGGGAAAATCCTTTATCAAATCCTATGCGGCGGTATGTTTGGAGGGTGCGATCATCGTCCTCGGCTGTATCATTTTCTCTCTCTTTGCTTCGGCGCCGCCCGTGGTTGATCCCAACGCTGCGGCCGTTACGCAGGTATGGAGCTATATTGGAGAACTGATTTTTAACATGATCGTGTTAGTCGGGGCTGTGAAAATGGCCGACCGTGTTGTGCGTGAAATGATGGGACTATAAGGCTTCTTGCACAGATTCGCAAGAAGCTATTTTTTATGTTAAAGGAGCGATATGCTATGAACTCATATGAAGAAAAAAAGCAAAGACGAATCGACTATTACAACGAAAAAGCGGAAAAGTTTGAACAGGAAAGCAGCCGTCTTTCGCAGGAATCAAGCAAGATGATCGACGCTATCCCTATGGGGCAGCCGCTTTTAGTCGATCACTATTCCTATAAATCCGACAAAAATTATCGTGACCGTGCGTGGGGCAAAATGGAAAAATCCGTGGAAGCCGGTAAAAAAGCGGACTACTACCGCAGCAAGGCGGAAGCCGCCGAGAAAAACACCGCCATTTCCAGCGACGACCCCGAAGCGGTTACGAAGCTGAAAGAAAAGCTGGAAAAACTGCAAAACTTCCAAAGTCATATGAAAAAAGTCAACGCCTACTATCGCAAAAACGGTACGATGAAAGGCTTTGAGGGCATTTCCGATGAAAAAGCGGCAGAGATTGACGAGGCTGTGAAAAACAGCTACTCGTGGATAACCGCCCCTTATGCCCCTTATGAGCTATCCAACAACAACGCTGAAATCAACCGCTTAAAAAAGCGTATTGCCGCTTTGGAAAGCCGTGCGGAGGTAGGATTTGTCGGCTGGCAGTTCGAGGGCGGCGAAGCCGTTGCCAACGAGGAAGAAAATCGGTTGCAGCTTCTTTTCGATGAAAAGCCAAGCGAGGAACAACGGAGCAAGCTGAAAAGCTGGGGTTTTCGCTGGTCGCCCTCTAATAAGGCGTGGCAGAGGCAATTAAACGACCATGCGATTTATGCGGCCGGACAGATTGATTTTATAAGACCCCTCGACGGCCGGACACCCCGTGAAATTCAGCCAAAACCGAAACACAAGGACGAGCAGGAACGCTAACGGGAGGTGCAGACTTTGGAAGTAAAGATCAATCGTGAAATACGCAACTATACAGAATCCGTTTTTTTCGGATTGTCCTTGCGGCAATTTATTTTCGCTATTTTAGCGGTTGCCGTCGCCGTGGGTCTGTATTTTCTCTTAAAGCCCTATGTTGGGACGGAAACCGTGAGTTGGGTTTGTATTCTCGGTGCGGCGCCATTCGCCGCTATGGGATTTGTGACCTACCACGGAATGAAGGCCGAACAGTTTTTATGGGCGTGGCTGCGTTCTGAAATGCTGGAACCACGGGAAATCCGTTTTGAGCCGGTCAATTACTATTATGAAATGCTCAAACCGATTATCGAAAAACACGAAAGGGAGGGTTAAGCCAATATGATGAAAACATTAAAGCAAGCGTTTACGCAGGACAAGGAACGATACCATGTCCCCCGCAAAGTGCAGGACGTTATTCCTATCCGGCGTATCTGGGAGGACGGGATTTTTCAGGTCGGCAACCGTTTCGCAAAGACGTATAAATTTTCGGATATAAACTATCTCGTCGCAAGCCCCGAAGATAAAAAGTCAATGTTTTTGACCTATTCCGAGCTTCTCAACAGCTTTGACAGTGGAGCAACAACAAAAATCACGATCAACAACCGCAGGCTGAACCGCAAAGATTTTGAACAGGAAATTCTATTGCCTATGCGGGAGGACGGCTTGGACCGATACCGCCGTGAATACAACGATGTGCTGCTTGCAAAAGCAACGGCCGGCAACGGTATTATGCAGGAAAAATATATCACGATCTCCGTAATAAAAAAGGATATAGAACAAGCCCGGTCCTACTTTGCCCGTGTGGGTTCGGATTTGACTTCCCATTTTGCCGCCCTCGGTTCCAAATGTACCGAACTGGGCGCTGCCGATAAGCTGCGAGTGCTTCACGACTTCTATCGCCCCGGCGAGGAAGCCGTTTTTCATTTTGACGCCAAAGAAATGATGAAACGAGGACACGATTTTAAGGACTATATCTGCCCTGACAGCGTGGAAAAGCACAGCGATTACCTGAAGCTCGGCGAGAAATACGCAAGGGTTATCTTCTTGAAAGATTATGCTTCGTATGTAAAGGACGATATGGTTACGGAACTTACCGACATTGACCGAAATATGATGTTGTCGATTGACGTTATCCCTGTGCCGACCGACGAGGCGGTGCGTGAGGTCGAACGAATCCTGTTAGGGATTGAAACGAATATTACCAACTGGCAAAGGCGGCAGAACGCCAATCAAAATTTTTCTTCCATCGTTCCGTATGATATGGAGCAGCAGCGAAGCGAGCTCCGGGAATTTCTGAATGACCTGACGACAAGAGATCAGCGAATGATGTTTGCCGTGATTACGCTGGTTCACGTCGCCGACACCAAAGAACAGCTTGACAGCGACACCGAGGCGATTTTGGCAACTGCCCGAAAACATATGTGCCAGCTTGCCGTGATGAAGTACCAGCAGCTTGACGGGCTGAATACGGCTCTCCCGATTGGCCTGCGGAAAATCAATACCCTGCGTACCTTAACGACCGAAAGCCTTGCGGTGTTTATGCCGTTTAAGGTTCAGGAGATTCGGGAGCCGGGAGGTATCTTCTTTGGAGAAAATGCCATCTCCCACAATCTGATTCTCTGCAATATGTCAAACCTTTTGAATCAGTCGATGTTCCTGCTCGGAATCCCCGGCTCCGGCAAGTCGTTTTTTGCTAAACTGCTCATTATCTTTCTGGCGCTTGCCACCGAGGACGATATTATCATCTGCGACCCGGAGGGAGAATACACGCCGCTTGTGCAGGCCATCGGAAAGGACGCTTCGGTGATTCATATTGCGGCGGGCGGCCGTGACCGTATCAATGCTATGGATATGGTCGAGGGCTACGGCGACAACAATCCGATTGTCGATAAGGCGCAGTTTATTATGTCGCTGGTGGAACAGATCGACCCAAACGGCGTAGGCGCTCATCATAAATCCATTATCGACCGTTGTACCGACGCTGTTTACAGGGAGCAGGCGCAGACCGGCAAGGTTCCTACGCTCTGCACTCTGCGTGAAAAGCTGCTGGAACAGCCCGAACAGGAGGCGCACGACCTCGCCCTTGCTTTGGAGCTGTTCACTTCCGGCTCTCTTGACGTATTCGCCCACGAAACCAACGTAGATACTTCGAGCCGCATTATCTCCTATGATATTCACGACCTCGGCGCACAGTTAAAGCCTGCCGGACTTCTGACGATCACCGACGCTATGCTCAACCGTGTTACGACAAACTGGAAAAAGGGAAAGCGTACCCATCTGTTTATCGACGAGTTTCACGTTGTTTATGAAAATGAATACAGCGCCAACTTTTTCAATTCGGCGTGGCGGCAGTTCCGCAAAAGGAATACCCACCCCTGCGCCATTACGCAGAATGTCGAATATTTGCTGGATTCGGTGCAGGCAAGCACGATGCTATCCAACTCGGAATTTGTGGTGATGTTGAATCAGGCGGCTTCTGACCGCGCAAAACTTGCCGAGCTTTTGAATATCTCCACCGAGCAGATGAGCTATATCACCAATGCGGACGCAGGCTGCGGCTTGATGAAATACGGTGCTTCTCTCGTCCCGTTCGTGAATAAGTTTCCCAAAAACACCGAGCTTTACAGGCTCATTACTACCAAGCCCGGTGAGGGCGTTATGGGAGGTGCCGTAAATGGAATCGCAAACAATTAGTTTGAACGTCCACCCGCAAATCCTCGATTTATACGAAGTGTTGGAGAAAAACGGGCTGCACAAGCAGAAAGAGGACGTACAATCTCTTGTGGGATATGTCGAGAGTATGGAATACAATCTGTCCGTGATGATGAATGAAATTCAGGAAATGCACGCAGAAGTAAAACGCCTGCACGACCGGGGAATCCGTAACCAATGCGGCAAGATCATTTCAAAGGCAGAAGATAAAATCCATCAGGCTAAAACAATGGTCTCCGTTATAAAGGTACGGCTGATCGACGCCGCCGGAAACGCGGTGAAAACCTGTAAGGAAAAAGGAAAATCGGCGCTGATACGGGCGGTGGAAGCTATGCGGGTTTCCACCGCCCTTTCCAAAATCAAAAGCGGATGCTCTCATATGTCACAATCTATGCGCCAAAGCGCCGGTCAGATTGACGTAATTCGCGGGGAACTACACGAAGTCGGCGGGCATATGAAAAACGCAGGCCGCGCCCTTTTAGGCAGATCGGCGAAACAGGCCGGTAATCTGGAAGCGGACAAAGGTATGCTTGCCAAGCTGCGGGGCTTTCTGGAATCCTGCGGCGACACGTTTTCCAAAATGGAGCGAAATGCGGATAAGCTGATTGATAAAATCCAGCAGAACGAAGAACAGACAAAGCAAAAACAGTCGGTCAAATCTGATCTGCGCCAGCTTAAAACGGAACGCCTTGAAAAATCCAAAGCTCCGGTTATCAAAGAGCAGGCGAGATAAAACAGGAGGACAATCTATGAAAAGAAAACTGATACTTGCGGGGGCGGCGTTTTGCGTCGCCCTTTTCTTTTTCTCTGGCTTTATGCTCTGCCGGCAGTATATTGATGACAAAAAGAGCGCCGAAACCTTTGAAACCATTTCTGCATTGGTCGAGGAAGAAACACCGGAGGTCGCCCCGCAGGAATCCGAAACGGAAACTACAGCACAAACCGCCTATGAGAAATATGCGGCGGTGTACGAACAGAACACCGATTTTGTGGGCTGGATTTCCATTGAGGGAACAAATATCGACTATCCCGTTATGCAGACCATCGACGAACCGAATTACTATCTGAAACGGGGGTTTGACAAGCAGTACAGCGCCTACGGCGTTCCCTATGTGCAGGAAAACTGTGACCTCGGAATTTCTGACAACTGCGTACTCTACGGTCATCATATGAGCAATGGCTCGATGTTCTCCGATCTCTGCAAATATGCCGATGAAAATTTTTACCGGGAACACAAAATTATCCGTTTTGATACCCTCTCCGGTTTCGGAGAATATGAAGTGATCGCAGCGTTCAAAACCACCGCCTATTCAGAACAGGGATTTAAGTATTATCATTTTACCCTTGCCGATTCTGCGGAGGACTTTGACGCCTATATCTCCAAATGTAAGGAACTTTCTATCTATGATACGGGCGTGGGCGCCGAATACGGCGACAAGCTGATTACGCTTTCCACCTGCGAATACAGCAGAACAAACGGCAGAATGGTTGTCGTAGCAAAACAGGTCGCCGCCCCTGACGGGGAGGTGGGCGGTGGTGAAACCTGAAAAATATGTCCTTTCTCTTTCGGGTGGGAAAGATTCAACTGCTATGCTCCTGCGTCTCTTGGAAGAAAACCGCCCTGTTGATCTGATTCTGTTTTGTGATACAGGGATTGAATTTCCGCAGATGTATGAACACATCAACCGTTTAGAGGCGTATATCAACAGACCGATTATCCGACTGAAAGCGGAGCACGATTTTGAATACTATTTTAACGAATACTCTCCGAAAAGAAAAAATCCTGCTTTGGCGCAGTACCGGGGTATGAGTTGGGCAGGCCCACGAAACCGTTGGTGTACGGGTATGCTGAAAATCCGTGTTATCGACACCTATTTGAAAAAGCTGAAAGAAAACTATACGCTCATTCAATATGTGGGGATTGCCGCCGATGAAACAGATCGGTTAAAAGACAAATGCTATCCGCTTGTCGAATGGGGTATGACCGAAAAGGACTGCCTTGCCTACTGCTATGCAAAAGGATTCGATTGGGGCGGCCTGTATCGCATTTTCAGCCGTGTTTCCTGTTGGTGCTGTCCGTTGCAGGGGCTTAATGAATTACGAAAACTCTATCGGTATTTTCCTGATTTATGGAAACGTCTTGAAGAATGGGACGAGAACACTTGGAGATCATTTCGCAAAGACTATTCCGTCCGTCAGCTTGCCGTCCGTTTTGATTTTGAGAAAAAGTGGCAGGCAGCAGGCGGAAATATTCGCAGCAGGGCGTTTTACTCTGCTCT
>ULQM01049734.1_pt1 | contig 45347 bp, 55 predicted proteins | sample 1954451 | NCBI WGS metagenome assembly ULQM01 (sample SAMEA4835655, study PRJEB28245) | human gut metagenome | biome: gut microbiome; material: fecal sample | place: Denmark | collected 2008 | reverse complement strand
ATTATTTTAATTTTATATTTGACTAATGTTATCAAATTTTTGTTTTTAGCGATAAATACGCACTTTTATAAATTACTGCAGTATCAAGTTAGAATGAATTTTAAGGTATTTATACGACTTTTTAAAAGCCCATTTACACGGCGTTAAACATATTGATACGGCGTAAGGCTATTTAAAAGATAATGCACACTCTAGAATAGTGACGTTTCTATTCTTATTTATATATCCGCCCGTTCTTACTGGAGATTGATTTCTCTAGTAGGGATTGTTCTATACATGATAAGAAGAATTGCTGATCAAATCCTTCTAACAAAGTATGGGATTATCTCCATAAACCTGGTTGGTGTCAAAATGGAGTTAAGCAATAAAATGATTATAGATTTTGTTTTTATCAATCTTGATCTAACCATTTATGCTTGCGGTAGGTTAACGAATGGACTTACGAAAAATACGGGCCAAATATCTTGAAATTCTTAAAAATAGAATACTAGAAAGTGATATTCGATTAGTAATTCTAAATAATTTAAAAATATGATAAAACAAAGATACAAAAAGATAGTTGTACACAATTAATTTGTTTGTCTATTGGCAGGCTGAAAGGATGGGATAATATGTTGCCTACTATTAAAAGACTTTGCCTAACGTTAGGGGCGCTATTTTTGTGTGTATCTTTGGCTTCGTGTACTTCATATTTTAAACCAATTTCACCTGGGGAGTATTTTCCGGTTAAAGTTCTTAAAGATGAAGAAGAAAAAACTTTTGACGAATTTACTATAAAAATTGAAGAAATTAATAGGGAAGAATTTGAAAGCCAAAAATATAATGTTTTTCAAGATTCGTGGTCATTAAGTAACTATCAACGCGAAGGGATTTTTTTGTCCTTTGATTTAAGAATTGTAGATGGAAATACTCGGCAATCAATTCCAATTAAATGTTATGATTTCTTTATAGAAAAGACGTATTGGAAAGAATTTCAAATTAAAGCTGAAAGCAACATATTTGATTTAACTTTTATTCATTACACACCATTGGATAATATAATTAGTTTTACAATTGAACAAAATGAAAAAACAATAATCACTGAATATCAATTAGAAAGGAGATAGGTGATTAAGAAATTATTATTAGTTTAGTTGCAAGTATCTAATTGTTTTCGCTTAGCAGAATTGAAAACATTGACCCAAATGCTCCTAATGAAAAAGTTCAGATTGATGGAAACACATATACTCAAGCCATTAAAAACCGCCTTGCTAACGATTCAAATGTCCTTAAAGTCACCTCCCATTTAAATGGTGGAGCATATAACGAAACAGGTTAATTAATTGCTGCTCCAGATAAGAGCTCTTTGTCAATGAGCTTCGCTACATTTGGAGAGCAGCAGGATGAAAACGGCAATCAATTAAATTGTCATTTTGTCTCTGAAACAATATCTTTCTCTCATTTTATGGTATATTTTATGGGAAAGGAGCTAAATATGAGAGAATTCGATTATCGTAAATTGGAAGATCAAAGTTGGAACAACGATATCCTTCTTAAGATTGGCCATCTTCATGAAGCCAAGATTAAACAGAAGCTATATTTAGCTCAGACACCTAGTGAGTTAAAAAGGCTAATTGACACTGCTAAGATTCAAAGCACCCAGGCAAGCAACGCTATCGAAGGTATCAGGACGACTGATTTCCGGCTGAAACAACTTCTTAATGAAAAGATAAGCCCGAAAAATCGGGATGAAAAAGAAATAGCGGGTTATCGAGATGCTTTAACTATGATTGAGGAAAGTTTTGAAGATATTCCTCTAACACCCAATCATATCTTGCAACTGCATAATGTTTTATATTCTTATGCCACTCACGTTAGCTATGGGGGGAAGTATAAGAACGTCCAAAATTATATAAGCGCGACCGATGAGAAGGGGAACAGTTTCACTTTATTCACTCCTCTTTCCCCTTTTGAAACCCCGTTAGCGATGGAAAAAGTATGCGATGAATATAACAAGGCAATCGAGAGGAGATGTCTTGACCCTCTTCTTTTAATTCCTATTTTTATTCATGATTTTTTATGCATCCATCCTTTTAATGATGGAAACGGACGAATATCACGTTTGTTGACTAATTTACTTCTTTATAAATCGGGTTACCTAGTTGGGAAATATATCTCTCTAGAAAATAAAATTTCTCAAACCAAAGATCTTTATTATGGTGCTTTGCTAGCTTCCCAAAAGGGGTGGCAAGATGGGGAAGATGATCCGACCCCCTTTACTGCTTATTTATTAAGTATCATTGAGATGGCCTATCAAGATTTAGAAGAACGAACAAAATTAATATCAAAGAAACTATCCTCATATGAATTAGTCAGCGAAGCTATCAAACATAAAGTTGGAAGAATTGCCAAAGCGGATGTGTGCAACTTATGCCCTAATTTATCTGTTAGCGCTATTGAGAAAGCAATAGCCAAGATGGTCAGAGAAGGGCTGTTAGAGAAACATGGAAAGGGAAAATCAACCTATTACACAGTCAAATTTTTCCGATAAATCTTCTAATTATCGTTCCCCCTTTTGTTTTTTGTTACTTTGATTTTCTAAATAACCTTTCAAAACTCAGCTATTTTTATTGAAATATAGTTTCTTTAACTTGGTGGAAACTAGGGTCTCTTGTTTTTCCTGCACAATTAGTTAGAATAAAATCATCTTAAAAGAAAAGTGTTTTGGTTCACGAAGCCTTTTATCATTTTTCTACTCATCACGTTTTCTGTGTTAAGAGGAGGAGGGCAATGACTAACGAGCAGAAATTACGATTAATGGTTCAAAAAGAGCTTAAGTCAAAGAATGTTTATAAGGGATCTTATAATCGTCTTTATGGCGCTTGTGAAAAAGAGTATCAAGCCGCGGTGAATTCCGGTCGAACTGAGGAAGAGGCTTTGAAGATTGCAAAAGCAACCATTAATGAAAAGGTTAAAGGGCAATTTAAATGGCCGACTATTTCCAGATATCGTTTTTCTTTCTTAACGAGTGCCATAGTTCTTTTCTTCTCTTTAATTTTCGCTATCTGTGGTTTAACAATGCCTAACGTTATGGGACTTTTTGAAGTCCTTTTCCCTATCTACTTTTTAGCAGCGGTATTCATCCTCATTTATTATTTAATGACCCTTAAAAAGAGATGCCTATTAGATATGTTTGTAACTTTTCTTTTATTTGCCTCTCTGATAGCCATGTTTTCTCAGTTATGGGGTTACGTCTTTTGGGGAAATCACCTACTGGATGGTACAGTGAATTCCTATTGTGCTATGCAATACATTTTTCCTGGCCTAAGCATTTTTAATCAATATAGGTTAGAAGGAACAACTGAAAAATTCCCTTTAGTTTATGAGCTAATCGGAACCTATTATCATTTTGATCCAACCATTTTGGTTTCTTTGGGTTGCTTAATTAGTAGCATTGTCTTTATTTACAAAGAAGGGAGAAAAAAATGATATGGTGACTCTGCTTATATTAAATATGTGGATGTTTCTGGCATACGGCAAACAGCTTTAGATATCTTGTCCAGTAACCTTTCAGATGATCGCACAGCTCAAGACTATCATGAGCTACTCTTCCCTAATGGTACAAGACGAATAAGAATTGAAGCTCATAAGAATTATCCAACTAGTGACCGAAATAAAGGCCGCATATGTATTGGTAAAACAAGCTTTGTTACGAAGGTGAACCAAAGTTAATTGATGGACAAAAATCATAAAAACTCAATAAAACAGCATCATCAAAAAGAAAGTTATCGAGAAAATGATTTGATATCAATCAGAAAAATGATGTAGGGAGGCAACCGATGAGCTTAAAGAATAAATTGCGAAAGATGGTCAAGGATGAATTGAAGAGTAAGGACTACTATAAAGCCGCTGATGATCAGCTTTATGAAACCGCGAAAGTGGAGTTTGAAAAAGCTCTTGCTAATGGGAAAAGCGAAAAAGAAGCCTTACGGATCGCTAAAAAATCATGTAGGGCTAACCTTAATATGATGTTTCCCGAGAAAACCCTATCGGTTTATCGTTTTGCTTTTATCGCTAGTTTAATGGTCTTTGCCATATCTTTAATAATTATGATTCTTGGTTTGTCCTTCTATGATGTCAGCGTCGAGCTCTTTGTTATTTACATATTATTTGTGCTCTTCGGGTTCTTTCTTTTTATCTATACCATAGCGACCTTTAAACAACGAAGCTGGCTAGATATTGCCGTTGTTGTTCTTCTTTTTTCAGCGATAATTGCAATACATATTCAATCCTATAAATATAATCTCTTAACTTACAACGGTGAATATTATTACGCTTTGCATTACATCTTTCCCGGACTTCTAAGGAGGGATCTCATGGTGATAATTGATCCTTATGTGATTCCCTACCTATATGAAGTAAAAGATTCCTTCTATTTCTTCGATCCGACTTTGGTAGTTTCTTTTGTCTGTTTAGTCACAAGTTCTATCTTCATAATTAAAGAAGGACATGATCGGAAGAAATTAGAAATAGAGAAGGAAAATTCTTAGAGCTTTTTATCCCGGTTTAAGAAATCGTCTTCCATTCGGTAGCTGGTTTTATAGCCGGGATTTTCTTTTGGTCGTAAAGCATTAGGGTAGAGAATATCAGCCTTAATATCATTAGCGATTTTTTGAAGTCGGTCATAGATGAAGTAGGGGTCTTGGATATCTTCTAAGACCGCTCCTTGATTTTCGGATGCGATATAAATATCTCCAACTTTACATAAACGCTCGATGAGGCCGATTCGAATATTGACGCTGGTGATTGAAGAATAGTTAATGCTTTGAAGGTTTGCGCCAATCAAACCTTTCTTAATGATGATTCTTTTATCAGTAAAAGCGTACTCTTCTAACTTCTGCCTTCGGCTAGCGGTCACGATGTTCGTGATCCATATCCAAACCGGCAAGAGATGGAAAAGGAAGAAAACACAGACGATGAGAATCACCCACCACGGAATCGAGGGGACGAAGACAAATAAGGCTGTCATGAAGGCAGCATCGAATAAAAGCCAGATAAGAATGATAAAAAACATCTTAAAGAAAGCGTTCAAAATGAAGGATTTCCGGTAAGGTTTTCCTTTCCAGAGAATCTTTTCATCTTCTCCGACGAGCGATTCGATCGAAGGATCAAAATTGACCCCTTCCTTTTTAATAAAATAGTTTTCTTTAATCGGCTTCATATATCTTTCCTTAACATAACTATAAAGCAAAGAAAGAAAGTTTTAAAAGGCAGCAGGAAAGTTTTTTGGACAAAAGGGAGATTTATTTATCTTATACTTATGAGGAACGATGAAAGTATCCTTAACGACGGCCGAAAAGTTCTTACGTGGCGATGAAAATAGCTTCGCTGCGATTTACCAAGCTTATAAACATTTGGTCTTTTTCTTGGTGCGTTCTCTCTTGGTTGACCAATCTTTAGCCGAAGATTGTTATCAAGAAACTTTCCTAAAAGTTTGGGAAACAAGAAGCAACATCAAAAGCCCTTTCGCGGTGGAAAAGTATCTTCTCACGACCGCGAGAAGGCTAGCCATTCAGAAGAACCAAAAAGTAGTAGGAACACTTGACGAAGAACATGAACCAGTGAGCTATGACGATTCTTATCTCACTGATTTAGAAGCTTCTTTGACATCTAAAGAAACCTATGTGGTCGTCCTCCATGCGGTCTTTGATCTCTCTTTCCGGGCCATTGAAGATTTAACCGGAATCAAGAAGACCGAAGCTCACTTAATCTATAAAGGAGCGATTAAGAAACTCCAGAGTAAATACGAGGTGAAAAATGAAAAAACAAAAAATTAAAGCAATGTTTGCAGAGAAAATTGAAAAACAAACGCCGGAAATTATCTCTTTAGAAGAGAAGAGTAAACTGGAAGAAGGAACGCATAGAAAGCTTAAAATGGCTACCGCTTTAGGGAGCGGTGTCGTCGCCTGCGGTTTAGTGGTGGGGATTTCTTTTGCTTTAGCTAAACCCCAAAATCCATATGGCAATGTCATCGCGAAAGCCTCGGCCCCAACCTTTTCCCGAGATATCTCCCAAAGATCCATCGATATCTATAAGAGCGCCGTTCAAAAGACTGTCCCTCTTATCTATGAAGTGGTTGATAAGTCCAAAGCTTTCTCTCTCGTTGATTATTTCCTTAATTTAGCCACTATCTCTTATCTTTCTGGTGAAGAAGTGCAAGAAGGGATGTTGAAGTTTTTTAATGCGAAAAGCCAAGAAGAAATCGGGAGAGCCGCTCATGAGATTGCCTGTTTAGCTGGGGCAACTGCTGAAGGTGGGACTTATAGCGATTCCTTTGGAGCCAAGTTCGCTAATACTTTGTGGGTCAATACCACCAACTTTAATGCTGAAGCCTTTGAACCTTTAAAAGAAGCCTTCCAAAATGATTACTTCGGGAGCTTAATCAATGGCGAAATCACCGTTGATAAAGTAAATAGCTTCCTGAAAGAAGAATTTTCTTCTTTCCCCATTCATCCAGAGCTAAAAGAAGGAGATTTACAGCCAGGTTTGACCTCCGCTATCATCACCGCGTACTATCTCTTCGATTATTTCACGCCAGAAATTCAAAAATCCCTTTTAGATGCCATTCAAAATGGCTCGATGATGCTTCCGTATTATGTTGATGGAGTGAAAGAAGAAGTGGTCCCTTATCTCCACTTAGAAGCTACTTCTAGCTACGTTACGCATGAAGGGCTCTTTAATGGTTACACGATGGATGCTTTAAATCATTTAGTGGTGAACTTTTTCCAAAAGGAAGAACAAGCGACTTGGGAAGAGGCGATCCCTCATATTATTCAGGAAGATTACACTCTTACTTGCGATACCATTAGTGATGGTAAGTGGGAGGGATGGAATACTCCGATTGAAATCGAAGTTCCTTGTTTTGAACTTAATAGCAAAGTGGAAATCGATAAAACTTTATATAAGGTTGACGAATTAAAACCTCTTTATGCAACCGGTGCTTTCCTCGGCCCCATTTTCTCCGACAGTCAAACCCTTGCCTCTTATTTTCAAACTTCCATCATGCGGTTCGATTATGAAGGCTTCTACGCGGCGAGTGTTACCATTGCGAGTGGTGATGAATCATCAGACAAAGAGGGACCAGAACCCCGCGTTGTCCGCCTCGATGAGCCTTTCTTCTTCATCGTCGATAGTCCTTCCGCTACAGTTAGTGGGACTAATGAAGTGGTTAGCATCCCGATTGAAGTCGGTTTTGTCAATGATCCAGCCTATGAATTAAAGGTTTAATTATCGCTTAAAAACCCGTAAAATAAGGGAGGAGAAATACCTCCCTTTTTTATAAAATATGGAGGTTTTACAAGGAAAAATGGATTTTTCGGGGATTGAAAAGCTTAGTCTTGTCGACTTTGATCAAGTGGTGGCCTGCACTTTATTTTTTGGGGGCTGTAATTTTCGTTGTCCCTTCTGTCATAATGGCGATCTAGTCCTTAATCCCGGCTCTCTTCCGAAGCATCCTTTTGAGGAAATTTTGTCTTACCTTAAGAAGCGGAAAGGTATCTTAGAAGGGGTCTGTATCACTGGTGGGGAACCCACTTTAATGAGCGATTTAAAAGACAAAATCAAAGCCATTAAAGATTTGGGTTATTTAGTGAAATTGGACACTAATGGAACGAATCCTGAACTTTTAAAAGAATTGATTGAAGAAAAATTGATCGATTACGTCGCTATCGATATCAAGAATAGCGAAGAAAAGTATAACCTTACGGCAGGAGTTACAGTCGACTTTAAAAAAGTCAAAGAAAGTATCGATTACCTGCTAACTCACGACTTCCCCTATGAATTCAGAACGACCATTGTCCAAGAATTTCACGAAGAAAAAGACTTTGATTCTATCGGGAAGTTGATTAAGGGAGCCCCGAAATATTTCCTCCAAAAATTTGTAAGTAAAGATACCTGTTTAAAACAAGGCCTCCACAGCATTAAAAAAGAGGAAGCCGAACGCTTCCTCGAGATTGTTAAACCTTATGTGGGTTATGTTTCGCTCCGTGGTTACGAGTGAAGAGCGAGATATTTTATCGCGTTGATAGCCGCTATTGCGCCATCGTTACAAGCGGTAATCGCTTGCTTAACCGCCTTTAATCGACAATCCCCGGCCGCGTACATCCCCGGGGTTTTTGTTTGCATATTGTCATCGGTAAGAATATAGCCTTTTTCTAAATTGACGAAGTTTTCAAAGATTTCGTTTTGGGCTTTCTTTCCGATTGCAACAAACGCTCCTTTAACTGGAAGTTCTTTAATCTCCCCCGTTTTTAAGTTTTTATAGGCAATCTTCTCTAAATCATTATTCCCGATAAACGCGGTAGTCTGGACGTTACTGAGAATTTTGATATTCGGTGTCGCCTTGACTTTTTCAATGAGCATCCGTTCACCGAACAGTTTATCAGTCAAGGTGAGTAAAGTGACGTTTGGGCAATAAGAGGAGAGGAGTAAAGCGTATTGAAGAGCGCTATTAGCATCCCCGATCACCGCAGTGTCTTGCCCCTTAAAGAAGGGTCCATCGCAGGTCGCGCAATAGCTGACCCCTTTGCCGGATAATTCTTCTTCCCCCGGAACATTGAGCTTTAAGGATTTAACGCCGGTCGCGATGATCACGGTCTTCCCGTAATAGGTCCCGTACGTTCCCACTAAAGCGAAGAGGTCATCTTCTTTTCTTACTTCCGTGATGGTATCGAGCTCAAAGTGAACTCCTAAGTTCATCACTTGGGTGAACATCTCATCCGCGAGTTTGGTTCCCGAGATTGTTTCTTTAGTCGGGAAGTTTTCTACCCTCGGAGAAGTAGCGATTTGCCCTCCGATTGATTCTTTTTCTAAGAGCAATACTTTTTTGTCATCCCTAAGTGCATAAAGAGAGGCCGACATTCCTGCCGGGCCTCCCCCTATGACCATGACATCATAAATTTCTTTAGGCTGCATGGTTCTTAACTTTTTCGACGTAGCCTCTGATTAAGGAAGCATTGTCGTAGACTTCTTTGACTTCTCCGTTGCGTTTGACTAGTAAAGTCGGGGCTTTCGAGATGTGATACTTGCTCACTAAGTCCGCGTGTTCTTCCGCGTTGACTTGTTCATAGTGAATCTTTCCTTGATCGAGGAAGAGTTTCGCGGTTTTGCAGTTGGGGCAAGTGGGAGTGGTGAAGAGGACGAGTTCATCTGTCGCTTCTTCTTTCACTTCTGGCTTCTTGATTTCGCAAGCACCGGTCTTGGTGTCGCAGTAGGTTTCCGGGGTGATTTTATAGGTCTTTCTTTCCTTGAATTCTTGGGTTTTCCCCGCGTTCCAGTTCTTGACCGGCCGGTAGTAACCAGTGATTCTCGAATAGACTTCCGTCTCTTTTCCGCAGTGCGGGCAGACCCATTGCTCACCGCTTAAGTAGCCGTGTTCGGCGCAGACGCTATAGGTCGGACTCATCGTGTAGTACGGGAGCTTATAGTTTTCCGCGATCTTTCTCACCAGCTTCATGCAGCTTTCCCAATCGGGGAGTTTTTGCCCGAGGAAGGCGTGGAAGACGGTTCCGGAGGTATAGAGCGTTTGGAATTGATCTTCGATATCGAGAGCGCTGAAGATGTCATCGGTATATCCGACGGGGAGGTGGCTACTATTGGTGTAGTAGGGGTTCTTCGCATCGCCGGAGGTGATGATATCGGGATAAGTTTCTTTATCGTGCTTCGCTAAACGGTAAGCGGTACTTTCCGCCGGCGTGGCTTCTAAGTTATAGAGGTCACCGCCATAACGTTCTTGGTAATCGCTTAAACGGTTCCGCATGTTATTTAACACTTCGACTGTGAAGTCTTGCGCTTCTTTGTGGGTTAAATCTTGTTTAATCCACCGGGCATTTAAGCAAGCTTCATTCATCCCGACTAAACCGATGGTGGAGAAGTGGTTATTAAAGCTTCCGAGATAGTGCTTGGTGTAGGGGTATAAGCCCGCTTCAAGGAGAGCCGAGATGGTTTTCCGTTTGATGGAGAGGCTTCTGGCCGCGATATCCATTAAGTGATAGAGCCGGTCATAGAATTCTTCCTTATTAGCGCTAAGATAAGCAATCCTCGGCATGTTGAGAGTAACAACACCGATGGAACCAGTGCTTTCACCGCTTCCGAAGTAACCGCCACTCTTTTTCCGGAGTTCCCGTAAATCGAGCCGGAGCCGGCAGCACATCGACCGGACGTCGCTGGGCTTCATGTCGCTATTGATGTAGTTACTGAAGTAGGGGGTGCCGTACTTAGCGGTCATCGTGAATAAGAGTTTATTGTTTTCCGTCGCCGACCAGTCAAAGTCTTTGGTGATGGAGTAGGTGGGAATCGGGTATTGGAAACCTCTTCCGTTCGCGTCTCCTTCAATCATCACTTCGATGAAGGCTTTGTTGATCATCGCCATTTCTTCTTTACAGTCTTTGTACTTGAAGTCCATTTCCTTCCCACCGACGATGCAGTTGAGTTCCGCCATATCGTCCGGGACGGTCCAGTCTAAGGTGATGTTGGTGAAGGGAGCTTGGGTTCCCCATCTGGAAGGAGTGTTGACCCCATAGATGAAGCTTTGAATCGCTTGTTTCACTTCTTTATAGGTCAAGTGATCGACTTTGACGAAGGGAGCGAGATAGGTATCAAAGGAGCTGAAAGCTTGAGCACCCGCCCATTCGTTTTGCATGATGCCGAGGAAGTTAACCATTTGATTACAAAGGGTCATTAAGTGGCGAGCAGGAGCGCTCGTGATCTTTCCTTGGACACCGCCTAAACCTTGTTGGATGAGTTGTTTTAAACTCCACCCAGCGCAATAGCCGGTAAGCATCGAAAGGTCATGGATGTGCATGGCCGCGCTTCTATGAGCTTCCGCGATTTCTTTGTCGTAGATTTGGCTCAACCAATAGTTAGCGGTCACCGCTCCGCTATTGCTTAAGATTAAACCGCCGACCGAATAGGTAACCGTGGAGTTTTCTTTGACTCTCCAGTCATTGATTTTTAAGTAGTTATCGACAACTTTCGCATAGTTGAGCTCGGTGTTCTTCATTTCCCGGAGTTCTTCGTGTTTCTTCCGGTAGGACATGTAGCTCTTAGCGACCGTGACATAACCGCTTTCGATTAAAGCGATTTCAACGGCATCTTGGATGTCTTCGACATTGATGATGTTGTCTTTGATTTTGTCATTGAAATGGGAAGTGGCTCTCAAGGCTAATAAGCTTAAGATATCATTCGACATCGCCACGTGTTCGGCGTCGAAGGCCTTGAGTAAAGCGTTCTCAATCTTGTGGATGTTAAAGTCCACGATACTTTCATCACGTTTCTTAACTCTTAACATAATGAGTTTCTCCTTTGTGTTTCGTGTCTCGAAAAACAGATTCCTTTCTCTCGCAGATCTGTTTTTGTTGCTCACGTATATTAAGACCTCCATGAAAGCGATACAACCCTTTTGCTCCATGAAAATTCTTTCAGCTCCATGAAACATTTTCATGATAAAAAAAGACGAAAAATTTACCCGAAAAAGATATAAATTTTTCAACCTTTATTTGTATGGTTCAATGTCAATAATCAATTTCTAAGACTTTTTACGGTGTCTAGTATTTTGTTAAAGGCTATTAAAAATCGGAATCCAGATATCATTGATCAGCCACTTGGTGATGCTGAAGGAACTATCATTTAAGCCAATAAAATTACTAATGTTTTCCCCGATCATCGGAAGGGAGGTTAAGGTATAGATGACGAAAGCCACACCTAATGCCATAATCGCCCACCTAACAAGATTTAATAGCATACCTAAAATCCTCGAATACATCGCAGGTTCCTTCTTTTTGAAAGGGAAGAAAAGCTTCTTTAATAACTCGATAATTAAATAAACTAAAGAGAGGCCGGCGTAAAGGATTAAGAAAGAGACGCCCGTTAATAATAGCATCGTCATCCCGCTGGCAAGAGTGGGGCCCAAAGCCACTATTTGGGTGGTCGCTAAGGAAGTGGCGAAGTGGACGAGAATGCCGGAAAGCGCCTCCGGTAAATGGATGGCCGCTAAAGCTTGCGGAGCGTAATTCGCTAAATCATCGATATTCACCATGAACCCATAGAATTGTTGTTCTTTAAGTAAACCATCGCTGAAGTTATAAATTTGTTTACCTAAGTCTGTTGGATATAAGGCGGAAGCCAGAGTAGTGGAGAGCAATATTGATATTAAGAAAATGACGACCGCCACAATGAGCGGCATGATTAAGCGCCAAAAGCCTTTCCTCGCCCCTTGAATGAGGTAGACGAGGAGCAATACTCCAAGAACAATATCGATAATAAATCCCATCTTTTTGATTGTAGCCATTTTTTCCATTGGCTACAATTTCTTTGGCCAAAAAAAGGAGAATTTTTATGGCAAAAACAAAAGGAAAAAAAGAACACAAATTCTGGAATGAATTTAAGGCCTTCATCAGTCGGGGCAATATGCTCGACCTGGCCGTTGGTGTTGTCATCGGGTCCGCGTTCAACGCGGTGGTGACCGCTTTAACCAATATCTTACTCAGCATTTGCACCTGGGCGGTCCCTGGTGGCTTAAGCGGTTTAGTCACCGTTTTACCCGCGGTTACCGATGCGCAAAAACCGGCTAACGGATGGAACGTCACTTATTCTTTAGCGGAATACCAAAAGATGATTGATGAATTAGCTTCCGATGGAAGCGCGAGCCTTTTCATCTCTAGCTACACCCAACACGGTAATAACTTCTATTACAACGGTGTCGCTTTAATCGACTGGGGCGCCTTCATTAACGCTATCATCAGTTTCTTAATCATTGGTTTTACCTTATTTATCATTGTTAAGGTTTATCAAAAACTTTCTGAAAGAAGCAAAGAATTAAAAGCGAAAGCCCTAGAAGAATATTATAAGCATCACCCAGAAGCCCGGCCGGAAAAAATCGTCCAAGCGCCCGGTGCTCCGGAAATCACCGAAAAAGATTTATTACAACAGATTTTAATCGAACTTAAAAAACAAAATACCACCGTCAAAACCCCTATAAAAGAGGAGAAAAATGCCAAATAGCATCCGTCATTATAACTTTGAAGAAATTGAAAATTTCCGTGATTTAGGAGGCTATGAATGCCGTTATGGGGTCACCCATTATGACGTCATTTATCGGTCAGCGGCTTTCGGTCCCTTAACGGAAAGGGATAAAGAGAAGTTTAAGTCTTTAAACATCAAAAGCATCATCGATTTACGTGATCCAGCGGCGAAAGAAAAGCATCCGGATCCCATCTTTGAAGGGGTAAAGCATTACACCTTAAATGTGAATGGGAACGGAAGAATCGCGAAAGATCGCGCTGATATGATCGAAAGCTATTTTGAGATGTTAGAAGACCCCTTTACCGCGAGAAAGATATTTTTAACGCTGGCGTTCGCTCCGAAACCGACTGTCATTCATTGCACAGCCGGGAAAGATAGGACCGGCGTGTTCTGCGCGATAATCTTGCTTCTCAATGGTGTCAGCATTGATGACGTCAATAATGACTATTTGTTATCCCCCTCTTTACTTCCGAAGTTACACGCGAGAAGCCTCAATAGACCGGTGAAGATTCCGCAAGAAATTCTTTACCCCGATAATGAGTTCTTCTTAGACTTTTATAAAGCCTTCATCGCGAAATACGGAACCTTGGAAGAATACTTAGATAGCATCGGTATCGTCGAAGATTTACCGGTTTTAGAAAGTTTATTAGGGAAGAGAGAACGTTCCAGTGGAGCGGTCATCTTTAACGGCAAAGGTGAAGTGCTCGTTGAACACATGGAACTCGGTCACTATTCCTTAGTGAAAGGCCATATCGAAGCGACTGATAAAGACGAAATCGCTGCTTGTTTAAGAGAAGCGAAAGAAGAAGTGGGCTTAGACATCTTAATTAAAGATGATTGTCCAGTGATGGAAACCCTCTATTCTCCGTACGACGGAATTATTAAAACCGTCGCCTGGCGAGTAGCGGACACCATCAACGAAGACATCAAAACCGATAAAAAAGAAGTAGCGGATGCTTATTGGTTAACCCCGGAAGATGCTTATCACGTCTTAAGCTATACCTCTGACCGGAAGGTCCTCGAATGGGCGTTCTACCAAAAGAGCAAAGAATTAAAGGCCTAAGGTCTTAATGATATATTCAGCATACAACCGGCACACATTGATGCCGGTTGTTTCTTCAATACCCGTCACAAAAGCGTTGCTATTGACTTCGGAAAGGACGGGTTCTTTATTTTTGCCTTCTAAAAGATCAACTCCGGCGTAATCGAGTTTCAAAGCTTGGCAAACTTTTTCAGCCGTTTCGATATAGGAAAGGGGAGGGTTAAAAGGAAGGCCTCTTCCCCCGCGGGCGAGGTTACTTCTAAAATCGCCATTATCATTGACCCTCTTCATCGCGGCGATAAACTTACCGCCGATGACAATTAAACGGTAATCAACCCCATAACTTGTTTCGATGAATTGTTGGTAAATCCTCGGGTTATAACGATGGATGAATTCAAATTCTTCAAACTCTTTTCGATTCTTTAAAAGATAAACGTTGTTTCCCATGGAACCATAGACTTCTTTTCCCACTAGCGGATATTTAAGCTCTTCTTCGACTCTTTCAATAAAGGGAAGAGAAATATTTTGAGAGTAATTTAATGGTCCAAAAATGGTTTTAGGGACATTGATATTAGTGCCCACTAAAGCTTCATAGGTTAAGGCTTTATCGTCGCATAATCTAATGGCTTCTTCGCTATTGAATAAGCGTAAACCATTATGTTCTAAGGCTTTCGCAACATGGGTATCTTTGTCGAGATAAAGACCGAAAAAATACTTTTCTTTCAAGGAAGTGTAATTGAGGTGATTATCTAAAAAACTAAACAATTCCGAGTTATTTTTAATGATTAATTCAATATCGAAAGCTTTTAATTCCTCTTTCATTCGATCTGCAAAATGTTGAAGGGGAGCTAGGATTTTATAGGCATTAAGGATACAAATGGCTTTTTTCATCGGACATATTCTAGCACGCTAATGAGGAGGAAAGAATATGACTGAAAAGTTCCTTGTAACAGCATTGACATTAATATGCTATTATTTTGGCATATGAAAGATATTAAACCTATTTCCTCTCTTCGTGATACGGCCAAACTTTTAGATGACCTCAAAGAAGAGGGGATGATTACCATCACCAAGAATGGCTTTAGCTCGATGGTGATTTTAAGCCCGGAAGAGTTTGAACACTTAGTGGGGAAAACTTCTCCTAGTGTTAAAACTAAACCTAGCTTTGAACCTCATCATTTTTTGAAGACGAACACTCATGACCCCTTAACCTATTTAGGGCAAGACTTCGTGCGGGTTAAAGCTGATCCTATCTTTATTCATTTAGGGGACGTTAAGAAAAATTTAAAAGCGATTAAAGAATCGTTAAAGAAAAGCGAAGAAGAACATGTTTCCATCACCCTTTTCCAAGAATTATCCTTAACTGGTTATACTTGTGGAGACTTATTCCTTACCGAAAAACTTTATAGCGATTGTGAAGATGCTATCGAGGAATTAGTGGAATTCTCAAAAAATCTTCATGGTTATTTTATTGTCGGTTTACCATTCTATTATAATGGTTCGCTTTTCAATGCGGCCGCGGTAATTGGGAAAGGAAAAATTTGGGGTATCGTCCCTAAAACCTATATCCCTAATTACCGGGAATTCTATGAAGCTCGTTACTTTAAAAAAGGCAGCGAGGAAGTTAATTACGTATCTTTTGCTGGGATCAAAGACATTCCTTTCGCGAGTAAACTAATCTTTAAGAGTACAGAAATTCCTTTAGCCTTTGGGATTGAACTCTGTGAAGATGTGTGGACGGCTGATCCCCCATCCACCAAGATGGCTTTAAATGGGACGAATGTGATTTTCAATTTATCTGCGAGTAATGAGACAGTTGGAAAGAATAGTTATCGTCGAGACCTCATTAAAATGACCAGCGCGAGATTAATCAGCGGTTATGTCTACTGTTCAACCGGTCGCGGTGAAAGCACATCGGACGTCGTCTACGGTGGCCATTCAATTATCTCGGAAAACGGAAAAATCCTTGCAGAAAACCAACTTTTTGAAGGAAATCCTGTTATTGCAGATATCGATTTAGGCCTAGTGGAAGAAGAGAGAAAGAAGATGATGACCTTTGAAGGGGAAAGAACTTTAAAGGAAATCATCCTCGAGACTTCTTTTCAAAATTACACCGATTTAAGACGGGAAGTTCATAAAAATCCTTTCATTCCCGAAGGTGAAATCAATCTTTCCTTAGTCAAAGAAATCATGCGGATGCAGGTGGAGGGTTTAAGAGAACGGATGCTGAGCGCTCACGCAAGACAAGCTTACGTTGGTTTAAGCGGTGGTTTAGATAGCACTCTCGCTTTCCTGGTTGCGGTCGAAACCTTTAAGAACCTCGGTTGGGATTTAAAGGATGTTCACGCGATAACCTTGCCTTGCTTTGGGACGAGCCAAAGAACGCACGATAACGCTGAATCGTTAGCTAATTTAGCGGGTACTTCCTTTAAAGAAATCAATATCAAAGCCAGCGTCATTCAGCATTTGAAAGATATTGATCATCCTTTAGATAATCACAATGTCACTTATGAAAACGCTCAAGCGAGAGAAAGAACGCAAGTACTTATGGATATCGCTAATGAAAATGGTGGCATCATGGTGGGTACCGGTGATTTAAGCGAGCTCTGCCTCGGGTGGTGCACTTATAACGGGGACCATATGTCGATGTATGGGGTTAATGCCTCTATCCCTAAGACTTTAGTGAGATATTTGGTGAAAGGGTATGCGATGATGCACCCTTCTTTAGCCGCTCCTTTACTCGATATCTTAGATACCCCGATCTCTCCGGAATTATTACCGCCAGTTAAGGGGCAAATTTCCCAAAAAACCGAAGACACCATCGGGCCCTATGATTTACACGATTTCTTCTTATTTTATTTCTTAAGGTATGGATTTAATCCCACAAAGATATTCCTTTTAGCCCACGTCGCTTATTGCGATACTCTAAGTGACGAAACTATCCTTCACTGGGAAGAAACATTCTTTAAGCGCTTCTTCCGTAATCAATTTAAGCGGAACTGCGCTCCCGACGGAGTAAAAGTTGGTTCAGTAGCGGTCTCTCCCCGGGGGGATTTACGGCTTCCTTCCGAAATATCGGAAGAAAGTTATTTAGCGGAATTAGAGAAAATCTCTACTAAACTTTCGAATAATGGTAAACTTTAGAAAAGAGGAATTTATATGAACGGAGAAAAGAGCCAAGATGTGGTTCTCACTGACACTGAGAAACGACAAAAATTGGAAGAAGAAGCTAAGAAATTAGAGGATGAACGTGAAGTAAAGAAAGAAAAACGGAAAAAGAGTATTCTCCGGGAAGTAATCCGTTTCGTCATCATCGGTGTTTTGTGCACGCTGGTGGATTTCGGCGTCCAGTACTTGATGATGTGGGTCTTTAATTATGTTGGCCTCACTAACTACGCGGAAGGTTACATCAGTTTAGCTTTGGCCTACACGATCGCCTTCTTAATCGCTAACGCGGTGAACTTCCTCTTCAGTGGTACCTTTGTCTTTAAAAACGTCGATAAGAAAGTTAACAAGATGGGAGGGAAGACCTTCCTGGTTTACCTTTTACTTGGGGCTTTAGGCTGGTTACTTGGTCTCGGCGTTCAAGCCAGCGGTATCGCGGTCGCTCAATTCGGCTTTGGCTATACCGAAATCTCCAAGAACTTTGTCGAAGTTAATATCAGTGAACTTTGGAACGAAGGCGGCATTACCTTCTGGATCTTCGTCATCGTCTTCTGCATCAAGACGGCGGTCACGATGGTTTATAACTACTTAACGAGAAAGTTAATCATCTATAAAGCTCCGAAAAAAGAAGAAGTTAAACCGGTGGTGGAACAACCGAAAGAAGAACCGCAACCGGTAGTGGAAGAAGAACTTAAAGAAGGTCCGATTGCGGTCCCGCTCGTCACCGCTAGTCGGTTTAAAAAAATCTTCCAAGAAGAAGTTGATAACACCTTTGGGGTGGGACAAAAGAAATGCACTAAAGGCAAGGCTTGGAAGATGATGTATGAGGAACTCGAAGAATTCGATAAGACTCACAAAAAGAAAACCAAAGAACCTTTAGTTCGGGAAGAAACCGAAGAAAAGAAATAGTTTATGTTGGACGTCCTTTTGCTCGGGGGAGGAGCGAGCAGCTTGTTCCTCCTCGCTCAGATTAAAAAAGCACGTCCTTTTTTGCATGTTGGCTTAATTGAAAAAGAGCCTTTCACCGGAAAGAAACTCTTAGCGACTGGAAATGGGCACGCTAACATATTGAATAAAGATTTAGCGAAAGATAAATATAATCATCGCGATTTTATCGAACCTTTTATTGATAAATATCCCTTTAAAGTTCTTAAGAAAAACTTTGAAGAAATCGGGATTGAAGTCAGAGAAGAAAATGGTCTTTATTACCCTTTAAGTTATTCCGCAAAAAACTTAGTGGAAATCTTAAGGCTCAGTCTAAAAGGGGTGGAGGTTTATAACTTTTATGTTAAGGCTTATAAAAAGATTGATGGTGGCTATGAAGTAACCGACGGGAAAACCAATGTTAAGGCCAAAAAACTGGTGATTGCGACCGGCGGTAAAAGCGGTAAAAACCTTGGAAGTGATGGGAGTTTATTTAGCGTCTTAAAAGAACACGGTTACGAGATTAAGCCTTTGAAACCAGCTTTAGCTCCATTACCTGTTAAAGAAAAGATTCAAAGCCTAAAAGGCATTAGAAACAAAGCAAATCTCAAAGTCTTTAAAGATAAACAATTGATTTTCGAAGAACGGGGAGAAGTACTGTTTCGGGATAAAGAACTGTCCGGTATCGTCACCTTCAATGCTTGTAGCGCTATAACTTGGAAAAACGCCTTTCCCTGCGAGGTATCTTTAGATTTATTGCCTGATATTTCGGAAGAAGAATTAACCAAAATGCTAAGGGAAACTAAAAATGTTTTAAAAGAAAATTATCTGTCTTCTTTCTTCGTTAAACCTTTGGGTGATTATCTGCTCTTAGAAAATCAAAAAACCAAAATACCTCTACAAAAACTCATTAAAAATCTTGTTTTTCACGTCCATAACCCCATAGATTTTATGTCTTCCCAGGTTACAAATGGGGGAGTTTCTCTTAAAGAAATAACATCTAATCTCGAAAGCAAAAGGGAACCAGGCGTCTACTTTGCTGGTGAAGTTCTCGATATCGATGGCTACTGCGGCGGCTTTAATCTTTCCTGGTGCTGGATGAGCGCTCTAACGATATTAGAAGCTTTGCTGAAGACTAATTGATTTGTAAAATGGTTCTTTGAGCTATTAAGACAAGACATTTGCCCCGATTTTTGGTTGACTATCTTTTTAAGATAGACTTAAATATCTATGCTTTGTTTTTAAGCGAGGTTTTTTATGAAATATACGAATTTATCCAAAACATTGACCCTCGTCTTTCATTCCTTGATCGCGGTGGCCTTTGGAGCACTCGGCTTTTATTTCGCCTTCTTCGTCGTTCCTTATTTCTTGATGAGCGACCCCTTAGTTTGGCGGGCCAATTTATTTGATGCTTCTTATTATCTCTATCTCGAATTTGGGACTCTTGGTTTAGCTTTCTTAGTGTTGAGCGCTATCGGGGCGTATCACTCCTTCAAGAGCTTTGGCCTTTCCGGGCAAAAGAGCGATGAAGAAGTGGTGAAGAGCTTCAACATCTTAATCGCTGAAGGTTGGATTGCGGGTTTAATCTTAATGCTCGACGCAGCGGTATTATTCGATACGTTAGGTACGGGTTCCATCGCCTTCCCGATTGTCCTCTGCGTTCTCTGTAGCATTATTGTTCTCATCGGGACCAACATTCCGATGGTCAAACTTTATGACAATAAAGACCAAAAACCTCTCATCAAAACTTTCCTCTTTGCGGGCATTGTGGCTTTTGCTTCGTTAACCGCTAATACGGCATTTACGATGATCGGTTACGCGACCGGAACCGTTTCCGGTTTCACTTCTGGTTATCTCTTTAACCAAGTTGCTATCGTCTTTGCGATTTCTCTCTTAGTCCTCATCGCCTTAGTTCTTACCCGGGTCTTCCTTAAACCGGAAAGAAATAACGGCTTAATCATGAGCGTCGGTTTCGGGGCTTCGATGGGCATCGTCGGTATCGGCTTTATGATTCTCGGGATCCTCGACCTCGTCTGGGGTGAAGATTTAGCGGTCCACTTAATCGGAAGCCAAAATAGTGGCTTTGCCTTCACTGGCTACGGCTACGGCGTCATGTCGATTGTTGTCGGCGTTCTCTTAATGGCGGGCGCGATTGCAATCGCGGCTTCTTTCCTTCTTCCGAAGAAAGAAAAAGCTCACCACGCTTAATTAATAAGAATCGAAATTAAAAGCCCGATTGATTAGTTCAATCGGGTTTTCTTTTACTTTACTTAATCTTTCCTTCGTCGAATTGGCTTTGAAGGTTTTCTCGAACGATATCGGTTCCGAAGTTACGGATATAGACGACTTCATCATATAAGTTTTTAACTTCTTCCGAGACGTCTTCCCATTCCGCGATTAACTTATCCATCGCGTATTCCGGAACGACCCGTTCTTTACTCCTCATCTTGTTTTGTTTCCTCGCGATATCGAAGGGGATATCGAAGATGACGAGGATATGCTTATCGAAACCAGGGGTGGCGTCAAAGTACATCTTCCGATATTTATTTTGCAAGTTTGTCGCATCCGCGATAACGGTGCTATCTTCGTACATCGCACCATATTGATTTAATCGATCTTGGAACGTCTTCCACACTAAACCTTCATCCCGGAAGTCTTGAGCTTTCCCAAACAGTTCTTCCCGGATGTCATCGCTACTGACGATAAAGGTGTGTTCTCTCGCCGCTTGGTATTTCTTTGCCCAGGTGCTTTTCCCGCTTCCAGGGACGGCTGACAAGAGAATGAGGGTTCGCATACATGGATAATAATACGTGATTTCTGGCTGAAAAAAAGAAAAATCGCCTTCTTTCTCTTCAAGTTTTATAATGTGCCTATGAAACGTGAATTGATGATTTTTAGTTTAACCTCCAGCGTTGAACTCGCGGAAGAAGTGGCCGCTCTATTGAATGTGAAACTTTCAAAAAGTGAAATTTGCCACTTTGCCGATGGCGAAATGCTAGCGAGGCCGATCGATAACGTGAGAGGGAAAGTTGTTTATATTATTCAAAGTACTTCCAGTCCTGTGAGCCAAAGACTGATGGAACTCTTGATTTTCTGCGATGGCTTAAGGAACGCTAACGCGGAAGAAATCAACGTTGTTATCCCGTATTACGGCTTCTCTCGGCAAGATAGAATCGCGAGAGTCGGGGAACCGATCACCGCGAAATTAGTGGCTAACCTTTTAGCGACGGCCGGCGTGAGTCACGTCATCACAGTCGACCTCCACACCCCCCAAATCCAAGGCTTCTTTTCTTGCCCCGTCGATGATTTATCCCCGATTTCTTTATTTGGAAAATATTACCGGGATAAATTAAAAGACTTAGGCATTAGAACCGAAGACGTCACCGTCGTTAGCCCTGATCATGGTTCCATCCACCGGGCGCGAGACTTAGCGAGTGAACTTCCTTTATCGACGATTGCGATCATCGATAAAAGACGTCCCGCTCCGAATACAGCGGAAGTGGTAAATGTCGTCGGTGATATCAAAGGGAAAACCTGCATTATCACCGATGATATTATCGATACGGCTGGTACGACTATCGCTTCCATTAAAACTCTATATGATCATGGAGCGAAGAATGTTTTAGTCAGTGGCACTCACGGTATCTTTAGCGGGGGAGCGGAGGATAAATTATGTGACGCTAATATCAAAGATTTAGTTGTCACCAATACTATCGAGCAAAAACACCACTTCGCCCATACTATTTCTATTGCCCCGATGATTGCGGGTGTTATCAAAGCCAGCGAAGAAGGCAGCGAAGTTCCTGATTCTTGGCTGTCATTTTATTGATTAAAGGGTATAATCACCCTCGCACGTGTTCTTCCTCTGAACCACGTCTAAAAAACAAGGAGGTCATCTTATGACCAAAACTACTAAGGGAATCGTCGCTAATGCATTGATTGCGGCGATTTATTTTGTATTATGCATGATCAGTGCACCAATCGCGTACGGGGCGATTCAATTTCGAATCGCGGAACTATTAGTTCTTCTCTGCTTCTTCCGGAAAGACTTTGTCATCGGGGTTACCATCGGCTGTTTCTTAGTCAATATCACTTCTCCCTTGATGTTCTACGATATGATCTTTGGAACTTTGGCGACTTTAGTGAGTGCGTTGATGGTAGCGTATCTCAGTCCCCGTCTCTTAGTTGCTGTTATTTATCCAGTTATAGTGAACGCGTTCGTCGTTGGAGCGGAACTTTATTTCGTCCTCAGTGAACCTTTCTGGTTTAGCTGTTTAACGGTGGGACTCGGGGAATTAGTGGTGATGGTGGCTAGTTACTTAATCCTTCTCGCTATCATGCGGAGAAACTTCTTTAAGGATCTCTTGAAGCCGAACATTCACCAATCGGTGACCTGGTAGATATAATTAAGCTTATGAAAAAGAAATTTGGAATTGAAATAACCCATATCGATGAAAGTTGTAAAGGCCGGACCGGTGTTCTACATACCTGGCACGGGGACGTCGAACTCCCGATGTTTATGCCGGTCGGAACTCTAGCGACCGTTAAGACCTTAAGTCCGGAAGAAATCAAGTCTTTAGGAGCGGGCGTGATACTCGCTAATACATACCATCTTCACCTGAGACCGGGTGAAGAAATCGTAAAAAAGGCTGGGGGTTTGCATAGATTTATGAATTATGATGGCCCCATCCTCACCGATAGCGGGGGTTTTCAGGTATTTTCCCTGCAAACCTCGCGTAAAATTAACGAAAATGGAGTAATTTTCCGTAATGATTTAAATGGGAATCTCGAAGAATTTACCCCGGAAAAAGTGATTGGAATCGAAGAAGCTTTAGGAGCGGATATCATCATGAGTTTCGATGAATGTATCCCCTATCCGGTGAGCTATGAATATGTTAAAGCTTCCACCGAACGAACCCTTAGATGGGCGGAACGCGGCTTAAAAGCGAAGACCCGTCAAGACCAAGCCCTCTTCGGTATCGTCCAAGGTGGGGAATTTAGTGATTTAAGAAAAATGGCGGCCTCCGCTTTAGCTAAAATGCCGTTCGATGGTTATTCGATCGGGGGAACTTCAATCGGAGAACCAAAAGATGTTTGTTTTAGAATGATTGACTATGCGGTAGAAAATCTTCCTAATAATAAACCTCGTTACTTAATGGGGGTCGGGAGCCTCGATTATCTTTTAGGTGGGATTGAAAGAGGGGTCGATATGTTCGACTGTGTCCTCCCCACCAGATTAGCGAGGCACGGGGCGCTATTAACTTCCAAAGGGAGAATCAACATTAAAAACAGCTGCTATAAAGATGATTTCACGCCGCTCGACGATGAATGCGATTGTTATACCTGCAAAAACTTCACGAAAGCTTACCTTCATCACTTATTCGTCACCAATGAAGAGTTTGGGAAACGTTTAAATACCATCCATAATATCCGCTTCTTAATCCGGGTGATGGAAGGAGCGAGACAAGCGATTAAAGAAAATCGCTTCTTAAGTTACAAAGAAGAAATCCTCAAGAAATATGGGGATGAGAGAGGCTTCTAATGGATATCGAATTATTTGATTTTTATTTACCGGAAGAATTGATCGCTCAAAGCCCAAAAGAACAACGTGATCAATGCCGTTTAATGGTTATCGACCGCGAAAATCAAACCATTGAACACAGGGTTTTTAGTGATATTTTGTCCTATTTAAAGCCCGGTGATGTTTTAGTCAGAAACAATACCAAAGTCTTACCCGCTAGGCTATTGGGAGTCAAAGATACCGGGGGAAAAGTCGAAGCCTTACTCTTAAAAGACTTAGGTGACGATACTTGGGAATGCTTAGTTGGTAATTCCAAAAGTGTTCACGTTGGAAGCCACCTCTCTTTTGGGAATGGTCTTTTAACTGCCGTCTGCGTGGCTAGAAAAGAAGAAGGAATCCGGCACTTAAAATTCATCTATGATGGAATCTTCTTGGAAGTCATCGAAAAGATCGGTTTAATGCCCTTGCCGCCTTATATCAAGAAACAATGTGAAAATAATAATGATTATCAGACCGTGTACGCGAAAGTGTTGGGAAGCAGTGCGGCCCCAACGGCGGGTTTCCATTTCACTCCGGAACTCTTAGAAGAAATCAAAAAGAAAGGGATTGAAATCCTCGATATTACCTTGAATATTGGTTTAGGAACCTTCCGGCCTGTTCAAGTTAAAGACACGAAAGACCACGTCATGCATAAAGAAAGTTACCATATGGGGCAAGATGTCGCGGACCGTCTCAACCTCGCAAAGAAAGAAGGACGGAGAATTATCGCGGTCGGAACTACCGCAGTGAGAACCTTAGAAAGCGTGTACCAAAAGTACGGAACTTTTAAAGAAGTCAGCGAAGAAACCGGCATCTTTATCTCCCCCGGTTATGAGTACAAAGCAGTGGATGCCTTAATTACGAATTTCCATTTACCGAAATCAACTTTAATCATGCTCGTCAGCGCCTTCATGGGCCGAAAATTCACCCTTAAATGTTACGAAGAAGCTGTCAAAGAACGTTATCGGTTTTTCTCTTTTGGGGATGCGATGTTTATCCATGGGAAATATGATTATTTAAAGAACAAAGGCGAATGATGGATAAGGCGAATTATTACTTAAAATCTTTAGAAACCTTGGATAAAGAAAAGAACCGGAAACCAAGTCTTTTGCTCCACGTTTGCTGCGGTCCCTGCGCTTGTTTTCCTTTAGTCTTTCTATCATCCCATTTCAATATCACTATCTACTACACTAATTCCAATATTTACCCCGAAAGCGAATATCAAAAGCGCCTTAAAACCTTAAAAGCCTTGCTAAAAGACCTGAAAAGAGACTTCAAAATCAAAGTTAAATTGATCGTCCCTAAGTATGATCATGAATCCTTTATGAAAGACTTAAAACCTCTCGCTAGTTGTAAAGAAGGAGAGGGGAGATGTTTCCTCTGTTATGAAAAACGGATGGAAGAAGCTTATAGCTATGCTGAGCGTAAAAAGTATGATTATTTTACAACCATTATGACGGTCTCCAGGCAAAAATCCTCGCAAAAGCTGAATGAAATTGGCGAAATCTTAGAAAAGAAGCATCCCAATACCAAATATTTTTATTCCGATTTTAAGAAGGCCAATGGGGCTTTAATCGGCCAACATATTCGGGAGTATTACGATTTATATAATCAAAATTACTGCGGCTGTGAATATTCTTTAAAGAAATAATTTTCTGTAATTAAATTAGTTAAAAATTCGATAAAACGTATAAATTTTTATTGAAAGTGTGAATTTTTTCAGTAGCTTATTACGTAAAGGAGGCTCGATATGAAAAAGAAAGCCCTATCTGCTGTGCTTTTAACAGCAGCATTCGGATTAGTTTCTTGTACTGACCCAGTTGTAAGTTCAACAACCTCAACTGGTGGCGATGAAACTAGTTCAACCACCTCAAATCCTCCCGCTCCAACTCCTCTGAGTGCCGCGGAAGCTTTAGAGGCTCTACAAGGCGAACTCGCCTATACGGCCATTGGTCACGTTGAATCTTTTTATGAAGATGGTACCCTCGATGAAGACTATTCTTATGATACCGACGTTGAAGGCTATCTCGGTGTCGACGAATGGTACAGCTCAGAATATGATCCAACCACAGGCGAGACCTACGTCATGCATTTCTTCAAAAATAGTGAAGGGATGGCGGAAAGACGACAACTCTTCTATGACAACACCGTTATGACCGTGCCGCTTGAGGAAGAAGGAAATCCCATTCCTTTCGCCGATTATGAAAACCCGTTCTTAGGGGTAACGGTCGATCAATTAGAGGGAACTGACGGCCACTACGTCATCAATTTAGACGATGAGGCGGCAGCAGTGTTCGCGCTCGGCCTTTGGGGTTACGGCGATATCCTCTTAAAAACGATCACTGTCGATTGCGATACCGAAGGTTTAGTCAAAGTAACCGCTGATAGCGGTATGTTTATCGATGCTGATGGTTATAACGCCAGAATGTGGCTTGAAATGACCATCACCACGAAAGATGCTTTAGGCATTCCGAGCGGTGTTCCTTACCCGACTTTAGATGGTCACGCGGAGCTAGCGGAAGCCTTCGCTGCCTTAGCGAAAGGAAACTACACCTTCACCTATGTCGACCATGATCCCACCGGTGAATATCCGGATGTTTCCTATAAAGTTGTCCAAGGGGATGACATCATCACTGTCGAACCCATTGCGACGGAAACCCTAGACGTTCCCTTGGCTTATGTGGAAACGGAAGCTGGGGTAGCGAGCTGCTTAATTGAAGACGGAAAACTTGTCAGCCAAGAGGAACCCAATGAAGGTACAACTTTCGCTGATATTATCGCTACCTTCGACATGGCGCCGGAACTTTATAAACCGGAAGGCGATGGACGTTACACTCTTCAACCAGACGGCGCGACATACGTCCTCTTAAATGATCCGTCCCTCGTCCTCGGCGGTGATAACTTAAAGTTCTTAGATGTCGATACCTATGAATTCATCATCAATGGGGATGGCACCTACACTATCAAATGGGATTACACTATCGATTTATTTGGCTTTACCATGACCGATGAAGTAACCATTGAAATCACCGATGTGGGAACCAGCGTTCCGGCCTATACGATGGATGATTACGTCGAATACGTCGCCCCGACCACTTGGGAAGAAGCGCTCGATGCGGAAACTTATGAAGGTTTATCTTCTCAACTCGGCGGTGATCCTTCGATTCTTCCGTTCTTCCCGTCCAGCATGTATAACGGTAACAACCTTTATGCTTCTTACTATAATGGAACGAGAATCGAACTCAATCTCGAAGATATTTCGGAAGATGGACAAGCCGAACTCGCTGCTTATGTCGCTCTTTTAGAAGAAGCGGGTTGGTCGACCACTAACGGGGAAACCTATACTCACCCGTTCGGTGAAGGAAAGTCCGCTGAAATCCTTGTTTGGGTCGATACTTACTATGGAGTTACTCTCATCATCGAAGTCAATGATCCTGTCAACGATAACGTGATGACGCAACTCCTCACCTCGCTTGCCACAGATTTAAATTCGACGGTTGTGAAAACCATCAATTGGACCGATTACGCCATTGACGAGAAAACCGGCTTAGCGACCGAAACCGTCTTAGCGACCGGTACTGTCACCCAAACCAACAAGTGGGGGGACGGCACTTTTGCTTCGATCAATACGGAAGAAAACGCTCTTGAAGACTTCGTCATGGAAGAAACCGCTGATGGTCTTGTGACCTATAGCAAAAACGCCGATACTGGTGCTTGGGAAGCCAGTGAACCAGACCCCGATTATGATGAGATCACCCAAGTCGTTTATGGTTGGTCCGATCTTGAAAATGTCGGCGCCTTAACGATGGGCGATGAAGCTGGCACTTACATCGATGGCTCGGTCAATCAAGACTTCGCCCAATCCTGGATCCTTACCTTCTTCGATGGTTGGTTTAAGGCTGAAGAAATCACTGTCCCCTTTGTCATTCATTATGATGACGTCGCAGGTACGTTGGAAATGAGCATGACCCTCACCACCGAAACGACCACCGATGATGGAGAAACAGCTTCTCGGGTCAGCGTTTACACCTTAGAAGTTAGCGATATTGGAACCACGGTCGTGGACATTCCGACTGTCACTCCAGCGGCTTAACCAGCGCAATTAATAAAACAAGAAAGCTTAGGGTAACCTAGGCTTTTTTTGTGCACCATGCACAAAGTTTTCATAAATTTACAAGAAAAATATCCCTTAAAAACCTAAAAAATCTCACAAATCCCAAACCTTTTAGAAATGCCGATTTTTCGGGCAAAATTTCGTTGACACAGGCGCGGGTGAAAGCGTATAGTTTGTATCGCTAGCGTGTGCGTGGAGTCGGGATGTTGCTGACACACCGGACCCCGTTGTCTAGGCTTAGCCAGGAAACTTCCGAGGAACACAAGCTAGAAGTCACTAGGAAATGGAGGAACAAAACTATGGCGAAACAACCTTCCCTGCGAATTCGTTTGCAGGCCTATGACCACAAGATCATCGACTTCGCGGTCGAAAAGATCATTGAAGTGGCCAAGAAAACCGGTGCTAAAGTCGTGGGCCCGGTCCCGCTTCCCACTGAGAAGCAGGTCTACACGATCTTAAGAGCTACCTTCAAATACAAGGATAGCCGTGAACAATTTGAAATCCGGACGCACAAACGTCTCATCGACATTGTGTCTCCGCAAAAGGAAACAGTGGAAGCCATTCGGAAGCTCGACCTTCCGAGCGGTGTCGACATCGACGTCACTGCTAAGTAAAGGAGGAAGCACAGATGAAATCCTTAGTCGGAAGAAAAATGGGGATGACCGAAGTCTTCGCTCAAGATGGAACGATGTACCCGGTAACCGTGGTCGAAGTGCTCCCCAACGTTATCATCAGTAAGAAAACGCAAGAAAAAGACGGTTACGAAGCCTTACAAGTCGGTTACGAAGATAAAAAAGAAGCGAACCTCAATAAACCGACCCTTGGCATTTATAAAAAAGCCAATGTCAGCCCGAAAGAACATCTCTACGAATTAAAAGGAGATGAAATCTACAGCAAGAATATCGGAGAAACCTTAGATGCGTCTCTCTTCCAAGCGGGCGAAGTGATCGATGTCGTCGGGACCACCAAGGGTCACGGCTACAGCGGCACCATCAAAAGATATCATAATCACATCGGGCCGAAAGCCCACGGTAGCGGCTATCACCGGCAAATCGGAAGCTTAGCCAACAATGGTCGGACCAACAACCGGGTCATCCCGGGCAAGACCATGAGCGGACACTGGGGACCGCATCAAGCGACCCTCCAAAATGTCACCATCATCGAGAGCAATCCCGAAAAAGGTTACATCTTGGTCAAGGGTGGACTCCCCGGCCCGAAGAAGAGCATCGTCATTCTTCGGAGCCCCGTCCTCGCTCAATTCAAGAAACCGGTCGTCAAACCTCTCATCAGCTATGAGAAAGCGACTGAAACGAAAGGAGAATAACCATGGCGAAAACAATTAAATATGATGTTATCTCCCTCAGTGGTGAAAAAGTCGGGGACGTCGCTCTTCCCAGTGACATCTTCGGCATCAAAGAAGATAACCACCAAGTCATCCATGATGCGGTAATCACCCACATGGCCAACAGCCGGCAAGCGACCGCGAAAACCAAAAAGCGGCACGAAGTCAGCGGTGGCGGTAAGAAACCCTGGCGGCAAAAAGGGACGGGACGGGCGAGAGCCGGTTCCACCAGAAGCCCCATCTGGGTCGGCGGCGGTAAGGTCTTCGGACCCGACGGCAACCAAAACTACACCGTCTACCAAAATAAGAAAGCCCACCTCTTAGCCTTGAGAACTGCTCTCAGCCAAAAGGTGAAAAACGGCCTCATCGTCATCGATAACTTAACTCTCGACAAGATTAACTCGAAAGCGATGGCCCATAACCTTATTAATATTAAGGCGGAAGGGAAAACGCTCATCGTCACCAATGACAACAACGTCAAAATGAGCGCCCAAAACTTAGACAAAGTTAAAGTGGTGGCCCCCAATAATGTCAGCGTCTATGACTTATTGAACGCCAAAAACTTAGTCATCGGCAAAGGTGACATCGAAAGCTTAGCGAAAGGAGCGTAATCATGGCGGAAAAAGAGAAAGTCGCTAAGAAAGCGAAAGAAGAAAAGAAAGTTATCGCCCCCGCGTCGATCCATGACTATTCCGTCATCAAGACGCCGGTCATCACCGAAAAGAGCATGAACTTGCTTCAAAACAAGAACAAAGTCACGGTGAAAGTCAACAAGAGCGCTAACAAGACTGAAATTAAAGACAGCTTCCAACGGCTCTATCAAGTCGAAGTCGAAAATGTCAGCATCATCAACCAAGGAAGCAAAGAAAAGAGTAGAGGCGGACGTTATAAGGGTTATGTCAGCGGCTATAAAAAAGCCATCATCACCCTCAAAGACGGCAACGCTATCGACCTCTTCAAAGAGTAGGCACACCCTTAGAGAAATCTAAAAAGAATCCACTATAGGAGAAAATAATATGGCAATCAAAACCTATCGTCCGTACACGGCCGCACGGCGCGCCATGATCACCCTCGATTACTCGGTGCTCACCACCAATACTCCTGAAAAGAAACTTCTCGCTCCGAAAAAACACACCGGCGGAAGAAATAATCAAGGATGCATCACTTGTCGGCACCATGGCGGCGGCAATAAGAACCGTTATCGGATCATCGATTTCAAGAGAAACAAAGACAATATTCCTGGCACGATCGCGACCATCGAATATGACCCCAACCGTTCGAGCTTCATCAGCCTCGTTAACTACGCGGACGGGGAAAAGCGCTACATCATCTACGTCAAAGGCATGCAAGTCGGCGACAAGATCATCAGCGCTCCGATGTGCGACATCAAGCCGGGCAACTGCTTAGAGCTTAAGAACATCCCCGATGGTACCTTCATTCATAACATCGAACTTCAACCGGGGAAAGGCGGACAAATGTGCCGGGCTGCCGGAACATCCGCTCAAGTCTTAGGAAGTGAAGGAAAATACGTTACCATCCGGTTAGCGTCTGGAGAGGTTAGAAAACTCCTCAACAACTGCCGGGCGACCATCGGTATCGTCGGTAACGAAGACTATAACCTCGTCAACCGGGGTTTAGCCGGAAGAAACAGAGTCATGGGTATTCGCCCGACCGTCCGTGGTAGCGCGATGAACCCGGTCGACCACCCTCACGGTGGTGGTGAAGGGAAGTGTCCGGTTGGCCGTGACGCTCCGAGAACTCCTTGGGGCAAGAAGGCCATGGGCGTCAAGACCCGTCACATAAAGAAGAATTCCACCCGTCTGATCGTTAGACGGAAGAATGGTTAGAAGAAAGGAGAACTAAAATGGCACGTTCTAGTAAAAAAGGCCCGTTCGTAGATAGCTACCTTTTAAAGAAGGTGGAAGATCAAGATAAGGCGCACAAGAAAGAAGTCATCAAGACTTGGTCAAGAAGAAGCACCATTTATCCTTCCTTCGTTGAACACACTTTCGCGGTCTATAACGGTAAAGAACACATCACCGTTTACGTCACCGAAGACATGGTCGGTCATAAGCTCGGCGAATTCGCCCCGACCAGAACCTTCCCTGGCCACCACGGTAATAACCTCGGCGACCAAGCCGCCCAAGGTAAGAAATAAGGAGAAGACTGATGGCAAGAACTAAGAAAGTCGACCAAGAAAAAGTCGTCGAAACCGAAGTCAAAGAAGAAAAGAAAGTTTCGAAGGCGAAAAAAGCGAAAAAGGTCGAAAAAGTAGAAAAGAAAGTCGAAAAAGTCGAAGAACCGAAACCCGTCGTTAAGGAAGCGAAAGCCTTAGCGAGGGACGTTAGGGTCACTCCGCGAAAAGTCCGCCTCGTCATCGATATCGTCAGAGGCAAAAACGTCGACGAAGCGCTCGGCATCCTCAAGAATGTTAACAAAGCCGCCAGTAACGACGTCTTCAAACTCATCAAGAGTGCCGCCAGCAACGCCGCGAACAACTTCCACCTCGATTGGAATAAACTCTACGTCAAAGAAATTCAAGCCGGCGACGGCGTCAAAATGAAGCGGTATTTACCCCGCGCGAAAGGCAGTAGCAGCGGCCTCGTCAAACGCTGCAGCAACATCCGCGTGACTGTCGCGGAAAGAGAATAGGAGGAAAAACCATGGGTCAAAAAGTCAACGCTAACGGCTTAAGAATCGGGATCAACCGCGGTTGGTCGTCCACCTGGTTTGCCGGAAAGAAAGATTTCGCCTCTTATTTAAAAGAAGATATGGCGGTCAGAAAGTATCTGGAACCGAAACTTAAAGAAGCGGTCTTAAGCCATATCGATATCGGCCGGACACCCGGTGAAACCAAGAAAGACGTCCTCGTCACCTGCTACGTGCAAAAGGTCGGGGTCGCCCTTGGCCAAGACGGGGAAAGAGTCAAAGAACTCACTGCCGGTCTAAAGAAAATCGTCAAGACCGGGGATGTCAGACTTCGGATGGAAGAGGTCAAGAACCCCGACTTAGATGCCACTTTAATGGCTAAATGGATCGCCAGCGAACTCGAAAACCGGGCCAGCTTCCGTTCCACCCAAAAGAAAGCCATTCAAAGAATGAGAAAGGCTGGCGCTATCGGGTGTAAGACCCTTTGTAAGGGCCGGCTCGGCGGTGCGGAAATCGCGCGGCAAGAAGGTTATAAAGAAGGGGTTGTCCCGCTCGAAACCTTAAGAGCCGACATCGACTTCGCGCACGTCAGCGCTCATACCACCTACGGCGACATCGGCGTCAAAGTTTGGATCTGCCGAAGCGCCAATAAAGATCAAGAAGCTTTAGCTAAAGATAAAGAAGCGAAACAAGGAGGCGAAAAAGATGCTGCAACCAAAACGCGTTAAATATCGCCGTCCCCACGGCCTCAAATATGAAGGGGTCGCTACCAAAGGGAACACGGTCGAATTCGGGGAATGGGGCTTACAAGCGACCACCGGAAATTACTTGACCGATCACCAAATCGAAGCGGCCAGAATTGTCCTCGCCAGGTATACTGACCGGGCGGGTAAAATCTGGATTAGAATCTTCCCCCACTTAGCGAAAACTAAGAAACCGGCGGAAGTCCGGATGGGAAGCGGTAAAGGCTCGCCGGAAGGCTGGGTCGCCGTCGTTAAAAAAGGCAAGATTCTCTTCGAAATCGGGGGCATCAGCGATGAACTCGCTCTTAAAGCCCTCCACCAAGCGGGCTTCAAACTTCCGGTCAGAACTAAGATCGTCAGAAGAACCAAAGCCTTAAGTGAAGAAGAAAAACTCAAGATGGAAGAAACCCACGAATCCCTCTTAGACGAAATCAAAGCCGAAGATGAAATCGTGAAAGAAACCATCAGCGACACCGGTAACGAGCCGGCGGAAGAGCAGAAAGGGGAAAGCAATGGAAATTAAAGAACTGCGCTCCCTGAGCGAAAAAGAATTGATTGAAAAGATCAATGAGCTTCATCAAAAACAATTTGATTTAGCGAGAAAACAAGCGGTTGGCCAACTCGAAACCCCCTACGAAATCAAAAGAGTTCGGAAGGATTTAGCGAAAGCCTTAACCGTCAAAAGAGAAAAGGAACTTCAAATTAAAGTTCCGACCTCGAAATAAGAAAGGAGCGGACTTATATGGAAAGAAATAGCAGAACGACCTTCCAAGGTATCGTAACTTCTACCAAAAACGACAAGACCATCTGTGTCACCGTCAGCACCAAACGGAATGATCCGCTCTATGCGAAACGGGTCGCTTACAGTAAAAAATACTACGCTCACGATGAAAAGAACGAAGCGGGCTTAGGGGATACGGTCACCATCATGGCCTGTAGACCTCTCAGCAAAACCAAACGTTATAGACTCTTGAGCATCGATAAGAAAGCCATCGACAGCGTCGCAGCTAATTCGATTGAAAACCTCTTAGAAGAAAAAGAAGGGCTCAAAGAAGAAGCGGCGGAGGAGGTTAAAGAATGATCCAGAAAGAAACTAATCTCGTCGTCGCTGATAATAGCGGCGCCCGTAGCGTTCGTGTCTTCCAACTTTACGGCGGAAGCCACCGAAAAACCTCAACCTTAGGCGATATCGTCACCTGCGCGGTTAAAGACGCCATTCCTTCCGGCAAGATCAAAAAAGGTCAAGTCGTCAAGGGAGTCATCGTCCGGGTCAAACACCCGACCTTAAGAAGTGACGGCAGCACCATCGCCTTCGACGATAACGCGATTGTCATCGTCGATAACGACGGAAACCCCTTAGGCACGCGGGTCTTCGGACCGGTCGCCAGGGAACTCCGGGATAAGGGTTACATGAAAATCATCAGCTTAGCGATGGAAGTTCTCTAGGGAGGAAAAAATATGAAAATCAAAAAAGGTGATAAAGTCATCGTCCTCTCTGGGGACGACAAAGGCAAGACTGGGGAAGTCCAAAAGGTTTATCCCCGCTTGAATAAAGTGGTGGTCGAAGGGGTCAACGTCCACAAGAAACACAAGAAACCGACCCAAAACACGCCGGAAGGCAGCATCCTCGACATCTATGTGCCGCTCGATGCTAGTAAAGTCGCCTTGATCGATCCGAAAACGAAGAAAGCCGTGAGAGTCCACCATAAGACTGTCGACGGAAAGAAAATCCGGGTTAACAGCAAAGGCGAATCGCTCGAAAAGAAGAAGTAGGAGATAGTTATGGAAGAAACTAAGAAAACCAAAAAGACCGCTACTGCTACTAAAGCGAGCGTAGAAAAGAAAGCTCCCGCTAAAAAAGCGGTGAAGAAAGAAGCGGTTAAGAAAACTCCAGTTAAAAAGGAAGAAAAAGAACTCAACCGTCTCTACAGCAAATACTTAAAAGAAGTGAGACCGGAACTCGTCAAAAAGTTCAACTACAGTTCCATCATGCAAGCCCCGAAGATCGAAAAGATCGTCATCAACATCGGGGTCGGCGATGCCACGCAAAACAGCAAATTCCTCGAAGATAGCGTCACCGATTTAGCCACCATCACCGGACAACACCCGGTGGTCACCAGAGCCAAAAAGTCCATCGCGACCTTCAAGCTTCGGGAAGGGCAAGCCATCGGTTGCAAAGTTACCTTAAGAGGGAAGAGAATGTACGAATTCCTCGATAAGCTCATCTCCATCAGCTTACCCCGGGTCAGAGACTTTAGAGGCATCAGCCGTAACGCTTTCGACGGCCACGGTAACTATACCTTAGGCGTCAAAGAACAATTAATCTTCCCGGAAATCGATTACGATAAGACCGGCAAGATCCGCGGTATGGATATCGTCATGGTCACGACTGCTAACACCGATGAAGAAGCGTTAGCGCTCCTGGAAATGATGGGCATGCCCTTTAGGAGGTAGAACGATGGCGAAAACCAGTTTAAAAGTTAAGCAACAAAGAACCCCGAAGTTCAAAGTTCGGGAATACACCCGTTGCACCCGCTGCGGACGGCCCCACGGGGTCATCCGGAAATTCGGCCTCTGCCGGATCTGCTTACGGGAAATGGCCTATAAGGGAGAAATCCCCGGCCTCAAGAAATCGAGTTGGTAGAAAGGAGAATTACGCATGATTATCGATCCGATTGGCGATATGCTGACAAGAATCCGAAACGCGAATGCTCTCCGGTATGAAACCGTTTCTTGTCCACATAGCAAATTAAAAGAAGAAATCGCAAAAATCCTCAAGAACGAAGGGTACATCACCGATTACTCTGTCGATGGGGAAAAAGCGAAAAAGACCTTAACCCTCACCTTAAAATATGGTGAGAATGGCACCCGGGTTATCACCGGGCTTAAAAGAATCAGTAAACCGGGCTTAAGAGTGACGGTCGAAGCCGATAAGCTTCCCCGCGTCATCGGCGGTCTCGGCATTGCGATTATCTCGACGAGCGAAGGACTCTTAACCGACAAAAAAGCGAGAGAAAAGAAAGTCGGCGGCGAAGTTCTCTGCTACGTCTATTGAGGAAGGAGTGACATTATGTCTAGAATTGGATTTAAACCCATCCCTCTCCCCGACGGTGTGAGTGTTGAAATTAAAGAACACGAAGTGACCGTCAAAGGCCCGAAGGGCGAAGTAAGCGTTCATGTTCCTGGTGACGTCAGCGTCCTTCAAGAAGAAAACATCCTCCATATCAAGCCGAAAAACGGCGTGGTGGAAGACCCGAAATTGGAAAGTCGTAACCACGGGACAACCGCGGCGAACCTCCATAACGCGGTCACGGGCGTCAAAGACGGGTGGAAGAAGGAACTCGAACTCTCTGGGACCGGTTACCGGGCGCAGATGAAGGGAGCTTCCGTCAATATGTTCCTCGGGTACAGCCACAACATCGAAGTGGCCCCGATCGGTAAGTACACCAAGATCAGTTGCCCCGATGAAACCCACATCGTCGTCGAAGGCGTTTCCCGGCAAGAAGTCGGGGAAACCGCGGCGAGAATCTACGATAGCCACCGGCCCGATGTCTACGGTAATAAAGGCGTGCACTATAAAGGCCAACACTTGATCAAGAAAGTTGGTAAACGCGCGGCCACCGGGGCGAAGAAATAAGGGAGGAATGAAAAGTGATCAATAAAGAATCCCGCAACCTCACGCGGAAAAGACGGCACTTAAGAGTCCGGGAAAAAGTTTCCGGAACGCCGGACAAACCTCGTTTAGTGGTCTATAGAAGCAATAAACACATCCAAGCCCAAATCATCGATGATGTGGCGGGGAAAACCCTCGTCAGTTCGTCGAGCGTCCAACTTAAGCTCAAGGACGGCAATAACTGCGAAGGAGCGGCCCTCGTCGGGCAAGACCTCGCGAAAAAAGCGGTCAAAGCCGGAATCAAAACCGTCGTCTTCGACCGGGGCGGCTATGTCTATCATGGCCGGATTAAAGCCCTCGCCGATGCCGCGAGAGAAAATGGGCTTATCTTCTAAGGAGTATAACGATGGAAGAACAAAAGATTGTGAAAGAAACTCCGGCTAAAGAGAGCACTCTTCCGGAAAAGAAAACCGGTAATCCGGGCTATGAACCTCACGGTGGCAGAAGCGCTGGACGGCCGGGCGACCGGAAATTCGGCGATCGGAAGGGAAGACCGTCCGAACGTCGGGGAGGCCGGGGAGGCTTCCGCCGGGAAGATGACAACATGAGCGACCGGGTGGTCTATATCAACCGGGTCAGCCGGACCGAAAGCGGCGGCAAACACATGCGGTTTGACGCTCTCGTCGTCGTCGGTGACGGAAAAGGCCATTATGGCTTCGCGATGAAGAAGAGTGGCGAAGTACCGGATGCTATCAAAAAGAGCTTAACCCAAGCCAAGAAACATATGCACTATGTCCACATCGTCAAAGGTGGAACGATCGCTCACGAAGTGGTCGGTGTCTATGGTTCGACGAAAGTCTTCTTAAAACCGGCTCCCGTCGGAACTGGTATCGTCGCGGGCGGTTCCGTCCGGGCGATGGTCGAACTCGCTGGCTTTAAAAACATCTCCAGTAAGGTCTATGGTTCGAGAACCCCGATCAACGTCATCCGGGCGACCGACAAAGCCTTACAAAGCTTGAAGGAATATAACAAGATCATGGTCCTCCGGGGCAAAAAGAATCCGGAAGATTTCAAGAAATCCTTCACGAAGAAAACCGATAAGAAGGAGGAAAAATAATGCCTTCCACTCTCGAAAACTTAGTGGTCACCGAAGGAAGTAAGCGCGAGCACTTCCGACGGGGCCAAGGCCGGGGAACCGGAAACGGTAAGACCGCCGGTAAAGGTCAAAAAGGCCAAGGAGCGCACGCTCATACCAAGAAAGGATACTTCGAAGGAGGCCAAATGCCTTTGATCAGAAGAATCCCGAAATTCGGTTTCAAGAACATCAGCCGCAAGGAATATGCGGTGGTGGACTTAGGGAAACTTAACGCCTTTAAAGACGGGGAAACAGTCACTGTTACCAAACTCATTGAAAAAGGAATAGTGAAAAAAACCTTGTCAGGGGTTAAAATCCTCTCCGGTGGCACTTTGGAAAAGAAAGTTAACGTTCAAGTGCACGCTATCAGTAAATCCGCCAAAGCCGCTATTGAAGCTTTAGGCGGCACAGTTGAGGTAATAAAATAATGAAAAAGCTCGCTTCGATCTTCAAAAATAAGGAAATTGTCAACCGGATATTCTTTACCATCATGGTCCTTTTCGTTATCCGGATCGGAGCAGCTATCACTGTCCCCGGGGTCACCGTCAGCAGCCAACTCTCAAACCTGATGAACTCCGGCAATAGCTTAGCTATCATGGACCTCTTGGGTGGGGGAGCTCTATCGACCTTCAGCGTCTTCGCGCTAGGTGTCAGCCCCTACATTACCTCCCAAATTATCATTCAACTCTTAAGTAAGGACGTTCTCCCTGCCTTAACCGAACTCAGTAAGCAAGGGGAATACGGCCGGAAAAAGATCGCGATGGCGACCCGTTACTTGACCCTCCTCTTAGGGGCGGTTCAAGCCTACGGGATCATCCAAACGATGCAGAATAGCGACTTTATCACCTTGAATATGGCCGCTAACTTCTGGACCTATGCTTACCTCGTCGTCATCATGATGGGCGGGGCGATGCTCACGATGTGGCTCGGTGACCAAATCACCGAAAAAGGTCTCGGAAACGGGATCTCGGTAATTATCTTCGCCGGCTGCGTCCGTAGTATCCCAACCCAAATCACGACGGCTTGGAACAAATGGATTACTCTCAATATTAATACCGGAAGCCGGGAAATCATCACCGGCGTCTTCCAATTCGCGCTGTACATCTTAGCGATGCTCCTGATTATCGGGGTCGTCGTCTTCATGGAACTCAGCCGGAGAAAGATTCCGGTTCAACACGCCGGGAAAGGCGGAAATAATCCCTCGATGGCGAGAGCGAGCTTCCTTCCAATCAAGCTCAATAGCGCCGGTGTTATTCCGGTTATCTTCGCCTCGAGCATCATGAGCGCTCCGCAGATTATCGCCAGCTTCATAAGTCCGGAAGCCGGGCAAGCGGAGTGGCTGAATATCTTCAACTACAACACCACCTTCACGATGCCGTGGTTTGACGGCACCCACTGGGAGATGAACTGGGGGCTCTTCATCTATCTCGCTCTCATTATTCTCTTTACCTTCTTCTATTCGAAGATGTCGATCGACCCCGAAAAGTTGGCCGATAACTTCCAGAAGAACGGGAGCTATATCCCGGGGATTAGACCTGGTAAAGAAACCGAACGGTATGTCGGAAAAGTCCTTAACCGCGTCACCTTCATGGGGGCGATAGGTCTTTCCGTCATTGCAGCTCTCCCAATTATCTTAGTCTGGGCTAACGCCTTCGGCGGTGATAACAGCCTCGCGATCGGTGGTACCGGACTCATCATTATTGTCGGGGTGGCGATCGAACTTAATAACCAGATCGATGGTCTCCTCGCTGGCAAGAGCTTTGAAGAAACGAAAGGAGCGGTCAGATAATGCTTAACATCATTCTCATGGGCCCGCCGGGAGCGGGTAAAGGGACCCACGCGAAGTGGATTTCCAAAAAATTCAATATCCCGCACATTTCTACGGGCGATATGTTCCGGGAAGCGATCAGTAGCGGCACCCCCTTGGGTAACCAAGTTAAAGCCGTCATTGAACGCGGCGACCTGGTCAATGATGAACTGACTTGTTCCTTAGTTAAAGAACGGCTCAGCCGGAAAGATTGTGAACACGGCTACCTCTTGGACGGGTTCCCGAGAACCTTAGCCCAAGCGGAAGCCTTAAAAGTCATCGGACGCGAGATTGGTCGCGAGCCCTCTTTAGCGCTCAACCTCTCGTGCCCGAATGATGTTCTTCTTCGAAGGATCGGTGGACGGCGAGTTTGCCCCAAATGCGGCGCGAGCTACAACATCCACACGATGAAACCGAAACAAGACGGCATCTGCGATTTATGCGGAACCGCCTTAATTCAAAGAAAAGACGATAACGAAGAGAGTTTCAAGGTGCGGCTCGCTAATTACGACAAGAGCACGGCGCCGCTCCTCGAATATTATGAAAAAGAGCATCTCCTCCATACCTTCGATGGCAACAGCGATGCTACTAATCTTGAAGTGATGATTACCTCCTTCCTCGAAGGGATGAATAAATGATCATCATTAAATCTCCGCGTGAGATCGAGCTGATGCGGGAAAGCGGACAATTGTTGTCTAGCTTGTTCCACCATCTCTCGCTCATGATAAAACCGGGAATCAGCACCAAAATGCTCGATGAAGAAGCGGAAAGATTCATCAACGAGCGAGGGGGTATTCTCGAAGAAAAAGGGTACTATGGTTATCCTGCTAGCATCTGCGCATCAGTGAACGATGTGCTGGTGCACGGCATTCCGAGCAGTAAGAAAGTCTTGAAAGAAGGCGACATTATCTCGCTCGATATCGTCGTTAAGAAAAACGGCTATTGCGCGGACGCTTGTCGGACTTACCCGGTGGGTAAGGTGTCCGATGAAGCAACTCAATTGATCAAAGTGACGGAAGATAGTTTCTTCCATGCGGTGAGCCTGATTAAAGAAGGGGTTCACTTAGGGGACATCTGTCACGCGGTCGAAAGTTACGTCAAACCCTATAACTACTGTGTCCCGGAAGAATATAGCGGGCACGGAATCGGGCGGACGATGCATGAAGATCCCAGCATTCCTAACTACGGAAAGCCGGGAACCGGACCCATCCTCAAAGCAGGGATGACCCTCTGCATCGAACCGATGGTGATGACGGGGAAACGGGCCTTAAGAGTCCTCCCGGATGGGTGGACAGCGGTGGCTCGTGATCACAAAATCAACGCGCATTATGAAAACACGGTACTCGTGACCGAAACTGGGGTAGAAATCTTAACCCTAGGAAAGGAGTAAAAGCTTGTCAAAAGAAGACTGCATTGAAGTCGAGGCGACGGTTCTCGAAAACTTGCCGAACGCTAATTTCAAGGTGAAGTTAGCCAATGGCGCCGTTATCCAAGCCTGCGTTTCGGGAAAAATAAGGATGCATTACATCCGTATTCTCCCCGGCGATCGGGTGACGGTACAACTCTCGCCTTACGATTTAACACGCGGGCGCATTACTTTCCGCTATAAGAACTAAAAGGAGAAAGACGATGAAAGTTAGACCTTCAGTAAAACCGATTTGCGATAAGTGCAAAGTCATTCGTCGCCATGGCGTCGTCATGGTGATTTGTTCGAACCCTAAACATAAACAACGGCAGGGTTAATTTTGAAAGGATATAAGAAAGAAATATGGCACGGATTGTCGGGGTTGATATCCCCTCAGAAAAAAGAGTAGTTATTTCCTTAACCTATATCTATGGGATCGGAAATACGACCGCTAATAAGATTTGTAAAGACGCCGGAGTGAACGTCGATATCAGAGTTAAAGACTTAACCGATGAACAATTGGTCGCTCTCCGGACACAAGTAGCGAAATATAAGACCGAAGGTGATTTACGTCGGGAAGTCGCGATGAACATCAAACGGCTCACCGAAATCGGTTGTTACCGTGGTATTAGACATAAGAAAGGCCTTCCGGTCAGAGGTCAAAGAACCAAGACCAACGCTCGGACGAGAAAAGGTAAACGGAAGACCATCGCTAATAAGAAAGAGGCCACTAGAGGCTAATACGTGAGGTAAGAATCATGGCAGATACTAAGAAAAATACCGCGAAAAAATCAGCGGTTAGAAAAAAGAAAATCAAACGGAATTTCACCCGTGGTGTCGCGCACATCCATTCCTCGTTCAATAACACGATCGTCAGCATCAGCGATGAACAAGGAAATGTCATCAGCTGGAGCAGCGCTGGTGCCTTAGGGTACAAAGGCGCTAAGAAAGCGACCCCCTTCGCCGCGCAACTCGCCAGCGAAGCCGCCGCGAAAGTCGCCTATGAACAAGGTCTTAGAGAAGTGGCCGTCGAAGTGAAAGGGCCGGGTCCCGGCCGGGAAAGCGCGGTTAGAGCCCTCGCTCTCGCCAACTTAAAAGTTCTTTCGATCGAAGACACCACTCCGATTCCTCATAATGGTTGCCGGCCGCCCAAGAAACCGCGCGGATAGGAGGATAGTTCATGGAAAACAAAACCGCAGAATATCTTTTAGCGAAACCTTTCCAACCTTTCGAAGTCAAAATCGAAAGCTACGATGCCGACAGCAATCACGCTAAATTCGTCGTCGAACCCTTAGAAAGAGGCTTCGGCTTAACCTTAGGAAACGCCTTACGGCGGGTCCTCTTAGCGAGCCTTCCGGGCTACTCGATGTACGCTGTCGAAATCGAAGGTGTCCGGCACGAATTCACCGCTCTTGAAGGGGTGGAAGAAGACGTCACCGGCATCATCCTCAACTTAAAGAACTTAGTCCTTCGGTTCGATGATCATTCCAATGATACTAAACTTCTTGAACTCGATGTCCAAGGTCCGGCCGTCGTTAAAGCCAGCGATCTCAAGCTCCCGGCTTTAGTCAGCATCATCAATCCGGATTTGGAAATCGCTCACCTCAATGAAAAAGGTCATCTCCACATGACCATCTACGCGGGAAGCGGAAGAGGCTATTACACTAGCGAAGCCAATAAAGGCGAAAGAAATATCGCGAGAATCGGTCTCATCAGCACTGATAGTAACTATAGCCCGGTCACCAAAGTCAGCTACGAAGTGACTCCGACCCGGGTCGCTCACGATTCGAAGTTCGATAAATTGACCCTCGAAGTCACCACCAACGGCGCCATGAAGCCCGGAGAAGCGGTGGCCCTCGCCAGCGAAATCCTCATCAATCACTTTAAGAAATTCGCCTCGCTCGACGAAAAAGTGATGACCTACAAGATGGAAAAAGAAGAGGTGACGCCGGAAGAGAACAAGTTCCAAAATATGTATATTGAAGAACTCGATCTCTCGGTCAGAAGCAATAACTGCCTCAAACGGGCGGGCATCTCGACCGTTCTCGAACTCACCCAAAAGAGCGAAGAAGAAATGATGAAAGTCAGAAACCTCGGGAAGAAATCCCTCAAAGAAGTCAAAGAAAAATTGGCGGCGATGGGACTTCACTTCCGTGATTACGTAGGAGAATAAACAATATGCCAGCACAAGGAAGAAAAAACGTCCACGGTAAAACCGGCGTCCGCTTCAAAGCGGCTTATACGAGTTCCAAAGAAAAAGCGATGTTGAGAAACGTCGCTAGTGAACTCATCGTCCATGGGAGCGTGAAAGTGACAAGCGGCGTCACCCCGAAGCTCATCACTTTGGCCTCCAAGCTCATCACTTGGGGTAAAGAAAACACCTTAGCGAGCCGTCGTTATGCGGAACGTTACGTCAAAGACGTCCAAGGTGTCGATACCTTAAAGAAATTATTCGATGAAGTCGCTCCGAAATACGCGACCAGAAACGGTGGCTACTTCGAAGTTTATAAGCTCGGCGCTCGCCGCGGTGATAACGCGGAAGTCGAACTCGTTAAGCTCATCGACTAAAAAGCAAAATAACGCGGCAAAAACCGCGTTTTTTTGTTGATAATCTTCATTTGGTATTACAATTAACAAGGAGCAAATCTTTTTAGAGAGGGGATTTGCTCTTTTTTCTATCCTTAATTCTTTGTAAAAGAATACTCGACCCGACTCCTTTATGATAAACTTAAACAAGTTAGGAGGAATCTTATGCCTTTATTAATCTCGATGGAACCCTGGGCGATCGCCTTGATCGCTGCCGCGGTCATCATTGTGTTACTTGTCGTCATCTTCGCGGTCTGGTGGATCAGCACCGCTAATAGGATGAGAAGAGAAATCGTTAAAATCGACGAAGCCGCGTCTGGAATCGACGTCGCTTTAACCAAGCGGTTCGATCTTTTAACCAAGACGGTCGCCACCGTCAAAGGTTACGCGAAACACGAAGAAAAAACCTTGACGCAAGTCATCGGCATGCGGGGTCCGAATAAAGATTCCAGCATGAAAGAAAAGAGCGCGTACGCTAATCAATTGACGAAAGCCTTCGATTCGATCAACATTGTCGCCGAACAATATCCGGACTTAAAAGCTAACGCTAACTTCATGGCCCTTCAAAACCAAATCGCGGAAGTGGAAGAACACTTACAAGCCAGTAGAAGAGTCTACAACAGTAACGTCAGCTACTTTAACCAAGAAATCGTCGTCTTCCCCAAGAGCATTGTCGCGAGACACTATAACTTCACCGCTCGGGACTTCTTCGAAGCCGAAGAAGCTAAACGGCAAGACGTTAAAATTGAATTCTAATTTCTCTATTTAACGAATGAACGAATCAAAAGAGCAAGATTTAAAGAAGCTCGCAGATTTTATTGAACAAGATCGAAGAAAAAGAGTCCCAGTTTTCTGGGGTTCTTTGATCGTCGGTATCGTCTTATTTATCTTAGGGCTCGTCCTCGTCCTCTTAGGTTTTGGCAATGAAAACAAGGGGATGGTCATCACCGGTGGTATCTTTGTTCTCCTCGGGTTTATCGGGATCGGGATCGCGATTACCTATCGGAGCAATTATTCAAAGAAATCCTTTGAGATGATCAGGCAGTACGCGATAAAGAATGCCTTTCCGAACGCGAAGTTTAATCCTAATGTCGGTTTCCCTCTAAAAACCGTCATGGGGACCGGCTTCTTTATGACGCCGGACCGGTATTATGGGTCGAACTTCTTGAGCGATACTTATAAAGGTATCCCTTTTGAAAAGGCCAGTTACCGTCTCCAAAAACGGGAAGTCCGAAGAACAGGGAAAACGACGACTGTCTATTACATTGATTTCGCGGTGGGGAACCTCATTTTCTACCATCTTCCTCGGACTTTTAAATATGACTTAAGAGTTCTTGAAAAGAATGGAATGATGATAAAACCCAACAACTGCATTGAAACGGAATTTATCAAGTTTAATGAGAAGTTCTATACAACAACCAATAGTAAGGAATTTGCTTTCTATATCTTGACCCCGCAGGTGCAAGAAAAAATCTTAAATCTTGAGGGGATGGCGAAAGGGACTTTCTTCTTAGCTTTAGAAAATAATCTCCTCTATGTCGCTTTTAATGACGGCGGCAATACCGCTGATATGAAGCTGTTAAAGAAAGTTAACCCGAGCACCGTCTTAAGGCTCTATAACTTCCTCACTCTTCCTCAACAAGTCATCGATATCCTCGACTTAGATGGGCCGAAGTTTCAGAAACAGCCGGAGATTGTTTAAAACAATATTCTTACAATGAAGTGACCTAATAATGAGTTTATTAGGTCCTTTTTTATATATTCAAACAGAAAAAATGTTTGAAAGAAGTATCAAGACCGTTAGGGATAAAATTTCCTAATAAAACAGAGTAGTTACAAGCATGTTAATTCCTGAATTGGCTATGATTTACAATTTCAAGTAAATTTACAACAAGTAGAATAGTTCTTTGAGTGACTGACGATATTGTCAATTATTTTAATTATTTAATGAATAAATATTACGTAAACGGAAAAAATATTCAGTGATTAGTTGAATTATTGCCTTTTCTTATGGAAACTTATTAGCCCTTAATCAAACGACCCATGAAGAACTTAAGGTAAAAGAATAGGGATTTGCGCTAAATATTTAAAAAGCTTCTTAAAAGTCCATTCTTTTTATTGATATTCCGTTTTACATTCTTCGCTTTTTTGCGTATTCATCGGTTAAATACGGCTAACCATTCTGCCCCTTTTCACCATTGAT
>ULQM01054767.1_pt1 | contig 45535 bp, 26 predicted proteins | sample 1954451 | NCBI WGS metagenome assembly ULQM01 (sample SAMEA4835655, study PRJEB28245) | human gut metagenome | biome: gut microbiome; material: fecal sample | place: Denmark | collected 2008 | reverse complement strand
CTCGGCCGTCCCCTTCACGGCAGCCGGGAAATAGCCCGCCTCGCCTATGGCAAGCACGCAGCGCGCCGCAAGAAAGAAGTACATGCTTATGGTTGCTATCGTCATCATCGTGTCGCCCGTGGCGGCTATGAGCTGCTCTCTGTCCTCAAGACCTGTGCACAGTTCGGTAGCGACGCCGCACAATGCGTGCAGGCACGCTCCGGCCGACCATATTCCGATGGACCAGAGGAAGCCCGCCTTGGTGCCGAGCCAGTCAACCGCGCGTCCGGCAAACAACATACCTATGGCATAGACAATGGAGAACGTGGCTGTGACATATCCGTAATGAATCTCGTTCCAGTGGAATTCAGGTTTTATGAATTCATCCCACGTGAGTGAGAGCACCTGTCGGTCGAGATAGTTCACGGTGAGAGCCAGGAACATCATTATGCAGATGGTCCATCTGTAGTTGGTCATTTTCTGTGTCAGGTTGTTGCCGGTTTTGTTCATATCTTAGGTTTTCGGTTTGTTTTTTCAGGTCATTGTCTTGCCCGTCTTATGATGTCGAGCGCGTAACGGCACTTCTCCGTTATGTAGTTCCAGTCGCCGGCGGCTATGCGGTCCTTGGGGAATAGTTTCGAACCCATGCCCACACATGTCGTGCCGGCCTTCATCCAGGCTGTCAGGTTCTCCTCGGTCGGCTCAACGGCTCCCGTCGCCATTATCATCGACCAGGGCAGCGGAGCCATGACATTCTTGACGAACGACGGACCGCCTACGCTTCCTGCCGGGAATATCTTCACCAGGTCGCAGCCCAGTTCGTGTGCCTCTCCTATCTCGGTTGCCGATCCGCAGCCCGGAGTGTAGGGCACAAGCCGACGGTTGCACAACCGTGCCACCTCGGCGTTGAGGTAAGGTCCGACTACGAAGTTGGCGCCGTTCTGCAGATAGAGTGCGGCTGTGGGCGCGTCGATTACCGATCCCACGCCCAGAATCATCTCCGGACACTCCTTGCGGCAGAACTTCATCAGGGCGGTGAACACCTCAAGCGCGAAGTCGCCGCGGTTGGTAAACTCGAACACTCTCACGCCGCCCTCGTAGCATGCTTTCAGTACGTGGCACGCCACGTCGGTGTCGCTATGATAGAATACAGGCACCATGCCTGTGCGGCAGATGGTGTCCAGCACTTGTAGTTTGCTGAATGTTGCCATATATATGATGTTTTTTATGTCTTTATCTTGAAACTCTTCCAGAGCCGTCGCCCTTCATCAGGTTCTCCACTTCGCTGACGCTCACCTCGTTGTAGTCGCCGTATATGGTGTGCTTGAGGCACGATGCCGCTGCCGCGAAGTCGAGAGCGTAACGGTCATCGCCCGGATGTGTCATCAGACCATATATCAGTCCGCCCATGAACGAGTCGCCTCCGCCCACGCGGTCGACGATGTGTGTGATGTCGTAGCGCGGCGACTGATAGAGCGTCTTGCCGTCGTAGAGCACTCCGCCCCATGTGTTGTGGTTAGCGTTTATTGATCCGCGCAGCGTGATTATCACTTTCTTGGCCTTTCCGAAGCGGCGCATGAGCTGCACGCAAACGCTCTCGAACTCGGCGGCATGCACGTCTCCGGCCGTCGCCGTGGCGTCGAATCCTTCGGGTTTTATGCCGAACACCTTCTCGGCGTCCTCCTCGTTGCCGAGTATAATGTCGCATCCCTCCACCAGCTCAGGCATGACCTCTGCCGCCGTACGGCCGTATTTCCAGAGGTTTTTCCTGTAGTTGAGGTCGCACGACACGGTGAGTCCCCGTCTGTTGGCGGCCTTTATGGCCTCCAGACATACGTCTGCCGCACCTTGACTGATTGCCGGTGTGATGCCGGTCCAGTGGAACCACTCGGCACCTTCGAACACCTTGTCCCAGTCTATCATGCCCGGCTCTATCTCAGACACGGCAGAATGTGCCCTGTCGTAGATCACTTTGCTCGCTCTTGCCACTGCGCCCGTCTCCAGAAAATATATTCCCAGGCGCGTGCCTCCATATATTATATTGTCTGTCTTCACTCCGTGCTTGCGCAGATCCTTGACGCATGCCTGTGCTATATCGTTCTCCGGCAGACGTGTGACGAACTCAACGTCCATGCCGTAGTTTGCAAGCGACACCGCCACGTTGGCCTCGCCACCGCCGAAAGTGGCGGTCAGCTCACCGGCCTGACTGAATCGCAGGTAGCCCGGAGTGGCGAGGCGTAGCATTATCTCGCCGAAAGTCACAATCTTTGCCATATCTGTATGTGTTTATGTATCTCTGTTCAGAAGTTGAAATAACGTTTTGCGTTGTTGTACGAGATGTCGGCCACCATCTGACGGATGAAGTCCATCTCGCTGCGCGGCAGCTTGCCTTTCTCTATGTCTTCGCCTATCATGTCGCATAGTATGCGGCGGAAATACTCGTGGCGCGGATACGAAAGGAAGCTCCTCGAGTCGGTAAGCATACCCACGAACCGGCTCAACAGTCCCATGGACGAGAGCACATTCATCTGCTTGCGCATGCCATATTCCTGGTCGAGAAACCACCACGCCGCTCCAAGCTGCATCTTTCCTGCCGCCGACGAGTCGTTGTATGTGTAGGCAAGTGTGGCAAGCACCTCGTTGTCTTTCGGATTAAGACTGTAGAGAATGGTCTTTGTGAGCTTGCCTTCACGGTCGAGCCGGTCGAAGAAACGATGCCCGGCGACGGAGCAGTTCACCTCCATTATCGCGTCGAATCCGGTGTCCGGTCCGAGCATGCGGTACATACGTGTCGAGCTGTTGCGCACAACGCTGATGTGATATTGTTGTGCCCAGCCCTTCTCCCAGTCCATTATGGCGAGCTCATAGAGCAATGCGCTTCTGAATAAAGATACCTCCGCGGCGTCAGGAGTGTGGCCTTCCATCACCTTGTTGAACACGCGGTTCACCTCGGTCTCGGTGAAATCGTCGGCGTAGAAGTTGTCCATGCCGTGGTCGGACAGCCGGCAGCCCAGCGACGCGAAGAAGTCGTGACGCCGGCGTAGGGCCGTCAGCAGGTCGGTGTATGAGCGTATCTCTATGCCGGCAGCCTCGCCCAGCTTCTCCATGTAAGCCTTGTATGTTGCGGGATTGTCGATGCCCAGCGCCTTGTCGGGCCGCCAGGCGGGATACACCTTTATTCCTATGGGATTGTTTTTCAGATAAATATGATGCTCGAGACTGTCCGCCGGGTCGTCAGTCGTGCACACCACCTCGACGTTGAAACGCTTCATTATGTTCTGCGCACGGAACTCCTCGGTGTGCAGCATGGCGGTGCATGCGTCGTAAATCTCGCGTGCCGTCTCCGGTTTTAGTATCGTGTTGATGCCGAAAACGCGGCTCAGCTCCATGTGAGTCCAGTGATACAGCGGGTTGCGCATGGTGTAGGGGACGGTCGCCGCCCACTTCTCGAATTTCTCGTAGTCGCTCCTGTCGCCTGTGATATACTCCTCGCTGATGCCGTTGCCACGCATGGCCCTCCACTTGTAGTGGTCGCCACCGAGCCATACCTCGGCCAGATTGTCGAACTGATGGTTCTCGGCTATCATCTTAGGATCGAGATGACAGTGATAGTCTATGATGGGCTGATGCTCCGCCGCGGTGTGATACAATTCTCTGGCGGCGTCGTTCGTCAGCATGAAGTCCTTGTCTATGAACATTTACGAATGGTTGTGAGGTAAATTAAATTATTGTTGGCAAATATAAATATATTTTTCCGTGTACGTGCACGTTTTCTGTATTTTAAATAACTTTAATATTTGATGAGGCTCGGACGAGACTTTTTCATGCGATGGGTGTGTGCATACCGCACAGGGTAGATAAACATTTTATATACAAATATTTATGGATTTTATGATGCGTTTTCTGCAGATGTTATTGCTGAAAAAGTGGATATCCGTGCGTGCTATTCGTGCCCGTACACGGAAAACAGATGCATAAGACGGTATGATGGGGCGGAGAATGAGGATTATTGCGGATTTATTGCGTGTCAGACAAAACAACTTCTGTTTTTTGTCTCCGTTTATAATAATTATGTATTATATTTGCAGAACCTGATAACACAAACGCAAAAACCGTTCTGTAATGAATGAGGAAAAACGCATAACAGTAAAGGATATAGCGACACTGGCCGGAGTATCGAAGGGTACGGTGGACCGAGTGCTGCACAACCGAGGCGAAGTGTCGGAGGCAAGTCGCGAGAAGGTGATGAAGATAGCGCGTCAGATAGGTTATAAACCCAACGTGCACGCGTCGCTGCTCGCCTCGCAGAAGAAGTTTCTCATGGCGTGCATGATTCCCGAATACGCCCCCGGCGAATACTGGGACCTCGTGGCCAAAGGCTTAACAGCGGCGCAGAAGAAGGCCGAACCGTTCCACATAAGCATACAGATATTCAAGTACGACCTGTTCTCGGAGCGGTCGATGGACGAGTGTTTCGCCAATGTCATGGAGCAGAGGCCTGACGCCGTGGTCATGGCTCCTACGTTTCAGACCCGTGCCCGGGCCATAATGGAGACGCTGAACGGCAAGGATATACCCTGCCTGTTGATAGACTCGAGCCTGCCAGACTGTGAGTATCTTGCTTACTTCGGCATGCACATGTTCCGCAGCGGATACCTGGCTGCACATCTGCTTACCGACGGATGCGACGCCGCGAAGATAGCCGTGTTCAGCATACATAAGGATCTGGAGAGCGCAAACAACTCTGCCGAGAGCCGCCATGCCGGTTTCAAGCAGTATATTGACGAGCATGCGCCGGGCACAGAACTCATACATCAGTACATACATCCATACGACAAGGAATACAACCGCGTGGTGCTCGGCCGATTCTTCATGGAGCATCCCGACGTGAATCACATAATAACGTTCAACTCGCGTGTGCATCTCATAGCCGAATATCTGAAGTCGGAGGAGCGCGGCGCGCACACTGTGCTCATCGGTTTCGACCATCTGCCGAGAAACGTGGAGGCATTGAAAGACGGTTCGGTGAAGTTTCTCATCACCCAGCACACTGAGAACATCCTGTCGCTGTGTGCACAGACAGTGATAGACCACCTGATATATCACACCCAACCGGCGCAGCGCGACATGTTCGTGCCTATGGATATACTCACAAGATACAACGTCGATTTCTACCGTTCGGACCTTGTCTGACGCCGGACGGGCATGAACCGGGATACGGTAATCATCCGGCCAGTCCGTCATATTCTGCTTCTTGTGGTCTGACTCATGCCCATGCGGGGCGAGAGCAGGCCGATTGCTATGCCCGCAGGCCGCCGGACGAGAAGCCCGTAGCCTGTGTATCTTTTATTATAAAGGTGTATTTCTTGTATCATAAAGAATTATGTAGCAGATAAAAACGCAACACCTTGTTTATTGTTCTGTCAATATGTTCTTGAAATGTTTCCAGTCTGCCGCTTTCTTGTAGCGTTCGATGTATTCGGCCTTGACATACAATTTACAGCTGTTCATTATTTTATCAGTGAATGTATATGCTCCCACCTTTGGAGGAAGTCCTTTGCAATGTATCTCGCTCAGGCTGCTGCAATCGGCGAAAACACAGCTGCCGAGTTTCTTCAGTCCGCTGCCTAAGGTTATATTCTCCAGAGAAATGCAATTCCGGAACGCGGAGTCGCCGATGCTCGTCACACCGTCGGGAATATGCAACTCGTGCAGTTCAAAACACTCGGCGAATGCTTCTTCTTTTATCTGTCGGATGGTTGACGGCAACGTAATGTAGCATGTCTTCTCACATCTGTGCAATCCTCGTTTCCCGATCGACGTCACTTTGTGGTTTTCAATCTGCTCAGGTATCTTCAGAAATACATTGTCACACTCGCGAATGTCCACGGCCTTGAATTTATCCGGTATTATGTCTGAACCGCTATATGTTTCTTGAAGAGTTCTGATGGGGATTATTTCGAGCTCGTCATTTTTCTTTATGCCATATCCCACATTATCGACTATATAGTCAAGGTCGGGAATATCATTTGATGCGGACATCCTTCTGAATGGGTTGATTATTAATTTTACGATTATAATTCCGATTAATAAATAAAGCCCATAGATTAATGTTGTAAATAAGAAATTTTCCATAGTCCTTAAGTTTAAATTGTTGTGAAATTACAGGGTGTGTGAAAAAGGTGTAGGTGCAGTTTGTTATTAGTGTGCGGAATGTTTTTTATTGTCTGTTGATAAGGATGAAATTATTTTATTTTTCCTGTTCATAAATATATCTGAAGGCGTGAGCAGCGGCCTGCGAAAATCACGAAGTGTTTTTTATGCAGCCATTGCCGCGCCGCACTTTATATTCTACAAATATAAGAAAAATATCATAAAGTCCCGGTAAGTTCGTAGAAAAACCGGTATGATATATCTGTTTCCGGATAAATCATAATTAGAATATAAGTAATGTTCTCATCTGAACGCTGATTATGTGCATCTGTGAGACGTGGTTACAGACTGACAGTCAGAGCCCGGTGCATAACTTATGTAATGGCGCTTTCACTTGCAAAACTGTATATTTATACACTTCCCGAAGTAAAAAATTTTGACAATAAAAATTTCCAAAATAGAAAATCGCAGTGGGGTATGGTCCGTCCGGAAATTCGCGAAAAAGCCTTTTTCGCAACGGTCGTCCGGATATTGCACACCGGTCATAAGTGTGCAGCGTCGCGATAAAGCCCATTTCGCAATGCAATAAAGGCCATATCACCACCCGATATGGCCTTTGTCATCACCCGAAATAGGCTATATCGCAGTGCGAAATGGGCTTTATTGCAACGCATTACGAGGACGGTTGCAACGCCATAAAGCGCAAACGATTGACTGTCAATGCGATACGCAAACCTCTCAAAACTCGCGAATTTGCGGCCGGAAAGTCTGTTGCTCGTAAAAACGGGCTTAATTTTGAGTTATGCCTGAATATTTATGCATCAGCCTTTCGCGCTTTTGCATAAATATACATTTCCGGTATAGTACTCCGCTTTTTTATTTACATCAGACCATAAATGTCTTTTTCATATATTGTAATTGTTATATCTATAAATTTATAATTGTTTTATTTGCCAATTATAAATAGTGTTCGTATATTTGCAATAATCATATCTAAAAAGTGGCGACAACACGTTAATTCGGCAATAAGATTATGGTAAATTTAAAAGATTTCAATTGCAAGTCTTCGGCTCAGGTGATAGACGCAAACAAAGTCGAAGTTACAGCTCCGGATGGAGAGGTTTTTACTGTTTTTTGTCCAATAGGAAGGTTAAGAAATAAGTCAGATCAAGAGATGGAACTCCATTGGTTGGAGGTAATGTTCGACAAAAACTTTTCTGACGACAAGGAGAAGATGATAAACAACATCTGGAGAGAATCGATGCGATTTTGTATCGGTGGAGGAATTCTTGGAATCAGTTCCGGAACGAGATATGCCGACAGAGCTCGTATAGGTAGCATAATAAGAAGAATACGTGAAGAACGTGGCATTGAAGCACGCGACCTTGCCAAGCTTGCAGGTATAGACGCAGCCAATCTTAGTAGAATAGAAAATGGAAAATATTCTGTCGGACTTGATATTTTGTCGAAAATTGCTGCGGCATTAGGAAAGAAGGTGGATTTGGTTGATCTTTAAATTTTCTCGTATATCATGGAAACTGAAAGTAGAACGGAACAGCACTACGCTGTTTCAAAAAACGGTATGTTGGTGCATATAAGTGAAGCCCATCGGGATCAGGATTATTTCTGTCCACATTGCGGATGCCGTATGATACAGAAGCGCGGTAATATAAGAGTATGGCATTTTGCCCATAATCCCAAAGACGAGAATGAGGTAATAAAACGATGTTCTCCTGAATCTTATCTTCATGCTTACGCTAAATTAAGAATAAAACAATGGTTTGAAGAAGCACCGAGCATAACATTACGCTACCGTAGAGAGCACTTCTGTAATCTGTCAGAGACGTGTATATGGTTGGGAAAGAAACATAAAAAGTGCAGAGAATACAGATTTGAAGAATGTGATTTGAAGGATTTTGTTACCAGGTGTGAAGTTGAAAAGACCGTGAATATAGACGGAACAGAATTTAGAGCAGATTTGCTGTTGAGCTGTCCTTCGAAGCCTGAGAATAATATTTTTGTCGAAATAAAGGTTACGCACGGATGTACAGAAGAAAAGAGAAACTCAAAAGCCAGGATAATTGAATTTGAGATAAGCTCTGAAGACGATGTTGACAACATCATAAATAATACGATAGAGGAGGGTGAAAAGGTTCATTTTTATGGCTTTAATCCTAAACCTGCTATGGATGGAAACGTGGATGCGTTGTTAAAACTTGTGAAATTCATATATTATAAGACAGGAAAAGCTTTCTCACATTCGGTTTGTACATGCCAGAATTATCATAAAATAAAACGCAATTCATTGATAGAGATTATAGCAAGAGAGAGCACTGATGGAGCAATATTGGATAAATCTCCAAATGATAATAATTATTATACAGGTATAACCGATGCAAAATGGTTTGTCTGGGGATTGGCTTTTGCAAAATCAAAACAAATAGATGTCAGGAATTGTAGCGTGTGCAAACATTACATATACGATCCGGATCAGGAAGATTACGACTGTTATTTTGATTTAAAATGTGGCAGTAATTCAGAAAAGGCGATTGATTGTGAGTCATATTGTATTAATGATGAACTTATAGAAAAGAGGTTGGCTGAGTTTCAAGAGTATCAGAAAAACAACGCTGTCGGTATTTTTATTAACAAGAATACGTGATGGATATGGTTTGATAATCATAAAAGGTGGTCTCGTCTGTTTCTGTATTACGGAATGGACGTGACCACCTCTTTTCTTTCTTTAATTCATGTTTTAGAATATTCTCCAGACACCGCGATTCTCTTCATCTATATTCCATTGTACCTGCCATACTCTTCCGTCTATCTGATCAAGCAGGATAAAATTGAATGTATTTTCAGTCGGATAAAGGAAAAAGCGGCCCGGTTTGGCATCTTCTCCCTCAGCCAGAGGCGTAACATTAAGATAATATTGCATAGCCTTTCCATCTGTGCTGTATTGAACATGGTTTATTATACCTGTTCTTGTGTCCAATTTAAGGAATGTCCATCTGTTGTTAGTCTGATATAACCTAAAATTGACATTCTGGTCCGGTGAGGCAACGGTGTTTTTTGTGTTGCTGTCAGTCTGTGCGTAAACCGAGAACGATACCATTACGCAAACAATGATTAAGAGTATTTTTTTCATTTTATTAAGGTGTTAAGTTTGACTTTTTATTAATCTGTTGTTTTATTGTTTCTGCATATTATGTATGTTGTTATCCGTTTATTGTATGGATGCGTCCTGATGTGTGTGTTGTTCCTTTTGTGTTTGTTAATTATGTGGTAATGCAAATTTATATTTTTATCGGTTATATCCAAGTTACGATATGACAAAGATTGGTTCTTATGCGGCAGATCCTGTCCTTATTCATTGTCAAATGTATGTTTATATTGGCTGATGTCGTGTCTGGACGGGTGGTTTGTTGGCGTTTTTTACGTATTTAAACCATACGTGTAGCTCCCCGTTTGGTTAAAATATATAAAAAACACGGCTGTGTGGGCGATGTTATCTGATAAATAACATATCTTTGTGAATGCGGGCGACGCCAACGGTTGGCGGTTGCTGTCGCGATAACAGAAAAATATTGATTGAATATGAAAAAGTATGTATGTGATACATGTGGATATGTATATGATCCTGAGGTTGGCGATCCGGAGAACGGAGTAGCTCCCGGAACAGCGTTTGAAGATCTGCCCGAAGATTGGGTATGCCCGCTTTGCGGAGTGGGAAAGGACGACTTCTCTCCGGCGGAGGATTAATACGTTCCGTGTAAACAGTAAATAGAATTTAAGTTTATCATAACACGCGTGGCATTCCTTTCAAAGGACTGCATCGCGTGTTTTTTGTTTCAGTGCGGCTTTTCCCGGCTTCATGCTATGCGCCGGCCGGACTGTTGCATGGTGGAGTGGCGTGTGTCATGACATGTTATAGGCCTTGTCTTTCTGAAGAGGGCTATTCATGGCTCCGTGCGACGGGTGATGCCGTGCCGTGCTACCTGGTGCAGACGAGCAGTATGTAGCCGTGCATGTATAAGAGAACGAGGCGTGCGTTGATGGACGACACGCCCATATGAAACCCCAAAACCGAATAACCAATAACCTGTCTGATTATGAACGACCTTTTATCGATTGTCTCACATTTCCTCACCAAGGGCACACCCGTGAGCGTGGAGCCGCTCGGGGCGGGACTGATAAACGACACCTACAAGGTGACGACCGCCGAGGAGGATGCGCCCGACTATGTTCTGCAGCGCATCAACACGGCCATATTCACCGACGTTGACATGTTGCAGCGCAACATCGTGGCCGTGACCGACCACATACGCCGCAAGCTGCGCGAGGCGGGCGAGGGCGACATCGGCCGCAAGACGCTCACCGTGGTGGCTGCGGACGACGGAAAGACCTACCGCCGCGAGGGCGACAACTACTGGCGCATGACGGTGTTCATTCCGCGCGCCAGGACGTTCGACATAGTGAACGCCGATTACTCGCAGCGTGCCGGTATGGCTTTCGGACGCTTTGAGGCCATGCTTGCCGACATGCCTGAGATGCCGGGCGAGATCATTCCCGACTTCCACAACATGGAGTTCCGCCTGTGCCAGCTGAGCGATGCCGTCGAGGCCGACGCCGCCGGACGCGTGAAGGGCGTGCGCGACATACTCGGCGAGGTGGAGCGAAGAGCCAAAGACATGTGCGTGGCCGAGCGTCTTCACCGCGAAGGCGTGCTGCCCAAGCGTGTGTGCCACTGCGACACGAAAGTGAACAACATCATGTTCGACGAGGACGGCAGCGTGCTCTGCGTGATAGACCTCGACACGGTGATGCCCAACTACATCTTCTCCGACTACGGCGACTTCCTCCGCTCGGCCGCGAACACGGGCCTTGAGGACGATCCTAACCTTGAGAACGTCAGCTTCAACATGGACATATTCCGTGCATTCACGCGCGGATACATCGAGTCGGCGCGCGGTTTCCTGCTGCCTGTCGAGACCGATCATCTGCCCTACGCCGCCGCGCTGTTCCCCTACATGCAGTGCGTGAGGTTCCTGACCGACTACATCAACGGCGACACTTACTACAAGACGCAGTACGAACTGCACAACCTCGTGCGCACACGGGCTCAGCTGAAGCTGCTGCAGAGCGCCGAGGAGCACGCCGATGAGATGCGTTCCTTCGTCGAGTCGTGCCTGTGACGGATGATGATATGGCGGCGGCGTGATATGGCGTCGCCATTGTATAAAAATATATAAAATGCTGTCGGAGAAGTTAAATTCTCACCGTCGAAAACGCTCAAAAACCGCTCTGAAATCCACAAAGAACAATTTCGTGCGAAAAAACGCGAAAAATCGCGGTTTTGGTAATGCGTTGATAAACAGCCGTTTACGGAACAATGCTTTCCGATGCCCTTTCACACGTCTTGCGAAATGGCCCATTTCGCACTCTGATATGGCCCATTTCGCGTGCCGATATGGTGCATTTCGGCCTCTGATATGGCCTTTTTCGGGATGCGAAAGAGGCTCTTTCGCAAATCGTCCGCATGTTTCCGGCTCTGCCGTCTGTGCAAAACGGGCTTTTTGAGAGGCCGGAGAGGCCGTGGATTTTTCCAGAATGAGAAAAATGAAATGTTAAATCCGGTGCGCCGAATGTAAACGTACGTAAACAGAAATTTGCATGAACGCGCGCGCCACGGGTGGTGATGCCGTCCTCAGGAAGATGCGTCTTGCAGGGCGTCCGCGGCGCAGGCAATGAATGAACGTAAAACAAGAATAAAACTATTTTAAGACAATAAAGACATGAAAGAATTATCTGTGACAAGGCTCGACGCCACGGCCGTGGCGGCGGCTGACATTCCCGCGCTGATGGATGAGGCCGGAGTGGAGTTTCAGAAGATTGATTCGCTCAACTGGTCAGACTGGCCCTACCGTCCCGCGGCGGCGTTCCGCATAGCCCATACTGGCGACGCCATACTGCTGCATTACGTGGTGAGCGAGGAGGCCGTGCGCGCTGTTGCGCCTGAGGACAACGGCCGTGTGTGGGAAGACTCGTGTGTGGAGTTCTTCGTGTCGCCCGCCGCCGACGGCGTTTATTACAATGTGGAGTGCAACTGCGCCGGACAGCTGCTCATAGGAGGCGGCAAGGGACGTGCCGGACGTAGCCATGCGCCGCGGCAGGTGCTCGACGGTGTCGGTCGCTGGGCGTCGCTCGGACGAGCTCCTTTCGACACCCGCAGCGGACAACAGACGTGGCAGGTGGCGCTGAGAGTGCCCGTGTCGGCACTTTTCATGCACGGTGCCGCACCGCTCGACGGCCGCACCATGCGCGCCAACTTCTACAAGTGCGGCGACCTTCTGCCCCGTCCTCACTTCCTGTCGTGGAACGCCATCAGTCTGCCGCGCCCCGATTTCCACTGTCCAGAGTTCTTCGGCACGCTGCGTTTCATGTGACGGTGCGTCGCGTTTATTTCCTTTATAAGACTGCCCCGTGGCGTTTCCGCATCGCCCGATGCGTCTTTACGCCGTTCGGATGAACAAAATAGAAAGCCCTGCCACGTTGTTATCTTAGCGTGGCAGGGCTTTTGTCGTGGTGCCGGATAATGTGGCCGGCACCGTAGTCTTCATTTTTTAGATTTCTTTTCCTTTAACCCTAATCGGTCATTAGAATTCAGTCAGTATTTTTATTTTATATTGAGCATATTTTCGTTGGATTTTTTGCAGGCATAGCGGGCTATGTCAAGAAACATCCAAAGAAAAGAGGCCAATAGAAAACAAAAAGACGGCTGAAAGCATGAATGCATGAAACATATAAAACACATGCGGTCTGATGACCGGTTAGGGTTTATTATCAGTCATTTTCTTTCTTGTCTGTCAGCGTCTTCTTGCGGCGCGCCATCCATACGGCGAACAGCACTCCGGAGAGTACGAATGCCGCAGCACCAATCTCATATCCCTCCGCTGCGTTCAGTGCGAAGGCGTTTTTTGACACCATGAGAAACGATGTGCACACGGCGGTCATGAACATTGCCGGGATGAGCGCGACGATGTAAGGCTTCGACTTGCGCACAAGATACACGGTGATGGTCCACAGCGTGAACACGGCGAGCGTCTGGTTGGCCCATCCGAACCAGCTCCAGATGACGTTGAAACCGTTCTCGTCGGCTATGTTGAACCACAGCAGGGCGAGCGTTGCGGCGAACAGCGGTATGCAGATGAACATGCGCCGGCGCACGCTGTGCTGCTCAATGCCCAGCGCCTCGGCTATGATGAGGCGCGCGCTGCGCAGTGCCGTGTCGCCGCTTGTTATCGGGGCAGCCACCACACCGAGTATTGCCAGTGCGCCGCCGAACAGTCCGAGCCAGCCCGACGATACCGAAGTGACCACCTCGGGAGCCTGAAGCGTGAGCGCCTTGCCCAGTTCCTGTGCCGCGCCTCCGTAGAAGAAGTACATCGAGACCGTTGCCCATATCAGTGCTACTATGCCTTCGGTTATCATGGCTCCGTAGAACAGCGGACGTCCCTGCTTCTCGCTGCCGGCACAACGGGCCATGAGCGGGCTCTGCGTGGCGTGGAATCCGCTCACCGCTCCGCACGCAATGGTTATGAACAGGCACGGGAATATGGGTCCGGATGCCGGACTCATGTTCGAGAGACCGTCGGTAAGTTCGGGCAACGACGGCCATTTAATTATCAGTACCACCATGAGTGCCACAGCCATGAAGAGCATGGCGACGGCGAAGAGGGGATATATCTTGCCGATGATCTTGTCGATGGGCAGCAGCGTTGCGAGGAAATAGTAGGCGAAGATGACGATGCACCAGACGTAAACCCACGTGAGCGAGTCGCCGCAGATGTCGCCGAGGATGAGCGCCGGACTGTAAACGAACACCGTGCCAACCATCATTAGCATGAACACCGAGAACACAAGCATCACCTTCTTTGTGTTTTTGCCGAGATAGACACCCACAAGCTCGGGCAGGCCTGCGCCGCCGTGACGCATGGATAGCATGCCGCTGAAATAGTCGTGCACGGCTCCGGCGAAGATGCAACCGAAGACAATCCACAGATAGGCAGACGGTCCGAACTTCGCGCCCATGATGGCTCCGAATATCGGACCGGTGCCCGCGATGTTGAGAAATTGTATCATAAATGTCTTCCATCCCGGAAGAACGATGTAGTCAACGCCGTCGGCCTTGCTCACGGCAGGCGTAGGACGATTGTCGGGACCGAACACGCGCTCTACCACGCGTCCGTAAATCATATAGCCCACAATCAGGGCTATGACACTAATAAGAAAAGTTATCATAGGTAAATTTGTTTTTAGTTAAGTGTGCGGAGCATTCCGCGGCAGATTTGAACATCTGTCATACAAAAGTATATATTTAATTTTTAAATGTAGAATATTTGCGCGTTTTTCTTTTGTTTTGTCAGCTCAGAAGGCGGGGACGTGGCGTGTCAGATGGTGGAATGGAGCGTAAGGGCGGCGTGTGAGGCATCAATTTTCCGGCGGCGGACGCATAATCCGGCGTCTCTATGTTCGTTCCGGGTTGTTGATGAATATGTTTTGTCGCCGTGATTTTATGCTTTTCATGCCGTTGTCTTGCGTGAAATCGTTTATTACAGATATGAAAGCTCCTCATAAGGGCATTGCTTATGAGGAGCTGTATGGTGTTGTCTGTTGTAGTGCGGAGCATCATTCGTCGCGCGCTATCGACGTTGACATGAGTCTTTTGGCAAATTCCCACACTATGATTCCGCCCGCCACGCTCACGTTGAGCGAGTGTTTCGTGCCGAACTGCGGTATCTCTATGCACATGTCGGAGAGGTCCACGACTTCCTGGTTTACGCCTTTCACCTCGTTGCCAAGCACCACTGCGTAGCGGCGCGACGTGTCGAGAGTAAGGCGGTCGAGCATTGTCGAGCCCTCGGCCTGTTCCACCGACGCGATGACATAGCCCTCGTTGTGCAGGCGTTTCACGGCTTCCACGGCTGTGGGATAGTAGGTCCAGTCCACCGAGTCCTCGCCTCCGAGCGCCGTCTTGTGTATCTCCGCGTTGGGCGGTGTGGCCGTTATGCCGCACAGACATACGCGTTCCACACGGAAGGCGTCGCACGTACGGAACACGGCTCCCACGTTGTGGAGCGAGCGTACGTCGTCGAGCACCACCGTGAGCGGCAGTTTTTCCGAATGTTTGAACTCATCTATCGTGAGCCGTTGCATCTCTATTGTTCTGAGTTTTCTCATTTTCAGTTGTTGTTTTCAGGCAGCGAAGCCGGCGCTTAGGGTGCCGGCTTCGTCGCGTTATGTATATTTATATGGTTTTATATGTTGCCTTATGCTGTCTGGTTTGTCACCATTTGATGTCCACCTTCACGCCGTCCGGGTCGTTCTCGAACTTCAGCAGCATCGTGTTCTGGTCGTTTTCGTTCCACTGCCATGCGTCTGTCGCCGTGCCGTTGAGCTTCACGCTCTTCGGCTTCTTGGGCAGGAGAATGCGCATTACGTTAGATGTCTGAGCCGGACTCTTTGACACGAACGAGTAGTTGTTGGCTGTACGCTGCTCGTCATACTGGCGCGACGCTGCGGCAAGCACCTGTGGCTGTTTCTTGTCTTTCACTCTTGAGATGTCGAAGAGGAATGCCTGCTCGCCCGGATTTACGATTTTCTCACGCAGTACGGGCAGCTCAGGATCGAACAGATCGATGAACTTGCCTTTCAGAGTGAGCGGTTCATCGCCTGCCTCGCTCTCGTCAACGACTGCCGCAAGAGTGTAGCATCCGCGTTCGAGATAGAACGAATTCTTTATGTCGAGCTTGCCGTAGGCCTCGCGCACGGTCTCCATGAGCTTGGCGTCGCCGTCTTTCTTGAGCACATACTCCTTCGGGTCGTGGCGCAGTACATAAACTTTGCCCTTGCCATATTCGTAAGTTCCCTCGGCGGCATCGCGCGGCATGCCCATCAACTCGAACAGATGCTCCGACGGAGTCTTGTATTCGTTGCCGTTCTGGTTCCACCATTCCAGCACGCTCTGGTACGGATCGTCGTCGCGTCCGCTGTATATCAGCTGTCCGCCGTCAGCCACCCACTGCGCGATGTGCTTGTGATATTCGGCGTCGAGCGGCTTCATGTTCGAGTAAGACATGAGCAGCACCTTCGTGTTCTTCCACGTGTCGGCATATCCCGTGTTCTCAATGTGCATGATTGATACCGGTATTCCGCGCTTGAGAAGCGGCAGAGCCTCGCCGTAGAAGTTGCTCAGCTGCGGGTCGTCGTAACCCTCCACGGGTTTGGGCGAGCGCTGGAACATTAGCGAATTGGCCATGAGCACGCTCACGCCCTGCGATCCGCTCACACGGTTGTCGGACAGAGGCATGTTGTTCAGCGTGTTTATCATCACCTGCATCTGCGTAGAGTAGAAGCGCGGGATGCGCGCCTTCTTCTTGCTGTCGGCGCTCACGCGGTAGAGTCCTTCGTATATGCGGTCGGGCCAGGGCATCACCTCGTAGTCGGCAATCTGCGGATAGAGCAGCTGCGCGGTGAATGTGGCCTGATAGTTGCGCTTATAGTCCTGCCAGTCCTTGGCGCGGTCCTCTATCGGGTCGGTGAGGAAGAACATCTTGCGGCCCGTGGGTCGTGTCATCGACTCCATGCATCCGTACTCCAGGAAAGCCGTCTCGAACACCCGTTCGCGCGCCTTGCCGTTGAAGTAGTTGGGCTCGCGCGACGTGCCGGTCCACACCTGTGCGATGTAACCGTCGCAACTGTTCATCGATGCAAGCGACGCTTCAGGCGACACTATCTGCCACTGCGAGTAGTTGAGCAGCGAGTGGGTGGGCACATAGCAGCGCACGTCCATGCCCTTCTCGCGGCCGTACTGCTTGGCGTAGGTGAACGCCTCGTCGAGCGCACGGTAGTAAAGATGATATTTAAGTTTGTTCGACAGATACGTGTTCTCGGCCGACTCGTGCTGCGGCCGCCAGTCGAATCCGTAGTAATCCTTCCATTCGCGCTTGAACGACTCGCTGTATCCGCTGCGCGCCCAGAACTCAGGTTCCTCGAGGAATATTGCGTCTATGCCGGCGTCTATCACCGGTTTGATGTGCCGTTCCTTGAAATACTTCAGATAGTTCATCGTCGGCACGATGTAGGGAATGAGGTGTCCGTGCCATATAGTGTCGCCACGCATGGTCTTCTGTCCCTCGTCCAGATGCCATTTGCCGTCCCATTTGCCGGTGAAGTAGTCCTGATAGTCTCCCCAGGCTATGCCGGTCATGAAATGCGTGGTGTATCCTCTGTCGCGCCACGACTGCACTCTCTGTCTGAAAGTCATGCGCGGGCGGTTGTTGGCTCCGTAAACCATTACGGCGTCGGCCCTGATGTCGGTCACCGGTTTCCACTGTCCTGACGTCTGGAACGTCGTTTTCTCGCGTCTCTGCTGCGCCTGCGTGCTTACAGCTATGGCTATGGCAGCCAGCGTAAAGATAATTTTTCTCATCCTCGTTGTTATTAGGTGGTTTGCTAAGTTGATGTTCGTCAGGTCGTTTCGGTCAAGATACGGAGGCTATTTTGTGCCTCCGTCCTTCTCGCTGAACGCCAGCGCATACATGCGTATCTGCTTCACCATGGCCAGCAGACCGTTGGAGCGCGTGGGCGACAGATGCTCTTTCAGACCTATGCGGTCGATGAAATACAGGTCGGCGTCGAGTATCTCCTTCGGTGTGTGTCCGCTGAGCACCTGTATGAGCAGTGCTATTATGCCCTTCACGATGAGCGCGTCGCTCTCCGCCGTGAATGTTATCACGTTGCCGTCGTAGTCGGCCTGCAGCCACACACGGCTCTGGCAGCCGTCTATCAGGTTCTGTTCCGTCTTGTAACGCTCGTCCAGCGGCTCGAGGTCGTTGCCCAGGTCGATGAGCATCTGATACCTGTCCATCCAGTCGGTGAATCCGGAAAACTCCTCTATCACCTCGTCTTGTGCTTCATTTATTGTCATTGTCTTGTGTACGTTTATGTTTGTTTGTTACTATGATGCAAACTTAATGAATTTTTTCCAATATCCGTTCTGTTGCCGCGAATAATTGTCCTGCCGCGGCTTATGGAGGCCGTCGTCGTGGCGTTGCGGGCGATGTATGCCGTATGCGCGTGTTGGAGGCCGGTTGTCACACACCGCCGGAAAGCCCGGAATGGGCCGTGAAACCGTATATTTATACATTCCCGAAGTAAAAAATTTTGACAAAATAAATTTTCAAAATAGACGGATGAGGTGGGTAGGGAGGCGTGGCGGGAAAGTGAGAAACAGGCCGTTTCGGGTCGGATGTGATTTAACTGATGGGGGTAAAGAATGAGAGCGTTTTGCGAAATGGGTTTTATCAGTGTGCGAAATGGCCCGTTTCGTGGTGCGATATTGGGCATATCGGGGGCTGAAATGGGCCATATCAGAGGCCGAAATGGGCCATTTCGCAGGACGATAAGAAGGCGGTCGGACTGCAATAAAACGCAAGTGGCTGACTGTCAATACTATACGCGACCCTCTCAAAACTCGCGAATTTGCGGCCGAAGACGCGGTTGCTCGGAAAAACGGGCGTATTTTCGAGTTATGGGTGAATATTTATTCATTCTCGGGTCTGTATTTTCGTATATTTATTCATTTTCATACGACGTTCCCGTGTGTCTTTCGGTGCGTCGCCATAGCGGTTTTTCCGACTTGTCGGGAGTCGGTTTTCGGGTGTACATACATCTTATTTCGTGCCGTAGCCATGATATTATATATCAAGGTTATGTTGCTTTTCGGGCGCGCATATATATTATTTCATATTGTAGTCATAATATTATATATCAATGTTTTGTTGTTTTTCGGGCACGCATATATATTATTCCAGTGCTTATCCGCGCGTTTTGCTGACAAAAAACGGGTGCGGACGCAAATACGTTTGTCAAAAAGACGTGATGTAGAAAATAATTGCGTAACTTTGCTACTGGTGTTTGCTGCGGCTTACGGTCGCAGTCTGATACAATGAAGACACACTGACTTATTACTTTCAGACAATCTTCCAGGCGCCGGAAACGGTTCTGGAGCATGTTCAAACAATGATTTCTTATGTATAAAAGCAATTATGACAAGTCGCCGGCAACGAAGATTGACGGTGAGTTGTGGAAAGGATGGGACGACATCTGCCGCGAACTGAGGAGAAGCGTACCCGCCGGACGGTGCACGATGGTGATAGAATGTTATCAGGGAGTATATCATGACGAGCTGCGCAAAGGCTTCGAAGCGCTCCATGCCGACTGCTGGATTGACACGGCAGATCTGTTCAAACCGGTGGCCGAAATAGAGCGTATGACATATCCGTATGTCACTGACGACCGCCTGTTCGGCTATCGTGCGCACTTCTCGTATGCCGATTTTCTCGACCCTGAAAAGACCGAAGAGGCGCGCCGCAAGGTGAAGGCTGCCGATGGATTCACGGTGGTTTACGGTCACGGAGCGGCTCTGGTGGTACCCGATGCCGACCGCACGGTGTATGTGGATATGGCACGATGGGAGATACAACTGCGCTCGCGCCGCCACGAGATAAACGGTCTGGGTGTGGAGAACAAGGCCGAGGGCGCGTCGTATCAGTACAAACGCGGATATTTCGTGGATTGGATAGTATGCGACAGACTGAAAAAACAGCTGCTCGGCAAGGCCGATTACTGGATGGATACGCACACGGCGGGCGAGCCGAAGATGATAAGAGGCAGTCTGCTGCGCGAGGGACTGGACAAGACTGCGCACCGTCCGTTCCGCGTGGTACCGTTCTTCGACCCTGCGCCGTGGGGCGGACAGTGGATGAAACGTGTGTGCGGGCTCGACCCGGAACGCCAGAACTACGGTTGGTGTTTCGACTGCGTGCCTGAGGAAAACAGCCTCTACTTCGACGTGAACGGCGTACTTTTCGAGATGCCTGCCAACAATCTGGTGTTCCACAACACCCGCGACCTGTTGGGAGGACCCGTGGAGTCGCGCTTCGGTCAGGACTTCCCGATACGCTTCGACTTCCTCGACACCATGGGCGGAGGCAACCTCAGCCTTCAGGTTCATCCCACAACGCAATACATACGCGACACGTTCGGCATATATTACACGCAGGACGAGAGCTACTATCTGCTCGATGCGAAGGAGGGAGCGACGGTGTTCCTCGGTCTGAAGACGGGTGTCGATCCCGACGAGATGATAGCCGCGCTCAACGAATCGCAGGAGACGGGCCGGCCGTTCGACGCCGAGAAGTATGTCAACCGCTGGCCGGCGAAGAAGCACGACCACTTTCTCATACCCAACGGAACCATCCACTGCTCGGGCGCTGAGGCCATGGTGCTGGAGATAAGTGCCACGCCAAGCATCTTCACATTCAAGCTGTGGGACTGGGGACGCCTCGGTCTTGACGGACTGCCACGGCCCATCAACATCGGACATGGGTCGCACGTGATACAGTGGGAGAGGCAGACCGACTTCGTGCGCCGCAATCTTGTAAACCACATAGAGCCGTTAGGGCAGGGCGACGGATGGCGCGAGGAGCGCACCGGACTGCATGAGAACGAGTTCATAGAGACCCGCCGCCACTGGTTCACGGGCCCTGTCACCCACAATACCGACGGAGGCGTGCAGGTGCTCAACCTCGTTGAGGGCAGAGAGGTGGTGGTGGAGAGCCCGTCGGATGCGTTCGAACCGTTCGTGGTCCACTACGCCGAGACGTTCATCATACCCGCGTCGGTGGGCGAATATGTCATCCGTCCTTACGGCGAGGCCGAGGGAACGGAGTGCGGAACGATAAAAGCCTACGTGCGTTTCAGACAATGACCGCCGGCCATAAACCGATAACAAAAACCGTAACATTATGAAAACACAATATCCTATAGTCATGACGCTGGACGCGGGAGGCACCAATCTGGTGTTCTCCGCCAGCCGGGGACCGGAGGAGATAGTCACTCCCGTGACGCTGCCTTCGGTCACCGACAATCTGGACGAGTGTCTGGAAGTCATTAAAAAGGGCTTTGAGACGGTGCGCGCACTGCTGCCCGAACCGCCAAAAGCCATCAGTTTCGCCTTTCCCGGACCGGCCGACTACGAGGCAGGCATCATAGGCGACCTGCCCAATTTCCCAGCTTTCCGCGGTGGTGTGGCGCTCGGTCCGTTTCTTGAGGACCATTTCGGCATTCCAGTATTCATCAACAACGACGGCTGTCTCTTCGCCTATGGCGAGGCGTTGGCAGGCATGCTGCCTGAGGTGAACGCCCGTCTGCAGGCCGCCGGCAACTCGCGCCGCTACAAGAATCTTGTCGGTGTGACGCTGGGCACAGGCTTTGGAGGCGGCGTAGTGATAGACGGCGAGCTGCTGCGTGGCGACAATCAGGTGGGCGGCAACCTGTGGTGCATGCCCAACAACAGGCATGAGGGCATGATAGCCGAGGAAAGTGTGAGCATACGTGCCATACAACGGATATACGCTTCACTCTCCGGCGACCACTCAACGCTCACTCCCAAGGATATATTCGACATAGCCGAAGGCACCCGCGAGGGCGATGCCGCGGCAGCGAAAGCCGCATTTGCCGAGCTGGGCGAGGTGGCGGGATACACCATCGCGGCGGCAGTGACGCTGATAGACGGCCTTGTCGTAATAGGCGGAGGGCTGTCGGGAGCATCCAAATACATACTTCCCGCGCTGATGAAGGAGCTCCGCGCCGAGACGGGAACGTTCGCCGGAGCGCGCTTCAACCGCCTCATTGCGAAGCCGTATAATCTGGAAGACCCTGCCGAGGCGGCCGCTTTTCTTGAGAACAGCAGCAAGATGGTGACAGTGCCGGGCTCCGGACGCACCGTGGAATACCACACCGACAGCCGCATAGGCGTCGCCGTCTCGCGTCTGGGAGCAAGCCGTGCCATCGCGCTCGGCGCGTATTGGTTTGCCGTGAGTGAGTTGAAGAAGAAAGGATTATTATGAAAACGAAGGATAAGACTATGAAAAAGATAATATCGGGACTGTTGTTCCTTGGCGCCGTATTGATGAATTGCTCCACCGCCGGCGCACGTCCTCACGAGGATTGGACCAGATATGTGGAGCCGAGAATAGGAACGGCGCACTGCCGTTGGTTTCATTTCGCACCCGGAGCCATGCCTTTCGGACTGGCCAAGCCGGGCCCTTCCACCAACGGAAGTCTCGGCAACGCGTCGGGATGGGAGGCCACAGGATATGACTATCGTGAGAATACGATAGAGGGATTTCCGTGTCTTCACGAGTTCCAGGTGGGCGGAATTGTGCTCATGCCTACCAAAGGCAGGCTCGTCACTGTGCCCGGTCTGCCAACCGACAAGGAGAAGAAGGGCTACCGCTCGCTTTTCGACCGCAAGAACGAGGTGGCCACTGCGGGCTACTACTCGGTGCTGCTCGACGACTATGATATAAAGGCCGAGGTTACGGCTACGCCGCGTGTGGCGTTCCAGCGGTTCACTTTCCCGGCAGGAAAGGACAATCACATACTGTTCAACATCGGAAACCGGCAGGGCGAAAGCGGCGCTGTGAAGGATGCTTACGTGCGCTACACTGCCGACGGACGTGTGGAAGGATGGGTCATAACAGAGCCGGAGTATGTGAAGAAATATCAGCCCGGAGCCACCGTCCCGCTCTATTTCTCGGCCGTTATGGACAAAAAGCCGGCCGCATATGGCAGCTACAACGGCGAGAAACAACAGCAGGGAGCAGGCGAAAGCAAGGGCGTCGGCGCAGGAATGTATTTCACCTTCGCAATGGACAAGACCGAACCGGTGACCGTGAAGATAGGTCTTTCGTACACATCTGTGGAGAACGCCCGCGCCAATCTGACGGCAGAGGCGGAGAAAATGACGTTCGACAAGGTGCGCGAACAGTCGCACAAGACGTGGAACGACTATCTGGGACGCATCGAGGTGGAGACTTCGAAGAATGATGATAAGGTGAAATTCTACACCGGACTGTATCATGCGCTGCTCGGCCGTGGACTGGCGAGTGACGTGAACGGTGCATATCCGCGCAACGACGGCACCGTCGGACAGCTTCCTATGAAGGACGGCAAGCCGCTGTACAACGTATATAACACCGACGCGGCGTGGGGAGCGCAGTGGAATCTGTCGCAGTTGTGGATTCTGGCTTATCCGGAATACATGTCGCAATATGTCAGCACGCATCTCCAGGCCTATAAGGACGCGGGATGGCTCGCCGACGGTCTGGCCAACAACCGCTACGTCTCGGGCGTTGGCACAAACCTTCTGAGCACCATAATCGCCGCTGCCTATGAGTGCGGCATACGTGATTTTGACACGAAACTGGCATACGAGGCGTGTCTGAAAAACGAGCTCGACGGCGAGAACCGACCGTTGGGAGCAGGTAAGGCCACCACGGCCGACTTCCTGAAATACGGATATGTGCCCCACCGCGACCGCGGAGAGGAGAACGCCGACACCTATTCGTTCTCGGCATCGCACACACTGGAGTTCTCTTACAGCGCGTGGGTGATGGCGCAGTGGGCGAAGAGCATCGGCGACAAAAAGAATTATGACCGGCTGATGTATCTCTCCAAAGGATGGGAAAGACTGTACGACACGTCGTGCGACTTCATCCGTCCGAAGAAGGCCGACGGCAAATTCATCGACAACTTCAACCCGATGGAGGTGTGGCGCGGTTTCCAGGAGGGCAACGCATGGCAATACACGTTCTATGTTCCCCACGATGTGAAGGGGCTTGTGGCAAAGGTCGGTGCGGACGTATTCAACGCGCGGCTCGACAGTATCTTCACCCTATCGCAGAAAAAGATATTCAGCGGCGGAACTGAAGTGGGCGCGTTTGCCGGTCTTCAGACCTTGTACAATCAGGGCAACCAGCCGTGTCTGCACATATCGTGGCTGTTCAACGAGGCCGGCCGCCCCGAACTCACACAGAAATGGGTGCGCGCCATACTCAACGAATTCTACGGAACAGACGGCATACACGGCTACGGCTACGGTCAGGACGAAGACCAGGGCCAGCTCGGAGCGTGGTATGTCATTTCGTCAATGGGTCTGTTCGACGTGAAGGGACTCACCGGCACCAACCCGTCGTTCAGTCTCGGAGCACCTCTTTTTGACAAGATAACCATACATCTCAACAGGAAATATTATCCCGGCCGCACATTCACGATAACCACCGAGGGCAACACGGGCAGCGATGCCTACGTGAACAGCTATGTGCTCAACGGCAAACGTATTGACGGAGTGCACCTGCCGTTCAGCGATGTGGTGAAGGGCGGCAAGCTGGAAGTGATGATGGGCAAGGGCGTTAAAAACTGATGAGTCATGGGAAAGAACAGTGAATATTCGTGGCTGAGGCTTTTCCCGATTCTTTTCGGGTTCTTTGTCATGGGCTTTGTCGATGTGGTAGGCATTGCCACAAACTATGTGAAGAAGGACTTCATGCTGTCCGACACGCTTGCCAATCTCATTCCCATGATGGTGTTCCTGTGGTTTGCGGTGTGCTCCATTCCCACCGGCATCATGATGAGCCGCATAGGCCGCCGCAACACGGTGCTGCTGTCGATGGCCATGACGGCCGTGGCGATGATAATGCCGCTGCTGTCCTACAGCTTCATCTGTGCGCTCATGGCCTTCGCTTTGCTGGGAATAGGCAATACGATACTGCAAGTGTCGCTCAATCCTATGGTGGCTCAGGTGGTCGCCGGCGACAGAGTGGCAAGCGTACTGACGCTCGGTCAGTTCGTGAAAGCCATCTCCTCGTTCCTCGGTCCGGTGATAGCCGGTGTGGCGGCATCGTTCTTCGGCAACTGGAAACTCATCTTCGCGGCCTATGCCATTGTCACCATACTGGCCGGAGTGTGGCTCCTGCTGACCATCGAGCGTGACACTCCGGAGAAGGAACAGACCGCGAGTTTCCGCTCGGCGGTGTCGTTGTTCACCGACAAAATCATACTTCTGCTTTTCATCGGCATCCTCGCCATCGTGGGCATCGACGTGGGTTTGAACACGAGCATCCCCAAACTGCTTATGGAGAAAGCCGGTCTGCCGCTGAGCGAGGCAGGACTGGGCACGAGCCTTTACTTCGTAGCGAAGACCGTCGGCACCTTCGTCGGCACATTCATCCTTGCCAGGATTGCCGGCAAACGCTTCATGCGCGTCAGCATGGTGGTGGCCATTGTGGCGTTTGTGGCAATGCTTTTCGTGCACGAGTTGTGGCTGTTGTCGGTGCTCATCGTCGTTGTGAGCTTCGCATGTGCAAATGTTTTCTCCATCATATTCTCATATGCGCTCCAGCACAGGCCCGCCAAGGCCAACGAGATATCGGCGCTCATGGTGATGGGAGTGTCGGGCGGAGCGGTCGTAATGCCCTTCATGGGTATGCTGTCCGACGCGTTCGGGCAGGTGGCAGGCCTCATTCCGCTGCTCGTCTGCATGGTTTATCTGCTGTGGACCACGGGAAAACTGGGTAAGTGATGGTCTTTTGCGGAGCGCGCCGCGCGTATGTTTACGACATTTACTCACCGACATGCAGACGTCAAGTGCCGAAATATAAAAAAACGAAAAACGGAGCCGGAGATGTTAAATAATCGCGGCGGAAACCGCGGAAAAATCGCTCCGGAGCGTACCAAGAGCCGTTTCGCCCGAAAAAACGCGAAAATCCGTACTTTTCATAATATATTGACAATCAACGGTTTACTGAATATCATATTCCAATCGATATTATTCCGTTTTGCAAAAGAGCCCATTTCAGGTCATGAAATGGGCTCTTTCGTGTGGTGATAAAGCCTATTTCACGCCCTAAAAGAGGCTTTATCGCATCCTGAAATAGGCTCTTTCGCAAAACCGTTTGCTCAAAACCGCCTCGTCATCCGGTCTGAACGGGGTATTCAGGGCGTGTTTTCCGGTCCGCTTTTTTCTGTAATGAGAAAAATGAAAAGTTAAATTGATTTCTCCGAAAGTGAACGTATGTTAAAATGAATTTGCATAAACCTGCGCGGCGCGGGCGGGATTGAGAACGGCGCGAGAGGCTGTTTACGGGTTTCGGTATATCCATGATGAACAGCCGGACGTATTATCTTTCATGGCAGAATAGTTTCGGGCGGAATGTGCGCGAGGATTTGTGTATTGTGGAGAATCTGAACAACAGATATCGGTATATGTCTGTGCGTCATTGAAAAGATACGTTCCCGCGACGTGAAAAACCGGAAACGAAAATGCACGCGCCGCTGCCTGTGAGGGCATAACGGCGCGTGCATTCTTATGTCATGGAGTGCTGGCGGTTCCGCTCAGTCTTTTCTTTCCACCTTTACCAACTTATACAGCTTGTCGCTCGGACGCACCTTGTCAGGCACACGGAACGACACGCGCGTGCCTTTCTGCGCTGTCTGCACGGCGTGAGTGTCGTCGTGAATCTCCTCAACGGTGACATACATCACTCCTGTCGTAGGACCTGTGATGAGCATCTTGTCGCCAACGGAGAACTCGCAGGCCTCGCAGGAGAACTCAGCCACGCCGAGCTTGGAGAAGTATTTCACGCCGCGGCCCACGTAAACCTTGCGCTCGGTGGCGTTAGAGCCGTAGTTCTTGTTCCATTCGCCCAGACGCTGGCCCTGATAGTAGCCGTCCCAGAATCCGCGGTTGAACACGGTGGCGAGGCGTTTGTCCCATGCGTCCTTCTTCTCTTCGGTGAACGTGCCGTCGAGAACGGAGGCGATGGCTTCCTTGTAGCACTTCACCACAGTATATACATACTCCGGTCCGCGTGCGCGTCCCTCAATCTTGAACACCCTCACGCCGGCCTTCATCATGCGGTCGATGAAACGTATGGTCTTCAGGTCCTTCGGACTCATGATGTACTTGTTGTCTATCTCGAGCTGACATCCCGTCTCGTTGTCGGTCACGGTGTACGAGCGGCGGCATATCTGCATGCATTCGCCGCGGTTGGCGGAGCGTCCCGTGTTGTCGAGACTCATGTAGCACTTGCCGCTAACGGCCATGCACAGCGCGCCGTGGCAGAACATCTCTATGCGCACCTGTTCGCCTTTCGGTCCGCGTATGTCCTGTTCCTCTATCTGGCGGTGTATCTCAGCCACCTGGTTCATGTTGAGTTCGCGTGCCAAGACAACCACGTCGGCGAACTGGGCGTAGAACTTCAGCGCCTCTACATTGCTTATGTTGAGCTGTGTGGAGAGGTGCACCTCCACGCCTTTCTTGTTGCAGTAGGTCATCACGGCCACGTCGCTGGCTATCACTGCGGTGATGTTCGCCTCGTGTGCTGCGTCGATTATCTGGTGCATTGTGTCGATGTCCTCGCCGTAGATTATCGTGTTCACCGTGAGATAACTCTTTATGCTGTGCTCGGCACAGGTGGCGGCAATCTCGTGCAGGTCGTCGATGGTGAAGTGGTTTGCCGAGTGCGATCGCATGTTGAGCTGTTCCACGCCGAAATAAACCGAGTCGGCTCCGGCCTGTATGGCAGCCGCCAGACTTTCGCGTGAGCCCACGGGAGCCATTATTTCAAAGTCGTTGATTGTATGTTCCATAGCGTTTATGGGAAGAATGAATTGTTATTTCCTGATTTATAAAGACATACCGGCGCCGCTGCCGGCATTTCATGAAAAGTGCCCACCGTTAAGGTCGATGGGCATACCTGATGTTTTCACAACGGAATAATCCTTATTGTGATTTGCTTAAAATTCTTGGTGCAAAGATACGAAAAAAACAAATACCTCATGCTTTTTCGCTTATTTTATTGTCATCATAGTGCGCAGTTGTGGCGTTTTGTGCATTTTGGTGCGGTGTGTGGCGGTTTTCTGGTCAGTGAAGAGGTGTGTGTACTGCTGATGCGGCGGCGATTCAGGGTGTCGGAACAACCGGGCGTATGGTGCCGTCGGCGTTGAATTCCAGACGGTCGATGCACACTTCGCGGTGCGTTCCCGGCGAGTCGTTCAGATAGTTGCGGTTGATGCGGTGATAGACGATGAGCCATTCGTCGCTTTCCGGCAGGCATATCACCGAGTTGTGTGCCGTTCCGTATATGCCCTGCTCAGGCTTCTGGTTGAGCACTACCGGCTGTTCGGCCACCTCTATCGGGCCGAGCGGCGAGCGTGATGTGCCGTAAGCCACATGATAGTTGGGCGAGCCGGTGTCATCGACCGACCACATGAAGTAATATATTCCGTTGCGATAGAACACATACGGTGCCTCGCGGTAGGCGTAATCCTGAAGCGTTCCGCCCTGCGGAGTCATCACCGTGAGAGTATTTTTCTTTATCGATATCATGTCCTTGTTGAGCTCAGCGCCGGCCATGTAGCCGTTGCCCCAGTAAAGATACGATTTGCCCGACACAGGATCGGTAAAAACATCGACGTCTATCTGCTGTCCGTGGCCCACCGGCGAATCGGTTATCATCGGCTTGCCTGAGTCCTTGAACGGTCCTGTGGGTGTGTCGCCCGTTGCCACGCCTATCTGTTTGCCCTTGCCGTCCTTGGAGTTTCCGCTGTAGTAGAAGAAATATTTGTACCGGCCTTTTATCTTTTTCTCGATGATGCACGGTGCCCATGCGTTGCCGTCGGCCCACACGGCGTCGCCCGCCTTCAGGTCTAGCACGGTGCCCGCTTCGGTCCAGTTGCGGGTGTCGGACGACTCGAACACAGTGAAATGAGCGCCGCCCCAGCCCGGCACACCGTCGGTAGTGGAGTAGATGTAGTAGCGGCCGGTCTGTTCGGAATAGAGAATCTCAGGGTCGGCATGAAATCCGGTGAGCACTGGGTTGCGCGGAATGGTGACGCCTTCGGGAAGTCCCCACTTGTCGGTGAGGCGCTTCATCTCGTCGCGTGTGACGGCCATCACCGTGCCGTGGCGCGGATGGAAGTCCATCGTAACCTTGCTGTCTATTGCGCGGAAATGTTCCAGGTCGGTGGTTTCGGTGAACTGGTAGCGGCCGCTTGTATAAAGATCGTACATCAGTATGTACTTATCGGCGCCCGACAGCTTGAATGTTCCCGCGCCCTCCACGGCCTGATCGGTCTGCTGTTTGTAGTCGGGGCTTTCGGTCCATCGGCCGGATGTCAGTTCATTGGTTACGGCAACTTTTATTCCGTTGCCGTGTCCTTCGGTCTTGTAGAACAGATGATATTTTCCGTCCTTATACACAATGTCGCCGTCGATGCACGACTTGCGGTTGGCGGGGATGAACAACGGACGCGGCTCGCCCGTAAGTCCGGTGAACGAGTCGTTGGCATATGCGTAATAGATGATGTCAGGTCCGTCGCCATGCTTCATCGACCAGTATATCATATACTTGCCCGCCTTGTGGTCGTATATGGTCTGCGGTGCCCACACACGCTTCAGATCGTCCTGTCCTTCGTAGGTCTGCTGTATGTTAATGACGGAGTGCGACCAGTTGATGAGGTCTTCCGACTTGAGCAGAACCATGGCGCGGTTGGAGTCCCATCCATTGGCCGACACCATGTCGGTGGCCACCATGTAGAACGTATGACCGTCCTCGCCGCGCAGGATGTGCGGGTCGCGCACTCCGCCTGTGGAGCTGATGACCTTCGAGTCGATCACCGGGCGGCCGCCGTTGAGCTTGTGCCACGACAGTCCGTCGTTGCTAAGGGCGAAGCAGATGGCCTCCTGGCTTATGTCGTTGCCTGTGAAATAAACAAAAAGATAGCCGGCCATGTCCTTCTCCTTAACGGCTGCCGAGCGTGCGGTGGCCGTTGTCAGAGAGATGATGACCGCAATTATGACGAATAGTCTTTTCCTCATTATATGCTGTTTTTGGTTGTTTTAGTTTCATGTATGGCCGCATGTGTGCGGCCTTATGCTGTTGTCAATATACGAATATGCGGTAGTCCTTGGTCAGTCCGGCGGCGTCCTGCGAGGTGGCGGGCAGATACTCCAGCGCGCCGATGGTCTGTTCGGCACCCATGTCGATGACGAGCAGATGAGGCATTGATGCTCCGTAGGCAGTGCTCCACCATGTGGATTCCTGAAGGTCGAACGCCTTGTCGCCCGTGTGGTTGCCGTTGTCGGCGTCCTCGCTGTCGGCATATTTCGTGCTCCATGAGCTGCGGTCGATGCGTCGTCCGTCGGTGTCCAGCACGTAGATTTCGGCTATTGCCGCCATCTCGCTGCCGTCGTGGGTTGACGAACACTCAATGGCCAGATAGCGTCCGCGTGCCGGCGTGTTGAATTTGATGGTCTGCCATGCGCGGCTCTGTGCGAACCGGCCCGTCGCTGCGGGCGTTGCCGAGTTGAGGTCGGGGCGGTCGCCCGGATTGTTGTGGCGGTTGCTCTTCTCCAGTTGCAGCTTGTCGAGTTCGGGACGGTCCTGTCCCCATATTTCAGTCATGACAGGTCCTGTCACGTCGAGCACCACTATCTCGTTGCGTCCTTTCTTCAGCCAGCATCCCGGAACGTAGAGAGTTTGTTGCGGGCCGATGCTCCAGAAGCGGCCGATGGCGTGTCCGTTCACATAGACGAGGCCCTTGCCCCATGTCTCCATGTTGATGAACGTGTCGCCGGTCTTCTTCAGATTGAAGAAACCGCGGTAGTATCCGGCGCGCGAATCGAGCTTCAGTCCCATCGACGCACCGTCCTTGCAGCGTGTGAAGGCGCGCAGGGCGTGGTCGTAGGAGTCGGGCAGGGTGCGCATGGTCCAGTCGTTCAGCTTCCACGTCACGTCGTCGCCATCTACATTGGCCATAATGATTACGTCGCCGGTGAGTCCCTTGAAGTCTTTTATGGCGCGGCCGAAGTTGATGCGTCCCATGCCTTCGACAACGATGTCGAGCCTACTGCTGCGGCTCACTGGCGGCAGACTGACTGTTGTCTCGTTGCGAACGCGGTCGGTGCGGCCTATGTATCGGCCGTCCACATAAACCATGGCGTAGTCGTGCGCGCCTTTCAGTGCGAGCGTGGACGGAGTGTTTGTCTCGGGCAGAGAGGTTGAGTAGATTACCGTTCCCCAGCCCATGTCAAGTTCCTCGAAGGTCAGAGGACTGCGTGCGGCGCACATACTGTCGGTGCCGAACACCAGGGGCGCGTACTCGTTGAGGCTGAAGCGCGGAATGCTTATCAGCTCTGCGGCAGGTCGTGGTACGGCAGGCAGACGCTTGTCGGAGTATTTCTCCATCGTGCGGCGCAGCTCGTAGTATTTTGGTGTGGCCTGTCCGTATTCGTTGATGGGTGCGTCGTAGTCGTAGGATGTCACGTCAGGAGCGAATCCCGGTGAGTTTGCGCCTGCCCAGTGGCCGAACGATGTGCCGCCGTGGGTCATGTAGAGCGAGAACGAAATGCCTTTGGACAACATCTCGTCTATGCCTGCCACCATTGCCGATGCGGGGCGGGTCTCGTGGCGGGCGCCCCATTTGTCGAACCATCCGCTCCAGAACTCCGAGCACATCAGCGGCGACTCAGGCCGCAGTTCGCGCAGACGGCTGAACTGACTGTCGATGTCTGAGCCCGTGCCGAAGTTCATTGTCCACACCAGATTGTCCAGTCCGTTGAGTGTGAAGTTGCTCGCCCAGTCGCACTGGAAGAGCGTAACCTTGTCGAATCCAGACCTGCGCACGATGTCGCGTATGGCACTCACGTAAGCCTTGTCCTCGCCGTAGGAGCCATATTCGTTCTCCACCTGCACCATGATTATCGGTCCTCCGTTCTGAATGGTGAGCGGAGCGAGCTGTTCGCCCACCTTCGCCATGAACTTGGATACGCGGTCCATGAAGTAAGGGTCCTGCTCGCGCAGACGTATATCCTTCTTCTTGAGCAGCCACCAGGGCAGTCCGCCCATCTCCCACTCGGCGCACACGTAAGGTCCGGGGCGCACAATGACGTACATGCCGTTCTTCTGTGCCAGGCGGCAGAAGGCCGCGATGTCGTTCTGTCCGGTGAAGTCGAACTCGCCCTCACGCTGTTCGTGTATGTTCCAGAACACGTAGAGGCATATGGTGTTCATGCCGAGCGCGCGGCACATCCTGATGCGGTGCTCCCAGTAAGGGCGCGGAATGCGCGGATAGTGCAGCTCGGCAGCCTTCACCACGAAGGGCCTGCCGTTGAGCAGGAACGTCTTGTTGCCGGCAGTGAACGTGCCGCCACCGTTGTCGGCGGCGCATGTCGTGCGACCCGCGAGCGCCATTAAGGCCGCGAGCAGCAGTGTGCGTAGAAAGGATGGTTTCATCATGTCAGTATTCAGATTTTGTATTTCTGTGTCAAATGGTGTTTATATATGTTTTCCGGAGGTTTAAGGATGAGTCCCGGAAAGCGCGTCACGACGTGCCGCAATGAGTGTTACCGCTGTTGGCGGACGAAGCGACGTGATTGCTGCAAAGTTAGTGTTTTATTTTAAAATACACAAACCGGCTTTTTCAATCGCGATTTTCTGCGTGCGGTTCTGTGGCAGTGGAGTATCACGCATGGCGGCAATGGTATTGTGACATCACATCGTGGACATGACATGAGGCGTGTTTGCCGGTCGCAGTCGGCGGAAGATAATAAAGCGCAAACGATACCGGAAACTGTATATTTATACATCTCCGGCGGTAAAATATTTTGACAATAAAAATTCTCAAAATAGAAAGCGGAGCTCAGCGAAATGGGCTTTATCAGACAGATGTCTCTTTAGCGAACCGTGATATTATCCTTCCCGAATGACATAAAAGATAAGACGACTTTGCGAAACGGGCTTTATCGCGGTCTGATATGGGCTTTGTCAGGGCACGATATTGGACATATCAGTGCATGAAATGGGCAATATCGGAGGCTGAAACGGGCCATATCGCAACGCGGTACGAAGACTATAGGATTGCTGGAAAGTGCAAGTGACTGACATTCAATATGATGCGTAACCCTCTCAAAACTCGCAAATTTGCGAGCGAGGAGGCAGTTGCTCGAAAAAAACGCCGTATTTTCGGGTTACGGTGAATATTCATACATTTTGCGATGTGCATTATTGCATATTTATGCAAAAACATTAATGGATGATGAGGTGTGTATTCAAGGCGCAGGATGTCGTATTAAGGATATTGTAAAAGGTGGATTGCACCAGTGTCAGACGTCCTTAATATTCTCCGTGTCAAGTGTTAATGACTGTCCCGGACGGTGCCGTCGTCATCGGAAAAACATAGCTTCAGGACCGAAACGGATAAGACAAAAGCAGGAGGAAAAGCACTGATTGTTTTCCTCCTGCCATGACCGTGAATGACATTACATCACGCCAGATGCAGTCATTTCTTTATTATCTTCGACGTCTTTGTTTCGTTCTGTGTCTCCACAGTGAGCAGATATATTCCCTTTCCGACAGAGGATATGTCGAACGTGTCGCTATTGTTTCCGGCGGTCTTCACAAGGTTGCCCGCCATATCGTTGAGTGTGAGGCTCACCACCGGCTCGCTGCTTTTGATGTGGAGCAGTCCGTCGGTTGGATTGGGATACACTTTGATTCCGGAGTCTTCTGCTACCTCGTCTATCTTGGTGGAGATGTTGGTGCTGAACGAGTACTGACCCGAACCGAGCGTGAATACGGCCTTGCCGTCGGCAGTGCCCTCATACTTGACACCTTCGGCCTCTTCGGCCGGTATCTCACCTTCATACACCGTGTTGCCGTCGGCCACAGGCATGAGCAGTTGGGCGGTGGTGTTGGCCGGAACGGTGACTTTGTATGTGAATGATCCGTCGGCTCCGAGCTGCCATGCGCTCTTTATGCTGCCGTAGTTTGAAGCCACTGTCGCGTCGACGCTGGTGATGCGGTCCTGTCCCTGAGGCAGTGTGGTGCGGGTGTCGGGATAGGGCTGCAATATGATGTGCTTGAAGCCCACATTCTGCTCGTCGGCCTCTATGCCGGCCATGTATCTGTACATCCACTCTGCCACTGCTCCGTAAGAATAGTGGTTGAAGGAGTTCATGGATATGTCCTTATGGAATCCTGTCTCCTTGGTGTACGAGTTCCAGCGTTCCCATATTGTTGTCGCGCCCTGATCCACGCTGTAGAGCCATGACGGACAGTTGCGCTGGAGCAGCAGGTTGTATGCCTTGTCTATGAGTCCCACCTGTGAGAGTGTGGTGTTGATGATGCCCGTACCTACGAATCCGGTGTTGAGCGTCTCGTTGTTTGAGCTTATGGCACGTGCGAGCGCCTTGATGGTGGCCTGTTCAGATGCCTCGTCGGGTAGCAGTCCGAAGCGCAGTGCGAGCAGATAACCCGTCTGAGTGCGCTGTGTTGGCATGTTGCCGCTGATGTAGCGTGTGGCGAACTCTTTCTTTATGTTGTTGTAGAGCTCTTCATATTCGGCGGCCTTGATGGCATATTCGTCGCCTGGTGCCGTGCTGAGAGCCTGCGACATCTTGCTCATGAGCATTGCGTCGTAAGCATAGTAGCATACGCTGACATAGCGTGAGTCGGTCGGAACGAACGATACCCAGTCGCCGTATGATGTGCCGGCACCCTGATACTTGTAGCCGTCGCCGGCCTGTGCTGCCAGCCAGTCCATGTATTTCTCCATCGACTCATAGTTCTCCTCGATGATGCTCTTGTCGCCGTGCATGAGATAAGTGGTCCATGGTACGATGATGCCTGCGTCGCCCCATGCGCCGTTGCCGTAGCCCACCCAGGCTATTGGAGCCACGTCGGGATAGGCACCGTCCGAACGCTGGCTGTCGCGCATGTCGCCCATGAACTTGTGGTAGAAGGCGGCGGTGTTGGCGTTGTAGGCAGCCGTGCGGCAGAATATCTGCGTGTCGCCTGTCCATCCGAGTCGTTCGTCGCGCTGCGGGCAGTCGGTCGGCACGCTCATGAAGTTGCCGCGCTGTCCCCAGATGACGTTGCTGTAAAGCTGGTTCACGGCGTCGTGGCTTGTTGTGAGCGACGAGCCTTCCTCGTTGTCGGCACCTACGACAAGTCCCTCGATGCCGGTTATCTCGATGTCGTCGCCCGCGGTGAGCTCACAGTAGCGGAATCCGTAGTAGGTGTTGGTCGGGCTGTAGGTCTCGCCTTCCTCGTCGCCGCGTAGCGTGTAGTACATCGAGGCCTTTGCCGTGCGCAGGTTGATGAGATACAGGCTGCCGCCGGGGCCGTCGTCGCCACGGTTGGTGTCGCCCTTGTCGTTGAGCATCTCGCTGAAGCGTCCGCGCAGAGTGCAGCCGGCCTTACCCTTGACGTTCACTCTCACCCAACCTACCATGTTCTGTCCGAAGTCGTAGATTACGGTCTGTCCTTTCTTCAGTGTGACTGGCGAGTTGCCGCTTATCTCTGACACTACGTTCACCATGCCATAGGCAGTGCCTGTCTGTTTCACGCCTTCGTAGATGGTGATGTGTTCAGGCTGGCGTGTCAGCGATGTGCGTATGCGTGCCGCCGGACCTTCGAATGCGCATATCTCGCCGGTGAAGTCGCGGCTCGACGCCGTGGCGTGCCATGCCGACTGGTCGTATCCGGCCTCTTTCCAACCGTCCTCGAGAGTGGCGTTGTAGGTCTCGCCGTTGTATATGTCGCCCTTGCGCAGCGCTCCGTTGTTTGATGTCGCCCATGAGTTGTCGGTCACGATGGCCTCCTTCGAGCCGTCGGCATATTCGATGACGAGCTTCGCCATGAATGCCACAGGCTTGTCGCCGTATTGTCCGTGGGCGATGCCTCCGGCCCAGTAGCCAGACGTTACGGTCGCTCCGATGGCGTTGTCGCCTTCTTTGACGAGTGTGGTGACGTCGTGTGTGTTGTAGAATACCTTCTTTGCATAGTCGGTCCATCCCGGTTTCAGCTCGTCGTAAACGGTCGTTCCGTCGTCCTGAACGTGACCCACACGTGTGCCGTTGATATATACGTCGTATATGCCGAGGGCAGAGCTGTAGAGCTTGGCCGACTTTATGGGTGCCTTGGCCGTGAACTCTTTCCTGAACATCGAGGCCGCTCCCATGGTGCTCTCCATGAATCTCTGCTCGCCGCTTGCTACGGCCACATAGAGCTGTTTGGAGCCGTCGTGCTCCTCAATGGTGCCGTCGAACAGCGGAGCGTCGCCCTCGAAGTCCTCAGACAGGCGCACTGTCTCGGTGCCGTCGGCATTGATTGTCGTCACTACCACATTGTCGGCATAGGCCGGACCTTCGTCATCTACGTGTGCGCGGAAGCCTACGTAGCCATCGACAATCTTCTCAGAGGCGGTGTATGTATCGACAAGCTGTTTGTCGATGTAGGTGTTCACCACGTTTCCTGTCACCTCAATGCGCATGCGGTGAGGCTTGCCGAGTATCTCGTCCTTGGTGAACGCGTCTATGCGTGTGTCGCTGTATGAAGGTGTAGAGCTGTTGTTGTACACATGGCGGCGTATTGCCGGATAGTCGTAGTCCTTGCAGTTGAGCGCCCACATGTAGTAGTTGTTCGAGGCGGTGTATGCGAACACCACGGCCACGTTGCCCTTCATGAGAGTGATGTCAGACTCTATGGCGTAGCCGCTGTTGTCGTCTGATGCCGTCTCTTTCTGCCATGCGAACACAGAGTTCACCACACCCTCCATGCGCAGTTGTCCGTCGGTCACTGTGCCATTGTCGAAAGCGTAGTTGTCGGCGTTGGCAAAGTCCTCGCTGAAGAGGGTCTTTCCGTTGGCGATGACCTTGATGTTGTCCCACAGCGCAATCTCCGGATCGCTGTTCTTCTCGCCCATGTCGGCGCGCAAGCCGAGCTTGCCGTAGGCAAAGTCGCCCTCGCGGTCGTCTATGAGTATGTCGTTGATATAAGTGCGGGCACGTTTGCAGTTGTCGTAAACCTCTATGCGCAGATGGTATGTCTCGTTGTTCTTCAGATCGACGATGCCTGTCAGGTCCTTGTTCTCAAGACACTCGCCGCCCGGATTCCAGCGATGAGGGCGGAAACGGGGATAGTCGCCCTCGGTGTTGAACTGCCACATGTAGAAGTGTGACTGGTCTGTCGCGGCGAAGCACAGACCGGCTGCCACTTGCGAGATGTTGAAGTCGGCGGTTATGGTGTATTCCGTTATGTCGGCGGTGTCGGTATCTTTCTGCCAGCAATATTGTTCTGTACCATATCCCTCGAAGTAGAGACGGCCGTCTCTTACAACGCCTGCAGTGAAGGTGGAGTTGCCTTCTGAGAAGTCTTCGGAGAAGACAGACACGCCATCGACGCTCACGTTGAAGTCGTCGTAGTAGGCAGCCTCATATAGATTTTCGGTGTATTCGGAGCGTGCGGCACGGAAACCGAGACGTCCGAAGGGGAAGTCGCCGCGGCGCTCGTCTATCAGTATGTCGTTGATATAAGTCTTTGCGAGCATGCCGTTTTCGGTTATGTCGATGCGGAGGGTGTATTCCTCGTTGTCCTTCAGGTCGATTATGCCCGTCAGATCAACGTCCTCAAGACACGTCGGAGTGTTGTTCACCCAGCGGTGAGGACGGAAGCGTGGATAGTCGCCCTCGGTGTTGAACTGCCACATGTAGTAGTTGTTCTCGTCGGTCATGCCGAAACACAGTCCGGCAGCCACCTGGGCAATCTCGAACTTGCAGCTTATGGAATAGTCGGAAATCTCGTCCTCGTCTATGTATCCGAGCGGATTGTTGGAGTATTTTATCCATTTCGCTCCGTCCCATCCTGTGCTCATGAGTCCGGTTTCGAAGTAAGCCTTCTCTGTAGAGGTGGCTTCGTTGCCTTTGTTGTCGGTCACTGTCACCTTCCAATAGTAGCGCGTTGACGGCGCGAAGGTGTAGTCGGGACTGATCATCACCGACTGGTCTGACTCAACGATGCCTGAGTCCCACACGATGTTGGAGCAGTCGCTGTCGCTGCACACCATGATGCGGTAGCTCTTCTGCATCACTCCGCGCTCGTCCGAGTTCAATATCCAGCTGAACGTCGGCGTCTTGTCTATGCCCACGGGATTGGTGAGCGACAGGGTGCGCAGCTTTTCCACAGTAAGAGCTTGAGCCACCCCTGCGAATAATACACTTAGTAGCAGCAACCATAGTCTTGGGTTGCCTGATGAGAAAACGGTTCGTCTCATAGTTGTTTGTTTAGTGAATAATATGAAAGTGAATAATAAGTTTATTGTCGTCAGTATATGTGTATATGCGTTTCATGCACCGTGTGCCGTCGTCATACCACATCAGTATAGTTTTCGTAGGTTCTTCCTCCCGTGGTCTTTTACCGTTCCGGGTGGCAGGATAGTGTTTCTGTGTCTTTTTTACGCGCCACATGCGCAACGGCATAGTGGCTGTATGTCAGATTAGTAGTTCTTCTCAAATAATAATATCAGTCCTATAAGAAAGAACAAACGACATATTCATCAATTTGAATTATTCTTTATTTTTTCATATTTTTTTCACATTTGGCGGAGTGGTGTCCTTGACATGACAACGTAAGTCCGGCGGATTCACAACCACGCGGGAATGGGTTTATACGTGAAATGTCATAGAATATAATTTATATGATGCGGGAGAGGTTTTTATATGATGTGGAAAAAGGTTTTTATATGGTGTAGGAGAGGTTTATATATGATATGTGAATGGTTTATATATGATGTATGGAATGGTTATATATGATGTACGAGAGATTTATATATGATGCTGGAAAAGTTTATATATGATGTGTGAGAGGTTTATATATGACGTATGAAAGGTTTATATATGGTGCGTAAAAAGTTTATATATGATGTATGAAAAGTTTTTTATATAGTGTATGGAACGTTTATATAATGCTGAAACGTTTTTATATTATGCGTGAAAGGCAGTGGCGATGCAGGCCTGCAAGATTCACGGCTGCACGGTGATATAGTGATGATAAACTCTCCCTGCCACAACCGGTAAACCATCTCCCCAATAGCGACATATGCTTACGGCCTGCCGGACGAATGTTTCCCGTGCCTCTCCTTACTATTGATTTCAGTGTTTTCAAGCAAAATCCGCATGACGTGCTTACAATTTTTCTTGACTAAATTTTGACAAAATAAATTCGCAAAAGAGGTGTGAATGAATGTTAAATCACGCATAATATAGCCCGTTTCGTGCCTTTTTGCACTTTGTTATACCCCATAACGTAGTCCGGAAAAGCGCGTTCCGTGTTCCGATATTGCCCATTTCGCATTACGATAAAGCCCATTTCAGGGTGCAATATGGCCTATTTCAGCACCCAATATGGGCCATTTCGCATGCCGAAATGGTGCTTTTTGCAATGCGGGAAAATACTCCTTAAATGTAATTATCTGATATTCAATACATTAACAAAACCTCTCATAACTCGCATATTTGCGCCCGACGAAGAGCCCGCCCGCAAATACTCGCTTATTTTTCGGGGTAGAACAGGAAACTGAGGCCGAGAAACCGAAATCCGCTTACAATCTGAAAGTGCCACGTACCGGCATCCCCTCAGCTGAATGAAATACGCCGTTTCAGACTTAACCACAAACCGTCATCAGACCGCAGGCCTTTGTCCCCGTATTGAAACTACCCCCTTTTTCCTTCTCACAGCCCCGATATAAACCTTAAACCTACGTTTCCGGCTTCGGTAAATACAGATGTCCCGTGCTTGTAGTTGCTGTTATTTTTCCTATATTTGCAATATAATATTGTTGCAATCTATTGTTCGGACATGAAAAAACATAAATTATGAAAAAGATATTAGGACTGGATCTGGGAACGAACAGCATCGGTTGGGCTGTGGTGAATGAGAAAGAAGATGATAGAGAAAAATCATCTATTACAAAAGTTGGTACAAGAAAAGTATCCCTTACTTCTGAAGAACAGAATAATTTTAATAAAGGAAAGTCTGCCGGAACAAATGCAAAAAGGACATTAAAACACGGCGCGCGTATAAACTTACAGAGATACAAGCTGCGTAGAGATGCCCTTATAAGGGTTTTAAAAGAGAATAATTTTATAACAGATGATACATTATTATCTGAAAATGGCAATAATACTACTTTCGAGACATATCGTTTCAGAGCACAGGCCGCAGACAGTGAAGTGACATTGGAACAGCTTGCCCGTGTGTTGCTTATGATAAACAAGAAGCGCGGTTATAAGAGTAATCGTAAAGCAAAATCCAAAGATGAAAGTGGGCAATTAATAGATGGAATGGATATTGCAAGGCAATTGTATGATGAGAATCTTACGCCTGGTCAGTACACTCTATCATTAATTAAGCAAGGAAAAAAGAAAGTTCCCGATTTTTATACATCCGATCTCAACAACGAATTTGAAAGAACATGGAGCTTTCAGAAGCAATTTTATCCTGATTTGCTTACCGATGACCTTAAGACAGAGTTGAATGGTAAGGACGAAAAGGGAGTAGGAACAATATGTTCAGACAAATTTGGAATCGTCGGTATTAAACGTAATACAAAAGGTTGGGAACAGAAAAAGGAGGATTACGTATGGCGTGCGGAGAGTTTGGAAAAGAAAATGGATTTAGAAAGATTGACCATTGTCTTTCAGAAAATATGTGGGCAGATAAAAAATGCAGGCGGATATCTCGGTTCAATAAGTGATAGAAGTAAAGAACTGTATTTCAGTGGCCAGACTGTGGGGCAATATAAGATGTCTGAGCTTATAAATAATCCGAACCGTAGTATCAAGAATCAGGTGTTTTATCGTCAGGATTATCTTGACGAATTTGAACGTATATGGGAAACACAGGCCACTTTCCATAAAGAGCTCACACCTGAGCTAAAACATGAGATACGCGATATCATCATATTCTATCAGCGACCTTTGAAGTCACAGAAAAAACTTGTCGCTTATTGTGAGCTGGAAAGCAAACAGGTTGAAGTAGAAGTGAATGGTAAAAAGAAGAAAGTTACGATTGGGCAGCGTGTATGTCCAAAGTCGTCTCCATTGTTTCAGGAGTTCAGAATATGGCAGCAGATAAACAATATTCAGGTGTCAGGATATATTATACCTGAATCTCAGACAGATCTGTTTGGAAATACACCAGCCAATAAAAAAGGCAGACGTTTTCTTTTGCAGGATGAAAAGGAAATCCTTTTTAAGGAATTGAATTTAAAGGAGAAGATGTCTAAGACAGAGATATTGAAGTTGTTGTTTGATAATTACAAAGAGCTTGATCTAAACTATAAGGAAGTAAAAGGTAACACTACTTTAGCAAAACTGTTTCAGGCTTATAAGACAATAATAGAGCAGAGCGGGCACGAATTGAACAACCTGTCCAATAAGTCTGCCGGTGATATCATAGACATAATACACAAGATATTTGATGGTCTTGGATTCAATACGGATATTCTTGCTTTTGATTCATCGATTCAAGGAAAGGCTTTTGAGAAGCAACCGCTTTATAGACTGTGGCATTTACTCTATTCTTTTGAAGGAGATAAATCAAAGACAGGTAATGAGAAACTAATAAAGAAGATATCAGACCTTTATGGCTTTGATAAAGAATATGCGTCAATTCTTGCAGGTATAGTGTTCGAGCCGGAATACGGAAACCTCAGTGCTAAGGCTATAAGAAAAATATTGCCGTTTATGAAGGACGGTTTGGAGTATAGTGATGCTTGTCTGTATGCAGGCTATCGTCATTCAAAGCGTTCTTTGACAAAAGAGGAAATCAACTCAAAACAGCTTGCAGACCATATAGAACTCCTGCCACGTAATAGTCTTCGCAATCCTGTCGTTGAGAAAATATTGAATCAGATGATTAATGTCGTGAACGCAGTCTTTGTAGAATACGGACGTCCTGACGAAATACGTGTGGAGATGGCACGTGAGTTGAAGTTGAATAACGTACGACGGGAAGAATGTATAAGAACAATAAACAAGTCAACATCCGAGAACGAGTCGTATCGCAAGAAATTACAGACAGAGCTTGAAGGAATGGAATATGTAAGCCGTAAAGATATAATTAAATACAGATTGTATCTTGAACTTGAGTCAAATGGATTTCATACGTTATATTCAAATACATTCATACCGTTAGAGAAGTTATTTACCAGGGAGTTTGATGTAGAACACATACTACCACAGGCTAAACTGTTTGACAATTCTTTTGCCAACAAAACCATTGAGAAAAGAAGCGTAAATCAGGAAAAGGGTGACAGAACTGCGTATGACTATGTTTACAGCAAATATCACGAAAAAGGACTCGAAGACTACAAGAAACGTGTGGAAGACTTGTATAAAAAAGGAAAAATAAGTAAAACAAAAAGGAATCGTCTGCTTACACAGGAGCAGGACATTCCTAAAGATTTCCTTAACCGCGATCTTAGCAACACGCAATATATAGCCCGTAAAGCCTGTGAGATATTGGAAAGCGTTGTAAAAACCGTTACTACAACTACAGGATCAATCACAAGTAAGTTGCGTGAAGACTGGCAGTTGGTGGATGTACTGAAAGAATTGAATTGGGACAAATATGATAAACTTGGGTTGACCGAGATCATAAAAGGCAGGGACGGACAACGCATCAGACATATAAAAGACTGGACAAAACGTAATGATCATCGTAATCATGCAATGGATGCATTGACCATAGCATTTACTAAGCCAAGTTTCATACAATATCTTAACAACCGTAGCGCACGCAGTGATAAAAACAGCATAATATCTAAGATAGAACAGAAGGAACTATACAGGACAGCTGATGGAAAGACAAAATTCCTTCCGCCTATGCCTATTGATGAGTTCCGTGCTGAGGCTAAGCGTCACCTTGAGAATATTCTTGTATCTACAAAGGCAAAAAATAAGGTTGTGACACGGAATGTCAATGTTACAAAGACAAAGCGTACAGAAACCAACAAACGGGAGCAGGTGCAGTTGACTCCACGTGGAGAACTTCACAATGATACCATCTACGGACGTAGGAAGTTTTATGATACAGATAATGAAAAAGTGAATGCTTCGTTTGATGTGTCGAAGATTATGACTGTTGCGGACAAACGTTACCGTGAAGCATTGCTCAAAAGATTGGAACAGTTTGATGGCGATGCCGAGAAAGCGTTTACTGGGAAAAACAGTCTTGAGCAAAATCCGTTATACGTAGATGAACTTCATACAAAGAAAGTGCCTGATATGGTGAAAACCGTAAAGTTTAAAACCATTTATACACAACGTAAGGGAATATCTGATGAATTGAAAATAGACAAAGTTCTTGATAAGAGAATAAGAACGATTCTTGAAGAAAGGCTTGCTGAATTTAATGGTGATGCGAAAAAAGCATTCTCAAATCTTGACGAGAATCCTATATGGCTTAATAAAGAAAAAGGTATAAGCATTAAGCGTGTCACAATAAACAGTGGTCTGAAAGACCTTATAGCTTTGCATGACAAACATGACAACAATGGCCGGCTTATACTCGACAAAGCTGGAAGGAAACAGCCGTCTGACTTTATATATACGGACGGTAATCATCATGTAGCCATTTTCTGCGACAGTGAAGGAAATATACAGGAACATCTTGTTTCTTTCTATGAGGCTGTGGCGCGTGCTGTGCAACATCTTCCGGTAATAGACAAAAATTATAACAAAGATAAAGGCTGGCAATTCATGTTCACTATGAAACAGAACGAATATTTTGTATTCCCGAATAAAGAAACCGGATTCGATCCTAAAGAGATTGATTTGTTTAATCCGGATAATTATGAAGTCATAAGCCGTAACCTGTATAGAGTACAGAAATTATCTTCTAAAGATTATGTTTTCAGGCATCATCTGGAAACAACTGTTAACTATAAGAAAGAATTGCGGGGAATTACATGGAAACGTATACGATCTTTGGAGCATATTAGGAATATTGTTAAGGTCCGTATAAACCATCTTGGACAGATTGTCGATGTTGGAGAATATTGAATTTTATATGAATAAATAAAAGCATTATGATAAAACGCACACTGTGTTTCACATCCCCGGCTTACCTGTCGCTGAAGGATGGTCAGATGGTGGTTAGACTGCCTGAAGTAGAGAAAAGCGACTTGCCTGAGCGAATGAAGAAAGACAGCATAAGAACCATACCGGTGGAAGACATCGGTGTGGTTGTGCTCGACAACAGACAGATAACCATTACGCATGGTCTGCTCGAGGCGTTGCTCGAGAACAACTGTGCCGTGGTGACGTGCGACGCACGCGGCATGCCTGTCGGACTGATGCTGCCGCTGTGCGGCAATACGGTGCAGAGTGAGCGTTTCCGCCTTCAGACCGATGCCACGCTTCCGTTGAAAAAACAGTTGTGGCAACAGACAGTGCGGGCAAAGATAGCTAACCAGGCGGCTGTGCTGCGCTTGCTCACCAATGCTGATACGGGGTGTATGGCGCGTTGGATAGACGACGTGCGCAGCGGCGACGCCGACAATCTGGAGGGCCGTGCCGCCGCTTATTACTGGAAGATGTTGTTTGCCGCTATCCCCGGACTCGAATCCTTCACCCGTGGCCGCGATGGCATGCCGCCCAACAATCTGCTCAATTACGGGTATGCGATACTGCGTGCCGTGGTTGCGCGGGCATTGGTGTCGAGCGGTATGCTGCCCACTTTCGGCATACACCATCACAACCGCTACAATGCCTATTGTCTGGCCGACGACATAATGGAGCCTTACCGGCCGTATGTAGATCGTCTTGTGTATGACATTGTTAGAGAAAACGGCATCGACGGACTTGAACTCACCAGGCAACACAAGGCCCGGCTTCTCGCCATTCCTACGCTCGACGTCTGTATATCAGGCAAGCGCAGTCCGCTCATGGTGGGTGTCACTCAGACCACGGCGTCGCTCTACCGCTGCTTCAGCGGCGAGTCGAGGCGCATAGCCTATCCGGAAATAGATTGAATGTTTCGGGCGCTGTACTGCTCTGCCATTTATATGAATTATTATTTATCATGGACCGCTTTAGTGAATATCGCGTTATGTGGGTGCTTGTTTTCTTTGATTTGCCTACCGAGACAAAAAAAGACAAGAAGGCTTACGCTCTTTTTCGTAAGAATCTGCAGCGTGACGGTTTCACCATGTTCCAGTTCTCCATCTACGTTAGACACTGTGCGAGTATGGAGAACGCGCAGGTGCACATTAAGCGTGTCAAATCGTTCTTACCCGAATATGGCAACGTGGGAGTGATGTGTATCACAGACAAACAGTTCGGAGCGATAGAGTTGTTCTACGGCAAAAAGTCGAAGCCACCTAATGCTCCAGGTCAGCAGCTCGAGCTATTCTGAATATACAGATTTATTATTTTTTAACCTTATAGCAAGTCTGCACACTTTAATCATTCCATACAATAATGTTGTCTTTCGGAATATAACAGAAATAAGGAAACACCGTCTTGTTTGCGATGTTTCCTTATTTCCATATCAGTTTTATATTTCTGATATATCGCATAATCCTTTGCTGCTCAGCTTATTATGGATAATGTGCTGTTGTTTATATAGCAAAGGTAAGAATTTTAGAGCAA
>ULQM01015241.1_pt1 | contig 45871 bp, 38 predicted proteins | sample 1954451 | NCBI WGS metagenome assembly ULQM01 (sample SAMEA4835655, study PRJEB28245) | human gut metagenome | biome: gut microbiome; material: fecal sample | place: Denmark | collected 2008 | reverse complement strand
TTGAGACCCTTACTTTGTATCAAAATGTTAGTTATAAGATGGCAGGGGCTGAAGGAATCGAACCCTCATCAAAGGTTTTGGAGACCTCTGTTCTACCACTGAACCAAGCCCCTAGCGGTTATCTATTATACCTTACTCTCCCCTTTAGACAAGAGGCGAATCCGTGCTTTTTTCCGTCGAAAGTAAATAAGGGAAGACCACGAGGGATAAAGAAGAAAGTAAAGAAATAAGGGTTAAATGAATCGCCCAAGCGTTATGGAGTCCGTCCCCCACATTTAAAAGAGCGTAGTCGATAACGTTACTTCCATAGCTAAAAAACATTAAGATGGTAGCACTCACACTATTAAAACCATCGATAGACGGAATAATTAAACCAATAAGAACGAGAAGAATAATAAAGGGAATATAAACGATTAACAGCGAGGAATATTCTTTAAGCGATAACAGTTTATGATCGGTTAAATAACCTAAGTAATAGTGACGATAAAGATCCTTCTCCCCGGCTTTCTTTCTCTTAATTAAATGAATGAGACTTTGACTCATATTAAGCGATATATCGCCTCTTAAAGAATTCTTTAAACTCAATGGCGAAGTAAAGAGGACTAGACTAATAACGACAAACAAAATGTACACCGGAATATTGGTTACTTCTTTGACGATGAAGGGTGACCCGCTGACCAAGAAGAAGTATTGAGCAGTTTCCACTATTCCGAATTGGTTACGTGTTAAATAGGTATTTAAGAAATAAACCAAGAAATAGAGAATATAGAACATAAGAATGATGAAAGGGATACTGCTCTTAAAGGCTTTCTTAATGTTAGAAAAACCCGAGAAAAGGAATAAGAATATACCGCAGGAACTTAAGAAAGAAATGAAGCTCAACAGCAAAATAATGCCATCTCGATATGGCCCATTTACTAAGTCCTGTATTAAAAACCCTTGGTTAGGGGTAAAGCTCGTCCCCGAAATAAGACTGATTCCAATCGATAAGGAAGAATAGATGGACTGATTATTAGCTAAAAGTAAGAGGAGACTGATGAGGAAAAGGAAAGCTAAGAAGAGAAGATAATACCAAGCGGCTCTCCTCACTTTAAAGTAGACTTTCCCCTCCTCTTTTTCTAAGAAAAGCGAAGGATAAAAACGGGTGAAGAAAAAGTTCACAAAATAAAGGAGGGTAAACACCCGAATAACCAAATTTAACGTGGCATGCGAGAGAACTAATGGCTCCGATAATTCTCGGAAGGAGGTTGCCCCACTGCCCGTTAAGATGGAAGTCGTTTCCAGGAATAGTAACGAGAAGTTTTGAAAGTAAAAATCATTGGTTAAATGGAAGCTTAAAAGGTGAATAAAGAGAATCAAAAAGGTGATAAAAAATCCCATTATGTATTTAAATAGGGCATTTTTGCTATTGATATTGGGATTTTTCGGTTTTTTAAAGATAAATAAAAATAATAGTCCAATAAAGATGGAAAGTAAGCTCGGAAGTAAAATAGAAAGTAAGTTTAGATTGCCATTAATCCCTAGTAAAAACGCTAAGCCGAGAAAGGCAAAATAATAGCCGAAATAATGGTTAGTTGAGCTGATCCGTTTCATCTTTGCTTAAATGCTTTTCTAAGAGGCTTGAATAGCTCACGTAGTTATAGTTATTGATCGATTGAAGAAGCCTTAATGTCGTACCAGAAATATACATAACCAAGACTTTGCTCTTCTTAAAATAGGTTAAAAGATTGATGACGTTAATGGTTTTAATATCGTCCATTAAACTTACATAAACTTCTTCAATATTACTCACGTCTTGAAGGTAAGAAAACAAAATAAAAAGGTTTCCGCTGGAAGCACTTAGATTGTTATCCAGGTAATACTTTTCTACTTCCTCACTAAAAACAAAAACACCGGGTTTTTCTTTTAAGAAATACGGGGCAAAGAGAACGTTATCGGTAATTAAAAGTTTCATAAACTGCCCCCTAAGACATCATTGACGTTACTTATGACTTTCACCCCGGGTAAGGTATCAATTAAGGGGCTCAATTCTTCATCATTTAAGATGGTGATGACGTTTTTAATCTTATAGAGCTTCACGCTGGCGAGGGTTAAGAAAATGTTTAGTTCATCGTCATTGGTACTGATAAAAACCTTCGATGTACTCTTGATGCCGTTCTCTTCTAAGAAGCTTAAATCTTTTAAATTACCTTCGATTTTAATGCCGTTAAAGTTCGTTAAAGTGACCGGTTTATCAGTCAAGTAAAAGACAAGGTTCTCCGTCTCTAGATGTTTAAAGACTTTCTCGCTATCTTTGGTGTTTCCAATCACTAAAACTTTGTTCTTTAAGGGCATACTAATCCTTGATCAATTCCGGTAAGGGTTTTCCGTCTGTTTTGATTATATCAAAGACCTCTACCTCAGGGTACTTAGAGGAAATTTCTTGGTATTTAGCTTTCATCTCTTTTTTGTTGATGCCTTTTTTACCTTCGTTGACGTATTTAGTTAAGAGCCAAGAAATGAATTGCTTCGTTCCTTCCGCCATATAGTAATGTTCTTTCCGGCCCATAAAGTAATCGAGCGCGACCTTCGGGGTAAAGTTCTTTCCGTTATAGACTTTCGACGCCGCGAGGACATCGCAGACATACTCCACCGCATAGACATAAGGCATTTGTTTCGCGAGGATTCTTCCTCTTAAAAAATCGGTCCAATATTCCCAGTGATGTTTATTTCTTTTGGTGTGATGCTGACAGATAAGAGAAAAATAATCGTTATGAAGCCGTTCATTAAAGACCGGGCTATAAGTCCCCGCGTAGTATTTAGCGGACAAATGGAACTCGGTCCAATCATATTTGGTTAAATCGTGCCTTAAGCAGTGCCAAAAGATGCCAAAGGTCATCCCATTTCTGATGACTTGGTGACGATGTTTAGTGATGGTGACAAAATGCTTAAAAGGGTGACAGCTCATTTCAGAATCCTTTCTAAAACACTTCCGATATCTTCATAGAAACAATAATCGAAGGCTTGGTCATATGGGGTCTTTTCAAGATTAATTAAAATCTTCGTTTTTGCGTTACTGTATTGAAGGTAGTATGCGGCGGGGTAAACGTTGAGAGAAGTTCCGCCGACGATTAAGAGGTCACTGAACTTTAATGCCATAATTGCGTTCTCCACTACCCGTTCTTCTAAGGGTTCCCCGTAGAGGACAACATCGGGACGGATGATACCACCGCAGGAACAATGAGCGACGCCGTGCTTATCAAGGTCTTTCCCGGTATAGAACTTATTGCAGTTCATGCAGTAAAAATGATCAGCGTTGCCGTGGAGTTCTAAGACCCCTTTACTTCCAGCTTTTTGATGTAATCCATCCACGTTCTGCGTAATTATTAAGAAATTGGGATGAGTTTTTCCATATTCGCTAAGAGTGATATGAGCGGCGTTCGGTTTAGCGTTCGGATAATAGAAATGCTTCCAATAAAAGTCATAAAAAATATCGGGATGGGCTAAAAAGTAGTCGATCGAAAGCATCGTCTCATACGGAACCCCATATTCGCTTTTAAGCTGATATAGACCCTTAGGACTCCGGAAGTCCGGAATCCCACTTTTGGTACTGACGCCGGCCCCACCAAAAAAGACAGGACGAGAGGCTTCTTGAATGATCTTTTTTAACTCTTCTAATTGGCCCATAGCCATATTATAGGAAGGTTTTACTTTTCTTTTCAGTGTTTCTTTTTGAAAGTCACCAGGTGCTTTTCTTTAGTGCTTAAAGTAACTTTGATTTCGAGAGTGTCGCTATCGGGAGAAGGCCCTTCAAAAGGCAGCGGGAACTTACTTAAATCCCGAGGAATCTTGTTAAAGGGATAGTTTACTCCATCGATATAAACCTCTTTTACTTCGTCATGAAGATCATGAATCTTTAAGAGGTACGTCCGTTCATCTTTTCTAAAGTTGACCGGCTTAACCCTAACGGGAGCTTCTCCGATTTCTTTTTCAATTAACTCTTCTCTCTTCGATAAGGGTTTATCTTCATTGATATTGATGGGTTTCCCATTATCGGTGACTTCAATCGTTAACTGATAATCTTCTTCATTCTCTTTTAAGGTATAGAAAGTTTTAACAACGTCCCCTTTCTTATAATTCGTGGAGACTTGGTCATCTTCGTAGAGGGTGAAGCTTGTTTCTCCTCGTCCGAAGAAGATATTTAACGAAAGTTCGTTCCACTCGGCTTCGTCTTCCACTTTTAAAGCGTTCTTTTGAAGAGGTAAGACGGCAGGAAGCTTGATGTAAAGCGGCATTGATTCCATTAAGAAAGTCGCCGTGAAATTCGTTGGGCCTTGATAGTGTTCCCCATAGAAAAGGTTAAGGTACTCTCCTTCTGGAAGAACGATTTCCCTTTCATCATTATCATCGTAGGGGGTGAGCTTAAAGAAGGTCTTAAGACCGGCTCCACCGGTCCCTTGATAATATTCGATAACTAAATCATGGACGGAATTAGGTTCAAGGATTGGCCCATCATCGATGCTAAAGGCTTTGTTATGCCAATCGTCGATAATTAAGACGTTATCGAGATAAACGCGGATTCCATCGTCCGCTCCGACAGCGAGGCGGATCTCTTTATCGGTGACATTGGGGGCTTTGATTTTGGTCACGAATTTTGCTGACCAATGTTCATTCTTAAACATTCTTGGGCAGGGTGAATTTTTCGGCCAATCAAAGTTAATATCGTGATAAGTCTTAGTCTTAACCGGTTCCCCTTCTAAGTTTTCATTTAAATAGAAAGAAGCTTTAACTTTCCCAATGAATGCCTCTTTTTCCATCAAGAAATTTCGTTCTTCTGGTTTGGCTAACGCAAACAGAAGATGGTCACCTAAGAAGGCTTCGTCGTCCCGCTTAATATGGCTGTAATAGTCGAGGCTTCTCACCATTGGGACGCCGGTTAGATAGTTTTCATGGGCTAAAGAATAGAATAAGGGTAAAAGTCGGTAACGGAGATTAAGGTAGTTTCGGGTAACTTCTACCGCTTCATCCCCATAGTACCAGGGTTGCCGGTATCTCTTTTGCCCTTTCGTTGAGTGAAGCCTAAAGATTGGGGAGAAGGTTCCGTATTCAATCCATCTAAGATAGAGATCTAAATCCCCGTCCCCCATGTGACCGGTTAAATCACTACTATAGTAGGTGATGCCGTTATTCCCGGCTTTTAACATATTTCTAAATTCTTGATGAAGGCTATCCGTCGTCATCCACGTATCCCCGGTCCACTGTAAGCTATACCGGTGACTAGCGGTGTTATGGATTTTAACGTAGGTGCCATTTCTAATATCATCGATATTGGCCATGATGAGGGGACGCTTTTCATAACCGAGTTCATGTTTCTCCATCGCTTTATTCACTTGCTTCGCGATGTCGTCATAGAGATACATCCCGATGCTTTCCGGGTTGATGTCTTTACTGGGACTCTTAAGCTTAGTCCACCAGTTTCGGTCATACCACCAATAGTCGAGACCCATATTCAAGAGCTTCTTTAGGTGATAAGAACGGTAAGCGACTTCTTTCTCACTAAAAGCGGTCTCGCAGCCTTCCACAGGTTCGGGGTGATCATTAAAAGTGACCGTTAAATCGTGTTTATGGAGATTATTTAGAGTTTTATAGAGGTTAGGAAAATCTTTCTTGTTAATTCCGTAACCGGCGCCATTTTTCTTGCTCGGTTTTCGCCAATCGGTATCGATGACGAAGTTATCGATTGGGAGGCTGTACTTCTTAAAATTATCGAGTTCTTCTTCAATCGATTCATCGGTATATTCAAAGTACTTACTATCCCAGAGACCGAAGCTCTTAAGCGGTACCATTTCAGTGGGGCCAGTGAGAGTGATGTAGAGCTTTCTTAAAAGGATGGGGTCGTTATTACAGAGCAAGAGATAGATGTCGTGCCTATTCTTTAAAACTTTAACTTTCCCCTTCCCCTTTTTATAGCCTTGTTGAGGCAGTAACATCGCTGGGTTATCATAGATAGCGAAAACTTTCGGAGTATTACTTGGAGCCGGTAATTCCCCATCATTTAAGGGGGATTTGCCGTGGATATCCGGTTTTCCATAGAAGATTATTTCATCGTTTTCTTTAACGACTAAAGAAGAAAAATCTTTCGCTGTATAGTCATAGGTGATAGTAATGTTTCCCACTTTAACAGTGACAATAGTTCCATTAATTTCCGGAGAAAAATCACCATTTAAAGCGAGGTTTTCTTTCGGGCAAAAGAAGGTTCTCTTATCTAAAAAGTTTTCCTTGTCCCGTTTAATTTCCAAACGGAAGATTTGGGCTGAATACATCCTCAGCCTCGTATTAAGAAGCACTAATTCATTCATGCCTCTATTCTACAAAACTATAAAAAGTTAACAAGAGATTAAGAAGCCTTTTGTTCTTCTTTTTCTTCGAAATTTACAATGTTTTCTTTTCCCACGTATTTTTTGTAGACGAGAACCATGAACCCGATAGCGAGAATAGCAGCTAAAACGTTCGCTAAAGGGCTATTGATCCAGATGCCGTCAAGGTCCATAACGTAGACTAAAGGCAAGAACAACATCGGGAAACCTAAGCCCCACATAAGGGTGAGGATAGTGCTGAGTAACGGCTTTTCCACCGCGTTAAAGAAGCTTTGAGAAGCGTAAGGAATCCATTTGATCAAATAGACGAAGCTCGTGACCATTAAAGCGTGAGCCGCTAAGCTGATTAAAGCGGTATCGGTGTAATCTAAGAAAAGCATCGAGAATTGTCCACCGAAGAAGAAAGCGATAAAGAAACTGATGATGCAAAGAACAAAACTGCTGATAAAGCACATCTTATTTAAAGAACGGACTTTCTTATAGTTCTTCGCTCCATAGTGGTACCCGATAGCGGGCTGCACAGCATCACACATCCCATACATCAAAGGTTGGACGAAACCATCGAAATACATGATGACCCCGAAGACCGCTACCGCTTTTTCCCCGCCTAAAGCTAAAAGGAAGACGTTAAAAATTACCGCACTAAGCCGATAGCTGATGTTACTTAAGAAGTTTGGAGTTCCGCTTTTAAAGACTCTAAAAATATATTCTTTATGGAAATGAATCTTTCCAAATCTAAGATAAGTTTTCTTAAAGATGAAAGGAATAAATGATATCAAAGTCATGATGAAGCAACCGGAACACGAAGCGATTGGCGCCCCAATCATCCCCATCTTAAAGACCCCTAAGAAAAGGTAATCAAACAGAATAATATAGAGCGATAAGGCGATATTGACCGCCATACTATATTTGACGAAACCGCTGATTCTTAAGTAGTTATCCAAAGCAAACACCGCTCCCGTCAAAGGTAAAGTTATCGCATATATTTCTAAATATTGAACCGAATATTCTAAGAGTTGCCCTTCCGCTCCTAAAGCGGCTAATAAGGGTCTCGCACTGAAATAGAAAATGATCCCTAAAACAATGTTCACCATCAAGATTGAAAATAAGGAAGTTGAGAAGATTTCATCGGCTTCTTTTCTATTTCCTTCCCCGTGCTTAATCGCGATGATGACACTGCTCCCAACCCCGATTAAATCGCTGATCCCGAACAGCATAAAGACGATGGGGAAAGAGAAGTTAACCGCGGCAAAAGCCGTTTCCCCGACATAGAAATTGACGAAGATTCCATCGATCAATTGGTAAAGCGCGCTAAAAAGCATCCCCAAGGCCCCAGGGATAGCGGCTTTGAAAAAGAGTTTCTTAAGATTGGCCGTTTCAAAAAATTTGTTGCGTTCCATTTAGGTCCCTCCTTATGCCCGTAAGCTACCCTATGCTAGCAAAAGGGCAAAATTTTGGCAAACCGCCAAAAGTAGGCTATTCATCTTAACAATTTGAAAAAAGTCACGGGACATCGAAGGGCTTACACGCTAGACATTGTATAACTTTTTTCTTTTTTAAGACTATATTAGCCAATTATTAATCAAGGCTAATTTTCAAATTCCTTAATATTTATTAAATGAATAAATTAGAACAGCTCGTCCCTGGCCTCATTAAAACAACGAAAAGCCACCTTTTTAACGGTTCTTTTATCATCCTTGCTTCGGTTTTTGGGGCAGCTGGCTACGCAATGCTGGTGGTTGGCCTCGTCATCATGGAACAAAACTTAGTTCTCTATGTCACTATTTTAGTTATCGGTGCCGTCCTCGGTTTCGCCGTTTGCCCATGTTTAGTTATAGCGGTCTTTAATGTCCGAGCGAACTACATTCAAATGTTCACTGACTAAGTCAGTCCCATCCTCCTCAAAGAAAAAATTTCTATGGGTTATTCTCTTATAAAATCGATCTCAAACAGCTGAAAAAAGAATTTCGAGGAACACCCTTTCGAATCGGAAGCAGACAAGTCTTCGGCCATCTGACGGGGGAAGATTTGGGCCTTTAAACATATGAAGGAACTACCAGTTGAATTAACGTCAGAATCGTTAGCTTTCAATGAAAAGCATAAGGCTTTTAGCGATGATGAAATCGAAGGGATGGAGAGATTAAACCCGGCTGTTTTAAGCGCGATAAACCAACTCAATGAACTCTATCACAGGAATTTAAATATTGCCGTGTATGAAAATACTGCTTACGTAGCATTCGCTATTATTACACCGGTTTTCTTATAGCTGTTTTTAGAACTCCCGACATGGAATACATCAAGCAGTTCTATGATGAAATCTTTCTCCCCTGGCGGATTGTCAATCTTTTATACGATATCGAGTAAAAGCCCGATACCGATTTATTGTAAATTCCGATATAATCTTGGTAGTTAGATAATTTTAAAAAAGGGTTTAGCAGTGCATATCTCTCAAGGAAAAATCCAAAAATCTCTGCAAAAACACTCTTTTTTAATTGTTAATCAAATATTCAAAGGGGAAGCTTATGAAATTTTTTAACAAGGTTTTTCATTTCCAAGAACGAGGAGCCACCTTCAAAGGGGAAATCATTGGGGCCCTTGTCACCTTCGCTTCCATCATTTATATCTTACCGATCAATGCATCGCTTTTGTCCGCGACCGGGATGAATTCCGGCGGGGTCTTCTTTACCACCGCTTTAGTATCCTTTATCTGTTGCCTTTTAATGGGCCTCATCGCTAATTACCCCTTAGCGTTAAGCGCCGGGATGGGGATGAACGCTTACCTTAGCTACACCATCTGCGACATCATGGGCTTCAGTTGGATTGAAGCGATGATGCTTTTAACCGTCAACGGCATCCTCTTTATGATTCTCACTTTAACTCCCTTAAGAATGATTATCGTTAACGCGATACCAAAGGGTTTAAGATCCGCTATATCGGTTGGCTTAGGGGGCTTTATTTTATTCGTAGGCCTTCAAGGTTCAGGCATCATCAGCGATGGGTCGACCTTAGTCACCCTCGGAGATTTCTCTAATCCTAGCGTTCTTTTAGCCTCTTTTGGGATCCTTTTGTGCCTTGGCTTCATGGCCTTTAAAAAGGTACCCCTCCTCAGTCAATTAGCGATTCCGATTGCGCTCGTGGTGACCGCGATAGTCGGGGTTATCGCTTCTTTATCTTTAACTGCCGCGGGGCAAGGCGATTTCGCTTCCGTCTCTGGTTTACCGCTCGCCCCTTGGGCTGATCCTTCCGTTTTCTGGGGCGTCAGCGGGCTCGATAAAGTTATCTTCTATGGGGCGCTTGATCCCGCTAATGCGAACGTCAATTATGGGGAAATGATCGTTAATCTATTAGCCAATCCTCAAACTTACGTCGCTATCTTTACCTTAATCTTCGTCAATATGTTTGATACGACCGCCACAATGTTAACCTGCGGTAAACACTGTGGTTTAGTCAATAAAGAAGGACAACTAATCGGAGCAAAAAGAGCGATGCTCGCTGATTCTACCGGCGCGGTTTTAGCTGGTCCCTTTGGTACGTCCACTGTCACCTCTTTTGCCGAAAGCGCCATTGGGATTTCGTTAGGCGCGAAGACCGGTTTCTCATCCGTCATCATCGCCGTCCTCTTCTTAATCTCCGGTTTTGCTTTCCCGATTTTCTCAGTCTTCTCTTATAGTTCAGTTAACGCGGTCGCTTTGGTCGGAGTTGGCTTACTCATCATGTCCAGCGCTGTCCCCGACATGGTAAAAGAAGACGCAACGACACTTATATCTGGCATCCTGTTATTCCTAATGATGATTCTTACCTATTCCTTATCGAATGGTTTAGCGATTGGGATTATCGCCTATATCGTGATGAGACTCTTCGAAGGGAAATGGAAAGAAATCTCCATCCCTGTTTATGTTCTTGGAGTCATTTTCTTAGCGAGCTTTATTATCACTTCGCTCTAAGTTAAGAATTTTTAACAAGTTCAATAAGTTTTTGGTCTATTCCGTGATTTAGTAAGAAACCTTCGGTGATGTCCGCGGTCGGATAGACATGTTTTAAGTGATTGACACAATACTCAATCCCGCTTCCACCGCTGGTCGCAAACGGAATAATTTTCTTCCCGTTCAAGTTATATAAATCGAGATAAGTATCGACGACTTTCGGTTCGATTCCCCACCAGATGGGGAAACCAACTAAAATCACATCATATAAAGGGAGCTTATGTTTCGGCTCTTCTATCGCGGGTCTCGCTTTCTCACTATTCATTTCAATCGTGGAACGGGAGTTTTTATTTCGCCAATCGAGGTCTTCTTTTGTATAAGGTTCAACCGGGACAATTTCTTCTAAATCCGCCTCTAAAGCGTTAGCCAAAAGGGTAGCAACTTTTTTGGTCACTCCTCCGGCACTAAAAAAGGAAACTAAAACTTTTTTCATTTTTAACCCCTCCTCTTTCAATATAATTAAAAACTAAGAAATGTCTATTGATAAGCTTCGATTTAAATAGAAAAAGTGAATTTATCTACACTATTTTCAATGAATAATATTTAAAAATACTTGTAGAACTTGAATATTTTTAATGAAAATAGGTTTTTTACTTAGTAAACCAATAAATTTTCTTTAACGAAAAATGCGCCCATTCATCAATCGTTAATTCATCGATTTTTCGCGGTGCGACTTCTTCATACACCATGTGGAGATTAGGATGAAGATAAACAAGTCCGACTTTATCGTGTTTAGTTAAGGCTTCTTTAAGACTTTCTTTAACGTCGGTAAATTCTTGTTTCTTAATTGCCACTTCACTTGTGAAATCGGATTTAATCCGTTCTAAATAATGGGGATAAGCAAAATCGACAAAATCCCGATAGGTATCAAAATCAACATCGGGATGGGGATCATAGAAATGGGAAATCATTTTGACATCAGGTCGATTGGGGTCGTGGACCAATTCTTCATAATAGAAACGATTAAAACGAATATCCAACGGATTATTAATCTCCGGGTGGTAGAGAGGGAAGTCCCGCCAGTGGAGATAGATGGGGTCCTTGTAGTAACCCTTTTTATGACTATTAGCGACTTGCTTATATTTTTCATAAGCCTCGCAGGCTTTATGATATTCCTCGACTAAATAATGAGTGTTATCAAAGTAAGCTTTATCCCTAGCTTGTTGATAATATTCTTCCACTTCCTCTATCTTCTCACGGTTTTCCTCTTCTTCCTTCTTTAATTGCTTAATCTCATATTCTTCAAAGGTCATCCCTTTGCCGTTAAGAAAACCTTGTAACTTATATTCCAAATCTTCACAAAAATCATCACTGGCAAAAGAATGGATAAATTGATAATCAAAGCTCTCTTTGTTCTTGATTAGGGGAACTAGGGTTTCTCCTTCTTTTTTAAAGATAATGATTGATCCCTCAGTGGAATCAGGTAATGGGTAAATCATATGGTTATTATAAAACTATCAAACTAATCATTAACAAAAAGTCATAAGAAGAATAATTCTCATGGCGTTGTTCTTTAAAAGTCTTCAAATATTAATGATTAAGATTGAGCTCCGAGTCCGGGATTTTTCTTAAGAATTGCCCCTCCCCGGTTTGATATTTCGGTTGGCAATATGGAGCGTATATCAAGCTACCTTTATCGACAAAAATCGTTCCGTCCCGTTTATAATCGTTTTCCCCGAACCAACCATTCTCCGTTCTTTGTAAGGATGGGCAGTACGCTTTCGCGCCGTGGGAGAGAATGATGGAATTGCATTTAATTAAGTTTGGGGCGATCAGTTGTCCCCCTTCTTCTAAGATAAAACTCCCTGCGTATCTCGCCGTGACATAAATCGTCGTGCCAGGTGCGGCTTCAATGTTATCAATCGAATTACTGATCGAATAAATATAGTCATTCGCTATATTGTTTTTGCTCCAATGTTTAATTGAAAATAGCCGCTTTTCAATCGTCGGAGCGGCAAACCCTAATCTTTTAAGTTCTTCATCCATGTGCATAGTCATATTTTACAATATTGGATGAAGGTATCGCATTGTTTTCGCTTCATAAAATGAAATATATTTTCTATCGTTCTAACGAATGAGGATCAAGAAGGAAATCATAGATATTGATCGTTAAAATCCCATATTCATCGTATTGAGTCGGAACTAAATCTCGGGTGATGATGACTTTTTTAAAAGAATCATCAATTTTTCTAAAAGGTCTTACTTCCTGATTTCGTTTATCTTCATCAGGGATACTATACGCTGATTGAATATAGTACCTAGAAGACCCAAGATTACAGACAAAATCGACTTCTAACTGTTTACGGCGCGTTTTACCGTCCTTATCTTTTTCTATGATGGGAACCACTCCGATATCAACTTGGAAACCCCGCCTCTTAAGTTCGTTATAGATAACATTCTCCATTGCGTGGTTCATTTCAAACTGTCGAAAGTTAATCCGAGCGTTCCTTAAGCCTAAATCGGAAAAATAATATTTCTTAGGGGTCTCAATATAGGCTTTGCCTTTAATATCGTATCTTTCAGCTGCGTCAATTAGGAAGGAATCTTCAAAATAATTTAAGTACTTCTTGATCGTATTCCCGGTCATCTTGGAATTCTTCACCGACTTAAAGGTATTTTTAAGTTTTTCAGGATTAGTTAACGAACCAATTGAGGAAGAAAGAATATTTAAAAGGTCTTCTAACTCCCCGATGTTTTTAACCCTATTTCTTTTAACAATATCTTGGATATAAATTTCGGTGAATAGGTTCTTTAAAGCCTGCTCTTTATCGATATTGTCTTTTTTAAGAACAACGGAGGGGATACCGCCGTAAAGCATATAGTCCGTGAGCCCCATATATTTGTCCCCTTGATAAACAGACATAAATTCACGGAAGCTTAAGGGATACATATGGACTTCATCCCCGCGTCCGGCGAATTCGGTCGCGATATCTTTCGATAGAAGTTTGGCATTACTCCCTGTTACATAAACATCGATATTGTCTTTTCTTAAATAACTATTTAGAACCGCTACAAAAGAGTCCAACATCTGAATTTCATCGAGGAGAAGATAGTGCATCTTATCGTCCTTAATTTGGCTTTGGATATACGTCATGAATTTTTCGGGATCCGCTCCTCGATTTTCTTTTTCCATCTTAAGGGGGCTGTCACCAATCTTTTGGAGGTCTTCTGCCGAATCAAAAGCAAAACGGATAATATGATCAGCAGGAACATTGCTGTCTAATAAATAGTGAAAGAAAAGATTATTAAGGAGATAGGATTTTCCACACCGTCTAATACCAGTAATGACTTTAATCAGACCATTATTTTTTCTTTTTATCAACTTATCTAGATAAAAATCTCTAATAATCTCCATATATAGCCTCCTTGGAACAGATTTTTGCAACTATATACACTTTTCTGTTCTGATTTTAGCATATAGGAAGATAGTTTCAACATATTGTCCTATCTATAGGAAAGATTTTTGTAACAAATAACACTTTTCTGTTCCAACATTTCGAAATGGTACTTAACAATGATAATTTAGCCTAAAAAAGAAAAAATCTGTTCCTCTTAGCTTTTCTAAGAACGAAACAGATACTTTCAGGAGGTTGGTGCCCCGCCGCAGAGTCGAACTACGAATTGATCCTTACCATGGATCTGTTATGCCGTTTAACTAGCGGGGCAACCGCAAGAGAGATTATATAGATGATGGTCTTTTATTGTCAATAAAATATACCGAATTTATGCGATTTCTTCCCCGACTAAATCATAGATTAAACTGTCGGTGATTTTAATCTTCACAATATCGCCTGGTTGATGATCTTTTTTAGAAGTAAAAGTAATTCTTCCATCCAGATCATCCGGAGCGTTCCAATAGCTTCTTAAGGCATATAAGTCTTTATCTTTACTGGTGACGATCCCTTCCATCGTTTTCCCAATCCATTCTTTGTTTTTCTTATGGGCAATCCGGCGTTGGAGTTCCATAATTTCGTTTCTTCTCCGTCTTTTAGTATCTTCATCAACTTGAGGAAGAATATAGTAACCGGCAGTCCCTTCTTCTCTTGAATAGGTAAAGACTCCCAAATGATCAAACTTTAAGTCTTCAATGAACTTTAAAGTGTCTTGATGGTCTTCTTCGGTTTCGCTTGAGAAACCGCTGATGAAGGTGGTTCGAATAACGGCATCTGGCACCTTTTCCCTAATCATATTGACTAAGTGTCTAAGTGACTCATTCGTGCTCACTCTTTTCATCATCTTTAAGACGTGAGAAGAGCCACTTTGGAGGGGAAGGTCGAAATAATGAGCGATGCTCTTACTATTCTTGACGAAGTCGACGAATCTTTCATCGATTTCATCAGGATAAAGATAGAAAAGTCTAATCGAATAGAAACCCATCTCATCCAAGGCTTTTAAGAGAGAAATGATATCGACATTTAAATCTTTAAAATCACTTCCATAAAGCGAAGTATCTTGACTGACGATAAAGAGTTCTTTCACTCCTTTAGCCTTTAAATCTTGCGCTTCTTCAATGATTTCTTTAAAGGGACGACTTCTAAATCTCCCTCTAATGAACGGTATCGCGCAGAAAGCGCAGAAATGATCGCAACCTTCGCTAATCCTAAGGTAAGCCGAATACGGCGGAGTTGACACCATTCTCCTTAAAGGATTTAAGGGAAGAATCGTTTTATCGTTAAGAACTTCTCCGACAATCTTATGGAAGAACGGGTATTCATCAATTGAGATAAATCTCGTCACTTCCGGGAAAAGTTCTTGGAGTTGCTTCTTATCCTTTTGGACGAAACAACCGGTGACGATGAGGGGTTTATGGTAACCCATCATCTTAATCGTTTGGAGTTGGCCTATCGCCTCATCCCGAGCATCTTGAATAAAACCGCAGGTGTTAAGGATGAGGACATCGGCTTCATAGGGGTCAGCACAAAAGGTATATTCATCTTTGGGAAAGGTCGCTAAAAACATCTCACTATCGATGAGGTTTTTCGCGCAGCCTAAAGAAATTAGTCCGACCCTTTTCATGTTGCTTAACGGTTATATTTCTTAAACATCGGGGTGATAGAAGGAAGTTTTGCTTTCAATTCATCAAAATCCTTCATCCTGTACGTCCAGTTGACGTCATCGATGACGCCGGGGACGTTAATCCGAGCTTCACTTCCTTTACCCATTAAATCTTGAACAGCGAAAATAGCGTAGTTCGCTTTAAGCGATAAGGTGTATTCGATTAAATCAGTCACCATATCCGGGTGATCGATCCCCATCGCTTTCATCGCATCCCACCACTGCCATTGGACTTTTTGTTCGAGTTTTTCAAAGTATCCTTTAGCGGTGTCGTTATCGTGGGTTCCGATATAGGCAATCATGTTTTCTTTGTCCCGATGATCAGTCTTTAAAACTGCCGCATCGTAGAAGGTGAATTCGACGACGTTCATACCCGGGAAATTATAGTGGTCACGGAGAGTGAGGACTTCGGGACGTAAGTCACCGAGATCTTCTGCGACAATTTGAAGGTCAGGGCAAACTTTTAAGAAAGTATCGAAGAAATCGTACCCCGGAGCTTCAATCCAGCTCCCTTCAATGGCGGTCGGGCACGAAGCCGGAATCTTCCAATAGGTATCAAAGGCTCTAAAGTGGTCGATCCGGATAATGTCATAGAGTTCACCATTAATCTTTAACCGATTGATGATGAAGTCATAATGTCTTTCTTTTAATAAATCCCAGTTATAAATTGGGTTCCCCCATCTTTGACCAGTCGCGCTGAAATAATCCGGCGGAACACCCGCGATCCAAGCGGGTTCTTTGGTGACTGGATCAAGAAGGAAGGTATCTTGGTTGCCCCAGACGTCACTGCTGTCATAACCGACGTAGAACGGAACGTCGCCCATGATAGCGATTCCATTATCTTTCGCATATTTATGGAGCTTATCCCATTGCCGATATAAGGTCATTTGGAGCCACACTTCGTAGAGTCTTAAATCTTCTTCTTCCGGGGTTAAAGTGACCGTTCCATCGATCATCTTTTTCCGTCTTTCCGGCCATTCGGACCAACTTCTTAAGTTTTCGAGCCGCTTATTCATCATGAAAAGCGACCAGGCTTTAACCCAGGGGTGACTTTCTTCAAAAGCCGCTACTTCTTTCTTGACGGAAACTTTCTTAATTTCCGCTTTATAGGCTTTCTTTAAAATCGGATTCTTGTAATCCCGAATTTCTTCGTAATAGATTTTGTCGCTATCTTGTTTAAAGGGTTCAGGAAGAACCTTTAAAGCTTTCCGATCCACTAATTCTTGGAAATCGACATACAGTTCATCGAGAGCGAAGCTGCTGAAGGGTTGATACGGGGAGTGCCCATATCCTAATGGGTTAAGAGGTAAGACTTGCCAAATGGTGAATCCATTATCCCTCGCTAGATCGATAAATTCATAAGAATACTTTCCGAAATCCCCGATGCCATACGTGCTAGGAAGGCTTGCGACCGGGCACAAAATTCCGACAGTTCTTTTCATGAGAAACTCCTTTAAAAAATCATTATTTAATTCTAGCCATAGTTTAGGCTTTTTACTTTTCCTTAGCAACCAAAGAAGATGGCAAAAATTGCTCTTTTTGTTTGATTTCAAAATCATCTAATAAATTGAAGCTTCCATAGTCTTTGGTTTCTTCTTTAAATCTCTTAATTTTATCTTCATCAATTTCTTTAAAAAGGCAGAGTAAACTACCGCCGAAACCCCCACCGATTAAACGGATACCGGAGCTTGGAAAATACTTTCTAAAACTCGTTAAAATATCCATAATTCCATTATTAAACGTGGGATTTGCAATGTTTTTAAGATATTTTTCTTGCGATTCTTCTTCCTGATTAAAGAGAAGAATCATCGAATCTAAATCGTTCTCTTTATAGGCTTCAATGAAGAACAAAACTCTTTCATAAGAGGTAAAGAAATGAAGGCCCCTATTAAAGACTTTCTCGCTAAACTTATCTCTATTTTCTAAAAGGTCTTTAAGGTGGATATCAGAGAGATTAATGACCTTAAAATAATTCTTAATCTCATTAAAGTTATTGACGATATCTTGATAGAGGTGACTTAAATCCTGGTGGCCAGCGTTCGTGATAAAGAGCCCCAATTTAAAGGGAAGGGTTTTTCCTAATAATCGATCTCGCCCTGTCTTAAAGTCAAAGAGGGTCAAACCGTCAGCGAGAGAAGCTTTTTGATCTAAAAGCCCACTGCCCTTATGGAGAATCGTTCTTTCGGATAACATTCCGGCGGTCGCTAAATCAATCACGGGAATTTGCCCATCATTGAAGAGATAAGAGACAGATAAGGAAATAAGGTTTTCAAAAGATGCGCTGCTACTGAGACCGCTACCGACTGGTAAATCGCCAACAATATAGATATCGAAGCCCGATACTTTATACCCTTTATCTTTTAAATTCCAGATAACTTGAGAAGCGACACTTGTTGGTTTGTCTTCAAGAGAGAAATGTTCTTCCGGGAAGCCATCACTATAAAGATTAATGACGTTAGATTCATTTGGTTTTACGGCGGAAAATAGACCGAGAGAAGCCGGACAGGCGATGGTTAAACCTCCATTATAATCTTCATGATTCCCGATAATTTCTAAGCGGCCAGGACTAAAGAAATATCGATATCCACTAATTAAAGTTTGAGGAAATTTTTCTTTTAATAGGTAGAAATATTTATCGCTTAAACTCATATAAAGCCTTTATAAAGTCATCATCGTTTTTAAATACTCTCGTATCAAAAAGAATCTCTTCACAAATCTTTCCGATACTTGTCTCTAATGAGTGATACTTTTCAAAATAGGGAAGGAAACCGGAGTAATCTTTTAATTTACCTATTATTCTTTGATTATTCGTCCATTTATCGAAGATTTTTCGTCCATTGAGCAACACTCTGGGAGGGAGAATAAAGACCCCACTAGCTTCGATGAGGCCAATACTTTCTTTCTTAACGAACAGACGTTCAGGATGTACATGAAAGACACCTAAAGGATAATTTTTACTCGTCACATTACTTCTAAAGATTAAGTATAAAGCAAACTCCTCCCCTTCTTTTCTCGCAATAGAAGTAAAAGTTTGGTGAGGAGAACGATTTTTATAGGGATAAAGGTAAAGGGAAGGGTTTCGGTAGTTTCGCCAATAAGTTAAAAGATGGGAAGCAAAATCAATTAAACTTTGTTTATCTCTCCCCTTAATCTTTATCACATTATTAAAGAAATCTAAGAGTTCTACTTTCTGTCCACCAATTAATAATTCTTGTTTTGTTTTGGCTTTAAACAAGGGAAGAACTTCTTGTCCTCCTTGGTAATGGTCATGGGTAAGGATTGAACCCCCAATCCCAGGGAGTTCCGCGTTAGCGCCTAAAAAATACCTCGGACATAGTTCCACAAAAGTTAAGAGGTCATAGAATGTATCTCTATCCATCTTCATCGGACGATGAACGTCGCTGATGACGATGATATGGTGATCAACATATTGATATGGTGAAGCTTGGATGAAATAGTCATCATGAAGGTGTACTTTTAAAGGCAATAATCCTCCTTTAAAACTCTGTTCTTCCGGCTTTAATAAACCCACATTATCGTAACAAAGCTGGCACTTCTGCGGGGATATTGGCTTTTTGGGTCTCGGATTTTTCTCAGGTTTGGCAAAGTTAATAGTGATTTTTAGATTAGGTTCACATTGATCGAAGATGAACTTATAGTTCTTCTTTAATTTGTCTTCATCTAAGTAAGACGTGAAATAGCCAACTTTAAAAATATCGTCTAAGAGAGGGCTATTATCCATTCCTTCTTTTAAAGCATGGGTTTTAAAGAAATCTTCACTGACCGGATTAAAGAAACTTAAAAGCAGATGGAACTTTGTTTCATACTCATCCAGATAAATCTTTTTAAGTTCTTTCTTTAATTGTCTTTTTAAAACATCTAAGGAAGCATCAGTTTCTTTAAGAATGAGTGGTTCTTTAATCAAAGCCTCAAAAGCGTTTTTAATCTTATAAAAGGCGAAGGGTGAAAGATTAAACTCCTTCTCTCCTTTCACTAATATTTGACCGAGCGTCTTACTTAACATTGACCACCTCACGGATAAGGCCTTCAAACTCTTTAGCGGTTAAAATCTTCGGAACCGGGTAAATCGGATTAGCTTCTTTACAAGCTGCTCGAGCGAGATACTTAATTTCATCGTTATTTAAGGTGATAGGGAGTTTAAGAGAAAGCCCCAAGGCTCTAATAAAGTCTTCAATAAACGTTAAAACTTTTTCGGCCTTTTCTTTCTTGGTATCGGTTGGACTTCCGAGACTTAAAGCATCGTGAATACGTTCAAAGCTATCGTAAGCTTTTTCGCCGTACGATCTAAAGACAGGAAGAATGAAGGCCGCGATAAGTTTTCCGTGACTTAGATTCGTCTTACCTCCGAGCGCGTGCGCTAAAGCGTGCACGTAGCCGACATAGTTCACGCTGATAGCCTCTCCACTTAGCATGCTGGCTTTTAAAAGGAGGGAAGCCTTATCTAAAGTCGGATTATGATAGAAATCTAAGAGGTTTTCACTGATTAAACGGAGAGCGAATAAACTGTTCGAGGCCGCTCTTCCGTTCTTATATCTTGATAAATAACTCTCTAACGCGTGGCTCATCGCGTCCATCCCGGATTCCGCTATGGTTTTCTTCGGGCATTTAACGAGTAAAGAGGGATCTAAAAGAATGACATCACTGACTAATTGAGGCGAGCTGACCGCAAACTTCTGGTGGGTCTTGGGGTTCGTCACCACCGCGGAGATACTCGCTTCACTACCACTACCGGCCGTCGTTGGAATACTGACGAAAAAAGGTAATGGATGGTGAACCGTTAAGATACCTCTAAAAGAATGAAGGCTCTTTCTTAAGCTTTTAAGAAGAACACCGATCAGTTTACCGGTATCGATGACGGATCCCCCACCGAGGACGATGATGCAGTCGCAGTTATTCTTCTTTGCTAAAGTTCGACCAACATAGATTTCATCGAAGGTTGGATTAGATTTGGTATCGGTAAAGATAAAGGGTGATAAGCCATTATCTTTTAAAGCTTTGATATAAGGTTCACAGAGTCCCTTCTTATAAATATTTGGCCCCGTCACAAAGAAAGGACGATAAATATTATTAGCCTTAAGGACACTGATTAAAGAAGAAGGGAAATCCCCACTTTCAATGACTAAAGGACGGCGATATTTAACGAATTTCTGACCGATATATAAAGCGCATTGAGCGATGCGGAAAAAAGGGGTAACTGCTTTCATACCCCTTTATTCTACAATAACGGGGCGAAAAGATTTAATAAATACCAGAAAAAGCCATATTTATTTCGCATTTTCTTCCATTTTTCCATGGTGATTTCTTCGGATACCTCTATGGTATTAAGGAAATCTTGCTTCATGCTTTGAATGGAAGAGTTACCGATAAGTAAAGTACCGTTTTCCATGTGGAGGAAGAGGCTCCGGTAATCTAGGTTCATGGTGCCAATGGTCGCGACATTGTCATCCGCGACAAACATCTTTTGATGAATGAAACCGGGAGTGTATTCATAGATTTTGACTCCCGCTTTTAAGAGTTGCCCGTAATTCCTTCTCGTCAACATAAAGACAGCTTTTTTGTCCGGAATATGAGGGGTAATAATTCGAACATCGACGCCGGATAAGGCCGCCATTTTTAAAGCGTTCTTAATCTTTTCGTCCGGAATTAAGTAGGGAGTGGAAATATAGACATAATTCTCAGCGTTCCCAAGTAAAGACGTGTAGACCCCTAAACCGCAAGAATAATCGCTATAAGGCACATCAGCGTACGCTTGGACGTACCCATCGCTTCTTGGGAAACCGTTATCTTCATCGATAAAGGTTTCGGGTTTGTAGTAGTTATAGCTGATGGTTGCTTTTGCGTCATAATAGCTAATCCAGGCGCTGAGGAAGAGAAGGGTAAAACCATAGACAGCTTTCCCTTTAATCATGATGCAGTTATCTTTCCAGTGACCGAAGCGGACTTCTTGATTGATATATTCGTCCGCTAAATTGATACCGCCCGTGAAGCAGGTATGACCATCGATGACAAAGATTTTTCTATGGTCCCGGTTATTGACCCGGATATCGACCATCGGTCTAATCTTATTGAAGATTCTCGCTTTGATACCGTAACTTCTTAATACTTGGTCATAGTGAACAGGGGTCGCCCCTAAGTTCCCGACGTCATCATAGACGACCCGGACGTCCACTCCTTCTTTGACCTTTTCTTTTAAGACTTCTAGGATGGAGTTCCACATCTTTCCGGGTTTAATGATGAAGTATTCGATGAAGATGTAGTGATGAGCTTTCTTAACTTCTCTTAGCATCACGTCTAAGACTTCATCCCCTAATGGGAAATATTCAACGGAGGTATTTTCATAAGCGTGACATTCGCTCGCTCGTTCCGCATATTTCATGATTCGGTAAGAAGAAGGGTAATCCCGTTTAATCTTCTCTTCCACATAACTATCGCTCGGATCAGCTTTAATAATCGAATAGTATTTACTTAAAAACTTCGATTGTCTTTTCGTCCGCATCTTATGGGCAAAAAGGATATAGATAACCGCCCCTATTAAGGGAAGACAACCGACAAAGAATAACCACGCGGCATTGTAGTCCAAACTACTAGCGTTGTTATTCATGATGAAAACTAAAACCGTAAAGTTAAAAAGCCAGAATAAAAATAAGACCAATAAAGCATAGGTCGTGTTTAAAGCGCCGAGCCCCAGTAACGCGATTAAAGTGATTAAGAACCCTAAGTCAAGTAAGATGACGAGGATTGTTAAAAACTTCTGCCAAAATCCGTTACGGAAGATTTTCATAGTTTCTTAACGTCCAAAGTTGGCCAGATGGGACTCATGAATTTTTTTTCGTCACTGGGTTGGAAACCATCGTGATCGATATTATTAACGAACTTTCTCAGTTCCACTTTCCCTTCTTGGTTCTCTTTTATCTTTTGAAGAATTTGATATACCTTTTGATAATCTTGTTCAGCTTTTTTCATTAAGTCATCGAAACTTTCGGTCCGTTCTTTCCCTGTTACCGGGTCTAACCAAACACTGTGATTTTCGTTTAAGAAATCGAGGTTTTGCAAAGATTTCTTAAGTTTTCTTGGATAATTCATTCGGTGAGCAACACTATTTTTGCCCATCAATAACGTCAACAAATAACTCCCGTAATGAGGAATATTGGTAAGTCTTAAGACTTTCTGATAATCCTTTAACGAAAGATAGAAAGCGTCATCGGTGAACATCTCTTCTTTAAGGGTGAGCTTATTGACGAAGTCCCACATCTTACTGATTTCTCTCGTCCACTTATCATCCATCTTGATATACATATCAGCGTGTTCCGTAAACGTCCCATTTTGTTTCCCGATTAAAACATCGAGAATGGTTTCAAAATAAGAATGGGAAGCTCCGAGTTTCTTCTTCATCGCTTCATCTTTCGCAAAACCCGCTCTGGAGAAGATATAAGGATGGCAATTCCTATCTAAGGTATAGTGCAGGAACAAACCTTCAATATAGCTATAGAGGAGTTCCGGTTCACTGCTCTTACTCGCGTAATCTAAACAAAGGAAGTAAGCATCGGTGATATCCATGTGATGGAGTTTAACTCCAAAAGCATTAACGTTTTTTCTCCCCGTATGCCTCGCCCAAGGACGTTGCCCATAAAAGAAGAAGGGATCCGGTCCTTGCGCTCCAACGTAAAGGGCAGGTAAAAACGGATTAGTTTTATCGATGACCGCTTCTTTCGCGTATGTATAGTGAGTGATGATGGCCGGCATAAGTTATTTACCTTCTAAAGTTTTAGTTTCTTTATTCACCTTACGTTTACTCCGAACAAAGAAGAAAATCAATAAGGAAAGTCCAATGAAGACCGTGCAATAAACTGGAAGTGACCACCAGGATTGAGCGAAGAGAAGTAAACCTAAGAGGACGGATGTTATGGTTTGAGCGCTCATGCTAGCGGCATAATAGTACCCAGTGAACTTCCCAACCTTATCTTTAGTGCTAAGTTCCACGACCATCGGGTAAGAACAAGTATTAACTAAGGCGATACCGAAACCTTTGATGATCCAGATAGGATAGAAGTCCCAAGGTAAACTCGCCACTCTTGATCCTTCCGGTATCCCGTTAGGTCTTACGAAACAGAGCCAGAAGACGGCAACAAAATAGAGAGCGAGCCCCAGGAAGATTGTCCATTTACGGGAAATCTTATCGGCAATGATACCACCGACCGCAAAACCGATGACGCTCGCGACCCCACCGATTAAGACAACAGTATTGGCCATACTGGATTTCGTTCCCATGTAATAGACGAGATAGTTACCAAGATACGTGTTAAGCCCGTTATCGCACATAAACCAACACACTTCGGCTGCGAGGATAAGGATTAAGGTGATTAAGTTCTTCTTACTCATCTTTTCTTTTGGGCCGACAGTTGAAGCATCGACTTCGGATTCTTTCTCCCCTTCTTTCATGTCTCTCGCTAATTCTTTTTCAAGGGGAAGTTCTTTGATTTTAAAGAAGAGAACGAGGCAAGTAATAACCATTAAGATACTGGCGATTAAGAAAGGTAATTCAATGACCCAGATGTTTTGGTAAGCCCAACCACTATCAGGGTTCGAGAAATCGCTGACGATGAGGAAGAGACCAAGAACGGTCGCGCATGCCCCACCTAAATAACCCATGATGTTGATGATGCCGTTGGCTTTCGCTCTTAAAGGTTTCGGGGTGATATCCGGCATTAAAGCCACCGCCGGATTCCGGTACATCATCATGAAGATGACGACGATACCCATGACAGAAACCATCCCAGCTAAGTTATTCCAATAGAAACAAAGAGGAATAAAAGGGAAGGCGATAGCGGACACCAGTGTCCCTACTAATATGTAAGGCATCCGTTTCCCAATCGGGGTTTTTGTTTTATCGCTCAAATGACCAAAGATTGGAAGCAATATCAAAGCGGCTAAATTGTCTAATGCCATAATAACGCCTACTAGGTACTGCACTTCACTTTCCTGCTCTGCTTGGGGCATGTACTCCATGAATAATTCCGTTAAAAGAATCGGACAGTTGGCATCATAAACTTGCCAAAGAAGAAGGATCCCGAAGAAAGCGAGACCAATGATGAACGTCCGTTTTAAATTCAGCTTAAGCCCTTGATTGGTTTGGACGTTCGACGTCTTGTTTGTCATAAGTTGAAACCTTTCTTCTAATTTTAACTGCTCCAAAGGAAGAAAAACACCAGGAATTTTATTTAAATAAGGTTAGAGAAAAAAATATACTTAAAATAAGTTGAATTCGTAAACGAACTATCTTAGTTACAATGTAAATTTACAATCAATTTTCACATAGTTTTCACATGATAAATACTAATGTGTTTGTAAAGAACGCTAATTTAAGGCAAAATTTGATGTTGCATTTTCAAGGCTGTAAAAAAGTGTAAATGCTACAAATAATGAGCCATTTATATTGTTTTATGGGTATTTTGGCCTTAAAATTGGATCTATTAGGGTGGGAAATGAGGAGTTTAAAATTGTAAAGAAAATTCAAAAGTATCGATGGGAACTTATATTTATTATTTAAAGCCCCACCGCTCGAATTCCACAAAAACTTTGTCTTTTCTTACGAAAAAACCTAAATTTAACATGAGCTTAGATGCAAAAGGAGAAAAACATGAAAAGCAAATTAAGCAAAATCATCCTCGGAGCTTCGATCAGTTTTGGCGTTGTCTCCGTGGTTACCGTGGCTTCGGCTGCTTTCGTTGTCACTGGTGGCAATACCACTGGTACTGTCACCCCTTCTATCAGTGTCGGTGACGTTACAGACAATCGGCTCGAATTAACAGTCAAACTGAATGATGGGAACAAAACTATTAGCCTTGATGCGAAAGAAAATGATACGACTGGCATTTGGCAATGGGACGGGACCAACCATGAAGACTTAACCGTTGGCCTTGACATTACTGTTACAGGCGATCCTACTCTTTGGACAGGTGTTACTGTCACCGCTTCCGGTGCTTTAATTGGCGGTCACTATCTCACTCTTGGTGAAACTACAATCCCTGCTGGTGAACACGGGCAAAGTGGAGCGGGTGCCATTGTTAAATTGACCAACCAAACTGTTACCCTCAAATGGGGTGATGCGTTCGGTGGTAAAAACCCGACCGAATATTTCGACACCACTTTAACTGAATCTATTGATCAAGTTAAAACGAGCTTTGCTTCAATGTCGAGTGCAGCTGCTGGCAGCAATGCGTTAACCCTTAAAGTTACCTTAAACAAAGCTGCTGCTGCTTAATCTCTACTCCTTTTAATCAATGTTCTATGTAGTTTTGGGGATGGTTGTCATCATAGTCCTGATTTCCTCGGGGCTTCTTATCTATTACCTTAAGGTTGCGAAAGAAGAAACGAGAACCGGGGCTAACGATGTGACCATTCTCAAAACTCTTTATGATAAAAAGGATAAAGCGAAAGATAAGAAAGCGATCTTTAAAAAAGTTGTCGATATTCTCATGGATATCGCGATAGTCTTGCTTTCCATCTTTCTTTTGATGGGTTTAGTAGCTAGGTTTACTAACCTCACCAACACTCAGCTTATCGCGGTTGGTTCAGCTTCGATGAGCTATAAGAACGAAGAAAATAGTTATCTCTTCGATAATCATATCGATAATCAATTACAAACCAATGACCTAATCGGTATCACGAAGGTCGACGATATTAAGGATGTCGAGCTCTACGATATCGTGGTCTACTACCCGGGAAGTGGGAGGAACCTCATCCACCGGGTGATTGAAAAACATCCTACGTATCTCGTGACCCGGGGGGACGCTAATAGTAGGAACGATGAAGTTCCGGTAACAAACGATAACATCGTCGGAGTCTATAACTCCTTCCGCCTCCCTTACGCGGGAGCTTTGGTCACCTTCACCCAGAGTTACTACGGCTTATTGACTTTCGGGGGTCTTACGTATCTTGCTATCTTCTATTCCGTTATTAACTTGAAGTCAAAAAAGGAAACAGAAGAAAGAAAATCCCTTCTTATCCAGTATGTGAAAGATAAAGATTTCTTTATCGTCACCTGTAAAGAAGGAAGCCTGAAAAAGGATGGGGAAAACGTCACCATCCACTTAAACGAAGAACTTAACCAAGTCCCAACGACTATCACATATAAGAATGGGGATGAAATCACCCTCCCCCAAGGAGAATTACATCATGAAGTTAAGACTGAATAGTCATCACAAACTAGCGATCGCCTTATCGATCTTGTTCAGCGTGTTACTCTTGCTCATCAGTTTAATGAGCGACGCTAGTTACATCATCTTTTCCAAGAATTCCCCGGTCGTCGGGTTTAATCAAATCTTAGGTTTTAAAGAGATTGAGGGAAATGTCGGCATCTGGATCATGATGTTGTTCATCATCATCTATATTCCGGTCGTCACCACTATCATCACCTATGAAGGAGCGTATTTCAAAACCAAAGAAGGAAAATACTTCACCTCCAAGAGTTGGATTTATTACTTAACCACTTTTGCCGCTGGTCTTTTCCTCTCCTTCGGTCTCGCGTCGCTCTTTAATATTCCAGGCGGACTTGATGGCTACGTCACGACCTTAACCTATCTCTATCAATCCTTAATTCTTTCGTTCATCATCTTCCTCGTTGTCGCTGTCCTTATCGCGGGTATCATCCTCGCCTATCGGGGCATTAAGACAAGTTCGATTAAAGAGAACCATGATTTAGCTTTAGAAGAACTCTTAGATGAACAAAAGAGAATCCAAGAAGAAAAAGAAAGCGATGAACAGAACTTAAATAAGAGTTTCAGTAACGTCACCCCGAACCAAGCCGTCAGTACCATCCAAGGTGGGCAGATCGTCGCGAGCGCAACGCGTGAAGCTCCGAAAGCCTTAGACGATAAGAAAGAGGTGTTTAAGAACTTGACCGCTATCGATGACGAATATTTAAGCGTCAACACGATTTTTAACCCCGTCACCCAAGACGATAAGTTAACCCTTAAAACCTTCACCGAAGATTTACAGAACTACTTAGCCACTTCTTGGAAACTCTATTATTCCTTTAAGGAATTAGCCTTATTTGTTTCAGCGCTAAACGCGACAAAACTCATCATCCTTGAAGGTATCAGCGGGACCGGTAAGAGCTCCCTCCCCCGTTATTTTATGAAGTTCTTAGGTGGGGAAGCGTACTTTGAAGCTATTCAAGTCACTTATAGAGAAAAGAGTGACCTCCTCGGGTACTATAACGAATTCACCTCCACTTACCACGAAACCGAATTCTTAAAAGCGATGTACCGGACCACTTACCAAGATAACTTAGTACACCTCGTTGTCTTAGACGAAATGAACATCAGCCGGATTGAATACTATTTCGCGGATTTCTTAAGCGTCATGGAATATCCGGTGGAAGACCAAAAGATCAATATCTTGCAGCTTCCGAGAACTTACGATGCCCCTCGTCATTTATCCAGCGGTAACTTACCGATCAGCCCCTCTTTATTCTTCGTCGGGACCTGTAACAAAGATGACTCCACATTCACTGTCACCGATAAAGTTATCGACCGGGCGATCATCCTTGATTTCGATACTCAACAAGCTCCCTTAACGTTTAGTAAGGCTGCGAAACCCTTATACACCGATTACATCACTTTAAGTAAGCTCTTTAGTAAAGCTATGCAAAAGAAAGATAACCAATTAAGTACAGCGGAACTTTCAACTTTCCAAAACTTATTAGGCTTTATGTACGATGAACTCGGGATTGCGATTGGGAACCGGCTCATCCATCAACTCCACCTTTTAGCCCCCATCTATAACGAAATCACCGGGAAAAAGGAAGACGCTTTAGATTACGTCTTTATGACGAAAGTCTTGCGCAAGCTCGAAGGTCGCTTTGAAGCGAGCTTAAGACCGAGCTTAGAAAAATTAGAAAAGAAGATTACCGAACTTTACGGTGAAACTTCCTTCACGGAAAGTAGAAAGAAAATTAAACAACTCTTAAAGAGGTTATAACAATGGCGAAGACCTTGAAGAAAAACGTCATGAAAGAAGGGATGCCCTTTTTCGGCTACCCCTTTTTAGAAGCGTACCTTCAAGAAATCCTTTCCGTCTTAGAACATATGGCCAATATCTTCCGTAAACAAAAGGGCCAATTAACGACCGAAGAAGATATTGTTAGGGTCGAAAACCTTAAGCACTTCGATTCCAGACTCATGCTGAAGACCTACCGGAACCCGAAGTTATTCACTAATGATAACGGGACAATTAGACCGGAAAAAGCCTACACCATTCAAAATACCTTTAACCTCGATATCTATGAGAATAGATTCGTCCTCTTAGTCTTAAATGAATTCACTTCTCTCCTTAAAAGCTTAGAAGCGGTCAGCAATGAACGTTTACTTAGTAAGTTAGGGATTGAAAGTAACCTGAACTTCAATAAGTACGGAAATGTTAATCAAGCTTTAGCCCTTATGCATGACTCCTTATCCCTCACCTTCCAAGAAGATAATGAAAGGGTCGCGATGTTTTTAAGAAGGATTAACTCCTTTATGTCCCTTTTAAAGGGGCACCCCTTCTATAAGGAAGTAAAAGCCTTAGATCGAAACGAGATTCAGCCCACTAACCTCTTACTCAATGACCCGGATTATAACTATGTCTATCGTTTCTACTTAGATAGCTTAAAGGTCGATTATGAGATGACCAATAAGCTCTACCTTAAAGTACTTAATGATATGGAAAAAGAATTTAAGGTCATCAAGAAACCGGTCAAGAGCGAACGAGATAAATATCTCTACGTTGACCGAGCGGACTATATGTATAACAACTTCCGCTTCAACGTCCACATTGAAAATGGGGTCTTCGAAGTTAAACAAACCAGTAGTGACGGTATCGGTATTCTCTATAACTTAAAACTGAAGTACGAATATTTCTTACCTTACCTTGAAATAGATGATGGGGTAAAACCCTTCGAGGTCCCTCTTCTGTTCGTGGAAGACTATGGGGGCATCTTTAAAGCCTTCACCTTCACGCTGGCTATCAAGAACGAAATCTGCCCCGTCTGCGGCACTCCGCTTCAACTCGATACCCACCACTGCAAGGTATGCGGCATCGATTACAACATCATCACGTCCATGGGACAAAACTATATTTGGATCAGCAACTTACCCGCTATCGATATCGGAGGAATTAGAAAATGAAAAACATGAAGAAACTCTTAGGTCTATCTCTATTAACCTTAGCAGGAACTATGTCTCTTGCCTCCTGCGGTTCCATCTTTAAAGGCAATGAAGGGATGATGATCAGTAACATCACCCATACCTTAGATAAAGACGGAAACACTGTCATCACCATCAATTTCACCGATGAAGATTTAGAACCTGTCACTTTCACTATCCCCAAAGGTGAACAAGGGGAAACCGGTATGAGCGGGGTCGGCATTGAAGACGTCACCTGGGCCCCCTTAGAAGATGGGACCGGCTTAGAAGTGACCTTTAGTTTTACCGATGAAGAAATTCCCGATAAGGTGATTGAGATTCCGTACGCGACAGGGATTGAGAATATTGAAGCGACGACGGATCCTGATACAGGGGTTACAACCGTTACTATCAATACCACGGACGGAAAGCAAACGAGTTTCACATTAAATCCTGCTATTGGAATTGCAGATGTTCAAACATCCGTTGATGAAGAATCTAATACCGTCATTATTACTATCACTTACACTGGGGGAAAAGAGCCCACCACTATCACTATTCCTTATAAAAACGGGGAAGACGGAAAGGATGGGAAAGGCATTTCTTTCATTACGGGAACCGTGGTTGGCGACCAATACTACATCGATATTTATTATGACGATGAAGAAGGCACCAGCGATACCATCGTTTTTGACGCCCCCAAAAGCGGAACAATTTGGCATACCGGGAACCAAAATCCCTCCGATATGCAAATTGATGCCAATGATGGGGACTTCTACTTCGATATTCAAAATTTAAGAATTTACCGTTATCAAGAGGGAAAATGGAAATTAATCGCGCAGTTAGAAAACGATGAAACAACTTATGTCGTCACCTTTGACCCGAATGGTGGATCTTTCACTACTGCTACTTCAACGGTCCGGGAAGTTAAGAAAGGTTCTTACATCAATGACTTACCAGAAGTCTATAAAGAAGGCCATAACTTTATTGGTTGGTGGACCAGTCCTAATGGACCCTCTTCCCCGAACTCTGGCCACTTCACGGATTTAACTCCCGTCTTCGGAAATCTAACTTTATATGCCTGTTTTGAGGAGATAACGCAATAATTAATGAAAAAGAAAGCCCTTATTTTGACGTTCTTAACTGTGGCGGCTTCGGCGATCACCGGAGTGGGTTTTTCGTCATTCATAATCGCTTCCCAAGGGATACCCGATCCTGTTGATATCAATCTCCAAAATCAAATTCAAGTTGGGAATGTGCTCACCGATGATACCCCCTTTAAAACATCCATCAATAGTTCTAGCGCTAAAATTTCCTTAACCCAAGATTTGCAAAAAGAAACTCTCACCTTCACTTCTGGTCAATATCGGCTTTTAAGACCATATGGGACTTGGAGGAATAGCAAAGATAGTTATACAGGAGAAACCAATAAAAATTCTTTTACTGGTAATTTTATTTTTACTTGGGACATCACGAATATACCATCTGAAATTATTTACAATGTCGATACTAATCTTGCTTTTGCCTATATCGATAGCACCGCCTCTCAAAATGTCTCTTTAAAGGACTCAAGCGGTAAAGCGACCGCATCTGGCACTATAACTTTAAACACAGAGGTGGCAGCTAAAACAATTACTACTGAAAAAACAGCTAACAGCATCAAAGTTACCGCTGCAATGCCGGTAGTATCAAGAGGAACAGAAACAAATTTCTTTGATTTAATCTATGTCAATTCTTACCTCAAAGGAGAATATGTTGTAAAAAATGATGCTAACAGCAATACATTCGCATACACCGATAATGGCACGCAAATTCTCCCGAATTTTAACGTTTGCTTAAGTTTTCCGTTTGCCATTTCTAACGCTATTGCAAATAGCGATATGGCCGTCGCCTTTTCTTGGAGAGTTAGCAAATTATGAAAAAGAAACTTTTAACCTTATTAGCCGTCGCCGTCCTCTCTTTATCGACTTTTGGTATCGCCTTAGCGGCCTTTCAAGCTGCTAATTTAGACATTGATAGTGATTCTACCAGCATCAACTCTAACCAAATTCAAGATATGGTAGCGGTGACTTTCGATGGTCCAAACAATGATCTCGATTGCACTAAATACTATCCAAAAGGGACGATTCTTTCTTTAAAAGATGCACCATATAATCGAAGTGGTGATAAGTATGTTTATTGGTCATACAACAACACCGCTCTCAATGAACATATTACTGTGAACAGCGATTTGACTATCACTGGTTCTGAGCAATCTTCCGCCAATAATTCCATGTTTGATAATGGGAGCTACACCTATACAGAACCTCTCAATGAATCAAGCGGCGATAAGGCAAAAGCTGGCAGCACAGAAATATCGACTTTAATCCAACGTTATGATTTCAATAAATATTTTTATACTGGGGAAATTAAAACAGCATTGGCAACCAGCTCAATTGAGCATGATTTCGACTCGACAAAATACAAAGTATATTATAAATTCACTTCTGACCGGGTTCACTTTGATTCCAGCCAGGATAATATGTTAAATGTCAGAGCAACAAAGCAAACCACAGGGTTAACAGACTTCAGCTATTCTAAAGCAATAGCGGATAACAGTATCGCTCTCGATATTCCTTCAGGAACTGGCGAAAATACAAGCTTATATAAACCCACCACTACCGGTAATACAATTTTAACCGCGACTAACCCGTGCACAATTAAAATAACTCTGCAAAACGACGTTTATTTGAGTGGAAAATTAACTCCATATGCTAGGTTAGGAGTTACGGGTAACGTCAACGCGGATGGTAAAGCTAATGGCTGGGGTCAAGCTTCTATTCAAGGTATCATTGTTGCTTCCTATACTGAAATTGATCTTAATGGTTATGATTTAGTTGTTGGAAATGGGGCTACACTGGATGCCTTTGGATCAATCACCGATAACAGCAATAACCCTAATAATCGAAAAGGGGAAGTTGTTTTAGAAAGCGGATCCACTGCCTATGCTACGATTGTCATTGATGACGTTTATCGGGAAGATTCCACTCCGACGACCTATTTTAATAACTCAACACCATTCTTTCTTTTCCGCTGTCCTTATTTAAATTGCACTATCAGAATTAAGCAAGGCGCCAAATTCTATGGCAAATTTAGCATGCGTCTCGGTGGAGGTACTAATGCAGGTGCCACCTTAGATTTACTTATTGTTGGAAACGATAGTAGCGCCATGATTCAAATGACCGGATCAGACGCTGAAATAGTGAGAACCATCTCATATTCACAAGAAATGTATGACAAAATTCATGCTAACGCTAAAAGAAACTTACTCCATCAACGAATCAAATATTCTATAAGTAACGCTACCGTCAACTTGAATCCCTATGACTTCCACTTTGTATATAGCGTTATCGATTATAACTATATAGCGGATAAATTCCCTTTCTTTGTGCCGCCATATCTTGACTTTGAAGTTTATAATTCCACCGTTACTTTTTCTAATATTTATGTTTTCTTGCCTCCAACCCAAGTCTATGTTGACAGGCGTTCGACATTAATTTTCACCAATACTACTAAGAAAAATGCCCCGGGCATAGAAGAAACAATCTCAGGATCTACCATTAGTCAGGCTGCCCAGGAATATCAAGCGGTAGGCGGTCTATATTTTGCTGACTTCTTCTATTCTTTTAAAGAGGGGAAAAAATATTTTGACACGACTAAGGATGGTGGCGGTGATTCATATGGTGGCGGCTCCCTTAATGACGCCGATTGCCAAGGAGCTTTTGATTACTTTAACCGAACTCCCGCTCGCCTTACTCTTGATGGCCAAATTCAAATCAATCAAAATGGTACAGATCTTTATCATAATTTTGCTTTTGCGGGGAATATCGATATTCGTGATTTGAACATGTTCAGCGAAGCAATAAAAGGAAAGCCAGTCAATTTATATGCCTCTGTCCATTTACAAGGGCCAAATCGTTATTTACACGTCAAAAGCTTAATACAACCAGTTAAGGAAATTAAATTGAATATTATGGGGCTTTATAATTCTCCCTTAATCTCTTATGGCAACGTTTTGACACCGATGAGGGGAGAAACAAATCAACAAAATAATCAGCTAATTAATAATCAAATTAACGTTAGTAAGACGCGTACTTTTGATCGTTTTTCTCGAACAATCACCGATGTTGAAACAAATAAAACATACGCTTTCTTATTTAACGACGTGATCGCTAATAATTATGGTAACAACAATACAACTAAAACAGATTTTAATGGCAACCTTTATAAAGCGAACGATATTAACGGGGTTGACTCCTTAGCCGGAGATTTCTATGAGGTTGGTGTTTCGGGAAATAAGATTATTACCTATAACAATCAATCCTATATCCCCTATCAAGGCGCTTTTATTAAAGTTGCTGATTTGGCTAACGCTTTCCCGAGCGACGATAATGTAAACCCAAAAGTGACCGCTTCACCTAAAAAATTATGGGGCTATGAGTCGGGAGAAAAATTCTTTGGTGAATACAACGCTAGCAATGATACCGAAGGGGTCACTAATTTTGTCTATAGCGCTGCGAACAGCTGGAGTTTAGGCCAAAAAATGTGGTCACTTGAAAGTGCATTTACCTTTACTAAATAAGGATTGTGAGGGCATTAAAATGGAAGAACTACAGCAAGAACCAATGATCATCATCGATAATCTCACGAAGAATTATCCAAATAAACAGGTCATTAACGATTTATCCCTCACGGTCTATAAAGGTGAACTCTTTGGTTTCATCGGCCGTAATGGAGCGGGTAAATCGACCACTATCGAAAGCATGATTGGGGTGAGGCCCTTTGAAAAAGGGACCATCACCATCGATGGTTTTGATATTAAAAAAGACCCGATCAAGGTTAAACAAATCCTAGGTTATACCTCCAGTGAACCCATCACTTATGACGAGATGAATGGCTACCGGTACTTAGAATTTATCGCCTCCATCTATAAGATGAAAACCAACGTCTTCTTAAGTAACTTTGAATATCTTTCCAAACGTTTAGAACTTAGTAACGAAGATTTAAACAGGCCAATCAAAGAATATAGCCATGGTATGCAGCAAAAAATCTGCTTAATAGCGTCCCTCTTGAATAACCCAAAACTCTGGGTCTTAGATGAGCCGACGGTGGGGTTGGACCCTTTTACGGCTAATGAGTTGACGAAGATGATGAGAGAATACGTCGACCACGGTAATACCTGCTTTGTCGCGAGCCATAACATCGATTTAGTATCCAAGTTATGCGATCGGGTCGCCATCATCAACAAGGGTAAAATCATCAAAATCTTTGATTTAAAGAATAACCAAAGGGACAGGTATGAATTGGCCCCCTACTTCTTCACCCACTGCGAGGCTAAAAACGAATGGTAACGAGTTTATTCTTAACTCAAATCAGGAATCACGCTTTCTTTAATAAGACACCCCTTAAAAAAGCGTTGATGATTATTTCGGTTGTAATTTCGGCCACTGTTATCGTCGCCTTAGAGTGTTATATCTATATCTCTCTCTACGATAAAGCCAATATCTTCACCGGTTTTAATTATCCGTTTGTTATCTTGATTGACGCGATACTCTTTCTTTTAAATGTGGTATTTTTAGTACCCACTATTGAAAAGACGTATTTTAAGAATGAACAAGAAAGATTAATTTTCTTATCTAGACCTATTAAAGATACCGATGTCTTAGTTGCTAAAGCGATGTATATTTATCTCCAAAGTTTCGCTTTTACCTTACTGACTATCTTCCCCATCACTTTAATCTACGGCCTTAAATATGGAGCGGGGTTCCTCTTCTATTTAACCCTCTTCTTCGCGCCTTTTGTCTTAGCCTTTATAGCGTTAATGTTTAGTTTCCTTTTAGCTATCCCTTACCACGAAATCACCAAGTTCTTTAAAGGCCGAAAAATTATCCTTTTAGTCATCGCTTTAATCGGTGGGTACCTTCTCGCTTATGCATATTCCCTCTTTCTAAATCTCTTTGTTTCTTTAGTTCAAAACGCATCCTTAGATAATCTCTTTAACACTAATAACATCAATATCATCACGAACTTATCAACTTATCTTTGGCCGGTTTATAACATCCTCCAAATAGCCACTTACCATTCGTTCGCGATGCAGACGTTATTACTCTTACTTGTTATCTGTGGTTCTTTCTTAGTCGGTCTCTTCCCCTTTATGTTCTATTACTCTCACACCTTAAAGCACACCTTACCGGAAAAGAAACAAAGAAGAACCTTCCTCGCTAATCAGCTTTATATCACTTCCGTCAATAAAGCCTTAATAAGAAAAGAATTCACTCTTATCACATCCAAGAACGAGGATAGTGTCTTCTCTTATTCCACCTTAATCGCCTTACAACCTTTCTTAATTTATCTCGTGGTATCCGCTTTAAACGTCATCTTCCATAGCGGGAACCTTAATTACATTAGGTCTTTGTTCCCTGCTATATATTCCACTATTGATGCTTCAATGATTTTCTTATTCTTAGCGGTCATTAATGGTGCTGTCTTATCGTTAAACAATGAACGGAACACCATTAAATTAATTAAAACCATCCCAGTTAAATTCGATAAACAACTCTTGATTAAGTTCATGGTCCCCTTCACTTTATCAAGCATCTCTTTCCTTTTAACCGATATTGTTTTAGTCAGCACTCTTCAAATCAGCTGGGTCGCTTTTATCTTCTTACTCTTTAATGGCACTCTCATGATAGCGTTACTTAATTTCATGTCCCTCTATTCCTCCCTTAAAAAGCAAAAGAATGGGGATTTACTTACGATAATCGTTGATTTTGTGGCACCTTTAGTTTTTGTTTTAGTGGCCGCTCTCTCGACTATCTTTATCAAATTCCCTAATTCTTTAGCGAGCGATGCTTTCTTCTATGGTTTGATTCTTGTGCTTGAGGTACTTCTCCTCATTCCTTTTATTCTCATGATGAAGAAGAAGTTCTCACTCTTACTATTAAGCTATGACGGAGGTGAAGGTTATGCGTAAAAAGAGTCTCTTATTTCTTTTAATCATTCCCTTTGTCGTCGCGATTCTCGCGTTTGTTACGTCGACCTTTGTTATTCGTAACGTTGAACAAGATATCACCGGCATTAACTGGAGTTATAGCAATAACACCGGTTTCTCACTTCGAGACGAAAAAGTCGCTTTAAACGCGGAGCCAATCTATAACAAAGATTATCCTTTAGCCCCCGGTAATGAACTGGTATGGAAAGTATCCGATTTACCGGACTACGGGCAAGTTGCCACGATTGAGAAAACGGGTGATAACTATTACTTAAAGCTATTAAAAGATGGGCAATGCACAGTTACCTGCAGCAATGAAAAAGGTAATATTGCCAGGTCCTTTAGAGCTATTATCGCCGGGGATGACGGGGCCATCATCCTTAACATCGATAACGGCTTAAGTGGATCAAACTTAACCGATACCTTCTATGCCGGGTATTATGATTTAAGTTACTCGAATGTTGCGTTAGATAGTTACACCAAAGTTAAGAGCCATTTAAACTTCTCTTTAAGCTTTGTCGGAACTGGTTTTACGAGTGAAAACGATTTAATTGTCACCCATTCCGATAATGTCTCGGTATCGCTTCAAGACCATGTCATTAACTTTGAAGGGTTTGGAGAAGGTTATGTCTCATTTAAGAGTCCCTACGCGGGGAGCCAAGCCCAAGCCGGAGAACTCCACTTTGAAATCATCGACGGGGTCAATGTCTATAACTATAATGACTTACTTTTAGCGACGAACCTCAGTTCGAATGGTGAGAATGTTGTTCAAAGAGTGAACCTTGAAAGTTATGTTAATACGTATAAGCCTGACGGAACGAAAATCAGTGAAAATACTGAATTATTCGGGAATGTTACTGGGAAAGATAGTGACGGTAACCCCACTTATAACTTTGCAAATGAAGTCTATCGGTTTAAATCGACCTATGACACTACCTTCCTCGATAAATGGAATAACTACGTCAAAGATAATCCGGGTCTTAGCCCCGTCAGTACCGACGTTATCGCAGGTATCCATTTAAAGAAGAATTATTACGGAAATGGGTATACCTTGAACATGCAGAACTTAGCTTATCCTTACGTCACTTTGCAGACCGGGGAAGGCTATACCGCTAATCTTAATAACAATAACTTGTTTAGGGGACCATTAATTTATATCGCCTTAGGCAACCCCTACACACCCGTTACCATCGGGCAAGAAAAGAACCCGGATGGGTACCCCCTCTTCGCGTTGTATGGGCAAGATAATATCGGGCTCTATGTCGACGGGGATAATATTGAAGTCGTAGACGCTCATATCAAGAACTGTAATGACTACCAAAATAACTTCCAGAACCTCCAATATACTGGAACTGTCGTGGAAATTAACGGGGATAATGTCAATTTAACTTCTTCCCGTTTTGAATATGGGAGAACCGTCGTTAGAAGCTACAGCAATAAAGATTTAACGATTGAAGATAGTTACCTCGCTAACGGGATGGAATATCTTTTAAAATTAGGCACGAATGTCGCTGATGCTAACCATATCGATGGTAACAAAAAGATTAACTATACCTTAAAAGATGGAAAGACGATCAGTGATAGCTTAAGCAACGCGATGACACCCTTCGTTAAGAAAGAAGATAACTTATTGAATGGCTACGCCGATGGACTTTTAACGTACGGCATCTTGAAAGATACGCAGATTATGGACTGGCTAGCGGGCTATACTGGGGCACTCCCCGCTTCCCCTTATAATGTCGAAGACTATTACATGATTGGAGAAGTCTTAAAGGATGCTTTAACGAACCTTAACGGCTTTACTGATAGTGATGGTAATTTAATCTATGGGAATACCGCGACAGTGGATCATACGTATTTCTACCGGAGTGGGTTATCCGCCATTTGCATGGATACCTTACCGCAGGGACCATATCTCGAAAACAATATCAGCACCTTATTCGCCTTGATCCTCGGGATGTATATGAGAATCCAAGTTAACAATATGGCGTATACTGCCTCCCCCTCCCATTTAACCATTAAAGGCGATACCCGTTTCTACGACTGGAAGGAAGTTGAGTTCTTAAATACGACCGCGACGATGTATCAAAATCTTTCCTACTTCATCACCAAGCACGTGGGCATTGGAGTCGTCACCATCACTGATGACGACTATTTCCCAATTAGAAGACTACTTCAAATTCAGGCTAATGATTTCTTTATCGAAGAAAATAAGAAACTCTATACTAACCTCCCCATCTTCTATATGGGTGGTGGGTATAATGGTTCCACTGTCACTTTCAACACCGATAACGTTCAATATATCGATGAAAAAATGATTGACCTCGATATGTACGGATACGCGTTAGACTTTAAGCAAGATCCTTGGGTAGATAACTTTATGGGCAGTCCGCAAGCCATTTTTAGCGCTTTGCAAATCGGGATGAGAAGAGCGATTAACCACGTCCTCGGTTTTAACCACTACCGCTTCACCTCTATCGCCCCAGAAACCCTCGCTTGGTATAACCAATCCCCGGATATTTCCGACTTAAAAAAGTAGAATATCCTTCTAAAACTTAAGTATTTATTTCGACATCTTTATATTTCTAAGTCTAAATCTTCCTGGGCTAAGAGGTTGATTTTATCTTTTAAACTGGTTTCTAAATCGTTACAGAAAGCGAGATAACAATCGACGATATCTTCCGATAAGGTGATGCTCGGGATATAGGAACTTAAGACTAAACGTTCCCCCATCTTACTGATATGTTCTTTACTGATTTTAAAAATCTTTGTATCTAAAACTTCGTCGATCTTATCTAAAGAGATTCCCTCTTTCACTTTTGGCAAGATAAAGGACATAAGTACCGCGTTAGTTTCAAATAGGTAAATTATTGAGGATACTGGAACTTCAAGCCCATCGAAACCGATGTTTTTAAAGTAGATTGAAAGCATGCCAGTTTTATCGCTTTCGGTGATGCTAAAGTCTTTAAAGGAGAGTTCTTCTTTGATACATTTAACAAGTTTATCGGCGACAGCTTTGACTTTCATTCTTCGATTATACCCTTCTTCCTCCCCTCTTGCACTAAGGCATAGGTCTTTCTAAAATAAAACTATGAACGACGCTACAATCATTGCTTCCAGATACGTGATATCGATTTTAACCATGTTCCTTTTAGGGTGCATGTTGGGCTATGGTTTAGAAGTATTGTTTAGAAGATATGTGTCCGCTAAAAAGTGGGTCAACCCGGGCTTTATGAAAGGCCCCTGGCTTCCCCTTTACGGCTTCGGTATCGTCTTAATGTTCCTCTTCAGCGGTGTCATCTATGAAAACGCCGGAAATATGATTCTATTCAATCCGACGGGTGAGATGTTCGGGAATAAAGTGATGAGTGGTCCTACCATCTATGATTTAATCCCTTTAAGCATCATCTGGGTATCTCTCATTCTCCTAGAATTTATCGCCGGACTCATCTTCGTTAAAGGTTTTAAAGTGAGGCTCTGGGATTACAGTAACTTAAGGGGCAATATCTTAGGAATCATCTGCCCCCAGTTCTCCTTAATCTGGCTCTTCGTCGATGTGGTGTATTACTACGCCTTAGGGCCCTGGGTCTTCCAGATGTTTGAAATCATCTTCCGCTTCATGTTTGAAGCCGGGAGCAATGGCACGATGGCTAATATCATCGCGATCTTTATCTTAGGGATCGCGTACGGCATCATGCTGATTGATTTCATCACATCCGTTAATCTATTTAACAGAATCCGGGATATCGTGAAGAACTCCCCAACCATCCAAAGGTACGAGCAGATTAAAGAAGAAGCTAGGAAAAAAGCGATAGAGAATAAACTTAAGCTCTTAGAAAAGTTACCAGAATCTCTTAAAAAGAAAGATGAGAAACGGAAGAAAAAGCAAGCGGCTTTTAAGGAAACGAAGTTTTATAAAACAGTCATGAAAATCATCTTTATTGACCCGGATAAACGGGGAACAAAGAATAATTACGATGAAGAAGGTCGTCCCCTTAAGAACGATTAAAATAAGGGCCAGTATATCGCGTTCGTGGCCATGATAGCTTTCACTTCAAAACACCCCTGGTTTAAAAGATTCCCCTCTTTATCAAAAGAGATACCATAAGTGTTAATTTTGTAAGTCGGCTGGAAGTCACTGATCACCCCGGTTACCCCGTCATCTAAATAGAACTTGGAACAAAAGTTCTGTTCTTTTAAATACGCTTTAAAATGTTCGATGACCGCTGTTCTTCTTAAGACATCGTTATCAATATATAAATCTCCCAGTTCAACGACAAAATCATTGATGGTTTTAACCGGTTGTTCCGGGTCAAGCACTAATTCTTGGTAATAATGTCTGCCGTTGATATTAGCTTCATCCTCAGCCTTATACCCAACCTGATCATGACGCAGTATTGCATCACTAATCTTCCCATTACTGACATTATATTTAAGCCATAAACTATTGAGTTTTTTATCTCTGGTCGCTTCTTCCACTAAGATAAAGATATCGTTAAGAGTGAGAACACTATTAGCTTTCTTATCTTTCTTTACTAAGAAGAAAATGAGATGAATGATTCCAATAATTGCAAGAATCCCTGCAAAACTAAGGTTAATTACAAGATAAATGAAAAACCTTTAAATAGCTACTATCACTATTAAGATTAGCAAACTGTTTAATTAAACCATATAAGGAAATATCCCCATTAACCGTTGCCCCATTAGTCGTGTTGACAATGACGTAAGGAGCAAAATAAATAAAGAACATCTCAATCCCGAAAGACAAAGTAAGAATAATCGGTAATAACTTAATAACTATCGCGATCGTTCGCCCTACTTTCGTCAAGGGAAAATAATGGATGAAACCCTTAAAAGTTAAATCATCCTCGTCTTTCATCTTTTTGCCTCTCTCTTTCTTTTCCCCTTTATATTGGCTCTTTGCAATATCAATATCTAAAGACAAAGAAAAGAGATTTAAAAGAAAACGTTAGTTGCATATAGGAATTAGTCAGTAACTATCGAATGTTTTTGATTAAATTAAACTCATGATTTATCAGCGGAATGATCCATCATTTTTATAATCCTTTTTACATTCTTTAAGGTTAAAAGTTTAGGACTTTTAAAAATTTTAATTTTTAATAACAAAAAAGAAAATAAAAGGATATACTCAAAATCTGGGCAAAGAATTATGTTTAGTAAAGCGAAAGAACGAAAGCAAAAAATAGCGGACCGCCTCCGCTTAACATCCAAAGATAAGACGATCGATAAGGAAGATAGTAAGAAAACCCTGAAGATTTATTGGGAATGCTTAAAGCCATCCTATAAATACATCATCATCTATTTCTTCATCATCCTTTTCGATGTTTTCTTTGAACTGATGGTCCCCTACCTCTCGGGGCTTCTTATTAGAAATGGTCTCGAAGGGTTTGGGGTGCTGGACGCTAACGGGGCGCCGCAACCATTGGTTTTAGGGGGAGGATTCGACCAAGCTGCCATGCAGTACGTGTGGTTCTACGGGGGCTTAATGATTGGTTTCGGTGTTTTAGCTATCATCTGCCAAACCATCGGGATGAAGTTAATTGCGATTGTGTCGAGCGATTTCGTCGAAAGACTGAGAAACACGATTTTCTATAAAGCTGAACAATTTAGCTTCAGCAATATCGGGCATTTTCCGGTCAGTAAACTGACCACCATGCTTAGCAATGATTGTAATAATCTCCGTTTCTTTGTTTTGATGTTTATAAGAATGGGTACCAAACAATCTTTTGTGGTAGTTTTTTGTTTCGCTTTTATCTTTTCTTTAAACTGGATGATCGGGCTGATTACGCTTCCTCTCACGATTCTTGCTTTCCTTATAATAACGAAAATAATCCGCAAAACCCGACCAGAATTCATTATGACCCAAGGTTGTATTGACCGGGTTAACCGGGAAGTACAAGAAGATACGGAAGGCGTGAGAGAAGTTAAAGCGTTCTGTCGGGAACCTTATATGGATAAAAGGTTCGCGGACGCTAATAGTGACTTGACATATATCACCTATTCTTCCGTCAGTAAGATGGGGATGAGCACCGCTATTACAACCTTTGCGATTAACGTCACCATCGGCTTAATTCAATTATTAGGTGGGTTCTCGATGATCAACACCGCTCTCGATAACCCGGTGTGGCAGATGATGAATAACGGAGTTGCCATGTTCGATGCTGGTGAACTTTCGATGTTAACCAGCTTCGCTGCTTTATTAACCATGGCCTTCTCTTTCTTAAGCACTCTCGTTCAGTTCTATGGTCGAGCGGAAGCTTCGAAAGAAAGAATTGATAGGGTTCTTGCGGAGAAAATTGATATTTCCTATGACCCAAAACCGAAGACGGAGGGTTTTGATCCTGATCAGTTAGATGATGGAACGGTCGAATTTAAAGATGTTATTTTCTCTTACGTTAATGATGTTGAGAAAGCCGCGGTCGGGCCCTTATCCTTTAAGATTGAAAACGGAAAGACCATCGGGATCGTTGGGGGCACCGGAAGCGGTAAAACATCCCTAGTTAATTTAATTCCAAGGCTTTATGATGTCACCCAAGGGGAAGTCCTTGTCGGGGGTCATAACGTTAAAGATTACGGGGTCACGGCCTTAAGAAACGATATCGGGGTGGTCCTTCAAAATAACGTTCTCTTTACCGGTACCATTCGAAGTAACATTCAGTGGGGTAAAAAGAACGCTAGTGATGAAGAGATCTGGGAAGCCTTAGAAATCGCTCAAGCTAAAGACTTCGTCCAAGGCTTTAAAGATGGCTTAGATACCCCGGTCACCCAAGGTGGACGGTCCGTCAGTGGCGGTCAAAAACAACGCCTCTGTATCGCGAGAGCCGTCATTAAAAAACCGAAGATTTTAATCCTCGACGATAGTACTTCCGCTTGTGATACCGATACATCGAGAAGAATTAAGAATCAACTTCGAGAAAAACTAAGTAACACCACTACTTTCATCATCGCTCAACGGATCGATAGTGTGAAAAACTGCGACGAAATCTTCGTCCTCGATAACGGGCATTTGATCGGTCGAGGAACGCATGAAGAATTACTTAAGACCTGCTCGGTCTATAAAGAAATCGATGAGATTCAAAGATCGGGGGTGGAATAAGATGAAAAAGAATAAACGTTATAATGGGTTTAGCGCTACCGGGGTAGGTCCGGTCGTCAATGACGTCACCGTTCAATTCTCCTGCGGAGAAGAAGGATTCGAAGAACTTAAGAATACTTATTCCGAACGGAAGAAAGGGTACGGGAAACCGAAACACTCTTGGCGGTCCCTTTTTAGAGTCATGAGATACTTTGGACCGGATAAGTGGCGCTTCATCGGTGTGACACTCGCCACCGTGATGATGATTTTCATCAATCTTTTCAGTGCTTTCTTAGCGGCCCCCCTTGTCGATAGCCTTCTTCAACCGGCCGTTTATAGCATTACTAATAACTGGGCGGTTGGCGGTAGTTGGCAAGGCTACTACAACCAAACAATAGCGCCTCAAATGGGCTTATATAGCTTCCTCTTTAACATGGTCGACTGGAATAGTGCGACCTGTTACGTTCAAGCTTTAGGGGTCTTAGGCTTAGTGATTACCATCATGATGGTCGTCTATGTGATTGGGTTAGGATTTAGTACCGCTCAAGTCTTCTGGATGACGCGGATTGGGACGTCATCGTTAATGAGACTCCGTAACGACATGTTTGATAAACTCCAGAAATTACCTTTAAAGTACTTTGATACCATCCCCCACGGGGATATCATGAGCCGCTTCACAAATGACGTCGATAACTTAGCGCAGCTTTTCAATACTGGCATCATGGAAATCTTCACTTCCATCATCATGCTGGTTGGTATTTTGTGCTTTATCTTCATCATTAACTGGTTCTTAGCTTTGATAACAGTTTTCATGGAAATCCTCGCGGTCATCATCGTTATCATCAATGTTCATAGGTCAGTGTCGGCTTTCAGTGAAACCCAGATTTCGATGGGGGAATTTAACGGAGTAGCGGAGGAAGTTTTAAGCGGCCTTAAAGTTGTCAAATGTTTTGATAAAGAAGACGATATGTGCCGTTTGTTTAAATCGATCGACTACTGGCATACCGTTCACAATAAACGATCAGTCTTCCTCTCGTCCGCTAATATTCCGATCGTCAATAACATCAATAACATGACCACCGCTATCACGATTATCGTCGGAGCGGTGCTCTTAATCACCGGAACCCAATGGGGCTTTGTTATCTCCCTTGGGACTCTTCTTAGCTACGTTACCTTCCTTAGAATGTTAGCGAGACCCTTTAACTCGATCAGTAACTTATTGACCGCTATTCAAGCCTCCCTCGCCGGGGCGGAACGGATTTTCCAAATGCTCGATCAACCAGCGGAACCGAGCTTACAAAAAGCCAAATGGCACTCCTACAAAGAAAAAGATGGGAAGTTCTATTGGACGGATGGGAAGACCATTAAGCCGGTCCTCGGGGAAGTTAATATGAATCACGTTAACTTTAGCTATGTCCCCGGTCAACCCGTGTTAAAAGATATTACTTTATACGCTCATCCGGGACAAAAGATCGCGTTAGTCGGTTCCACCGGAGCGGGTAAGACCACTATCACTAACCTTTTAACCAGGTTCTACGATATCGATTCCGGGGAAATCTTGATTGACGGCATTAACTTAAAAGAGATTGACCGGGTCTCAATGCGTCGGAGCATGACCTTAGTCCTTCAAGATACTCATCTCTTCAGCGGTACTATCTATGAAAACATTAGGTTTGGGCATTTAAAAGCCACGGACGCCGAATGTGAAAAAGCCGCTCAAATTGCGTGCGCCGATAACTTCATCCGAAAACTTAAGGATGGGTATAACACCTTTATCGACGCTAATAATGCTTCATTGTCGCAAGGACAAAGGCAGCTTTTAAGTATCGCTCGCTGCGCGGTCGGGAATCCCCCGATTCTGATCCTCGATGAAGCGACGAGCTCCATCGACACGAGAACCGAAAGACTTATCGCGAAAGGAATGGATAACATCATGAACGGGAAAACCACCTTCGTCATCGCTCACCGCTTAAGCACTATTCGGTACGCTGACTGCATCATGGTTATGGATCACGGGCAAATCATTGAACAGGGCACCCATGAACAACTCTTAGCCCTTAAGGGCCGGTATTACGAGCTCTGGACTGGGAAGACGGAGTTAGAATAAAACAAGAAAGAAGCCTCTTACTGGAGTAGTCCACAAAAAGTAGACAATCCATAAAAAGCCT